>Ga0209399_10000500_pt1 | contig 23624 bp, 29 predicted proteins | sample OV2TP3_FD_184130 | JGI IMG/M metagenome (GOLD analysis project Ga0209399, IMG submission 184130) | Hot spring microbial communities from Beatty, Nevada to study Microbial Dark Matter (Phase II) - OV2 TP3 (SPAdes) (version 3) | ecosystem: Environmental > Aquatic > Thermal springs > Hot (42-90C) ... | reverse complement strand
GCTGGGGGTGTTTCATCGCTCATGCTGTACCTCCTTGCGCATTGGCCTGTAGTAATCTTTCAAGAACATTCCACGCGAGGGTAGCGCATTTGACGCGCACCGGAAATTTGCGCACCCCCTGCAAGGACTCGAGATCGCCCAGCTGTGGCGTTGGCTCGGCGTCCTGGAGCATCATGGCTTTAAACTGGTCAATGAGCTCGCGCACTTCGGCGAGAGGCTTCCCTTTCACGCACTCGGTCATCATGGACGTCGAGGCCTGACTAATGGAACATCCGCGTCCGCTGAAACCGATATCCGCCAGTGTGCCGTCGGCGAGCTCAATTTGTACTGCGACCTGATCGCCACAGAGCGGGTTTTCTCCTTCACTCGCGCACGTCGGATGCGCAAGCGGTGCGTGGTTGCGCGGCTGGCGGTAGTGATCCAGGATCAGATCGCGATACAGTTCGTCAAGTTCATATTCCCTGGGTTGCGTACTCATCGAACCGACGCCTTGGCGCGACCGCCCCTACGGGCCGTCTGGCTGAAAAACTGTACCGCCTCCTCAATCGCCTCGGCTAAGGCGTCAATCTCCGCCTCGGTATTGTAGAGATAAAAGGACGCGCGCGCCGTCGCTGGCACACCGAGCCGTCGCATCAGGGGCTGGGCGCAATGATGTCCGGCACGAACGGCCACGCCAGAACGATCGAGCGCGGTACCCAAGTCATGCGGATGAAGGTCGCCCACATTAAAGGAAATGACACCGGTCCGCTGCGTTGCTGTAGGCGGGCCATAGAGTGTGATGCCAGAAAGGCGCGAGAGCGTCTCAAGGCCATACGTCACCAGTCGCTCTTCGTGCGCGCGCACAGCGTCTAAGCCGATGTCCTCGAGATACGTGAGCGCGGCATCAAAGGCCACCACATCACCAATGTTCGGTGTGCCCGCTTCATATTTCCACGGCAGCTCATTCCACGTGGCGCCTTCGAGGGTGACTTTGCTGATCATCTCGCCGCCGCCGAGGAACGGATCCATCGTCTCGAGAATCGCTTTGCGCGCATAGAGGACGCCCACACCCGTCGGCCCGAGCATCTTGTGCGCGGAAAAGGCGAGAAAATCGCAATCAAGCACCTGAACGTCTACCGGAAAATGCGGCACACTCTGCGCCCCATCCACAAGGACGAGGGCCCCTTGTGCATGCGCCTCGCGGACGATCTCTGGCATCGGATTGATCGTCCCGAGCACATTGGAGGCCTGCGTCACCGAGACGAGTTTGGTTTTCTTCGTCACCAGTCGTCGCAACTGATCCATCCGTAACTGGCCCTGTGTGTCAATATCTACAAATTTGAGGACGACGCCGGTGGCTTTCGCGAGGAGAAACCAGGGAACTAAGTTAGAATGGTGCTCCATCACGGTCAAGAGGATTTCATCGCCTCTCGTCAGGAATTTCCTCGCCCACGCATGCGCGACTAGATTGATGGCCTCCGTTGCATTGCGCGTAAAAATGATCTGCGCAGGATCATGCTGGGGTACGTTGAGAAAACGCGCGACGTGCTCACGGGTGCATTCATACTTGGCTGTGGACTCTTCCGCGAGCAGGTGGAGTCCGCGATGGATGTTGGCATTGGTGGTCTCGTAGAACTCGCGCAACGCTGCAATCACCACCCGCGGCTTTTGGGTCGTGGCCGCATTGTCGAGATAGACGAGCGGCCGCCCATGCACCTGGCGGCTCAAAATGGGAAACTCGCGGCGAATCGCTGCGACGTCAAGCATCATCTAGACCTCGATGAGCAGAGACTGCCCGTGCACCGTAACGGTGTACGTCGGCACAGGCCTGATGGCCGGGAAGCAGACGACGTGGCCTGTCCGTACATCAAAGCGCGCTCCATGTCGTGGGCATTCCACTTCATAACCCTCGAGTCGTCCCTCGCCCAACGGCCCGTTGTCGTGCGTGCACACATCGCCGATCGCGTAGAACTGTCCTGCCACATGACACACGAGGATCCGTTGATCATTGACCGTTACCGTCTTCGTGTGGCCGGCTGGCAGTGCTGCAAGGGGTACCTGCGCCTGTGGCATCACACCTCCACACGCTCAAGCAGATCCAGCGTGCCGACGCTTGCAATCAAGCGCCGACTGAACTGCTCGCGGACCACTGGATGTCTCACGCGATCGAGGACACCGTCGAGAAAACCGTACACCAACATCGTCTGCGCGATCTCCGGTGGAATCCCGCGCGAGCGCATGTAGAAGAGCTGCTGCTGATCCACCGGCCCGACGCTAGCCCCATGTGTACAGCGCACATCATCCGCCTCAATCTCTAATACGGGCGTGGTCTCCGCTTTCGCGTGCTCACCCAATAAGAGATTGCGGTCTGCCTGATACGCGGCACACTTCTGCGCCTTGGGATGAATGCGAATCAGACCGTAGTAGGTACCATAGGCGCTGTCGTGCAAGGCGGATTTCAACAGCAAATCGCTCGTCGTGTGCGCCGCAGGATGGTCCTGAAGGCTGACTACATGACACTGTTGTATGCCCCGCCCGACACGCACACCCAAGAGCTCGATGTGCGCCCCAGATCCTTCAGCGATGGATTCGAGTTGGAACCGCGAGCACTGACCTCCTGTCGAGAGCAAGACCAATTGGACGTGGGCGTCACGGGCCGCCAGCAACCGTTGGACACTCACGTGGTTGACCTGCGAGCCCAACTGGTGATGCGTCGCATAGGTCACGTGTGCGCCACTCTCAGCGATCACTTCAACCGCAGCCACGCTGACGGCGGCTCCCTCGCTGACTGAGGTGTACTCATCCAGGATGGCGACGTGGCTCCCCTCCTCTGCGATCACCAGCACGTGCGGACAGTAGGCGCGCTCTGCGTCGGCGTAGTGCCAGTGAATCGCGATGGGTTGTTCCACGATGACACCACGCGGCACGCGCACGATGACACCGCCGTTCATGTGCGCGGCGTGCAAGGCCTGGAGCTTGCCGTCTGCCGGACGGATCACGCGCTGCATCAGGGAGCTTTGCACCAGCGCTGGCTGCTGGGTCAACGCCTCCTCGAGCGAGAGGGCGAGTACCTGCGGGGACGTCTGCGGCACTACGATCGCTGGACGGAGGCGCGACGCTGCACTAAACCGTCCCAGCTGGAATGTCTCTGGCCTAGCCATCCGCCACGTCTCGTCATGTGCCGGCGGCCAGTCCAACTGACGAAAGGTCTCCCACGCCTGTGTGCGAAACGCCTTCCACCACGCTGGCTCGTTGTGGCTCGTCGGTGGCAGCTGGAGAATGGACATCGTGTCCTCGAGAGCTGTGGTCGTCACGCGGCGCCTCGTGGTGGACGGGCGATGCGGAATTAGCCGAGCGAGCCGTCGAGCTGGAGTTCAATCAAGCGATTCATCTCGACCGCATACTCCATGGGCAGTTGGCGGGCCAGTGGCTCGATGAAGCCGTTGACGATCATCTTCATCGCCTCCGGCTCACTGATGCCTCGGCTCATGAGATAGAAGATCTGCTCGTCGCTGACTTTGCTCACCGTGGCTTCGTGGCCGATCTCGACGCGCTCCTCATCAATCTGCATGACGGGATACGTATCCGAGCGCGACTCGGGATCGAGCAATAGGGCATCGCAGCGCACGGTGGATTTGACCCCCTCGCAGTCCGGATAGACTTTGACGAGTCCTCGGTAACTGGTGCGCCCCCCATGTTGGCTGACGGACTTCGAGAGAATCGTCGAGGTCGTGTGCGGTGCGCCGTGCACCACTTTGCCACCCGCATCTTGGTGCTGTCCACGACCGGCAAACGCCACCGAGGTGATCTCCCCCTTCGCGCCCGGCTCGACCATGTAGACCGAGGGATATTTCATCGTCAGCTTCGAGCCCAAGTTGGCATCAAGCCAGAACATCGTCGCGTCGCGATACGCGACCGCCCGCTTCGTGACCAAGTTGAATACGTTCGTGGACCAGTTCTGGATCGTGGTGTACTGCACCTTCGCCCCTTCCTTGACGATGATCTCGACGACCGCACTGTGGAGTGAGTCGGTGCTGTAGATGGGCGCGGTGCAGCCCTCGACGTAGTGCACAGAGCTCCCTTTGTCTGCGATGATGAGGGTGCGCTCGAACTGGCCCATGCTCTCGGAGTTGATGCGAAAGTACGCCTGCAACGGCAACTCGACGTGGACGTTCGGCGGCACGTAGATGAAACTCCCACCACTCCACACCGCTGAGTTGAGGGCAGCAAACTTGTTGTCCATCGGCGGGATGATTTTTCCAAAGTACTCTCTGAAGAGCGCCTCATGCTCGCGCAACCCGGAGTCGGCATCCATAAAGATCACGCCTTGCTTCGCGAGATCTTCGCGCACGTTGTGGTACGCGACTTCTGAATCGTACTGGGCGCCAGTGCCAGCCAGGTACTTCTGCTCGGCTGCAGGGATGCCCAATTTGTCAAATGTGCGCTTGATGTAGTCGGGGACATCTTCCCAATTGCGCTCAGGTCGCTCAGACGCCCGAACGAAGTAGTGAATGTTTTGAAAGTCGAGGGTGTCCAGCAAACCACCCCCACCCCACTTGGGCATCGGCTTGTTCTCGAAGATCGCCAGCGCCTTCAGCCGAAAGTCGCGCATCCACTGCGGCTCCTGCTTCAGCTCTGAGATCTGCTCAATGACCCGGTGACTGAGCCCCTTGGGCAGCTTGAAGAGCGCTGCCTCATCGTCGTGAAAGCCGTACTGGTAGTCCCCTTTGCTGATCGTGGGTTGTCGCATCAGATGACCTCCGCTGCCTGCTTAAGTTCTGGTGTGAACTTCTCGTACCCTCCGGCCTCGAGCTGTTGAGCCAACTCCCGGCCACCGCTACGCACGATGCGTCCTCCGATCAACACATGCACCTGGTCGGGGATGATGTAGTTGAGCATGCGCTGGTAGTGGGTGATGAGCAGGATCCCGAGGTCGGGGCCGCGGAGCCGATTAATCCCGTCGGCGACGACTTTCAAGGCATCAATGTCGAGCCCAGAATCCGTCTCGTCTAAAATCGCGATCTTGGGTTTGAGCATCCCGAGCTGTAAAATTTCGATCCGCTTCTTCTCCCCACCAGAAAAGCCATCGTTGATGTAGCGCTTGATAAACGACTCTTCGATTTTGAGTCGCTGCATCTGCGCTTTGAGCTCCTGGCGAAATTCCCGCACCGGCACATCGCCGCCGCGCAACGCTTTCAGCGACGCGCGGAGAAAGTTCGCCAGATTCACTCCAGGAATGGCCGTCGGATACTGAAAACCGAGGAACAATCCTAACTGCGCCCGTTTGTCCGGGGAGAGTGCCAGCACATTCTGGTCATCGAGCCACGCCTGGCCGTGCGTCACGGTGTAGTTCGGATGGCCCATCAGTGCATACGCCAACGTGCTTTTCCCTGAGCCGTTCGGCCCCATGAGGGCATGCACCTCGCCGGCGCGCACGGTGAGCGTAATCCCATCGAGGATCGTCTTGCCTTCGACACGCACATGGAGATCGTCAATCCGCAGCACCGCCATGTCAGGCACTCCTCGTGGCCGTCACGACTTCCCACCGCGCAACCATTTGTTGCGCGACGACTCCCTCGTCATGCAAGAGGTCTTTCAGGCTCGTGCGCGCCATGATGCGATCGAGCTCCCGTGTCAAAAACGACCACACCGGACGAATGCCGCAGTTGCCCGTGTGGACGCAGGCCTCGCGCAGACCGGTAAAGCGACCACAAAACTGCTCCGAGTAGAGCGGCCCGCCAAAGACGGCGAAGACCTCGCGCAGGCTGATGTGCTCCGCTGGCTTCGCCAAGAGAAATCCGCCGTGCACACCCCGCATGCTGTGGATCAACCCACGCTCCCGCACCTGCGACAGGATTTTCTCCACATACGGCGTGGAGAGCCCTTCGGCTTCAGCGATTTCGCGGGCGGTCAGCGGCTCGCCGCCTGGCTGGCGCGCCAGTTGCAACAGGCACCGCACCCCATATTCTTGCAGGGCACTTAACATGGCTTACTCCCTCGGTTACTTACCCCTATTACAAGCTTAGCAAAATATGACTTTTTTGTCAAGTTTTAATTAAAAATAATATAACATACTGTATTCATTGTAGTTCTGTTAATTAAATAAGCCCTTGAAGGCATCAATCACTTCTTGGAAGACGCCACCGACCGACTCAGTCCCTTCCTGTAACATCAGGCCGAGATCTTGTTGGAGGCCTTGCAAATGCACATCCGCCAACCGTCCCACGGCGGTTCTCCCGACGGTATCGAAGATCAACATCGTCACGACAAACTCTGGGCGGGTGACATTGCGGAATTGGCGTGTGCGGTTAATCGGAAATTCCTGCACCTTCGGCGGGTTGCCCTGCGTGTAGTCCTTGTAGACCACCTTGCCGATCGCGTATTCGAGGAGATCAACCTGAAACGGCGGGGCTTTGCCTGTGGCTGGCTTCGGCGCTGTCTTGTGTTGACCACTTTCCTTGACGGGCTTCAACGCATTGATGTTCACCTCGCCCTTGGCATTCTTGATCACGATCACCTCATTGACGTGCATTTTCACCACTTCCAAGTGGACTTTCCCTCTGAGCAGGTCACGCGCCTTCACATCAATCGCGATCTGCGGTGCATCCAGCATGATCTCTTCATGAAAGCCCCAGGGGTTGCGGAGCTTGAGCCCCTGAATGCTCACCGCCGCCGTCGTCAGCCCGATGTGCATCCGCTGGATGGAAAGTCCCACTCCCGTCGTGGCCTTGATCCCCCGCTCCAGCACAACCTTGATGATGGTGTTGCGCAGTATCACGATGCTGCCCAGGCCCACGACGCCCACCGCGCAGAGGATGAGGACGATCGTTCCCAGTTTCTTCATCAGCGACTCCTTCGGTTACTGGCGTGGCACATGCTCCCAGGCATGGTAGGAACTGCGCACCAACGGCCCGGCCTCGACGTGGCGAAAGCCATAGCGCAGGGCGACCGCTCGCAACGTGGCAAACTCATCAGGCGGCACATACCGTTCCACCGGCAGTTGCTGAAGCGAGGGCCGCAGGTACTGCCCCATGGTGAGCACTTCGCAGTCCACGGCCTGTAAATCCGTAAACACCGCGGTTAGCTCCGCGGTCGTTTCTCCCAATCCTACCATAAGGCCGGTCTTGGTGACAAGGTCTGACCGCCAACACTTGCCGAGCTCCAACACGCGCAGCGACCGCTCGTACACTGCGCCAGGACGCACGCGCGTGTAGAGCCGCGGCACCGTCTCCAGGTTATGGTCGAGCACGTCAATCGGCGCATCCACGACGAGACGCAGGGCATCTTTGTCCCCGCGGAAATCGGGGATCAACACCTCCACACGGCAGGCCGGCGTCAGGCGCTTAATCGCTTCTGCCGTCGCGGCGAAATGCGCTGCTCCACCGTCGGGGAGATCATCGCGCGCGACCGCAGTGACCACCACGTGCTGCAGTTGGAGCGCCTGTACCGCCTCAGCGAGGCGTCGTGGCTCATCCGAATCAAGCGGTTGCGGTCGGCCGTGGGCCACGGCACAAAACCGGCACCCGCGCGTGCAGGTGTCGCCGCCGAGCATAAAGGTGGCCGTCCCATGCGCCCAGCACTCGCGCACATTCGGGCATCGCGCCTCTTCGCAGACGGTGTGGAGGTTGAACTCCTGTACGACCCGGCGCGTTTGAAAGAACTCGCCCGTTTCCGCCACCTGCACGCGAATCCAGTCTGGATGTCGTGTCATGGAGACAAGCAGGTTTCCGTGCGCAAATAGTCCAGCAGATCTTTCACAATGAGACGACCTTGACAATCGAGAAATCTCAGGGTGGGACGATTCTGTGGGCCAATGAACACGCGCAACCGTAGATACGGTGGCACACGAGAACTGGCCGTAGGCGCGAACGCATTCACGCGAAAATCAACCGCTAATGCTCCAGAGCGATCTACCGTCACAGTGGCCTGGGGATACTTCTTCAGAAACAGTCGTGCTTCTGTCGTCTCTTGGGCGATTTTGCGGTAGGCCTCGTCACTCAACATGGGCTCTGTCGTGAGCGACATCACTAAGAGCATACCGAGCACAACACTCGCGCCACCGATCGCGACGATCCACGGGAGGCGATGACGCGTCATGGTCTCTGCCTGGGGGCGATGCTCATGACGAACGGAGCCAGCGGCGTTCAACGGCCGCGTAGACATCCTTGCGATGGCGCACGGCCCACACCGTCACGTGATTGCCCGTGATGTCATAGACGACGCGATAATCGCCGACCCGCAGCTTCCAGAGCTCGGAAAGGGCCTGCCGTAATTTGACGCCGTAGTGGGTGGGCGCGGTGGTCAGGCGTTGTGCGATCGCTCGCAGGATGCGCTCGCGAATGTTCCGCGGCAGCGCTTCGAGATCTTCCCACACGACCTCTCGAAACTCGACGTTGTAGGCCACGGCCCGTTAGGCGCGTTGAAAATGCCGCTTCGTCTCAGCCAGCGAATAGGCTTTCTTGGAGCGCTTGCGCCGCTCTTCCACCAGCGCTTCCAGCGCGGCATCCTCCATCAGATCGAGCGCGCCGAGCAAGAGGTCGCGCACTTTCTGCGACAAGCTGACGTGATCGCGCTGCGCTAAGGTCTCCACCGCGGCATAGAGTGGCGGCTCCACGACGGCAGTCAGGCGAGGTTGGGTAGCTGGCATTGGAGTTCCTCCATGAGCTGAGTTGCACTTCCTATCATAAGTGTAGCACAAGTGCGTCAAATTGCAAGGGTGGTTTTGCCCTGTAAGAGGCTCCAGTACTGCGCAATGAGTCGTGCTACGTGGGAGAGCGTAGCCAGAACTCCCACCTGCGCAAGAGAGGTCATGCGGGTTGCTGGGTGGCGGCAGATGGTGATGCGATCGAAGGGCGCAAGGTCGCAGGAGACGTTCAGCGCGAAGCCGTGCCACACGACGCCGCGCGAGACCTGGATGCCGATGGAGGCGACTTTGCGCTCCTCGACGTAGACGCCGCGCGTGGGGCCCTCGCAGTGCGCGTCCACGCCAAAGGTTCGTACCGTCGCCACGAGGACGTACTCGAGGCAATCGAGATAGTCCGACACGCGCCAGCCCCACTCGCGCAGTCTCAGAATCGGGTACCCGACGAGTTGGCCTGGGCCATGGTACGTCGCCCCTCCGCCACGCCCGACACGGTAGATGGGCACGTCGCGTACGCCGCGCAGATCCTCAAGCGACGTACCGACGCCGAGCGTGTAGGTCGGCGGATGCTCACAGAGGATGAGGGTGTCTACCCCTTCCCCACGTTGCCGCTCGAGCACAATTTGTTGCTGCAAAGCAAGGACTTCCTCGTACGACCGCAAGCCTAGAGCAAGAGTATGCGCGGTTCGGGGTTCGGGGTTCGGGGTTCGGGTATCGCCAAGGTGTATCGGGTCTTGATACCCGATACCCGATACCCGATACCCGACGTCTTCCTTCATCGGTGGATGGCGCGTTTCTCGGTGTCGAGCGCGGCTTCGCGCAGCGCCTCGGCAATCGCTGGATGCGGGGCAATCGTTGCTTCCCAGTCGCGGATGGCGCCCTGAAAATGGTGCATCAGCCCCACCTGCGAGATGAGCTCGTTGATGTGCGGCCCGATGAGATGCGCACCGATGAGACGGCCGGTGGCTTCCTCGGTGAGCAGCTTGACAAACCCTTCAGGCGTCCCATCGCACCACGCCTTGCCGCTGCCCTGCAAAAAGAAGCGGCCGGCGCGCACGTTGAGTCCTTGCGCCCGCGCCTGTGGTTCAGTCAAACCAACACTCGCGATCTCGGGTTGGCTAAACGTGCAGCGTGGAATCCACTGCCGATCGTACGGCTCAGGCGTACGCTGGCCCGCGAGCATCTCGACGACGCGCGCCGCCTCAAAGGACGCTCGATGCGCCATCATCGGTCCCTTCACGCAGTCACCGATGGCGAAAATATGGGATTGCGTGGTGCGATTCATCGCATCAATCTGGATCCAGCCCTCATCCAGCGCGATGCCTGCTGCCTCAAGGCCGATGTCATCCACATTGGCAACCCGACCGATGGCGACCAACACCCACTCGGCCTCGATGCGCGTGCGCTCTTCTCCGACGGTCAGCGCGATGTGAGCACCGCGTGGGGACACCGCAAGACTCTGGAGGCGAACGCCTGTCACACTCCGAATGCCGCGTGCGTCAAATTGGCGCAGCAGCTCGCGGCTGACCTCAGGGTCTTCCTGGGGCACGAGGAACGTCTCGCGTTCAAGCAGCGTGACCGTGCTTCCAAACGCGGCGTACACCGTCGCCATCTCCACTCCCACCGCACCTGCTCCGATGATGAGGAGTGACGCCGGCACACGAGTCTTTTGCAGGAGGTGATCGCTACTGAGGATGACGCGACCATCAAAAGGGGTACCTGGCAGCGGGCGCGGCCGAGAGCCGGTGGCCAGGATGAGCTGCGCAGCCGTGAGCTGCTGGCCACCGACGACGACGGTGTGCGCATCAGCGAGGCGGCCGATGCCACTGAAGACCTCCACCGCGTGTTTGCGCAGGAGTCCTTGCAGCCCCTCGTAGAGCTGCGCGACGACGTCGCCGGCGCGTCGCATCGCCTGCGCAAAATCGAGCTGCACCTCCCGTGGCGTGACACCAAAACGGCTGGCGTTCCGCACCAGCTCGGCGATTTCAGCGCTGCGCAGCAGGGCTTTCGTGGGGATGCAACCGATGTGGAGGCAGACTCCGCCGACGCGCTCCCGCTCGACGAGGGCCACACGCAAGCCGAGTTGCCGTGCGCGAATCGCGGCGGTGTAGCCGCCTGTGCCACCTCCTAGAATGATCAGATCGTAGGTGGCCACGGACAACTCATTTAACTTTGATGTTGATGTTTACATCCACATCCGGCTCGCTGGTTTTTGCCTTGGCCCCTTTCTTGGGATGCATCTTGCCTGAGGCTGGGTTGTAGCCGGTCTGCTGCTGAATGTGGCCAGGGGTGGTGTGCTTGCGGATTTGTCCAGGTGGTACGGAACAACCAGCCAGTGCAAATAATCCAACGAATCCTAGAATCAACATGCGCATTGATGCCTCCAGTTGTTTAGGGTCATTATAGCAGCGTCGCGGATGTGTTACAATACCGCTTGTGCCTACCGCGGTCACCGTCAACCAAGACCAGTTGCGACATCATCTCGAGGCCCTCGTCGGTGAACGCAGTCCCGCCACCCCTCAGGCACTGGCGCGCGCCGAGGCCTACATCGTGGACCACCTCACGGCGTACGGCTGGTCGGTGGAGCAGCAACCGTTCCCTTGGATGGGCGAGCGCTACCACAACGTGATTGCCCGACGGCCGGGTGCGCGTTCTCCACGACTGATCCTTGCAGCGCACTTCGACACCGTCGAGGACACGCCTGGCGCCGACGATAACGCCAGCGGGGTGGCGGTGCTACTGGAAGCGGCACGCCTGCTCGGCGAGACTACGTTGCCGTGTACCGTCGAGTGCATCGCCTTCAATCTGGAAGAGATGAATATGGTGGGCAGCAGTCACTACGTGCAGACGCTCAAACATGCGCGCGTGCCAGTCGTGGGGATGTACTCGTTGGAGATGGTGGGTTTTACCAACCCCGCACCTCGCTCGCAGCACCTGCCTGTCGGTCTCCAGGATCGGTATCCGACGACAGGGACGTTCCTCGCCGTCGTGGGCAACCGTCGCTCGGAACGGTTCTTACGCGATACCATGCAGGGCCTCCGTCAGCTGCCTGGCTTGCAGGCGGAGCAACTCATCGTACCGATGAACGGGTGGCTCCTTCCCCTCACGCGCCTCAGTGACCATGCGCCGTTTTGGGATGCCGGCTACCCGGCTCTCCTCATCACCGACACCGCGTTCCTCCGCAATCCGCACTACCATCAGCCCACGGATACGCTCGAGACTCTTGACCTCGCCTTCATGACGCAGGTCTGTGCTGGACTCGTCGCAGCCGTCCGTGCCATCACTGAATCTGCTCTCCCACCAATCCCCTAGTGCGTGCTGGGCCGCACGAAGTGCTTGAACAAATCCGCAAGGGCTCGGCGACGCGGCGCACGCGCGCAGAGGACGAGGAAGGCCACGATGTAGAACCCGCTGCAGAACCAGCGGACGCTGGGCCACGGCAGACTCAGTTGGAAGAGAAACGGCAGCGCCAACCACCAGGCATCTTTCGAGGAGAAGCGAAAGTCCGCCAAGAGGCAGACGGCAAACAGCGATTGCGTCGAGGTCAAGACCATCTCCTCGACTTGCCGCGCATCCAGCGGCATCGCGCGGAAGCCGTGGCTCCCGAGGCTAAACGCGATGGGCAGCATCCCGACGAGGAGCGTCCACTGATTGACCTTCGCTGAAATCAACGTGCCCAAGCCTTCGCCGGCGCGCCGCCGGAAGACGAAGAGGAGCGCGACGAGGAACTCGGGAAACTCCGAGGCCAACGGAGCCAGCCACTGCACCAGAATGAATTCTTCGATGTGAAACTGCCGTCCGGTCTCCAGCAACCCTTCAGCAAACGGCTCAGCCGCGAGCAGAATCGCCGCGCCCGCGACGATGAAGAGGAGAACTGTGACGCCACGTCGCAGGCCGCGCGGGAGCTGTGCCAGGGAGCGGGCTGGGCCGGTCAGCTCAGGCGTGACGTGCTTGGCGCGCGCCGCCTGCAGCAGGTAGGCACCGAAGATCATCAGGAGGACTCCCGTGTCGAGCCAAGAAAAGGTGCGTTTGCACGGGATGATAAACGAGTAGCACGTCGCCACCAACAGCGTGGCCAGCTCTGGCGTCTGCTCCCGGCCGACCTCCAGCGGGGCGGTGCGTGTCGTCCACCAGAAGGCCGCAAACAACACCGGCCAGCCCAGGCCGATGAGGAGCCGGTTGGCGCCCGTCATGTTGGCCGCGGCGTACGCGGTGTAGACCGGATCCTGCCCGGCCTTCCAGGCAAAATAGAGGTCCACCGCGTACTCTGGCAGGACCGTCATCAGCGCGACGCCGGCGAGCGCCAGGGCCTGCGAGAGTTCCAGCTCCGCTAGCTCAGCCGCCCAGCACAACAGGAACGCCGCGCCACAGATGGCGATGCCGGGCAGCACCGCTGTCCACGGCAGCGCGACTGGCACCTCGATGAGTCGGATCCCGATCCAGCCGAGGCTAATCCCCAGCGCACCCACGAACCACAGGGCAGCAGTCCACGAAACGGCACGTGTGTTAGTCATCGGGAGTGAATTGCTTGAGTGATACCAGGTTCCGTCAGGCCCGTCAAGGGAAAATGAACAGCAGCGGAGGGACGCGCTTAGGCCGGGGCAGGTTTTTGGCTGAGGATCAGGCGGATGCGCGCCAGGAGTTGATCCGATTCGAAGGGCTTTTCGACGTACTCGAGGGCGCCCAGTTGGGCGGCGAGGTGTTTGTCAGCCAGGTCGGTCACCGCCGTCACCATGATGATCGGGATCTGCGCCGTCTCGGTGCGGCCACGCAGCTCGACCGCGACCAGTTCCCCATCTAGCTTGGGCAGTTTGATGTCGAGGAGTATGAGATCCGGACGTTCGGCCACCGCCGCATCCACCCCACTGACCCCATCCGCTGCCAGGAGTACGCGGTACCCCTGGCCTTCCAAGAGGCGCTTCATCATCTTGGCCAAATCCAGATCGTCTTCGACGACGAGAATCGTCTTCCCGGCAGGGGTCATGCGGCGCGCATCCGACGTGGCAGGGGTTCTTCTGCCAAACTCTCTTTGACGAAGTAGAGCGGATGCTGCGCCAAGTCCACCGACCGCTCCTCAGGCAACCGTCCGCCAGCGCGATCGTAGTGGATCGCGACCTGCGGACGCAGCGGCAGCCCCTTGTGAATCGCGGTCACGCGTCCCATCTCGCCAGTGTTCAAACGCACCCACGTGTTCAAGGGGTAGATCCCGACTTGATCGAACAAGGCTTTGACGAGGCGCGGTTCAAACAGGTGCTGGGTTTTTAAGATCGTGCGCACCGCAGGGAACGCTAGCACCGTCGGACGATCCGCCCGCGGATGGGTGAGCGCCTCGTAGAGATCCGCCAGGCGCACCACTTTACTGAGTTCGCGCTCGGCCACGGTGAGCTCACGTGGCGGTGACGTGGTCGTCGCCGTCTCCGACGCGCGCGGCTCGAGTGAATCGAGGTACACGATGAGCTGTGTAAACTCTGGGATGTCGCCCAAGAGGGTGAGGCACTCGTAGGCATGACCACGCATGTCGTGGTATTTGACCGTCCGCGGCTCGGCCCCATTCACCGCCTTGGTCAGTCCCAGATCATGCAGGAGCGCCGCAGCCCCGACGTCACGGACAACCGTCTCCGCATACTGGAGGGCCTTAGCGATCACCATCGCCAAGATGCTCGTGTTGACCGAATGGCCGAAGAGGAACTGCGGGAAGCTTGAGCGGACGGTCAAGCCGACTAACTTGGGTTGGTGGGTCTGCGTCGCCTCGAGCAGGCGATCCGCGATGTGCAGCACCTCGGCCGCTGGAATCGGCTGTCCCGCGGTGACCGCCTGGTGCAGCCGCTCCATGAACGCCAGTGCCTCGTCGTAGATGACTTCGACCGTCGGAGGCGCTGTGACCGTTGCCAACGAGTCAGCCATGGACGACGGCTCCCTCCACCGCTGGTGCCAGCGGCACCTCGCACGCGAAGACCGTCCCGCCCGTGGGCTTGGAATCGGCGTGGATGCTCCCCTGCTGGAGCTCGAGGAGCTCGCGACAGATCGCCAGGCCTAAGCCAGTCCCTGGCCGGCTCGGATCCGCGTCGAGCCGCTCAAACCGCTGGAACAAGCGCTCCTTCTTCTCGGGCGCAATCCCGATGCCGGTATCCTCGATGCGAATCGTCATGCGGTCATCGCTCACCTGCGCACCCACGGTAATCGTTCCCCCTTCGGGGGTGAACTTGACTGCGTTACTCACCAAGTTGCCGATGACCTGGATCATCCGGTCACGATCCGCCAACATCGGCGGGAGATCTGGCGGCATCTCGACATGGATCGTGCGTCGTCCGATGAGCGGTTGATGCACCCGCAGTGTTTCGTCCACAATCTCTTCCACCCGACACGGGCCGATGCGCAAAGCGAGTTTGCCCGCTTGAATCTTCGACAAGTCGAGAAGGTTGGTGATGAGTTCGGTCAAGCGGTTGAGGTTGCGGGCCATCACCGTCATGAACTCGCGCTGCTCTAAGGTGAGCGGTCCCAAGGTGCCGTTGAGGAACAGTCCAATGGCTTGCTTCATCGCGGTCAAGGGTGTGCGCAGCTCGTGGTTGACCATGGCGACGAAATCGTCTTTGACGCGCGAGATGTGCTGCAACTCTTCGTTGGCATCGGCCAACTGCTCGGCGGCATCCTTGAGGTGCGCTTGCGACTCTTGCAACTGCTGGCGGGTGTCGCGTTCACGGAGGATTTCCCGGTGGAGCTGCCGGGCAAAGAGGGCGGTAAAGGCTGCGGCCAGTGTCATCGCCAACACGCGGGTGCTCACTTGGACGGCTAAGGGCGACAACTGCGTGGGCGCCTGCAGTGCATCCAGGAACGCCAGGACGCCCCATCCCACGATGGCTAAGCCAAACACCACCCACGCGCGCAACAGATCCAGGACCAAAAAGGACGCCAAAATCGGGAGTAAGTACAAGGGACCAAACGGACTCTCGACCCCACCCGTCAAATGGAGGAAGGCCGTGACGAAGGCGATCGCGGCGACCGCGCCATAGAACGTCTTGCGGAAGCCGATCCACGATTTGGGCAAGAGGTGATGCCAGACGACCGCGGAGAAGCCCAAGATGACGGCCAAGGCATAGATGTGGACGAGGTTCGTGGCAACGCCGGGCAGGTGCGCTAAAGCAAAACAGCCGGCCGCCGCGACCCAGTAGAGCAGCTCGAACCAGAGTTCGAACTGCTGAATGCGGATGCGATCAATCGGTGAGGTCATCAGGCGTGCTCTCCAGCACCGGAGCCGCTGTCACGCGCCGACACATCTGTTCGTTCATCCACTGTTCGAGCGCGCCTCGGTCAAATCGCCACTGGTTGCCGACTTTAAAGGCCGGCAGTTTCTGTCGCCGCGCCAGACGGTACACCGTAATTTCATCCACATCCAAGAGATGGGCCACCTCGCGCGCGGACATCACAGGTTTCATCGCTCCTCCTCACCTGTTGCCAGCTCAGGGCACACAAAAAGCGGCCGCGCAATCGGCCGCTGCATGGGACACGGACTCGATGGCACTGGCAACCCGGCCATCCGCCGACGATCTCTGGCGGATCCGTGGCTTTGCCCTCCTCCGCGCTGCTTCGCGAAAGCTCGCAGCGCTTCAGCGGGTCCTGCATCGCTTCTCTAATCGCTTGAGCGACGGAGAGCGATGCAGGACGTCCCCCGATTACTCGGGGTTTGCCCTGAGCAGTACCTCTTAACGTGCTTCGTACGCAGTACTGTACTCTCTAGTACAAGTATAGAAGATACCGCGCTCAAATACAAGGGCTAGACAACACAGTTCAACACACGACAAAAATTACATAACTGATTATTTTATTGAGAGTTATGTAACACGTACTCACTTCGACGGCTGAGCCGGTGGTGTTTCCTTAGAGAGATACCCCTGGCTGAACGGGCACCACGACTTGCCGCCCGGTTGGCCTGCGGTCACCGCGTAGAAGCGGCAGACCACCCCACCGAAACTGAGCACCAGGATCAATCCCGCCACCACCCGCCCGATGGTCTTGAGCCGTCCCCGCTCGTGCTCTGCCCGCTCCAAGACCCAATAGCCCGCCGCTGCACTGAGTAACAACCCTGCGATCCCGCCCATCCTGACCTCCTCATCGTGTGATGCCACACCAGATACGTTACTCTGCAGTATACCACTTGACGCCGCAAGGCGCCTGGGAGATAATACCTTCCTCGCAAGCGCAAGCCATCGCACCACACCTGCAACCAGGAGTTCCCGTATGACGACGCACACAGCAACCCCCCCACCCGCCACGCGCCCGAAGGTCCTCGTGTCCACCGCATGGGTCGCCGAGCACCTCAAGGATGCCGCCGTCCGTGTGGTCGAGGTAGACGTGGACACCACCGCCTATGCGGAAGGGCATCTCGCGGGCGCGGTGGGCTGGAACTGGAGTACCCAGCTCTGTGATACGGTGCGCCGCGACATCATCCCCAAGGGACAACTCGAACAGCTCCTCGGACGCTCCGGCATCCGCAACGACACGACGATCATCCTCTATGGCGACAACAACAACTGGTTTGCGGCGTGGGCGTGTTGGCAACTCAAGATCTACGGCCATGCAGACGTGCGCTTGATGGACGGCGGGCGGAAGAAATGGATTGCCGAGGGACGGGCGTTGACGAAGGACGTCTCGCAGCCGCAGGCCACGACCTATCGAGCCAAGCCTCCTGATGTGTCCATTCGCGCCTTCTTGCCAGAGACCCAACGCGCGGTAGAGCAGCGGAGTGCGGAGCTGGTGGATGTGCGCAGTCCGCAGGAGTTCACCGGAGAAATCTTGGCCCCGCCAGGGCTACCAGAAACCTGTCAGCGCGGTGGGCATATTCCCGGAGCGAAAAATATTCCGTGGGGCAAGGCGTGCAACGAGGACGGGACGTTCAAGTCCGTCGAGGAACTCCGACAGTTGTACGGTACCGCCGGCATCACCGGCACGAAACCGATCATCGCCTATTGCCGGATTGGCGAGCGGTCCAGCCACACCTGGTTTGTGTTGACGTACCTGCTCGGCTACGCGAACGTGCGCAACTACGACGGCAGTTGGACTGAGTGGGGCAACCTCGTCGCGGCCCCCGTCGAGAAACCATGACGGAACAGCCGACCGATTATTCTGAGCGGACGCTCGAGGTGGCAGGTTGGCCTGTAAAGATTACGTCGTACAAATTAGGGTCGGTCTACTACGCGACGGTGGACAACGTCAGTCCCGGCGCCTGGATTGCCAAGAGCGACGGCGCCACGCAAGCCGACGCTGAAGCGAAGGCGATCGAGCAAGCCGCGCAGCGCCTCGCCCACACCAAGCGGTATTCCGTGACGTAATGGTTCGGGGTGGGTCCGTTCGTCGTTCGTCGTTCGTGGATCGTGATTCGCACACAGCGGGCGCCGGCCCCCTGCCTTTGGCGCCGAACGCGAAACTCTCAACGCTGAACTGCTCTACCTGCTGACCCTTCAATCTCGAGCCGTGAGCTTCGATGGTTATCGTCTAGCGAGATAGCCGTGCTCGCGAAACCACTGCAGCGCCTGGCGCACCGCTTCCTGAAGCGGTGTCAGCGTCAGGCCCAGTTCGCGCATCGCCTTCGACGTCTCCACGTGTTGACCGTAGGCTGAGGCACGCACGGCTTCGAGCGGGATCTTGGCCTCTGGCTGTCGCAGGAGTTTGGCGGCGACCTCGCTCGCATACCCCACCCCCAGCGCCATCCAGTAGGGAATTTTGATGTGCGGTGGCGGCACACCGGCCTCTGCAGCGACGAGGGTGGTAAAGGCCTTGAGCGTCGTGTTGTAGCCGCCCAAGATGTAGCGCTCACCGATACGACCGCGCTGCGCCGCCAGGACGTGTCCGCGACCGACGTCACCGGTGTAGATGACGTTAAACCGGTGATCCAGGTAGAGCGGCAGTTCTCGACGGGCGTACATGAGCAGGAGTTTTCCCGAAAAGGGCTTCCGATCGTACTCGCCGACGCAAAAACTGGGATTGACGATCACGATGGGCAGTCCTTCACGCGCATAGCGACGAGCGGCTTCCTCCATCGCCAGCTTCACCGTCCCATAGAGAGGGCGTGATCGCGTGAGCGGCCACGGTTCGTAATCCTGCTCTGTCGCGAGCCGCCCCTGCACGCGACCGAGCGCGCTCGTCGAACTGGTAAACACGATGCGCTCCAACGACGCCTCACGTGCCACCTCCATGACCGCCTGCACGCTCGCCACCCCGCGGGTGATGGCCTGTTGTTTGTCCTCGGAGAACTGCGGATAGTAGCCGGCGCAGTGGAAGAGCCACTGACAGCCGACCAAGGCTCGACGACAGACCTCACGATCCTCAACCGAGCCGAGCATGATTTCGACGTCGAGGAAGGCCAACACACCCAGTCGCTGCGGCACGCGGCAGAGTGTGCGCACCTTGACCCCGGCGTTCACCAACGCCTGGGTGACATGCGCCCCAATATGTCCTGTGGCTCCCAAGACCAATGCTTGTGTCATGATCAGTCCTATTGTAGGATGACTTGCAACCTCTCGCAATCACCAATTACACAGGAGACACCACCATGAAATCGTACCGCGAAGAACTCTGGTTCAATACGAAGACGCGCACCGCTTTCACCAACATCACCACGCAGGTAGAATCGGCGGTCAAGCACAGTGGCGTACGCGAAGGACTCTGCCTCGTCAATGCGATGCACATCACCGCCAGCGTCTATATCAACGATGACGAGTCGGGACTGCTCAAGGACTACGAGGAGTTTCTCGAGCGGCTGGTCCCCTACGACGTCAAGAAATACCGCCACAACTTAACCGGTGAAGACAACGGCGACGCCCACATCAAACGCCAGCTCATGGGCCGCGAGGTGGTCGTGGCGATCACGAAGGGTGCGTTGGATTTTGGGCCGTGGGAACAAATTTTCTACGGGGAGTTCGATGGACGACGGAAGAAGCGTGTGCTCATCAAAATCATCGGGGAGTAAGCTGTGAGTGCGCGTTGAGAGTTCAGAGTTCAGAGGACCGCGTGCGTTTTGCGTCAAGCGTCGAGGGGCAACGGCCTGCGTAACGTCCAACGTCTCACGTCAGACGTGGGACGAAACGCCCTTCGTTGCCGCCGGACGTTGGACGCGGGACGACGGTGTGGAGTGTGCAGAGCGCAGAGTTCAGCGTTGAGAGGGCAGAGGGAACCGTGACCAGCGACTAGCGACTAGCGACGACGTGGGGCCGCAGCCACGCCACCACGTCGCGGATGACGCGCGCGGCATCCACCTCGTTGAACAGCTCGTGGTAGAAACCCTCGTAGAAGAGGAACTGCTTGTCCGCAGTCCCGATGGCGGCCGCCATCTGCCGCGTCGCCTCCACTGATACGAGCCGATCATCGCCGGCTTGGAGCACGAGCGTTGGCACCGTCAGATGCGTCGCGAGTGCTGCGGCGCGCGCCATGGCGTGGTTCAGCTCGGTGTAGAACCGCGCCGTCACGCGAAAATGGACGAGCGGATCGCGCAAGAACCATTCCCGCACGCGCGGGTCATGCGAGAGTACACTCGCATCGGCGCGCGTCCGCTGAAACGCAAACGTCGGCCACCACCGGCTCAGCCAGCGGGCCGTTCCGTCTTGCCAGCGAGACACGGGTTTGGCCAACCCACAGAGCGGCGATGAGAGTATGAGAGCCGACAGTTCCTGCGGATGTTCCACCGCGTAGTGCAACGCGAGCAATCCTCCTAAGCTGTGGCCCAGCAGCACCGGCTGACGGCCTGACGCCTCACGCGCAGCGTGAGTTACACACGCCTCCACATCCTGGAGGAAGGCTCGCCAGAACTCCACGTGCCCTCGACGGCCGCCCGAGCGTCCCTGCCCGCGGAGATCAAACGCCCACACCGCCAGTCCCTCCGCGGCGAACGCCTCGGCGGTCTGCGCGTACCGCCCCACATGCTCGCCGCGCCCCTGGACGATGACGACACTCGCCCATCCCGCCTGCGCCGGCGCCCAGCGCTCACAGAAGAGCACCGTGCCATCACGACTCGTCATCGTACTCGTTGTGTGTTTCATTCGGAGAAGGAATGGACGGTGAACACGTAGAGCTCGGTGGCGGGGTCGTGCCAGGCATCAGGCGACAGCCCAGCTTTCTGCGCGCAGAGCTGGCGGAGGAACTCCTCGCGGCTCCAGCCGGTCTCCTCCCACACTTGCGGCAGGAACACGCCAGAGCGGTTGCCGCGCGTGACCACCACGCCGTGCACCTGTGGCTGAATCTCCGAGGGATCGCTGACACGACGCAGCGGCGAGAGCACCGAGACTTCCAGGGTGAGCTGCTTGAGCTCCTCAGCGCTCACCGGTAGAAAGCGTGTGTCTTCAGTGGCCGCGGCAATCGCGTAGTGTTGCACCGCCACGCCGAGGGACCATCGCGGCTCGGTCGTGCCGATGCAGCCACGCAGCTCCTCACCGCGACGGAGCGTGATAAACACCGCTGCCGGCTCAGCCAGCGCAGCCGGCCAACTGGGATCGCTCCGTTCTGAGGGCCGCTCGCGCGTCGTCACGTACGCGACGACGGCCTGGCGAGCTAACCGGAGAAGCCGCGGCGATTCCCCTTGCCAGGCTGGCGCTGCTTCCTCTGCCATCGGCGTGGCTGCGTCTTGAGCCGGAGACGTCAGACGCGAGAAGGCAACCGCTGCGTACCCCACCACGCGGTCGGCTTCGCCTTGCGGCACGTCGGCCGATGTCGCGTAGCGCAACTGGGTCACGCGACTGGCGCCCAGCGCGCGTGCCGCGAGCATGACGGTTTTCACAGCGCCCTCGCCACAAAAAGTGCAGAGCAAGTTGGGCGTGTCCTGCGCCATGAGCGCTACGGAGACGCGATCCACCTCGGCCGCTTCCCCGCTCACCACCGCAGCCAGCGACTGCTGATCTACCCGATGCGCGTCCTGTTCCGTGGGGTAGTGCGAGAGATCAGAAGAGGCGAGCAAGAGACACCGCTTACCCGCGTGCGTGTAGCGCGTGACCAGCGCGGCGAGGGCCTCGCCAATCGCCTGACATGCTGTCAGCTCTGGATTGCCCATCACCAGCGGCACCAACTGAAACTCACCCAGCAGTCGTTGCAGAAACGGGAGTTCGACTTCCAGGGAATGCTCGCCGAGGTGCGGGGGCTCACTCGCGCGGATGAGTGGTGTCTGGCGCGTGAGCCACGCCACCGCCTCGCGATCAATGGGCATGCGGCCGAGCGGTGTGGCAAAGGCCCCGCCAGGGTAGACCGCCGCGCCCTCTAGCGGTGTGCGATGGGCCACGCCGACAAGGATGACGACGTCGAACGGGTGACCGTGGAGTGCGTTCAACGCGCTGGCGGCGACCGCCCCTGAGAAGTCGTAGCCGGCATGCGGCACCAGGAGCGCCACCAGCTCCCCCTCAAACGAGGCCGCAGGCGCCTCAGCGAGCAACTGGTCTACCATCTGCGCCAAACGCTGCGGCTCGCCGGGGTAGAAGAGATCGGCGACGGCGGGCTGTCGGACGCGTTCCTGCGCGCTCGCACCCCAGAGCCCCATGAGCAGCAACCCTCCGATACATCCTGCGAGGAGCAGGTGAACGGGTAACGGTAACCGGTTAACGGGTAACAAGGCGCGATGCGCTGCGACGTCTAGAGCCGGTTTCAGACCCTGGTTGCGTCGCGAGAAGGTCGAGGGGCGCGGCCAGGCCGAGGCGGCGCGACGACGGCGTATCCCGACGGGCGATACGTCGAGGAGCGCCAACGATGGCATGGCCCGGCCATCGGCCTTCGCAGCAGCAACAAGGGTTGTGAAGCCGGCTCTTAGTGTGGTCCGTGCACGATTCACCGTTCACCGTTCACCATCCTCACCCATCCACAATACCCACACGTCTCACTCGCTGGAGGCGCCTCAGGACGACGCAGCACCTCCACCCCCTGCCGAAAGAGTGCGTACGCCCGCTCAAGCACTGTCTCCACCACTTTGATGTCTACGGTAAAAGGAAAGCCCTCGTGGAGCGCGCCCTCTTCAGGCAGGTAGTAGGCAAGGTACGCCTTGCCTTCCGTCGGCAAGCCGTTACGCTCAAGGAGGAGGGTGTAACAATCCATTTGCACTTGGTAGGCGGGATGGATGTTGGGCGCTTTGGAGGCGCGCGTCTTGTGGTCGAGCGGCGCGTAGGTGTTGCCGTTGAGTTGCAGGCAGTCGTCGAGCTTGCCCCAGAGGGTGGCGTTGAGGTCGTGGTCACTCCAACTGAAGGAGGATGGGAGCCGGTCAAGCAAGCGCCCAGGCACCTTGCCGCTTAACAGCGGTGGAAGGGCGCCTGTGGGACGGTAGGTGTTGCAGTAGGCTTTGATTTTGCTGTCCAGCCCCACCGCGATGGAGGCCATCGGTCCTTGGGGACGCTTCATCCCCTTGACCTGGTTGAGCCAGAAACAGCGCGGACACTCGCGCAGGAGATTCAAATTCGCCGGCGAGAGCTTCACCACATGCCTAGTGTACAGCGACAGGCACCGCGCATCAAGTTGAATAGGATTGCACCTTCTGGAACGCAGCCACAAAGAAGCCTTCCATGGTCGCGGTGGGGAGAATGCGGATGGCGCGACGAATGCCTAGCACGAATGTTTTGCCTTCCCAGCGGGCGAGTGGTCGGGCCGTGTTGACGACAGGCACACGGCACGGGATGCTGGTGAGCACGTCGCCGAATCGCTCCAACGCCCAACTGACCACGCCTTCGTTTTCTTCCGGGGCGAAGGTGCACGTGGAGTAGACAAGGGTTCCCCCCGGCTTGAGCGACCGCATGGCGGAGTAGAGCAGCCGCTTCTGTGTGCGGACCATCTCGTGAATCTTGGTGAGTTTCCAGTAGCGGTAGCTCCGAGGATCACGCGTGTCGAACCGCCCTTCAGCGCTGCAGGGGGCGTCCACCAGCACGCGATCGAATATTTCTCCGTGTCGTCGCCAGAGGGTCTCGCCGTAGGAGAGCGTGCACTCGACGCGGGTGGCTCCTTGCAGCTTGACATTGGCGAGGAGTTTAAAGAAGCGGGGCTTGTTGTT
>Ga0209399_10000498_pt1 | contig 23667 bp, 15 predicted proteins | sample OV2TP3_FD_184130 | JGI IMG/M metagenome (GOLD analysis project Ga0209399, IMG submission 184130) | Hot spring microbial communities from Beatty, Nevada to study Microbial Dark Matter (Phase II) - OV2 TP3 (SPAdes) (version 3) | ecosystem: Environmental > Aquatic > Thermal springs > Hot (42-90C) ... | reverse complement strand
TACGATCACCGTTACCCTCGTCTCCGCCCTGAGCCAGCTTGAGAAGGAGTCCGGCGGACACGTGCTCTCGGTTAGAGGCACGGTGGACCTGATGGTCCCTCCCAACGGCCTGGACAAAGACCAGCAAGTCCAGGTCGTCTTCAAGCCCGAAAAGGACCTGCCCCCTCCCCTGCCCGGCGTCAAGCCCGCCGGCATCGCCTACGAAATCGGGCCGTCTGGCCTCAGCTTCAACCCCAAGAAGCGCAGCACCCTGACCATCGGGTATCAACCCGCAGACATCGCAAAGCTATCTGAGTCGAACCTTGCCATCTTCACCCTCTCCGGCGCCACCTGGACCCGCCTGGGAGGCACCGTCGATGCCACATCGCACAAGGTCTCTGTCGCCATCCAGTCGCCAGGCATCTATGCGCTGTTCGAGGCCCCTTCCATCGGTGGTACGGCGGGCGTGTCCGAGGTGGCCTGCCAGCCCCGGATCATCTCCCCTGCCGGTGGGGTCTATCCCCCCACGACAGACATCTCCTTCCGGCTGGGCGCACGCGCATCCGTGGACGTGCGGGTCTACAGTGTCTCCGGCAACCTGATCCGCACAGTGACTCAGAGGCAGTCCTTGAACGAGGGGTTAAACACAGTTCGGTGGGACGGCAGAGATAGCGACGGCAGAGTAGTCACAAGCGGCATCTACATCGTGGTCATTCAGGCGGATGGGAAGGCGGCAAATAAGACGGTGGCGGTGTTGAACAAGTAGGGGCGGTTCGCGAACCGCCCCTACAGATTGTCGAGGAGGATATCCCAATGCGGCGTTGCGCCTACATCGTGATCTGTCTATGCGCTGGCCTTACCTGGAGCCTCCCTGCCTCAGCGCAGTCCAACGAGAACGTCCTGGTCGGCTCCCGGCCCACCGGCATGGGAGGGGCCTTCACCGCCGTGGCGGATGACGCGAACGCCCTGTTCTACAACCCGGCAGGCCTCCAGTTCCTCAGGCAGCACCAGGCTACCTTCATGAACGCGAACCTCTTTGGGACCGGCATCCGCACGGCCTACGCCTGCTATGCCCTCCCGATCAGCGCCCGGCAGGCCATGGGCCTGGACTGGCAGCACATCGGGTTCGGCGACGGAGAACTCGGCTATAACAGAGACCTGGTCAAGCTGGCCTTCTCCCGCCAATGGCATCCCAGACTATCCACCGGCGTGAGCGTCAAATATCTCCTGACGAACCTGTCCCTGGACAGCAAGTCTGTCGGCAAGGCGTCGGGACTGGGCTTCGACCTGGGGTTCCTTTTCACCCTCATTCCCCGCCTCCGGCTCGGCGTCAACCTTCACGACCTGACCGGCACCCGCGTCCGGTATGACGGCCGGACCTCCGAGACGATTCTGCCCCGCACGATCCGTCCGGGCGTGGCTTACGAGGCCAGAAAAAATCTCCTCCTGGCCCTGGACGTGGACCGCAAGCTCCACCTCGGCGGAGAATACCTGCTCAAGAACCTGCTGGCCCTGCGCCTCGGCTCTCAGAAGGACCTGAAGACCTCCGACCCGCTTGAGCTGACGTTCGGGCTGGGCGTGCGCTACAAGGCCTTCCGGGTGGACTTGTCACACGCCCCCGGCAGAAGGGGTCTGGGCCAGACCCAGCGCTATGCCTTCACGACCTCGTTTGACCCGGCGGCGTCCGCCGTCCGGATCGTCGGCATCGAGGGCCAGGACCTGTTTGCTTCCTACTACAAGACCTATGAGAAGGCCCCTGTGGGCCGCCTCATGATCCAGAACAAATCGGACAGATCCCTGGAGTGCCGGCTGACCGTATCCATCTCCGGCTACGAAGACGCGCCGTATCAGGAGACCCTGATCGTCAGGAAGGGGGACACCCCTCAAGCCATACCCCTCCGTCTTTCGCTGTCCGAAAGCGTCCTGAAGGTGTCGAAGGACGTGGCCGTAGCTGTGGAGGTCAAGGTCGAATACGCGACGGCGACCCGCGCCCGGTCCGACAAGCGGACCGGAAAGATCGTGCTCTACGGCCGGGGGGCGCTCCTCTGGGACCAGATCGGCCGGGCCGCCGCCTTTGTGACCAGCCGCGACCTGGAGGTCGCTGCGTTCGCCCGCACCGTCTCCCACGCGTGCGCCACAGCCGCCAGGGTGCGCCGCATCGAGAAGAACGTCTTGCAGGCCGCCACCGTGTTCGAGGCCCTCGGCAGGTTTGGCGTTCGCTATCAGGTGGATGCCAACAGCCCTTACGCAAAGGTGGTCAGCGCGGAATGGCCCTTCGACAACATCCAGTATCCGCGAGAGTTGCTGCGACAGAGGACCGGGGATTGCGACGACTGCACCGTGCTCTACTGCGCCTTCCTGGAGAACCTGGGCATCCCCACCGGCGCGGTAGACGTGCCCGGCCATATCTTCGCCGTCTTCGACACGGGGGTCGATAGATCTCAACTCTATCAGCTCGGCATCTCAGAGGATAGGCTGCTTGCATTTCAGGGGCGGCTCTGGGTCCCTGTGGAGACCACTCTTCTGGGAAAATCGTTTGAAGAGGCGTGGGAGGCCGGCCTTCGGCAACTCAGAGGCCGGACAGACTGGCAGAAGCGCATCCAGCCCATCTCCGAGGCGTGGCTGAAGTACCCGCCGGCCGATCCGCCATTTGACTTCCTGGTTGACCACTCCCTGATCGCGCAGGCCTGCGACAGCGCGGCGGTCCTCCCCCAGATGGAGGTCCTGAATCGCCTCAAGAGGGCGTTCGTCGCCCAGGAGTATGCCCCGACCCTGGCAAGGGGTAAGGGGGATCCGGAGCTGCATTTTGAAATGGCCTACGACTACGCATCCCTGAACCTGCTCAGCGACGCAAAGTCCGCTATCTACAAGGCGGCCACCCTCACCAAAGACATCGCGCGGATCGAGAACTTTCTGGGAAACATCTGCTTCCTGGAGGGGGATCTCCCCTCGGCTGTGACCCGCTACCGAAGGGCCGTTGACTTCGATCCCGCCGATCCTGGCCTGCGCGAAACCCTGGAGATGATGATGAAGAGACTCCCCATAGCCTCAGCCCCGGCCCCCGGCGCAGGCGAACGCGCAGGGTTCCGGTCCGAGGAGATGGAGACCGAAGTGGAGCTCTATTGGAGGAAGTAGGTTACCATGAAAAAAATCCGAGTCGGCATCATCGGCGTGGGCAAGATGGGCCGCACGCACATCGACGCCCTGCGGGACGTGGAGGATGGAGTCGCAGCGGCCGTGACGGACCCGGCCCGCCTCCCGGACGCGGGCCCCAACCTGGCCAGGGAGTATGGCCTGGACTATGAGGAAGGCGTCGAGTCCCTGGTCGCCCGGAAGGACCTCGACGCCGTCATCGTGACCACCCCCCACGCCCTCCACGCGGCGCACGCCATCCTGGCCCTCCGGCACGGAAAGCACGTCCTGGTCGAAAAGCCCCTGGAGCTAACGCTGGAAAAGTGCGACGCCATCCTCGATGCAGCCCGGCGGGCGGGCAAAAAGCTCATGGTCGCGCAGAGCCACCGCTACTGGGAGGGGGACGCCGTCTCCAAAAGGTTGCTGAAAGAGGGGGCCATCGGAAACCTGATCATGTGCCGGGACACGCTCGCCACGCCCGGCTACCGGCGGTTCAACCCGGAGCGGGCCTGGTTCACCGACCTGAGCCTCTACGGGCCGGGCGGCCTGATCGCCTGGGGGGTCCACAACATCGACCGGCTGCGCTGGTGGTTCGAGAGCGAGGCCGAGACCGTCTTCGCCCGCTCCTTCTCCCTCCGCACGGACATCCCCGGGGACATCACATCCAACATGGTGACGATCACCTTCAAAAACGGCGGGTGCGCGCACCTCTGGTACTCCGAGGCCCTCCCTCCGCCGGGCTGGAAGGGGTTTGCGTGCGGGGCGCAACTCGTGGGAGAAAGGGGGTTAATGGATGTGGACCCCTACCACCAGGTCAGGGTCGCGCGGGAGGGGGGCGCGTGGGAGACCGTCTACGACATCGCACAGGTGAAGGACCCCCGCCAGAAGGCCTTTTCGGATGAGGTGCGGGACTTTATCCGCTGCATCGTGGACGACACCCCCCCTCCGGTGACCGGGGAGGACGGCCGGGCGGCGGTGGAGATCGCCCTGGCGGCCTACAGGTCCTCTGAGACGAAACAGGCCGTGCATCTTCCGCTTGAAACATGAAAATGCAAGCAACACGGCTGCAATGACTTATCCTGAAAATGAGACAGGGGAACTTTCCTGGCGCGGGGGCGTTAAAAGGGGAGAAGCTCCTTTCCTGGCCGGGCGCTGGCTCTTCATCCTCCTGACCAGCGCCCGGCCCGTCTCAATGGCTAAGTCGCGGGGACCGCGTCCTCTTCTGGAACCCGATCCCCCGTCAGGGCGTTTAATGAAATAGGTGCTCTTGAAATAAGGCGTTGGCGCCTCCCTCCCAGCCAGCGCCTGGCCCGCTCGATGTAAGCTCCCTCCCCTGGCCTGAGAGCATCGAACGGGCCTCTTTTTGTCCTGAGCGTCCCGTGTAGCGGCCAAAAGAAAAGCCTGCCCCTCGCCGTTGTGTGGCGAAGAGGACAGGCTTTTTTGTTTTGCAAGGTAAGGGCGACCGGCTCCCCTGCGGTCCTACGGAACCCGGACCGACTTCACCTCCGTCGGGTCGCTCTGGAGCGTCCGCGCCGTGTTGCGGCTGCGAATCCGGTAGGCATAGGTCTGTCCCCGCGTGAGCCCGGTGTCCGTGATCGTGGTGTTCGGCGTGAACGTGACCACCGTGAACGTCGAGGAGGAAGACGTCCCAATCAACTGGCGCTCCACCACGTAGTCCGCGGCCCCCGGCTTCGTGGGCGCGCTCCAGGTGAGGACCGCCTGCCCGGTGGTGGCGTCCACCGCGGCGGCCGTCACGACCAGGTTCGTCGGAGGTGGCACCCCGCCCGTCTGCTGCGACACCGCCGCCGTGGGCGCGCTCTCGTTCCCCTTCTCGTCGAAGGCGCTGACCTTGTACTGATAGGTCGTCGTGAATTCGAGCGTCGGGTCGCTGTCCGTGTAGGTCACCGTCGGGTGCTGCACCTCCGCGATCTGCGCGAACGACCCCGTGGTCCCCGCGCGATAGACCCGGTAGCCCTTCAACCCGGTCAGACTCGCGCCCCCGAAGTCCGTGGTCGGCGCCCGCCACTTCAGGTCCAGGATGCGCGTGTCCGCCGCGTTCGGCACCACGGAGAAGAAGTTGACGTCCGGCGTGGCCGGCGGCCGGTTGTCGTCCAGCGCCGTGGCCACCGCGAACCGCGACAGGTCGCTCACGCCCGAAGACGCCACGGCCCGCACCTTGTAGAACCGCTGCGTCCCGGCCGTCAGGTTGGAGTCGGCAAAGGACACCTCCGCCGTCGTGATCGTCGTGTCCGTCCCGGTCGTCCTCGGGATCGCGCTGTACGGCCCCGCCGAAGAGGTGGTGGAGCGATAGACCCGGTAGCCCAGCAGGTCCCGCTCCTGGTTGGCCGTCCACGTCACCTTGATCAGGTAGACGTCCCCCGTAGCCGTCACGTTGGCCGGCACCCCCACCCCCCTCGTCGTCACCGGAATCGTGTTCGACAGGGCGCTCACGTTGCCGGTGGGGTCCACCGCGCTGACGGAGTAAGTGTAGGCCGTCAGCGGCTCCACCGTGTTGTCCACGTAGCTCGTCACCGTGGCGGCAGTCGTGGCGATCTGCACGTTGTTCCGGAACACCCGGTAGCCCGACAGCCCCGTCAACTCCCGCCCGTTGGCGTCCCGGCTGGGCGCGGTCCAGCGGAGCGTGACCCGCGTGATGACATTCGCGTCCAGCTCGGCCAGCAGGTTGGAGGGCGCTGCCGGCGGCTGGTCGTCCACCAGGACCGTGGCCGCGACAGGCACCGACCTCTGCCCCTCGCCCAGGGCCCCCGCCCCCACCGCGCTCACCCGGTAGTAGAACCGGCTGTTGGCCACCAGGTTCGAGTCGATGTAGCTCGTCTGCCCCGTGGTATAGGGCGTCCCTTCGTTCCCCGACAGCCGGACGTAGTTCGTGTCCGACCGGGTCGAGCGGTAGACGTTGTAGCCCAGCAGCTCCGTCTCCGTGTTCGGGTTCCAGGCGACCGTGATCTTGCCGATATCCCCCGTCGCCCGCACGCCGGAGGGCGTGGCGATCCCCCTGGTCACGACCTGGGCCGGCGCGGTCCGGGCGCTCTCATTGTTCGACGGGTCGTAGGCGCTCACCGCGTAGAAGTAGGTGGTCAGCGGCTCCAGGCCCGTGTCCACGTAGGTGTTCTGGGCCGTGGAAGCGACCTGCACGAAGGACGTGGTACCCCCCTTTGACCGGAAGACCCTGTAGCCCGACAGCCCCGTCAGCTCCCGCCCGGTGTTGTCCGTCGTCGGGGCGCTCCAGGTCAGCGTCACGCGCCCCACCGAGCGCTCGTCGAGCTGCGCCGACAGGTTGCTCGGCGCCGCGGGCGGGACGTTGTCCGCCTGCGCCGTGGCCGACACGAACGGCGTCTGCGCCCCCGTCCCCCGCGTCGTCACAGCGCTGATCTTGTAGAAAAAGGTGGCCCCTCCCACCAGGTTGGAGTCGGTGTACGCCGTCTGCCCCGTCGTGAAGTCCGCCCCCGCCGGGCCGAGCCGCACATAGCCTGCGTCAGACTGAGACGATCGGTAGACGTTGTAGCCCTTCAGCCCGTCGTCCACGCTCGCGTTCCACGCCAGCGCGATCCGCCCCACATCCCCCGTCGCCCGCAGGCCGGTGGGGACCGAGACCCCCGCCGTGACCAGCTGCACCGCGGTCGAGCGGGCGCTCTCGTTGCCCGCCGGGTCCAGGGCGCTCACCTGGTAGAAGTAGCGGGTGCCCCCCTTCACGTTCCTGTCCACGAAGCTCTTCGCGTCCGCCGGCAACTCCGTCAACTGCACGAAGGCATCCGCCGTCCCCTCCGCGCGGTAGACCTTGAACCGGGACAGCCCCGTCAACTCCCGCCCCCCCGGGTCCGTGGTGGGAGGCGACCAGCTCAGCGTGACCGCTCCCGAGATCGAGTCCGACTGCACCGACACGTTCTGCGGGGGCGCAGGCGGGGAGGTGTCCTTGATCAACTCCCCCCGGGCCGGGTTGGACAGGATGCTGGCCACCCGGGTCTTGTTCACCGTGGTGATGCTGTAGTAGTAGACCGTGGTCTCACCCGTAAAGGTGCTGTCGATGAACGAGGTCCCGCCGGTGGAGACCAGCGTGTCCCCCTTGGCGTCCCCCTTCAAAAACGTGTAAGTCGCCGTGGGAGACCCGGCGGCCCGGTAGACGCCGTAGCCCAAAACCTCCGTGGCCCCGGTCGGCGCGACCCAGTTGACCGTGATGCGCCCGAAGGACCCCGTCGCACTGACGGTCATCGGCGGAAGCGGTTTGCTCAGTTGGGGATTGTTCGGGTCAAGCGGGTTGACCCGGTCCCGGCCGCACTGAACAACGAGCAGTCCGGTCAAAACGGCAAGCCCCAGCCCCGACCCCATCCATCGCGCAAGACGCATAGAAGACTCCCTCTAAAAGTTCCTCTTGATCCCCACCCGCAGGGCCTTCTGCTCCGGCCCCCCCGTCAGCTCCAGGTCGAATTTGCGGACGAGCTTGGCCGGCTCCTCCCCCTGCTTCTCAGACCCCCCCGACAGGATGAGGCGCAGCCCGGCCACGAGCAGCGCCGCCGACAGCGCCACGCTGATCTGGCTCTTCGTGTCCCGGTCGCTCGTCCGCCTGAACAGCGCCGTGGCCTGGTCGGCGGTCGTGGCCGCCTTATACTCCTTGTAGAGTCTGTTGGCGTCCTGCCGGTAGTCCCACGCCCTGTAGCCCAGATAGCCGCTCCCCCCCAAAAACAGCGCGGAGAACGTCCTCCGCACCGTAAAAAAGGCCTTCGCCTCGGCAAAGGGGGGCGTCAACCCGGCTGTCAGCAGGAGCAGGGCCAGGAATGCGGATATGGCTCTGCCGCCCGGAAATCGCATCGCAGGCTCCTTTCACGTCTCACGTTTCACCTTCGTTAGACACACAACTGCCTGGAAATGTTTCATAGTAAGGTCTGGAATATAAAGGAAATCCCGGCGAAAGACCGGGCCAGAAAGCGCCCCTTGTCGGGCCGCTGACAGGGTGGGGAGATGATCTGAAGTAGGGGCGACCGGCCGGTCGCCCCTACTCGCCGTTGGGGAGACAACGGATTGAACCGTGCATATTATAATGAAGATACGAAAAAAAAGCAACCATAAATCGCAGGGGCGACCCGGTGGGTCGCCCCTGCGAACCAGATATTCACCCCTTAAACCGCCCCCTCCCCCTGCGCCACAGCCACGAACACCCGTCTGGCGTACGCCGCCAGATCGTCCAGGAGGGAGTAGATCGTCGGCGCGATCACGAGCGTCAGCGGCGTGGAGGTGATCAGCCCGGACACCACCACCAGAGCGATCTGCCCCCACTGCTTGGCGTAGCCCTCCGCCGCGCCGAAGATCATCGGAAGGACCAGCGGCATCAGGCTCAGGACGGTCGTGCTGGCCGTGATCAGGATGGGCCTCACCCGGTCCTGCCCCCCCCGGACGATGGCCTCCCCCCGGTCCAGCCCCTCCCTCCGGTAGTCGTTGATGTGATTGATCAGGACGATCCCGTTGCACACCACCACCCCGAACAGGACCAGCAGGCCGATCTGCCCGTTGCTGTCCATCGGAATCTGCATCCAGTACATCGCCAGGGCCACGCCCGTGTAGGCGAACGGGATGGAGATCATCATCGCGAACGGCTGCACGAACGACTCGAACAGCGAGGCCATGATCAGGTAGATCAGGATCGCCGCAAAGAGCATCGTGAAGGACGACTCCCCCTGAGCCTCCTGGATGTACCGGAAGCTGGACGACATCTGCCAGGTGTAGCCCGACGGGAGGGCCACCTGCCCCATGCGCCCGGCCATCTCCCTCCCCACCGAGGCGATCGCCGCCTGGTCCGTGCTGGCGAACACCGTCACCGTCGAGCGCCGGTCCTCCCGCCGGAGCGCCTGCGGCCCCTTCTGCAGCCGGAAGTCCGCCAGCGTCCCGAACGCCACCCGGTTGCCCGCCTGCCCCTCGAACACGGCGTTCTTGAGTTGCTCTAAGTTGGCCCGGTCCTCCTCCCTCAGCTGCACCACGATGTCGATCTCCTCGTCCCCCGTCTTGAACTTGGAGCTCCCCCGCGTGCCCAGCGCCGAGGAGACCGAGGAGGCCACCTCCCAGGGGGACATCCCGTAGCGCGACGCCCTCCGCCGGTCCACCGACACCCGGATCTCCTCCGTCCCGGACTCTAAGCTCGTGTCCAGGTCCAGCACCCCCGATATCCCCTCCATCCGGAGCTTGACATCCTCCGCCAGCAGCGCCAGCACGTCCGGGTCCTTCCCCTTGACCTCCACCCCCACCCCGATGCTCTCCGAACGGTAGGACCCCCCCATCTTGAACCGCACGCCGGGCCTGTCCTGCGGCAGGAGCTTCTTGACCATGTTCGTCACTTCTGTGGAGGTGTACTTCCCCTTGTTCGCGTCCACCAGGTAGAGCGTGATGCGCCCGTTCCGCAGCCCGAACCGCGAGGACACCCGCTCGATGTCCAGGTCCTTCTTCCTGGCGATCAGGGCGCGCTCCGCCTCCTCGAAGACCTTCGTGACCTGCGGGATGTCGAAGCTGCGCGACAACTCCACGGAGACGTCCACCCGGCGCTCCCGCTCCCACCGCCGGCCCTGCTTCTCCACCACGAAGGCGATGTAGTAGACGCTGTACCCGCCGACCAGGAGTGAGAAGACCAGGGTGAGCATCTGGTAGCGGAGCGTCTTGCCCACCGCCCGCGCGTAGAACCCCTTCAGCCCGTAGCGCCGGAACTCATGGACGAGGACCGCCGCCAGGGCCAGGCAGACCCCCGCCGCGACCCACCCCCCCCACGTCATCCCCTGGAGGGTGGCCACGATCCCGGCCACAGTCCCCTTGACCCACTTGACGATCCCGGCCCATCCGACGGCCCTCAACACCAGCCCTATATAGAGCGTGGACGCCCCGATCAGCGGGACCCCGATCCACTTCCCGATGTGGGCGTAGCGGTCCTCGAACAGCCGGGACGCCGCCAGCGGCACCAGCGTGACCGACACGACCATCGCCGTGATCATGGCGATCACCATCGTCACGCAGAAGTCCTTCATCCAGAGCGCCGTCTGACTGTCCGTCACGAACACCAGCGGCACGAACACGCAGCACGTCGTCAGCGTCCCGGCCAGGATCGGCAGCGCCACCTCCGAGGTCCCGGCAGTGGCCGCCTCCACCGGCGCCATCCCCTCCTCCCGCTTCCGGAAGATGTTCTCCAGGACCACCACCGCCGGGTCCACGAGCATACCGATGGCGATCATGAGGCCCATCATGGACACCATGTTGAGCGTGATCTCGGAGTGGAGCAGGACGCGAGCGAGGTACATCCCCATGAACACGCAGACCACCGACAGCGGGATGGCCGCCCCGATGATCACCGTGCTCCGCAGGCTCCTCATGAACGCGAAGATGATCGCGATGGCCAGCGTCCCGCCCAGCAGCCCCGCGTCCTTCAGGCTGTTCAGCCCCTTGATCACGTCCCTCGACCGGTCCCGCACCACGTAGAGGGTCAGGCGCTCCGACCCGACCTCCTCCCGCAGTTCGTCCAGCGCCTTCCACACCCGCCCGGACACGTCCACCAGGTTGGCCGTGGAGGACTTCCGCACCTCGACGACCACCGCGTCCGCCCCATCCAGCCGCTCGTACTGCCGCTTCTCCGGGTAGTCGTAGACCACCTTCGCCACGTCGCTCAAGATGACGTCCCGGCGGATGATCGGCATGGACGCCAGCTCCTCCACCGACCGGAACTCCCCCACCGACCGCACGGCGTAACGCTTTCCGCCGTCGTCCACCGTCCCGGCCGACAGCGTGACGTTGTTCGACCGGAGGTTCCAGTTGAGCGTACGGATGTCCACGTTGTGCGCCTGCATCAGCCCCTGGTCCACCTTCACTAAGAGCTGCTTCTTCTCCAGGCCGTTGACCGACACGTTGGCCACCCCGTTGATCCGCTCCAGGCGGGGCTGGATCACCTTCTCCACGACCCGGCGGAACTCCTCCCGGTCCCCCTTCCAGGTCACGCTCACCTCCATGATCGGCCAGTCGTCCGACTGCCACCGCCGCACGTTGATCCGCTCCACGTCCGCCGGCAGCATCCGCTTCACCTGGTCCAGCCGGTCCCGCACGTCCACGGACATCATGTCCATGTCCGTCCCGTAGTTGAACTCCAGGCGGACCTGCGCGCTGGACGACGTCGAGGTGGAGCTGATCCGCTTGACGCGCGTCAGCGTCCCCATCATCCCCTCGATGGGCCTGGTGATCAGCCGGTCCACCTCCTCCGGCGAGGACGAGGAGTAGGGCACAAAGATCCACATGGACGGCCAGGCCACGTTGGGCGTCGAGTTGAGCGGGAGCTTCGTCAGCGAGATCAGCCCCAGCACCACGGCGCTCAGCGCCACCATCATCGTCGTGATCGGCTTGCGGATGCAGAACTCGGACAGCTTCATGGCGCACCCCACAGATTTATGTAAGGGCGGGTTTGAAACCCGCCCTTACACCCGCCCTTACAAAACCCGCCCTTACACCCGCCCCTACTTCTTCCGGTCCAGCATCACGTAGATCACCGGGATCAGCACCAGCGTCAGCATCGTCGAGATCGTCAGCCCCCCGATCACCGTGACGGCCATCGGCTGCCGGAGCTCGGCCCCCTCCCCCAGGCCCAGGGCCATCGGGAGCAGCCCCAGCACGGTCGCCCCCGTGGTCATCAGGATGGGCCGGAGCCGCACCTGCCCCGCCTGCACCACCGCCTCCTCCTTCGGGACCCCCTGCCGGCGCGCGTGGTTCGTGTAGTCGATCAGCAATATGGCGTTCTTCACCACGATGCCCGCCAGCATGATCAGCCCGATCAGCACCATCACGCTCACCGTCCCCCCGGTCAGCAGCAGGGCCAGCGCCACCCCCACCAGCCCGAACGGGATCGAGAACATGATCACGAGGGGGTGGAGCAGGGACTCGAACTGCGACGCCATCACCAGATAGACCAGGAAAATGGCCAGGATGATGGCAAACCGCATGCTTTCGAACGACGTGGCCATCTCCTCGCTCTGCCCCCCCACCGTGATCGAGAAGTCGGCGGGGAGGGGGACCTGCGCCACCGCCCCCCGGATGTCCTCCACCGCGCTCCCCAGGTCCCGCCCCACCAGGTTGGCCGTCACCAGCGCCACCCGCTGCTGGTCGATCCGCCGGATCTCCGCCGGGCCGGGCTCCACGCGCACGTCCGCCACCGACGCCAGCGGCACCTGCGTCGAGGCGTTGGGCGGGCTCACCGACAGGCGTCGGATACTCTCCACGCCCGTCCGCTCCCCCTCGCTGGCCCGCACCAGCACGTCGATCCGCCGGTCCTTCTGCATGAACTCCGTGGCCACCTCCCCCTGGATCTTGTTCCGCAGGAGCGTGGCGATGGCGCTGATCGTCGTCCCCATCGACGCCACCTTCTTCCGGTTGAAGGTGATCTGGACCTCCGGGTTGCCCCCCTCTGCCGACGACTTCACGTCCGTCAGCCCGGCGATGTGCGACAGCCGGTCCGTCACCTCGTGCGACAGGTCCTGAAGCTGCCGGAGGTTGTAGCCCGACACCTGCACCTCGATCGGCGTCTTGAAGCTGAAGTAGGACAGCCGCGAGAAGTTGTAATCCACGCTCGGAATCCTGGCGAAATCCGACCGCAGGCGGTCCATGATCGCCTCCTCCTGCGCCCTTCCCACGCCCCTCTTCAGCATCACGTGGACCTGCCCGATGTTCTCCCGCTCCTCCCCGGCCGCGCCGCTCGACGCCCCCCCGGCCCCGGCCATGCTGTAGACCATGCGCGTCTCCGGCAGCCCCTGCACGACCTCGGCCATCGCCTGGACCGCCCGGTCCGTCACGGCCAGCGGCGTCCCCACCGGCATCTTCACGTCGATGAAGAACTCCCCCTGGCTCACCTCCGGCATCAGCTCCGTCCCCGAGGACAGCAGCCCCAGCACCGCCAGGGCGAGCACCCCCGCCGCCCCGGCAATCAGGCGCAGGCGGTGCCCGATCGCCCACCGGAGGAGCCTCGGATACCCCTCCTGGATGACCCCGAAGCCCCTGTCAAAGCCCTTGATGAACGGCGACAGGATCAGGTTCAACAGCCAGCCGACCCCCATCGCCGCAGCCCCCACGCCCCGCAGGGCCGCCATCAGGCCCCGGGTGAAAGCAGAGCCGGAGAAACGGGGAGCCGGAGAAACGGGGACACCCCCCTCCCCGCTTCTCCGTTTCTCCGCTTCTCCGTTTCGCCCCTCGATCTGGAGGGACGACAGCATCGGAATCAGCGTGATAGCCCCCACCCAGGACGCCAGCAGAGAGTAGGTGATCGTCAGCGCCTGGTCCCGGAAGAGTTGCCCCGCCACCCCCTCCACGAACACGATGGGCACGAACACGCAGACCGTCGTCAGCGTCGTCGCCGACACCGCCAGCCCCACCTCGCCCGTCCCGACGCTGGCCGCCTCCATCGCCGAATAGCCCTGGTCCCGGTAGCGCTGGATGCTCTCCAGCACCACGATGGCGTCGTCCACCACCATGCCCACCCCCAGCGCCAGCCCCCCCAGAGACATCGTGTTCAGGGAGATGCCGGAGATGTACATGACGAAGAAGGTCATCATGACCGAGATTGGGATGGAGGTGCTGATGATGAACGTGCTCTTCACGTCCTTCAGGAAGAAATACAGGATGGCCAGGGCCAGGATGCCCCCCTCCCAGGCCGCGCTCTTGACCTCGTCCACGGCCTGCTGGATGAACTTCGACTGGTCGAACACCACCTCCAGCCTGGCCGCCCCCGCCTCCCCGGAGACCCGCAGCCGGTCCAGCCTCTCCCGGACGTGACGGGCCACGCCCACGGCGTTGGCGTCCCCCTCCTTGTACACGGCGATCTCCACCGCCTCCCGGCCGTTGATCCGCGTGATGACGTCCCGCTCCTTGCTCCCCCGGCGCACGCTCCCCACGTCCCCCAGGGTCACCACCGCGCCGTTGCGCTCCCCCACCACGATGTCCTGGATCTCGTCCACCGCCTTGAACTCGTTCATGGTCCGGACCAGGTACTCCGCCTCCCCGTCCTTGAGCGCCCCCCCCGTCAGGTTGACGTTCTCCTGCTCCAGACGCGCCGTGACCTGATTGATCGGGATGCCCAGGCTGGCCAGCTTCGCCTCCTGGATGTCGACGTGGATCTCCTCCTCCATCCCCCCGCTCACCTTCACCGCCGCCACGCCGTCCAGGCTCTCCAGCTCCTGTTTGATGTCCTCCTCGGCCATCAGGCGCAGCGCCGTCAGGCTCACGTCCCCTGAGACCCCGACCCGCATGATCGGGTCCAGAGACGGGTCGAACCTCAACAGCACCGGCTTCCGGGCGTCCTGCGGCAGGTTGACCAGGTCCAGCTTCTCTCGCACGTCTAAGGCCGCGAAGTCCATGTTCGTGCCCCAGCCGAACTCCACCACCACGTCCGAGACGCCGGGCCGCGAGATCGAGCTGACCTTCACCACATTCGGGACCACCCCCACGACCCCCTCCACCGGCTCCGAGATCAGACGCTCCACCTCCACCGGGGCCGCGCCGGGGTATTCCGTCCGCACGGTCAGCGTCGGATAGGTGATGTCCGGCAGCAGATTGATCGGCAGCCGCGTGAACCCCACGTACCCGAAGATGATGGCCGCGACCATGAACATGGTCACGGTCACGCGCCGCTGGATGGAAAAGTCGACGATTTTCATGTATTAACGATGAACGATGAACGATGAACGATGAACGAAAACAGGATTATGTTTTTACTTCCGCGTTTCCCCTTCCGCCTTCCGCCCTTCGCCCTGCTGCTTCTCCCCTTCCGCCTTCTGCTTTCCGGTCGCTGACGCTCCCGGCTCTGACGCTTTGCCTTCCGCCTTTCGCCTTTCGCCCTTCGCCTTCTCCCCCCCCTCCCCCACCAGCCGCACCGCCGAACCCGGCCGGAGCCCCTCGCTCCCCACCGTGATCACCTGCTCCCCCTCCTTCAGGCCCGCCAGGACCTCCACCCGCTCGTTGTCCACGAACCCCATCTCGATCTTCACCTGCCTGGCCTTCCCTTCGTCAAACACGTAGACCTGGTCCGTCTCCCCCCCCTCCAGGACCAGCGCCCGCTTCGGGATGATCAGGGCGTTCTGATGCGTGGCCGTGATGATGTAGACCGACACGAACATGCCCGGCCTCAACACGTCCTGCCCCTCCGGGACCTCCACCGTCACCTTCACCGTGCCGCTCTCGGGATCCACCACCGGACTGATCATCTTCACCGCGCCCCTGAAAGACCGGTCCGGCACGGCCTCTGCCGCGATCCGCGCCCCCTGGCCGACCCGGATGTTCCGGATCTCTTTCTCGGTCACCCGAATCCTCGCCACGAGCGGATCAAAGTCGGCCACGGCGAAAAGCGACTGGTTGGCCGTGACCGTGTTCCCCATCTCCACCGTCCGCGCCGTCACCACGCCGGAGATCGGGGAGACGATCTCCGTATACTCCAGAGTCAGCCGCGCCGCCTCGTACTGCGCCTTCGTCCGCTCCACCTGCGCCCGCGCCGCCTCGTACTGCTCCGAGCTGGTCAGGTTCCGGTCGTGCATCTTCTCCAGCCGCTCGAAGGTGCGCTTCGCGTCCTCGTAGGCCACCTGCATCTGCCTCGCCTGGTAGTCCGCGGCGCGCCCGTCCAGCCGGACCAGGACCATCCCCCCCTGAACCCGGTCCCCCTCCTCCACCAGCACCCCCATCACCTGCCCGGCCACGCGCGACCGGATGTCCACCGCGTGCTCCGCCTCCAGGGTCGTGTTCGTCTGGATGTAGGCCGAGATGTCCTCCCGCCGCACCCCCTCCACCTTCACCGGAACGGCAGCAGCAGCGCCGGCGCCCCCCCCCGGGCCGCCGGGCCGCTGCCCCGGGCCCTGCTGCGCGGCGGCCTGCCTCCCCGCCGCCTGGTCCCCCCTGCTGCACGCCAGCGCCAGGGCGACCAACCCGATCCATTTTGCAATGTTCATTCTGCGATGTTCATTCTGCAATTTGTGTTCCACCTTTCTCACCCGCACTCGGACCCTTTTCCGCTCTGGACCGAACCCGACTTCCTCTGCGCCTCCCGCTTCCGGTCCTCCTCCTCGACGATCTTCTCGAACGCCTCCCGCTGCTCCGGGTTGAGGATGCCCCGGATGTGATCCCGCGTCTGCTTCTTGATCACCTGGAACTGCGGCCTGACCACCTGGCTCAACTCCTTCATGCGCTTTCCCCCCTCGTCCAGAATGGCGTCCAGGCTGTCCCGCTGAGAGGGCGACAGATGAAGCTGCTGCGTCAACTTGTCGAGCGTCGCCCCCTTCGTCAGCCGGGGCCGGGACGCGCCCTCCCCCCCGTAATTTCCGATCTTGGCGGCCAGGATGCCGCCCCCTGCGCCCACGATGAACCCGACGATCATCGAGACCACCACAGGAACTCGTGATCGCATGTCAGATCCTCCCTCCAAAAGAATATAAGGCAGACGGCAGACGGCAGACGGCAGACGTAAAGGCAAAACCCTTTTTCCACGTTTGCCGTTTGCCGTTTGCCGTCTCACTTCTTCTGAATCACCATCTTCAACACCGCGTCCCGCGACACGTCCGACGACCGGTAGATCGCGGCCACCTCCGTGGCGTCCTCCTCCGAAGACTGCTCCAGATAGCGGGCCACAATGCCGTTCATCTGCGCCTCGAAATGCCGGTCCACCCAGTAGAAGGAGAGGCCGAAGACGGCGATCAGGAGCACGGCGGCGGCGGCCAGCCGGCCGAGGGTCCACCCCCCCTCCCGCGCAGGGACAGGGGCCTCCTCCGCCTCCAGGCGGGACATCAGGCGCTCGTAGAAGAGCGGTTTCGGAGAGGCGTCGGACAGGGTCGCAAAGGCCCTCCGGATAGCCCTGAGGCGTTCCACCTCCCCCCGGCACCCCGCGCACGACGCCAGGTGCGTCTCCACGGTGCGGCGGCCCAGGCCGAACAGCTCGTCATCCACGTAGCAGGACAGCTCTTTGCGGCAGGTTCTGCAACGCACGCTCGATCACGCCCCTTTCCAGTCTTCGTGAACGTCCGCCAGCATCCTCTGCAGCTGCGCGCGCGCGCGGAAGAGGCGGGACTTCACAGTGCCCACGGAACAACCCATGGCGTCGGCGACCTCCTCGTAAGAGAGGCCGTCCACCTCCCGAAGGACCAGGGCCACCCGATAGTCCGGGGGGAGCGCCTGCAGGGCCCCCTCCAGCGCCCGGCCCAGCTCTCGCTGCTCCAGTTCAGCGTCCGTCGCCCCGGAACCCCGGAGGACAGCCCCGTCAGCCCTGTAGACCTCCACGCGATCCAGAGACGTCTCGGGATGCCGCCTCCGGCTTTTCAGCCAGTCCAGACAGCGATTGACCGCGATGCGATACAGCCAGGTGTAGACCTGGGCCTGCCCTTTGAACCCGGACAGCGACCGAAACGCCTTGATGAACACCTCCTGGGCGAGGTCGTCGGCCTCGTCCCGGTCTCTGACCAGGCTGTGAATCAGGTTGAAAATGCGGGGATGATACCGGACGACCAGCGTTCGGAACGCCCCCGGGTCCCCCTCCCGGCAGCGCCGGATCAGTTCCGCGTCTTCTGACACCGCATTGGACGACATCTCAGCCCGCATGGTTCCCTCAAATGGTTCAAAGTTCAAGGTTTGAAGGTTCAAGGTTATAACTTTAAACCTTGAATTTTGAACCTGAACCCTCACTCCTGACCCCTTATTCCTCTGTTTTTTTGACCCTTCTCGCCACGAACACCACGCCCCCCACCAGGCTGGCGACGATCCCGGCCAGATAGCCCAGAAACATGAGCGCCAGCGCCGGGGCCAGCCCCACCCCCACCCGCTGAAACAGCAAGGCCCCGAAGTTCTCCCGCACGCCGATCCCCCCGAAGGAGATCGGGACGGCGGCCACCACCGCGATCATCGGGATGAACACCAGAAAATGGCGGAAGGAGACGCCGAGCCTCATCGCCTCGCTGACGGAATAGTAGACGGCCACGCGGAGGACCTGGACCAGGACGGACAGGCACAGGACCGCGGCCAGCGTCCCCATCCGGGACCGGTAGAGGATGAAACTCCCCCTGACCTTGCCGATCCGGTCCCCCAGCGGCAGGGGCAGCAGCCGGCGTCCGACGTGCTCCAGCAGACCGCTGAGCCGCCTGCTGAACCCCACGGCCAGGACGCCCGCCAGGACCGCGCAGAGCCCCACGATGGGGATCAGCAGGCCGAACCCCCACCTCCACGGGGAGGCCAGGTAGGCCACCAGGGAGAAGGCGGTCATCGTGAACAGGCCCACGAACCGGTCCACGAACGTGGCGGCGAAGGCGGGCGACCCCTCTCCGGTCATCCGCCGGAGGTCGTACACCCGGACGGCGTCCCCCCCGATGTTGCTGATCAGAAAATTGTTGAAAAAGACCCCGACCACGTAGAGCCCCTGAACGTGCAGGTGGGGCAGGACGATCCCCTGCGCCCGCAGCAGAAGGTCCCACTGCACGGCCCCCAGGAGGTTGCTGGCCAGAAAAAGGCCAGCCGCTCCCCACAGCAGCCGGACGTCCGCCACCTCCACGGCCGCCCTGACATCCGGCCAGTCGATCTCGACGAAGAAGATCGCCATCAACCCGATGCTGACGCCGGCCTTCAGAAGAACCAAAAGGATGCGTTTCAAGAGCCCTCCCGCCCCGAAAACGACCGCCCTCTATTCCCCCTCACCCGACCAGCTCACTCGCCCTCCTGACACCCCTCACGAAGTGTTGATACACCACCGATCCCGCGTACATCCGGCGCTCCACCTCCCGGCACGGGACCCGTCGGATGCGCCTCGACGCCCGGCGTCCGCGCCAGAGGGTCAGCGGGTGCGTCGCCACCCAGACCAGGGCCCCTGCGACCGCCGCGGGTCGCTTCCATTCGAGACGGACAAGGCCATACAGGATCGTCAACATCTCCATCCCCGCGCGCAGCGGCAGCATCCAGAGCAGACGACGCCAGGCGCTGTGCTCGATCGTCACAAACAGGCTGTTGCGGTGATTCAGGTAGAGCTTCTTGAAGCGCGACGCGGAGAGCGTCCACCCGGAGTGGTGATAGATGACAGACGCGGGGACCGACGAGATCTCCCCCCCCGCCAGATGGATTCGCCAGCAGAGGTCGATCTCCTCCCAGTGCATCCAGAGCGACTCATCCAGCAGCCCCGTCCTTTCGAGGACCTCCCGCCGGATCAGGATCGCGCTGCCGGAGGCCCAGAAGATCGGCCTCGGCGCGTCGTACTGACCCAGATCCTCCTCCATCTCGTCGAAGATGCGCCCCAGACAGAACGGATACCCGAACAGGTCCATCAGCCCCCCGCCGGCCCCCGAGTAGTCGAACCGGCCCCGGTCCTGAAACGAGAGGAGCTTGGGCTGACACGCCGCGCACGCCGGGTGCGCCTCCATGAACTCCACCAGCGCCCCCAGCCACCCCCCCGCCACCTCCACGTCGTTGTTCAGAAGCATCACGTAGCGGCTCCGGGCCTCCCTCAGCCCCCGGTTGCACGCCCCCACAAACCCGAGGTTGCGCTCGTTTCTCAGGACCTCGATCTGCGGAAACCGGGACCTGGCCCGCGCGATGCTCTCGTGATCCGGGTAGTCGTCCACCACCAGCACGCGCATCGGCATCCCCGTTCGCGAGAACAGGTACCCCAGGCATTCCAGAAGGATGTCCCCGGTGTAGTGGGGGATCACGACGGTGACGAGCGGGTCGGACATAATAAAAGCGGTCAGCTATCAGCTATCAGCTATCAGCAAAGGCATACCCGGTTTCGCTGATGGCTGATAGCTGACGGCTGATAGCTATTTTCCCTTCTCCCTCAAGAGCCTCAGCGCCTGCTGCACGCCCCTGTCGTTGGGGTTTACCTGCGCCAGCCCCTCCAGGGCGAGGATCGCCTCCTGCGTCTCCCCCTTCCTGTCCAGGGCCACCGCCAGGTTGAACGTCGCCGCCTCGAAAACGCGCCGGCGCTCCTCCGGGGGCATCCCGTCCCCCGCGCGGACCCGGGCGAGGACCTCCCGGTAGAGCGCCACGGCCCGGTCCAGCGCCCCGGCCCCGGCCAGCGCGTCCGCCAGCGGGAGCCGCTGGCGCGGGTCCCTCGGGTCGGAGACGGCCCGGCATCGCTCCAGCAGCCTCAGCGCCTCCGCCCCCTCCCCGGCCCGCGCCGCCGTGTGGCCCATCAACAGAAAGGCCCGCCAGTCGTCCGGCCGGACCGCCTCGGCCTCGCACCGCCGGAGGACCTCGCGCACCCTCTCCCCCTCCCCTCGCCTGCCGTAGGCCTCGGCCACCTGCAGATAGACCGCCTGGTAGTTCGACAGCAGGGAGGCGGTGTCAGGCTCCCTGTAGACCGCCGGGTCGTTGACCCCCCGCAGCCGGTAGACCTCCCGCAGGTTGCGCCAGGCCCGGTCTGCGTCAACCTGCGCCCCCTCCCGGTCCCCCACCCTCAGGGCCATCCCCTCCGTCGCCAGGAACGACTCCAGACCGACCGTGTTCTCGTCCGGGACCGTGACGGCGAAGTACACGGGCCGCCTCCGGTCGATCCACTCGATCAGCCTCCAGACCATCACGTCCTGGGTGCGCAGGTAGAGATAGGGATTCTTGGGGATCGTCCACGTGATCCCCCCGGCGGTCACCGCCTTCGCCTCCGGCCAGTAGCGGCCCGTCTTCTCGATTGCCTCGACGGTGTTGGCGCAGAGCGCCTCGACCTCCGCGTCTGACAGCGGAATCGGCAGCCTCGGCGGGAAGTCCCGGAGCTGCCGGATGTACCAGGGCGTGTTCAGCAGGCTCAGATTGACGACGCGCACGTCCCTGCGGACGCCCTCCACCTCCTGCAGGTACCAGAGCGGAAAGGTGTCGTTGTCCCCGTTCGTGAACAGGACCGCGTCCCGGTCGCACGTCTGGAGGATGTTGTAGGCATAATCGTGGGCGATGGTGTCCCCGGTCCGGTCGTGCGTCCGGAACCCCGCCGCGGCCGCGCCCACCGGGACCAGCAGGAGCGCCGCCGACGCCGCGACCCGCGCCCACCGGCCCTTCCCGATGGACCCCACCAGGTCCGCCGTCCCCATCCCCATCCAGATCGCCACCGCCGCGAACGCCCCGACAAAGACGTAGTCCCGCTCCCTCGGCTGCGGGTCCGGCATGTTCAGATAGACGACCAGCCCCAGGCCCATGACGACGAACAGGGCCAGCATCGCCGCGAACCGCCTCCGGTCCCGCTGAAAGTGGACCCCCATCCCCCAGAGACTCAGGGCGCAGGGGATGGGCGAGAAGAGGACCCGGTCCACCTCCGGCCCCGTGGCCTTCCGGAAGGCGTCGGAGACCACGCTCAGAATCGGCAGCGGGAACTGCCGGAGCAGGTATTTGACCCCCACGTCCCAGACCTGGTAGCCCCAGAAGTCCGCCTTCCGGTGGAAGACGCCCAGCAGCATGCTCTCCTCCCCGTACTGTTTCCGCATCAGAAAGCCCCAGAAGTTGGCCAGCGTCTCCGGGTCGTTCTGGTCGATGGCCGGCTGCAGGCCCGACCGGATGAACAGAGACAGGTAGGTGGAGTAGCCCAGCAGGAACAGGGCCAGGGCAGCCCCCCACAGCCGGGGCCGCCTCAGCCGCCCCGGGTCGGTGTACAGGATGAGCAGCAGAATCGTCGGGGCCGTCAGCAGACAGAGCAGGTGCACGCCCCCCCCCAGCCCGAAGAGGTAGGCGATGAACAGCAGCAGCCGGTCGCTCTCCAACGCCTCGTGCGTCTCCGCCCAGACCAGCGCCAGGTACAGGGCCAGCGCCACAAACAGCGCGGAGAACCCGTAGACCTCCGCCTCCGTGGCGTTGAACCAGAACGTGTCCGAGAAGGCCAGGGCCAGGGCGGCGGCGACCCCGCCCACGCAGGTCGCCAGCCGATCCCCCTCCCCCCGCCACAGCCCGATCAGCCTGGCCGTGATCAGGTAGACCAGCCCCACGGCGGCGGCGCTCGTCAGGGCGGAGACCAGGTTCACGCGGAAGGCCGCGTCCGCGCTCACCGGGAGCAGCCCGAAGAGCCTCCCGATCAGCACGAACAGCGGCGAGCCGGGCGGGTGCGGGACCCCCAGCGTGTGGGCGCACGCGATGAACTCCCCGCAGTCCCAGAACGACACCGTCGGGGCCATCGTCTTCAGATAGACCCCGAATGCGATCAGGAAGGTCGCCCCCCCGAGGTATCGGTTCAGCCGGCGCTGGTCCAGGTCAACCATCAAATCCCTTGACAGAGGCGTGAGAATAGGTTTTCGTAGGGGCACGGCATGCCGTGCCCCTACGCCGATTTCAAGGAGAACTTATGACCCCCGAAGAGAGACTGGGCCACCTCCTCATCCAGAGGGGCTGGCGCATCGCCGTGGCCGAGACCACCGCCGGAGGGCTGATCTGCCACCGACTGGTCGCCATCCCCGGCAGCTCAAAGTACTTTGAGCGGGGCGTCGTCGCCTACAGCCGGGCCTCCAAACTCGACCTGCCCGGCGTCTCGGCGGACCTGATCGACCGCTTCGGGGCCGTCAGCCAGGAGGTCGCCCTCGCCCTCGCCGAAGGCGTCCGCCGGCTCGGCGGCGCCGAGGTCGGCGTCGCCGAGACCGGCATCGCCGGGCCCATCCTGGGCCGGTCCCCCAAGCCCGTCGGCGCGTGCCACATCGCCCTGAGCGCCCCCTCCGGGACCCGCTCCGAGGAGCGCCTCTTCCGGGGAGAGCGGGCCGACATCCAGCGACAGATCGCGCAGCGGGCCATCGAAATGGCGGTGGAATATCTGGAATCGTAGGGGCGACCGGCCGGTCGCCCCTACACGACCAACTCCGCCGTCCCCCACAGGCTCGGGTCGTAGGCCACCGGCAGGTCCGGCCCGGCGGACCAGGACTGCGTCCCCAGCGCCGCGTCGTGGAGCAGGTAGGTGAACCCGATGCGGGAGCAGACCCCCGGATCGTACCCCGTCAGGGCCTCCGCCGGCAGCGCGACCTCCATCGCGTAGCGCCGCCGGCCCCGTTCGATGCGCGACGCGGCCCGTATGGACTTCAGGTCCGCCGCCGCCGCGTGCTCCCGCGCCAGGGCGATCCGCTCCTGCGCAACCACGGGCCGGGTCCCCTTCGGCCCTCCGCCCTCCGGCAGAAACCGGAAGTGGTGGCAGTAGCGGCCCGCCCGCCTGGCGTCCCGCACGTCCCGCGTGTCGACCCAGACCTCCAGGCAGTCGCCTGTCGCTGGCCTGTGCGGGTCGGCGTGAAACCGCCCCTTCCCCTCCACCCGCACAGCGAAGTAGAGCCCCTCCCGGTTCCAGGCCATGAAGACCTCCCCGAAGGGCCTGCCCCCCTCCATCTCCATCAGGTCCGGGACCCGGAACCGTTCGTCCCAATCCTTCAGGACCCCGTCGACCTTCGGCGCCTCCTCCCGGAAACGGCACGGAAAGGCGAATGAGAAAAAGGCTCGTGCGGGAATGGACACGTGCATGGGAAGACCTCTCCTAAGGGCGCGGTTACCGCGCCCCTAACTAATTTTTGGTGCGAAACCTCCGAGACGAGTTGGAAGCCTGGGTTCGAGAGGTCTTCGTATCTTCTCGGGGGG
>Ga0209399_10000496_pt1 | contig 23735 bp, 21 predicted proteins | sample OV2TP3_FD_184130 | JGI IMG/M metagenome (GOLD analysis project Ga0209399, IMG submission 184130) | Hot spring microbial communities from Beatty, Nevada to study Microbial Dark Matter (Phase II) - OV2 TP3 (SPAdes) (version 3) | ecosystem: Environmental > Aquatic > Thermal springs > Hot (42-90C) ... | reverse complement strand
AGCTGTGGGACACCATCGAGAAGGGGAAGGGCGGAAAGACCGTCAACGGGCGCTGGACCTACGCCAGCGGGCGCTACACCTACGAGGACCTGCTGTCTGAGGCAGGGTTCCAGTACCACTATTCGGTGCGCCCCTTTGCCAGGGGGCACGCGGACTGGACCGCCAGACTGAGCGACGGGTCGGTCAGGACCCTGACGGACATCCCCATCGCCCGCGCGCGGGCAAACGTGATCCGGGGCTACGAATCGGGCTGGGGTCCTTCCACCGCCCGTACCTACGACGGGAATGAGCGAAGGCCCTTCCAGCCTGCCACGGCCGAGGCAGACCGCCTGGAGCGAAAGGTGCGGGTGGTCCCCAACCCTTACTATGTGGACGGCCTCCACAACTACCCCAACACCGTCAACATCCGCTTCGTGAACCTCCCCCGCAAGAGCAAGATTTACATCTACGCGGTCTCCGGGGACCATATCAAGACCATCCAGCACGACGAGACGGTCACGGTGGAGAAAGGGGGCGTGCCGGTCCCCAAGACCGCCGGCCAGAAGGGGGAGAACGTCTTCCGGCAGTACACCTGGAACCTGTCCGGCCAGGTCTCCACCGGCCTCTACTTCTTCGCCGTGGTGTCGGAGGTCCCCGAAAGCCTGGGCAAGGTGCAGCGCGGGTCGTTTGTGGTGATCAAATAGAACGGACCACAGGACCACAGGACTACAGGACCACAGGACTACAGGACCACAGGACTACAGACAGGAAGGAGTGAGGATGCGGAATTACACGAAGATTGAGGCGTGGAAACTGTCCGATGATTTGACGGTGGCCATTTACGAACTGACGAAAGCATTTCCAAAGGACGAGATATACGGCCTGACCGCTCAACTTCGCCGCGCTGCCTATTCCGTGCCAGCCAACATAGCCGAAGGTTCTGCGCGGGAGAGCAAACGGGACTATCTCCACTTTCTATACATCGCCCGTGGCTCATTGACAGAAGTCCAGTATTTCATCCATCTTTCGCATCGTCTTGGCTATATGTCCGATCTGGATTACAACACCTTGATGGAACAGATGAAGGTTCTATTTGGGTGTCTTCACGGGCTGATCCAGGCCGTCGAGCATGAGACAGGACAACAGGACTACAGGACTACAGGACCACGGGACAACAGGACCAAAAAACTATAGGTCAGTGGTCTTGTGGTCTTGTGGTCTTGTGGTCTTGTGGTCTTGTGGTCTTGTGGTCAGTGGTCTTGTGGTCTGTCTGCCGTCTGCCCCTTGAACGGAATCGCGCGATTCAAAGCCCTTGACTCCGTGTGTCATATACGTTATAATAGATTTCACAGGGGCGCGGTCATCGCGCCCCTGTGTACATTCTTAAAAAAGGAGATTTCCCGTGACACCGAAAACGAGAGGTAAGAAGGCTCCGGCTCCCCTGACACAGAAAGAGTTCAGGGCTGCGATGAGGCGGATCGACGCCAACATCAAGAAGTTCGACACCTATTTGAAGGAGTCGAAAAGGTTGGATGCCAAGATGGCGCCGAACCTGAAGGCCCTGAAGGAGCTCGTTGGCGATGAATAGATTTTCTGGCTATGATAAAGTAAATATTATCACTTTGGGCTGCCCCAAGAACGCGGTGGACTCCGAGCGGATGCTGCGCCTGCTGGAGATCAACGGCTACGCGCTGACGGACGACGCGGGGGAGGCGGACGTGATCGTCGTGAACACCTGCGGGTTCATCGAGCCGGCCAAGCGGGAGTCGATCGACACCATTCTGGAGGCGGCGCGGCAGAAGTCCGAGGGGCGCTGCAAGGGGCTGATCGTGACCGGGTGCCTGGCGCAGCGGTACCGGGAGGAGCTCCGGGCGGAGCTGCAGGAGGCGGACCGGGTGATCGGCCTGGCGGATGAGCGGGACATCGTCCGGCACTGCGACGAACTGTTGAAAAAGGCCCCGCGCCCGGTCCGGCGGGACGGGGGCCGGAGGCTGACCACGCCGGGCCACTGGGCCTACCTGCGCATCTCGGACGGCTGCGACAGGACCTGCACCTTCTGCGCCATCCCCGGCATCAAAGGCCCCAACCGGAGCGCGCCCATCGAGGACCTGGTGGCCGAGACGGAGCGGCTGGTGGCAGGGGGGGTGAAGGAGATCGCCCTGGTGGCCCAGGACACGATGCGCTACGGGGCGGACCTGTATGGCCGCCCGCGCCTGGTGGACCTGGTCCGGGCGCTGCTCAGGGTGGAGGGGCTGGCCTGGCTGCGGCTGCACTACACCTACCCGTCGGGGTGGCGGGAGGAGCTGACCGACCTGCTGGCGACCGAGGAGCGGCTCTGCGGCTACGTGGACATGCCGGTGCAGCACATCTCAGATCGGGTCCTGAGGGCGATGCGGCGGGGGACCACCGCTCGGGCGATCCGGGACCTGATCCGGAGGCTGCGGGAGCGGGTGCCGCACCTGACGCTCCGGTCGTCTGCCATCGTGGGGTTTCCAGGGGAGACGGAGGCGGATTTTGAGGAGTTGTGTGAGTTTGTGGAGGAGACGAGGTTCAACCGGCTGGGCGGGTTCCTCTACTCCTCGGAGGAGGGGACGGACGCCGGGCTGCTGATCGACTCGGTCCCGGAGGAGGTCAAGCGAAGCCGGCTGGACAGGCTGATGGAGGTCCAGCGGGAGATCTCGCAGGAGATCAACGAGGGATATGTGGGACGCCGGCTCCGGGTCCTGATCGACGCCGAGTCGGACGACCCGGCGTTCGACTTCATCGGGCGCACGCGGATGGATGCCCCGGAGATCGACGGGGAGGCGCTGGTGCGGGGGCCGGGGCGCGTGGGGGAGTTCGTGGAGGTGGAGGTGACGGAGGCCTACGACTACGACCTCATGAGCCGCGTCGTGGAGGCGCCGGAGCTGGTGCAGATCGAATTTTGAGGAGGTTGCGATGCCCTCAAAAGACCTTGTAGAGCGCCTGCTAAGGGAGGTCCGCCGGATGCCGATCATCGACTGTCACACGCACCTGCGGTGGAATCACCCGGGAGCGGACGATGTGTCGGATGTCTTCGGCTATCACTATATCATGGCGGAGTTGCTGAGCGCGGGGATGCCCCACGAGAAGCTCCTGGGCGCCAGGACGGGTCGGGAGCGCATCCGGAACGCCCTGCCGTATCTTTCGCGCATCTCCAACACGGCGACCTGGTGGGGGTTCGAGGAGATCTGCCGGAGGCTGTTCGGGCTGAAGGGGGCGTTCGGCGAGGCCACGTGGGAGGAGGTCTTCGCGACCTCGGAGCGGAGGTGCCGCGAGCCGGGGTGGCATCGGGAGGTGATCGAGAAGACGCTGAACGTGCGGCGGACGATGCTGACGAACAACTACGACGAGGACCTGACGGGCTACGACCGGTCGATGTTCGTGCCGGCCCTGCGGATCGACCCCCTCGTGCTGGCCTGCGACCGGGCCGAGACGGTCGCCTCGGTGCAGAAGGCGACGGGGATGGAGGTCCGAAGCCTGTCGGATTTCAAGAAGGCCGTGGGGAGCATCTTTCACAGGTTCCGGCACGACTTCGGGGCGCGCTCCTCGGCCATCTCCCTGCCGCCGGACTTCAGCGCCTTCCCGGTCCACCAGGGGGATGCGGCGCGGGTCTTCGACCGGGCGCTGGCTGGCGGGCGTGTCACGGACGACGAGTTCCGGCGGCTCCGGTCTCACCTGTTCTACACCTATGCGGAGTTCTGCCGGGAAAACGGGCTGGTCTTCCAGCTCATGCTGGGCGTGGACCGGCTGGTCTACCTGAATGCCGCGCCGAGCGGGGGGGACGCCTTTTCGACAGACCCCTCGATGCTGCGGACGCTGAGGGACCTGCTGAACCGGTATCCGGGAGTGACCTTCGACCTCTGCATCCTGAACAGGGTGCAGATGCACGAGCTGGCGGCCATGGGGAAGATATTCCCCAACTGCGTGGTGTCGGGCCACTGGTGGTACACCTTCTATCCGGGGGCCATCCGGGAGACGCTCCGGGAGCGGCTGGAGATGATCCCGGTCGTGAAACTCAACGGGCTGTTCTCCGACTCCTACTATTGCGAATGGACGGTGGCCAAGGTGGCCGTGTACACCCGCGCCCTGGCCGAGTGCCTGGCCGAGAAGGTGGAGCAGTCCTATTTTTCGGAGGATCAGGCGCTCCGGGTGGCGCGGCGGCTGCTCTACGAGAACCCGGTGGAGCATTTCGGGCTTCAGGCGGATGAGGGGCCGGCGGGAAGTTAGGGCAAAAAAGAGCCCGACATCCGTTTTGGACGTCGGGCCCTCTGCTTTTTGAGAACGGGGATCATCCCTTCGTGACGTTGGACGCCTGGAGGCCCTTCGGCCCCTTGACGATCTCGAACGTGACCCGCTCTCCTTCGCTCAACGATCTGAAGCCCTGAGCCTGAATCGCAGAATGATGGACGAAGACATCTTCGCCCTCATCCTGCTTGATGAAGCCGTAGCCCTTGCTATCGTTGAACCACTTCACTGTGCCCGTCGGCAAAATCCGCTCACCTGCCTTTCGTTAAGATTCGTGTTTTTCAATGATTTATATGCCATTCAAGGACAAACAAAAAGGCAAAGACCGATCTTCCGATCTTTGCCTGCATCACGTCTCGTTCAGCTTAAAAAACATCACGTAACCTGCAACCGCGTTGAAATCCGAAGAAATTGGTAATCCAATATAAAATTTGATTCAGGGCTTGTCAAGGACTATTTTAGACATCAGATGAAATTAAGAGGGGGACAGCTCATGATGAAGCGAGCGCTGCTCATCGCAGGGACGGGGGATTCGGAGGCGTCCCCGGAGGCGCTGCGTGCCGTGGAGGCCGTGCGGAGGCGGACCGACTACGATGTCGTGAGGGAGATCCGTCTGGAGGAGGGGGCTCTGGTGGAGGGCATTGCGTCGGCTGTTGCCGGCGGGGCGACCCGGGTCGTGGTGGTGCCCTACGTTCTGGCCCTCGACACGGGGGGCAGGGAGGGCCTCCGCCGGGGGGTGGAGGAGGCGCGCCGGAGGCATCCGGGCGTGGAGGTCGCGCTGACCGAACCCCTCGGCGCGGACGAGCGGGTCGCCGACCTGGTCTGCGACCGGGCGCGCGTGGCTGAGATGAAGATGGCGTCTGCGGGGGCCGTGTTGACCGTGGATGGCCTGGTCCGGAACCCCCTGAGCCTGACCTACGCCGATCTCCGGGCTGCGCCTGAACAGATCGAGGACGTCGGCGCGAGGGCGCCGGGCAGGAAAGGGGCGGGGCTGCGGGTGGAGGCGGTGCTGGTGAAGGCGGACCCGGAGCCCTCCGCCGGGCAGGTCACCTTTCACTCCGCCGACGGGGGGTTTGAGGCGAGCGTCTCGATCCGGGAGGCGCGGGAGCGGGGTATCCTGATCTATCGCCTGGGCGAAGACCCGCTGCCGGAGGGCCTGGGGGGGCCAGTCCGCCTGGTCATTCCGGGGACGGAGGACGCCTGCAACAACGTCAAGCGGGTGGTGCGCGTGGAGGTCAGGGCGTAAGGGCTTGACAAACGGCCTGGCAGAGTTCATATTGAACAGAATCGGAGAACCGGAGAGGGGAGAACCGGAGAAAAGATCTCCTCCCCGTCTCCCCCCTCTCCGGTTCCCCCTTTCCCTCTTTCCGAGGCCCCCATGCCCCGTCTCTCGCTCAATCCCCTCGCCTCCTTTACGCGCTACCTTCGCCCGTACCGTTCCTCCATCGCCGCCGGGTTTCTCTGCATCCTGGGGGCGCAGGGGCTGAATGTCCTCGGCCCGCTCGTCCTGGAGCGGACGGTGGACGCCATCACGGGCCGGCAGCCGGGGCCGGGCCGCGTCACGGACCTGATCCTGGGCATCCGGGAGGGGGTCGAGGCGACCCTGGGGGGCCGGATGGGGGATATTCCGTTCTACGCGGCCCTCTTTCTGTCCATCGCCCTGTTGCACGGGGCGCTCCGGATGGGGGCACGGCGGGTTCTCCAGGGGATGGCGCAATACGTGGCCTACGACGTCAGGAACGATTATTTCGCCCATCTCCTTAAGCTGCCGCTCACCTTCTTTCAAAAGACCCCGACAGGGGACCTGATGGCCCGGGCCACGAACGACCTGGAGGCCGTCCGGATGTTCCTGAACATGGGGTTGATGTTCGCGATGGAGGCCGTGATCATCTTCTCGGCCAGCCTCTACGTGATGCTGACCATCAACGTCCCGCTGACCCTCTTCGCCCTGCTGCCCCTTCCCATCCTGTCTTTTCTGGTCAACCGCCTCGCCTCTGGCATCCACAGCCGGTTCCGTGAGATCCAGGAGCACTTCTCCCTGATCAGCGCCAGGGTGCAGGAGAACCTGGCGGGGATACGCGTGGTGAAGGCCTACGTGCAGGAGGAGCGTGAAGAGATGGATTTCCACCGCCTGAACGACGCCTATCTGGAGAAGAACCGGAGGCTGATCGTCGTCCGGAGCCTCCTCTTCCCGATGATGTTTGCGATGGGGGGGGCCTGCATCGCGGTGATCCTCTGGCTGGGGGGCCGGCAGGTGATCCGGGGCGAGATCACGCTGGGGCAGTTCGTGGCGTTCAACGGCTACCTGACGATGCTGATCTTCCCCATGATCGCCCTGGGGTGGGTGATGGATCTCTACCAGCGAGGCACGGCGTCGATGAAGCGGATCAACGCGGTGCTGGCGACGGAGCCGGAGATCCGGGACCGATATGCAGACCGGAAGGTCCAGGGCCTGCGGGGGGAGGTCGAGTTCCGGGGGCTCACGTTTGCGTACAACGGCAGGCCGGTCCTGCGGGACATCCATCTGAAGATCCCCGCCGGGGCCGTGGTGGGCCTGGTGGGCCGGGTGGGTTGCGGCAAGACGACGCTCGCCCGTCTGATCCCGCGCCTGATCGAGGCGGGGGAGGGGCAGACGCTGATCGACGGCGTTCCGATCGAGCGCATCCCTTTAGACGTGCTGCGCCGGAACATCGGCTATGTCCCGCAGGAGACCTTCCTGTTCTCGGACACGTTGCGAGAGAACGTGGCCTTTGGGGTCTCCCTGGACAGGGATGGGGACGAGGCCGTGCGGTGGGCGTCGGGAGTGGCGCAGCTCTCGAAGGACGTGGCGGAGTTCCCGGAGGGGTTCGAGACGGTGGTGGGGGAGAGAGGGGTCACGCTGTCGGGCGGCCAGCGGCAGCGGACGGCCCTGGCGCGGGCCATCATCCGGAGGCCCCGCATCCTGGTCTTAGACGACGCCCTGTCGAGCGTGGACGCGCACACGGAGGAGGAGATCCTGCGGGGGCTTCGGGAGGTGATGCGGGGGCGGACCTGTCTCGTGATCGCCCACCGGGTCTCCACCGTGAAGGAGGCGGACCTGATCGTGGCGCTGGACGAGGGGCGCATCGTGGAACAGGGGACGCACGACGATCTGGTGGCCGCGGGCGGGCTCTACGCGGAGATGGTCCAGCGGCAGACGCTGATGAGCGACCTGGAGAGGATGTGAGACAGTGAACGCCCGGCTACACGAGGAGGAGCGCCTCCAGAAGCCCTACGACAGCGCCCTGATGCGCCGGCTGCTGGTCTACATCGCCCCCTACAAGGGCTACCTGGCGGGGGCGGCGGTCCTGCTCTGCCTTGCGCAGGTCGTGCGCCAGGCCGGGCCCTACCTCACGAAGATCGCGGTGGACGACTGCATCGTCCATCAGGACCTGGCCGGGTTGAACCGGGTGGGGGTGGCCTTTGTCTGCTGCCTGATCGTGCAGTTCGTGGCGGACTATTTTCAGAACTATCTGACGCAGATGATGGGCCAGCGGGTGATGTACGACATCCGGGCGCAGGTGTTCGCGCATCTCCAGCGGCTGCCGGTCTCCCACTTCGACCGGAACCCCATCGGCCGGCTGATGACGCGCGCCACGAACGATGTGCAGACCCTGAACGAGATGTTCACGTCGGGGGTGGTGACGATCTTTGGGGACGTCCTGGCGCTCGTCGTGATCGTGGGGATGATGGTCCACTTAGACGCGGGCCTGGCCCTGGTCAGCTTCGCGGTCCTCCCGGCGTTGTTTGGGTTGACGTGGTGGCTCCGGGGGCGGATTCGGGAGGCCTTTCGGGAGATGCGGGTCAAGATCGCCCGGCTGAACGCGTTCCTCCAGGAGAACATCGCGGGCGTTGAGGTCGTGCAGCTCTTCAACCGGGAGGAACGCAACCGGGGGGCGTTCGAGGGGGTCAACCGGGAGTACCTGAGGCCGCAGATGCGCAGCGTCGTCTACCACGCGATCTTCTTCCCGGCGATGGAGATCATCAGCGCCGGGGCCGTGGCCCTGATCATCTGGTACGGCGGCGGCAGGGTGGTGCAGGCGCACATCTCCATCGGGGTGCTGATCGCCTTTTTGCAGTACATCCAGCGGTTCTTCTGGCCGATCCGGGACCTGAGCGAGAAGTACAATGTCCTGCAGTCCGCGATGGCGTCCTCCGAGCGCATCTTCGAGCTTCTGGACACGCCCCCGGAGCGGCAGGGGGGGGCGCAGGGGTCGGGGAGGCTGGGGGGGCGCGTGTCCTTCCGGGACGTCTGGTTCGCCTACAAGGGGGGCGATGATGTCCTGAAGGGGGTCTCGTTCGAGGTGGAGCCGGGCCACAGCGTGGCCGTCGTGGGGGCCACGGGGGCCGGGAAGTCCACGCTGATCAACCTCCTGTGCCGGTTCTACGAGGCGCAGCGGGGGGAGGTGCTGGTGGACGGGCGGGACGTGAAGGCGTGGGACGCGCGGGCGCTGCGCCGGCGGATCGGGGTGGTGCAGCAGGACGTGTTCATGTTCTCGGGGACGGTGGAGCGGAACATCCGGCTGGGGGAGATGGAGATCGACCCGGAGCGCGTGCGGCGCGCGGCGGAGGACGTGAACGCGGCCCGGTTTATCGAGAGGCTCCCGAACGGCTACCAGGAGGACGTGCGGGAGCGGGGCAACCTGCTCTCCACGGGGCAGCGGCAACTCCTGTCTTTCGCCCGCGCGCTGGCGTTCGACCCGGATATTCTGGTGCTGGACGAGGCCACGTCGAACATCGACACGGAGACGGAGATGCTCATCCAGGAGGCGGTGGGCCGGCTGATGAAGGGGCGCACCTCTATCGTGATCGCGCACCGGCTGTCCACCATCCGCAACGCGGACCGGATCGTGGTGTTGCACCACGGGGAGGTGCGGGAGGCCGGGACGCACGAGGAGTTGCTGGCGGCGAAGGGTATCTACTATCGGCTGTATCAGCTCCAGTACAGGGGTCAGGAGGCGCTGGTCGAGCGCATGGCGCTGAGGCAGGCGGGGAAGTAGGGGCGCAGCATGCTGCGCCCCTACGGGAGACGAAATTTTACATTTTTCCGGATATTTTCATGTCTCTTCCACGCTACATCTGCAAGCGGGCGTCGGGGCCCATCCGGATCGACGGAAAGTTAGACGAGGCGTCGTGGGGCCGGGCCGAGGCCATCCGGCTGAGGCTGGCGGCAACGGGGGGCGCGCCCCGCTGCGCCACGGAGGCGAGGCTCCTGTGGGACGACGAACACCTCTACGTGGGCTTTCAGTGCGAGGACCCGGACATCTTTGCCACGATGCGGGAGCGGGACGCGGAGCTGTGGCACGAGGACGTGGCCGAGGTGTTCATCGACGCCAACGGGAGCGGGTGCGGGTACCACGAGTTCGAGTTCAACCCGCTCGGCGCGGTCCTGGACCTGTTCGTGCTGACGCGGGAGGCCACGCAGGAGTACAACCTCTGGTTCGGGTGGAACAGCGAGGGCCTGAGGTGGGCGGTGACCGTGGACGGGACCGTGGAGGACCGGACGGACGTGGACCGCTCCTGGACGGTGGAGGCGGCCATCCCCCTGAAGGACATCCTGACCGCGCCGAACTTCCCGCCCAGGGACGGGGATGTCTGGCGGGTGAATCTCTACCGGATCGAGCGGGGGCGAGGCGGAAAAGAGTACTCCGCGTGGTCGCCGCCGGGGGAGAACAACTTCAACCACCCGTCGAAGTTCGGGGAGCTGGTGTTTTCGATGGAAAGCGTGTGACCTCACAACACAGGAGTTCATCATGACCGTATCACGTGACACCCTGCGGGCCGCGCTCAACCGGCTCCCCCGCGTGAAGCTGGCGGACCTGCCCACGCCGCTGCACGACTGTCCTCGCTTCTCGGGGGCCGTCGGGGGGAGGGTGCGGGTGCTGATCAAGCGGGATGACATGACGGGCGTGGCCTTTGGCGGGAACAAGACGCGGAAGTTCGATTTTGCCCTGGCGGACGCGAAGGCGCAGGGGGCCACGGCGGTGATCACGGGCGCGGCGTCGCAGTCCAACCACGCCCGGCAGGCCGCCGCCGCCGCCGCCCGGCTGGGCATGAAGTGCGTCCTGGTCAACCGGTATGACCATCGAAGTCGGATGGGGATTCAGGGGAACGAACTGCTGGACAACATCCTGGGCGCGGACGTGCATCTCGTGGAGAGCGGGGACCAGAACGGGGTGAAGGAGCGGGTCGCGGAAGAGCTGCGCAAGCAGGGTGAAGTTCCGTACATCATCACGGGCCGGGCCACGGCGCTGGGCGCGGCGGCCTACGTGGGGTGCGCCCTGGAGATACTAGACCAGTTGGACGCCATAGGGGAGAGGGCGGACTTCCTCTGCGTGGCGTCGGGGCACGGGACGCACGCCGGGCTGGCGCTGGCGGTCAAGGCCCTGGGCCTGAAGACGCGCGTGCAGGGGTATTCGCCGGGCCGGGGGGACGAGGGGCGGCGGAGGGAGGGGGTGGCGGCGGTCGGCAACGAGGCGGCGGAGATCCTGCAGTTGGACGTGCGGCTGAAGGCGGAGGAGCTGGAGAACACGGACGCCTACGTGGGGGAGAACTACGGGATCGTCACGCAGGCGGGGCTGGATGCGACCCATCTCCTGGCGCGGACGGAGGGGATTCTGCTCGACCCGGTCTACACGAGCAAGGCCGTGTCGGGCGTGATCGACCGCATCCGCAGGGGGGAGATCCCGGCGGGGTCCACGGTGGTCTACGTGCACACGGGCGGGACGCCCGCGCTGTTTGCCTACGCGCCGGAGCTGATCGCGCACGGGGACTACAGGCAGAAGATTGTGAAAGGGTGACGTTGTTGAGGATCTTATCTTTTGCACATTGGGCGATCACAAGGATTGCCCCTGCCGTTCTGATCTTTTGCGCCGCCGCGTTCGGGCAGGAGGACTTCGGGGCGGAGCGGGATCAGACGCGGCGGCTGTCGATGACGCCCGCGCAACTGAGCGACCGGGAGGTCCTGAGGCTCCAGGGGCAGATCCGGCAGAAAAACGCTGCCATCCGCATCCAGGCGATCAAGGGCCTGGCGAACATCGGCGGGGAGACGAGCGTGATGGTCCTGCGCGACGTGGTGGACTTCCAGAAGGAGAAGGACAAGGCCGTGCGGATCGAGGCGGTGAAGGCCCTGGGGAAGATCGGGAGCCTGCCGGACAGCCGCATCACGCTCCAGGTGCTCAACATCGCCCTGGCCGACCCGGATGAGACGGTGCGCAAGCGGGTGGTGCAGGCCTACCGCAACACGGGCACTGCCCACGCCTGCCCCTACCTGGGGGAGGTGATCCGGCGGGACCCGAACCTGGGGGTGCGGCTGGAGGCCGTGGACATGCTCCAGCGGATCGGGACCCGGCTGGCTATTCCCCCGCTGGAGAGGGCGATCAGAGACCCCAGCGAGTCGGTCCGCGCGAAGGCGGCGGACGCACTGGGCAAGATCGGGGAGCTGGACAGGAGCATCGCGCCCATTTTAGGCGCGGCCTTCGCCACGGAGAAGTCCGTGGGGGTGAAGCTCCAGATCGTGGGGGCGCTGGGCATGGTGCGGGAGCACGCCGGGCTGGAGTACCTCCAGGTGGCGATGACGGACAAAAACCCGACCATCCGCAAGCACGCGACGGAGGTCTACAGCCGGGTGATCGCGTTTAAGTAGGGGCGACCGGGCCGGTCGCCCCTACAGGAGACATCATGGACCGAATTCGCATCGGGCTGGTGGGGTGCGGGGGCATGGGGACGAGGCATCTCTACGGCCTGCGGGAGCTGCGGCGGACGGGGCTTGCGAACGCGGAGGTCGTGGCCGTGTGCGACCCCAAACAGGAGAACGCCGAGCTGGCCGCGTCGGAGGCGGAGAGGCTGTTCGACCGGCGGCCGGAGGTCTTCGCCAGTGTCGAAGAGATGGCGGAGCGGTGCAGAGGGCTGGACGCCGCCGACGTGGTGACCGAGCCGCATCTCCACCACGCGGTGGCCTGCGCGGCCCTGGAGCGGGGGCTGCACGTGATGGTCGAGAAGCCGATGGGGCTGACGGTGAAGGCGTGCCGGCGGATGATCGAGACGGCGGCCCGGCGCAACCGCAAGCTGTCCGTGAACGAGAATTACCGGCGGGACCCGGTCAACCGGCTGATCCGGCAGGTGATCGACCGGGGCCTGATCGGCAGGCCCTACCAGATGATCCATCACTCCGTGGGCGGGGGGGACCGGATCGTCATCACGCCCTGGCGCCACCTGAAGGCGCGGGGCGGGATCACGCTGGACGTGGGCGTCCATTTTGCGGATATTATTCTCTACTACCTGGGCGACGCGGCGTCGGTCTTCGGGAGCGCCGAGGTGGTGCGGGAGGTGCGCCGCCGGCCCGCGAACCCGAATCGGCCCTACGAACTTCACAGGCGCCGGCTGGCGGAGATGGAGGAGACGGTGCGGCCCACGGCGGAGGACGTGAGCGCGGCGACGGTCCGGATGGCGAGTGGCGCGGCGGTGGACTGGCGGCTGGACCAGGCGGCCAAGCGGATGGGCTACTTCAGGCGGGCGGTCTACGGGACGAAGGGGGCCGTCGACTGCCCCGGGGAGCGCAACGGGCGGCCGGCCACGCTGCACCTGGAGGACCGGGAGAAGCCGCTGGTGGGGCGCGAAATTCTGGAGGTGTTGCCGGATTTTGAGCTGGACCCGGTCACGTCGGCGCTGTTCGGGAAGCAGGCGGTGGAGTACCCTTTCTCGCCGGACGAGGCGGACCTGAAGATCCTGGCGCTGGAGTACCACGAGTTCGCGGAGGCGATCCTGAACGACCGGCCGCCGGAGGTGGACGGGGTCGCGGGGCTGAAGGCCGTGGCCCTCATCTACGCCATTCTGGAGTCGTCGGTCGCGGGAACTTCCCTCCGGCTCGAAGATGTGGAATCAGGAAAGGTAGACGCTTACCAGCGAGAGATTGACGAGGCAATAGGGTTATGACCGACAAGGACATCGCGCCTCTCATTGAGGAGTTGCGGAAACAGGTGGAGGGGGAGGTGCGGTTCGACGAACTGTCCCGCATCCTCTACAGCACGGACGCGAGCATGTACCAGATCATGCCCATCGGCGTCGTGGTGCCGAGGCACAGGGGGGACGTGCTGGCGACGGTGAGGACGTGCGCCCGGCACCGGGTCCCGATCCTGCCGCGCTGCGCCGGGACGAGCCTGGCCGGGCAGACGGTGGGCCGGGCCGTGGTGATGGACATGTCGAAGTACATGAACGCGATCCTGGAGGTCAACGCGCAGGAGCGGTGGGCGCGGGTGCAGCCGGGCGTGGTGCTGGACGAGCTGAACGCCCACCTGAGGCCCTTCGGGCTGATGTTCGCGCCGGACGTGGCCACGAGCAACCGGGCGACCGTGGGCGGGATGGTGGGGAACAACTCCTCCGGGGCGCGGTCGCTGGTCTACGGCAAGACCATAGACCACGTGCTGTCGCTGGAGGTGATCCTGTCGGATGGGACGGAGACGACCTTCGGGCCGGTGTCCGATCAGGAATATGAGCGGAAGGCGCGGGAGGAGGGGATGGAGGCGCGGATCTACCGGGAGGTGAAGCGGATCGCGGAGGCCCACCGGGGGGAGATCGAGCGCAGGTTTCCGAAGGTGCAGCGCCGGGTGGGGGGCTACAACCTGGATGAGATCGTTAAGGAGCAGCCGTTCAATCTGGCGAAGTTCGTGACAGGCTCCGAGGGGACGCTGGTGACGGTGGTGGAGGTTCAGGTCAACCTGGTCCCCACGCCCAGGATGAAGGCCCTGGATGTGGTCCATTTCAGGAGCATCCCCGACGCGATGGAGGCGACCACGACCGTCCTGGAGACGGGTCCGGCGGCGGTGGAGCTGGTGGACAGGATGATCCTGGACCTGACGAAGGGGAACGCGGAGTACGCCCGCGCCCGGACGTTTCTGCACGGGGACCCGGAGGCGGTCCTGATCGTGGAGTACAGCGGGGCGTCGAACGAGGAGCTGGCCGGAAAGATCGAGGACCTGGAGGCCCGGCTGAGGGCGAAGGGGATGGGTTACGAATGCGTCCGATGCGCCACTCCGGCGGAGCAGGGGAATGTCTGGAAGGTGCGGAAGGCCGGGGTGGGGCTGCTGATGGGGACGAAGGGGGACGGAAAGCCGGTGGCGTTCGTGGAGGACTGCTGCGTGCCCCCGGAGCGTCTCCCCTCCTATGTCCGGCGGTTCGACGAGATCGTCCGGTCGCACGGCACCACGGCGGCATACTACGCCCACGCCTCCGTGGGGGTGCTGCACATCCGGCCCGTGATCAACACGAAGTCCCTGGACGACATCCGGAAGATGCGGTCCATCGCCGTGCAGGTCCGCGACATGGTCCTGGAGTACGGCGGGGCGATGAGCGGAGAACACGGGGACGGGCTGGCGAGGTCCTGCTGGAACGAGGCCATGTTCGGTTCGGAGCTTTATGGGGCGTTCCGGGAGGTGAAGCGGGTCTTTGACCCTTACGGGATCATGAACCCGGGCAAGATCGTGGACGCGCAGGACATGACGGAGAACCTGCGCTACGGCCCGGCCTACCGGTCGGAGGACCTGCCGACGTTCTTCGACTTCTCCGCCGACGGGGGGTTCCACCGGGCCGTGGAGATGTGCAACGGGAACGGGGTCTGCCGGAAGAAGATCGAGGGGGCGATGTGCCCGTCGTTCGTTGCCACGCGGGAGGAGGAGCACTCCACGCGGGGCCGGGCCAACGCCCTGCGGGCGGCCATCGCCGGACAGATGCCGCTGACGGACCCGAGGCTCTACGAGGCGCTGGACCTCTGCCTGGAGTGCAAGGCGTGCAAGTCGGAGTGCCCGTCCAACGTGGACATGGCCAAGATCAAATACGAGTTCCTGGCGCGCTATTATGAGCGGCACGGGACGCCGCTGCGGGCGCGGCTGTTCGGGGACATCGCCCGGCTCAGCCGGGTCGGGTCGGCGCTCGCGCCCCTGTCCAACTGGGTGGTCGGGAGCCGCCCCCACCGGTGGCTTCTGGACCGGCTTGTCGGAGTCGACCGGCGACGGCACCTCATGCCGTTCGCGCGGAAGACGTTTATGGCGTGGGTGAAAGAGCAGACGGCAGACAGCAGAAAAGGCGACGGACGACCGACGACGGACGACAGCAGAAAAGGCGACGACGGTCGGCGGTCATCGGTCGGCGGTCGACGAGAGGTCGTCCTGTTTGTGGACACGTTCATGAACTACAACACTCCGGGGGTGGGCATCGCGGCCCTTACCCTGCTGCGGAGGGCGGGGTTCGATGTCGTGACCCCGGATCGGCCCTGCTGCGGGAGGCCGATGATCTCGAAGGGGATGATCCAGGAGGCGATCGCCAACGCCCGGCGAAACGTGGAGGTCCTGTATCCTTACGCAGCGCAGGGGGCGTTTATCGTGGGCTGCGAGCCGTCCTGCCTCTCCGCGCTGCGGGACGACTACGTGGACCTCCTGCGGAGCGAGGAGGCCCGGACCGTGGCCAGGCAGTCGGTGACGATTGAGGAGTTCCTCCGGGACCGCCATCGGGCGGGGGAGTTGAACCTGAGGTTTTCGGACGCGAAGCGACGGGTGCTGCTGCACGGCCACTGCCATCAGAAGGCCCTGACCGGGACGGGCGCGGCCCTGGAGGTCCTGAGGTTTCCGCAGGGGTTCGAGGTGAGCGAGATCGACTCCGGGTGCTGCGGCATGGCCGGGTCGTTCGGGTACGAGAAGGAGCACTACGACGTGTCCGTCGCCATCGGCGAGGACCGGCTGTTCCGGGCGGTGAGGGGGGCGCCGGACGCGGAGATCGCCGCGGCGGGGATTTCGTGCCGGCAGCAGGTGTTGCACGGGACGGGGCGGCAGGCCCGGCATCCGGTGGAGATATTGATGGACGTGATCGTGTAGGGGCGAGGCATGCCTCGCCCCTACGTAGAAATAGGAATATTCCATGACCCTCTCTGAACGCCTTGCCCGTTACACCTGCTCTCTCACCTACGACGCCCTTCCGGGGGAGGCTGTCCACGAGGCCAAGCGCCGCGTGATCGACTCCCTCGGCTGCGCGATGGGGGCCTATCACAGCGAGCCGGGCCGCATCGCCCGGATGCTGGCGCGGACGGCCACGTGCGGCCGGGGGGCCACGGCCCTCGGCACGCCCCACCGGTCCACGCCGGACTGGGCGGCGTTCGCCAACGGCGTGCTGATCCGGTATCTGGACTACAACGACACCTACCTGTCGAAGGAGCCGGCGCACCCGAGCGACAACATCGCGGCGGCCCTGGCCGTGGGGGAGGCCAGGGGGCGCGACGGGAGGGCGTTCCTCACGGCCATCGTCCTGGGGTACGAGGTCCAGTGCCGGCTGTGCGACGCGGCGAGCCTCCGGGCGCGGGGGTGGGACCACGTCACGTACGGGTCGTTCTCCACGTCGCTGCTGTCGGCGAAGCTGATGGGGCTGGATGAGCGGGCGACGGAGCACGCGCTGGCCCTGGCCGCGGTCCCGAACAACGCCCTCCGGCAGACGCGGGCCGGGGAGCTGTCGCACTGGAAGGGGTGCGCGTTCGCCAACGCCTCGCGCAACGGGGTCTTCGCGGCGCTCCTGGCGGAGCTGGGGATGACCGGGCCGTCGCAGGTGTTTGAAGGGGTCTTCGGGTTCTGGAAGCTGGTGTCCGGGCCGTTCGAGCTGGGGGCGCTGGGGGGCGAGGAGGGCCGGGGGTTCATGATCAACCGGACGAGCATCAAGTTCTTCCCGGCGGAGTACCACTCGCAGAGCGCCATCGAGGCGGCGCTGGCGATGAGGGGGGAGGTCGGGGATGTGGAGGAGATCGCCTCCATCGACATCGAGACGTTCGACGCGGCGGCGGACATCATCGGCGGGGAGCCGGAGAAGTGGCGTCCGAAGAGCCGGGAGACGGCGGACCACAGCCTGCCCTACTGCACGGCGGTGGCGCTGGTGGACGGGAGGGTGGGGATGGAGCAGTTCTCGGAGGCGCGGATCGCGGACGAGGGGCTGATCGGCCTGGTGCAGAAGGTGAAGGTCCACCGGAGCGCGGAGATGAACCGGGGCTACCCGGAGGGCATCCCGAACCGGGTGGAGGTGACGCTGAAGTCGGGGAAGAAGGCCTCGAAGCGGGTGGACTTCCCGCGCGGACACGACCGGAACCCGATGACGGACCGGGAGGTGGAGGAGAAGTTCGAGGCGCTCTGCGAGCCGCTGCTGCCCAGGCGGCAGGTGCGGGCGATCCTGGACGCCCTGTGGAAGCTCGAAGACATGGAAGATGTGGGGCAGATTGTACCGATGTTTGAGGTGTGATATGTCTAAAGTCATCTCGCACGACTTCCAGGAAGAAACGCCAGAGGCAAAAGCACGCTGGTTCCAGTCTCTGTCCCTTTCAGAGCGGATGGATATGCTATGTTCTTTCACGGACCTGATATTGAGCGCCAACCCCAGGATCGTGGAGCAAAGAGATGCTCAACCAGCTTCAGAGCGTGTTCGCGTCCTTTCAAAACCGTGACGTGAAGTACGTGGTCATTGGGGGCATCGCTGCCGTTCTGCACGGTGTGCCGCGGGCGACGTTCGATCTCGACATTCTGATCGAAGCCACCCCTGACAATGCGCAGCGATTGCTGGACGCGCTCCTGGAGGCGAAACTCGGCACGGCATTGCTTACTTCGGCAGATGAATTGCTTGCCAAAGAGATCACGATTTTCAAGGATCGCGTCCGGATCGACGTGCAAACTTCCACGCCAGGCCTGCGTTTCGAGGATGCCTGGCAAAACCGGGTCACGATGGAGTATCAAGGACAGACGTTTTACGTGGTCTCACGGAACGATTTGATCGCCTCAAAACGCGCTGCCGGCCGTCAGGTCGATCTGGAAGATGTACGTCTGCTGGAATTGCGGGGTGAGGAGCAAGACACCTGACATGAATACCGAACCCAACAAGATCATCTACTCCATGGTCGGAGTAGGAAAATACTACAATAACAAGCCCGTCCTGAAGGACATCTATCTTTCTTACTTTTACGGCGCGAAGATCGGGGTCATCGGGCTGAACGGCTCGGGCAAGAGTTCCCTGCTCCGGATCATCGCGGGCGTGGACAGGGAGTTCGTGGGAGAGACGGTGCTGGCGCCCGGCCACACGGTGGGGTTCCTGGAGCAGGAGCCGGGGCTGGACGACGCCAGGACGGTCCGGGAGGTGGTGGAGGAGGGGGCGCAGGAGACGGTCGATCTGCTCAGGGAATACGAGCGGATCAGCGAGAAGCTCGCGGAGCCTATGTCCGACGAGGAGATGGAGAAGTGGCTCGAAAAACAGGGGGCGATCCAGGAGAAGTTAGACGCGGCCAACGCGTGGGACCTGGACAGCCGGCTGGAGATGGCGATGGATGCGTTGCGATGTCCGCCCGGAGACACGCCGATGAGGGTCATCTCCGGCGGGGAGCGGCGGCGCGTGGCGCTCTGCCGGCTGCTGCTCAAACAGCCGGACATCCTGCTCTTAGACGAGCCGACCAACCACCTGGACGCGGAGTCGGTGGCGTGGTTGGAGCACCACCTCCAGCAGTACCCCGGCACGGTCATCGCGGTGACGCACGACCGCTACTTCCTGGACAACGTGGCGGGGTGGATCCTGGAGCTGGACCAGGGGCGGGGGATCCCGTGGAAGGGCAACTATTCGTCCTGGCTGGAGCAGAAGCGGGTGCGGCTGGCGCAGGAGGAGAAGGCCGAGTCGGAGCGGCAGAAGACGCTCCAGCGGGAGCTGGAGTGGATCCGGATGTCCCCGAAGGGGCGGCAGGCCAAGTCGAAGGCTCGCATCAGCGCCTACGAGCGGCTCCTGAGCCAGGAGAGCGAGAGGCGGGCGGGGGACCTGGAGATCTACATCCCGCCCGGCCCCCGGCTCGGGGACGTGGTGGTCCGGGCCGAGGGGGTGACGAAGGCCTACGGCGACAGTCTGCTGATGGAGGGCGTGACGTTTTCGCTGCCGCCGGGCGGGATCGTGGGGATGATCGGGCCGAACGGCGCGGGCAAGACGACGCTGTTCCGGATGATCACGGGCCAGGAGCGGCCCGACAGCGGGACCATTCGGGTGGGAGAGACGGTGAAGCTGGCCTGCGTGGACCAGAGCCGGGATGCGCTCGACCCGGACAGGACGATCTGGGAGGAGATCTCCGGCGGGCAGGACACGATCCCGCTCGGGACGCGGCAGGTCAACTCGCGGGCCTACGTGGCGCGGTTCAACTTTTCGGGGACGGACCAGCAGAAGAGGGTGGGCGGGCTGTCCGGCGGGGAGCGCAACCGGGTGCACCTGGCGAAGCTGCTCCGGGAGGGGGCCAACGTGCTCCTGCTGGATGAGCCGACGAATGACCTGGATGTCAACACGATGCGGGCGCTGGAGGAGGCGCTGGAGAGCTTCGGGGGGTGCGCGGTGGTGATCAGCCACGACCGGTGGTTCCTGGACCGCATCGCCACGCACATCCTGGCGTTCGAGGGGGAGAGCCGGGCGGTCTGGTTCGAGGGGAACTACTCGGCCTACGAGGCGGACCGGAGGGCCAGGCTCGGCGCGGCGGCGGACGTGCCGCATCGGATCAAGTACCGGCAGTTGACGCGGACGTGAAAGAAAAGTGTCACGTGCCACGAAATAAAATGGATCGGGAGGACTTCGTGCTGTGTGTGACGACTCCTCCGCCGAGAGGCGGCGGCTTCTCAGGACACGCTTGACCTTACTTCAGTCTACGTTACGTCCTGAAGGCCCCGTCCGGGCCGACAAGATTTGCTCTTGTTCGAGGACACCTAACAGCTTTTACACAGCCCAGGGTTTCGGGGCTGCAACCTCCTAACTGTTCTGCTGTCAAAGAGCAGGCCGTACCGAGTACGGCGAAGGTCAGCGATTTAAGCTGGACCTCTGTCTGAAAGATACGGAATCCACAGTCCCCAATCAAGCAGAAAGGAGACGCGGCTTCCTCTGCCGCCCGAAGGCGACAGTCCCCGCCGCGAACTTCCTTATGGACCTGGCGCGGGCGGCGAAATTTGACGGGCCGTACTCGCTGATCTTCGACGGGCCGGGGAGCGAATGGGACAGCCTGGCGGAGATGCAGGAAGTCGTAAAGGCGTATCTATGATCTTGCGGCAGACGGCATCGAGGGCGGCCCGGCTGCGGGCGCTCATGAAGGCCGGGACGGTGGTCCTGCCGGGGGCGTTCAACGCGGCCACAGCCCTGCTGGCGGAGCGGGCGGGGTTCGAGGCGCTCTACATCTCCGGGGCGGGGATCGCCAACGGCGTGGCCGGGGTCCCCGACGTCGGGCTGCTGACGATGGACGAGGTCGCGCGGGAGGCGGGCTACATCGCCGATGCGGTGGGTCTCCCGTGCCTGTGCGACGCGGACACGGGGTTCGGGGAGCCGCTCAACGTCTACCGGACTGTCCAGGCGTTCGAGCGGGCGGGCGTCGCGGGCGTCCACATCGAGGACCAGCAGTCGCCCAAGCGGTGCGGTCATCTATCGGGCAAGACGCTGATCGCGCCGGACCACATGGCGGAGAAGGTGGCGGCGGCTGCCGAGGCCAGGCGGGACAGGGACTTCCTGGTCGTGGCCCGGACGGACGCGCGGGGGGTGACGGGGTTCGACGACGCCGTGGCGCGGGCGCGCGCCTACCTGAAGGCCGGGGCGGATGCGATCTTCCCGGAGGCGCTGGGGTCGCGGGAGGAGTTCGCCGAATTCGCCCGGCAGGTGAAGGCCCCGCTCCTGGCGAACATGACGGAGTTCGGGAAGTCCCCTTATCTCTCTGTCGCGGAATTTTCGGAGCTGGGCTATGCCCTCGTCATCTTTCCGATGACGGCCTTCCGGGTGGCGATGAGGGCGGTGGAGCAGGCCTATGCGGCGCTGAGGGACGCCGGGTCCCAGCGGGGGTTTCTGGACCGGATGCAGACCCGGCAGGAGCTCTACGACCTGGTGCGCTACCGGGACTACGAGACGCTGGACAAGCGCGTGGGAGGGTATAAAATCAGTGATCTGTGATCTGAGGCAGACTTTATAGAAAGGGTTCTTACATGCCAGATGAAAAGTCCTACAGTCCGGGCCTGGAGGGAGTGGTTGCGGGTATCTCCGCGATCTCCGAGGTGGACCCGGAGAAGAGCCGGCTGATCTACCGGGGCTACGATGTCCACGAGCTGGCGGAGAAGGCGACCTACGAGGAGGTGGCCCATCTCCTGCTGATGGGGAAACTGCCCAACCGCAAGGAGTTGTCGGAGTTCTCCGGCTTCATCGGCCACGAGCGCCACATCCCCGGCGATCTGATGGACATGATCCAGATGTACCCGGACACGGCTCATCCCATGGACGTGCTGCGGAGCGCGGTGTCTGCGCTGGGTCTCTACGACGGGACAACGCCGGACCTGTCGCGCAACGCCACCCTGGAGAAGTCGATGAAGCTGATCGCCAAGATCCCGACGATCATCGCGGCAAGCCACCGGTTCCGGGAGGACCTGGACGCGGTGGACCCCGACCCGAAGATGACGTGCGCGGAGAGCTTCCTGTATCTCCTGACGGGCAAGAGGCCAGACCCGCTGGCCGTGCGCGCGCTCGACGTGTCGCTGGTCCTCTACGCGGAGCACAGCTTCAACGCCTCCACCTTTTCCGCAAGGGTGACGGCCTCCACGCTGTCGGACTACTATTCCTCCGTTGTCTCGGCCATCGGGACGCTGAAGGGGCCGCTGCACGGCGGGGCGAATGAGGAGGCGATCAAGATGATGCTGGAGATCGGCAGCGCGGGGAAGGCCGAGGCGTGGGTCATGGACGCCCTGGCCAGGAAGAGGCTGATCATGGGGTTCGGGCACCGGGTCTACAAAAAGGGGGACTCCCGCGTGCCGATCATGCGGAAGCTGGGGCAGGAACTGGCGGAGAAGCTGGGGCAGCCGCAGTGGCACCAGATGGCGCAGATCATCGAGGAGGTCATGTGGCGGGAGAAGAAGATCCCCCCCAACGTCGATTTCCCCTGCGGATACGTCTACTACATGCTCAAGCTGCCGATCCCGCTCTACACGCCGATCTTCGCGGCCAGCCGCGTCGCCGGGTGGTCGGCCCACATCATCGAGCAGTACGAGCGCAACCGGATCATGCGCCCGACGAACATCTACAACGGCCCCAAGGAGGCGGCGTTCGTGCCGCTGGAACAGCGGGTTTAGCGAGAGAGAAGGAGTACGAGGCCATGAGCACCGTCCTTGAGAAGACCGGACGAAAGATGACGCTGGCGGAGTTTCTGAGTCTGCCTCCAGGACCGCCGCACATCGAGTTTGAAGACGGGGAGGTGATCGAGATGCCGCCTGCGCGCCCTGGGCATCAAAAGGTCGTTCTGCGACTCGGCTCTGTCATAGATGCCCATGTCCGGGGACAACGACTTGGCGAAGTCTGGCCGGAGGTGGGCGTGCAGGTCAGTCCGACCCGGATCTACGTCCCCGACCTGGTCTATCTGAGCCGGGAGCGGATGAACCTCCTCCATCCCGAGGATGGCATTGTGCACGGCGCTCCGGACCTGGTCGTGGAAATACTCTCTCCCTATGGCATCCGGCGGGACCGTCTGACGAAGCTCACGGCCTATCACCGGGCGGGGGTGACGTGGTACTGGATCGTGGACCCCGAAGACCTCACCATCGAGGAGTATCATCACTCGCCGGAGGGCTACGTCCGGGTGGCCGGCGCGGACGCAGGGGAGGTCTTTCGTCCTGGCCTCTTTCCGGGGCTGGAGATCGACCTCCAGAAGCTGATAGAGGAGGGATGACCATGACCGTCGCCACTCAACGGATGACTTATGTGGACTACCTGAAGTCGCCTGATATCAACGCCCGGTTTGATATCATCGACGGAGAACTGATCATGGCCCCTGCCCCGGACATTGAACACCAGCGCATATTGAAACGGCTGTTCTACGCCCTGGATCATCATGTGGATGAGAAGAAGCTAGGTGAGGTTTTGTTCGCTCCGCTCGACGTGATCATCCGACGGGACCCCCTTCGCACGCGGCAGCCTGACCTGCTTTTCGTCAGCTTCGAGCGATCCGGGGGAGGGCTGATGGCTGGAAGGTCGTCCGTGGAGGTCGCGCCCGACCTGGTCGTGGAGATCCTGTCGCCGACCAATACGCGGCAGGACGTGGAGGAGAAGCTGGCGGATTACGCGGGCATCGGCGTCCGGGAGGCGTGGCTGGTCAGCCCGGACGCCCGGACGGTGGAGGCGCTGCGTCTGTCGGGGGGCGGCATGGAGCGGATCGGCCTGTACGGCGTGGGAGACCTGGTGCGGTCTGAGGCGCTGAAGGGTCTGGATCTGAAGGTCGATGAGATTTTTGTTTGAGACCAGGCGCGGGAATGAAGTTCCCGCGCTACTGAGTATGCGCCCGATGAATCGGGCTTTAGCCCGGCACAGCCGGGCGCGTATCGGGTAGCCCGGAGATTTATGATACTGTTGGTTTATTCGGGGTGATGGTGTATAATAGGCCCGTTACAGGATGCTCCGAGGTATACACCGTTTTGTTCCGG
>Ga0209399_10000495_pt1 | contig 23746 bp, 21 predicted proteins | sample OV2TP3_FD_184130 | JGI IMG/M metagenome (GOLD analysis project Ga0209399, IMG submission 184130) | Hot spring microbial communities from Beatty, Nevada to study Microbial Dark Matter (Phase II) - OV2 TP3 (SPAdes) (version 3) | ecosystem: Environmental > Aquatic > Thermal springs > Hot (42-90C) ... | reverse complement strand
ACGCCGGCGTGATCTTCGTGATCGCGCGCCTCGACGATGAGATCGGCATCCAGGTCGGCCAACAGCTCGGCATCACCCTGTTCCAGGGTTTCCACGTCGACCAGCTTCTGAAGACGGCCTAGTTAACCGGGACCGGTAACGCGCGGCACCCCCCCACCCGCTCGCCACCGCTCGCGGCCTTCCCCGCAAGGGGGGAGGCATATCTCTATAACCTCCCCCTGGACGGGGGAGGTCGGCGCGCAGCGCCGGGTGGGGGTGATCGGCGTATCCGCGATGACGGGTGCCAGGTGGCGCCATTCCGGAACCTGCCGGTTCCTGGATTCTCCCCGGCGGCGCCGGTTTTTGTGTCGCTGGCGGGCGTTAATTTTGGCAAGATAAGGCGATGGAAAAAAAGCGAAAACGCGCCGCCGGGTGGCGGGAGTGGGTGAGCTTGCCATCGATCGGCGTCGCTTCCATCAAGGCGAAACTGGACACGGGGGCAAGGACGTCGGCGCTGCACGCCTTCAACATCGAGACCTACTGGTCGGACGGCGAGTTGTGGGCGCGCTTCTTCGTTCATCCGTATCAGGAAAACGACGTGAGGGAGATCGCCTGCGACGCCCGCATCGAGGACATCCGGACCGTCACCAACCCGGGCGGCCGTCGGCAGAGGCGGTTGGTCATCCGCACCGACATCCACCTCGGCGGCGAGACCTGGCCGATCGACCTCAGCCTCACCGACCGGGACGAGATGGGGTTCCGGCTGTTGATCGGCCGCACCGCCATGCACGGCAACCTGATCGTCGATCCCGATCACTCCTACGTGCTGGGCAAGCGCCGGTGGAAGAAAAAGAAGAAAAAGAAGACGAAAAAAACCGGGCTCAAGAAGCGCGGCAAGCCGAAGCGGGCGAAAAAGGTCGAGACGCCGAGGCGGACGAGAAAGCCGGCGGGCGGCGCCCGCCTGATTACCTAGGGATCGGGGAGAAGGATCGTGAAGAAGACAAGCGGCGGCGTGGTCAAGGACGCGAAGCGGCGGCCGATGAAGATCGTCATGCTGGCCCGCAATCCCAACTTGTATTCGCACCACCGCATCGTCGAGGCGGCGACCATCCGCGGCCACGAGATCAAGGTCATCAATACCACCCGCTGCTACATGAACATCGCCTCGCATCACCCGCAGGTGTTCTACCAGGGCGAGCCGATCGAGAACGTCGACGCGGTGATCCCGCGCATCGGCGCCTCGATCACCTTCTACGGCGCCGCCGTGGTCCGCCAGTTCGAGATGCTGGGCGTGTGGTGCCTCAACGAATCGGTGGCCATCGTGCGCTCCCGCGACAAGCTGCGCTCGCTGCAGATCCTGGCGCGCCACGGCATCGGCCTGCCGGTCACCGCGTTCGCCCACGAGACCCGCCGCGCCGACGAGCTGATCGACATGGCCGGCGGCACGCCGGTGGTGATCAAGCTGCTGGAAGGCACGCAAGGCGTCGGCGTGGTGCTCGGCGAGACACGCGATTCGGCGAAAAGCGTGATCGAGGCCTTCCGCGGCGTCAACGTTAATATCCTGATCCAGGAATACATCAAGGAGGCCGGCGGCGCCGACATCCGCTGCCTGGTGGTCGGCGGCAAGGTGGTGGCCTCCATGCGCCGCCAGGGTCCGGAGGGTCAGTTCCGCTCCAATCTGCATCGCGGCGGCTCGGCGGAGAAGATCCGGATCACCCCGGAGGAACGCTCGACCGCGGTGCGCGCGGCGCGGCACCTCGGCCTCAACATCTGCGGCGTCGACATGCTGCGCTCGAACCACGGACCGGTGGTGATGGAGGTCAACTCCTCGCCGGGCCTGGAAGGCATCGAGACGGCGACCGGCGTCGACGTGGCCGGCAGGATCATCGAATTCGTCGAGACCCACGCGATGCCCAACAAGACCAGGACCCGGGGGAGGGGCTGAACCGATGCAAACCGAACTCGAGATCGGCGGCGTAACCGTCGCGCCGGGATCGCGAACCACCATCAATCTGCCGGTGCCGAACCTGTCCACCGCGGCGCCGATGACCATTCCGGTGCAGGTCATCCACAGTCGCCACGAGGGGCCCAGGCTGTTCGTGTGCGCGGCGCTGCACGGCGACGAGATCAACGGCGTCGAGATCATCCGCCGGCTGATGCGGCTCAGCGTGCTGAAGCGCCTGCACGGCACCCTGATCGCGGTGCCGATCGTCAACGTGTTCGGCTTCGTCGCCCAGGAACGCTACCTGCCCGACCGCCGCGACCTCAACCGCTCGTTCCCCGGCTCGTCGAAGGGGTCGTTGGCGTCGCGCGTCGCCAACCTGTTCGTCCAGGAGGTCGTCACCCACGCCACCCACGGCATCGATCTGCACACCGGCGCCATCCACCGCACCAACTACCCGCAGATCCGCGCCGACCTCGACGACCCGGAGACCCACCGGCTGGCGATGGCATGCGGCGTTCCGCTGCTGATCAACGCCGGCCTGCGCCAGGGCAGCTTGCGCGAAACCGCCGGCCGCTACGGCGTGCCGGTGATGGTCTACGAGGCCGGCGAGGCGCTGCGCTTCGACGAGAATTGCATCCGTGTCGGCGTCAAGGGCGTCGTCAACCTGATGCGGGAGCTCGACATGCTGCCGCACCTGCGCGGCCACGCGAAAGCCCCGGAGCCGCTGTGGATCCGCTCGTCGAGCTGGGAGCGGGCGCCGATCAGCGGCGTCTTCCGCGCTACCACCGAGGTCGGCGCGGTGGTGCATCGCGGCGAGCCGCTGGCGGTGATCTCGGATCCGTTCGGCGACAACGAGGTCACCGTAAAGGCGCGCAGCGACGGCGTCATCGTCGGCCGCGCCATGCTGCCGGTGGTCAACGAGGGCGACGCGCTGTTCCACCTCGGCCACACCACCGGCACCAAGGCCGCCGCCTACATGCTCGATGCCTACGACCGCAAGGAGGACTATCACGACGAAACCTCCCCCGAGATGAAGGAGGAGCCGCCGATCGTGTAGGCCGTTGGCGCGGCGGCGAAAAAAGGGGGCCGCCGGAGCGGCCCCGAGTCGGACTCGTTGGGGGAGGAGAGTGGAGGAGAGCGGAAACAAATGACCGTGCCGGAACGGGCCTTATCCGGGCGGTCGGTCGCCGCCCGGGGCCGGTGCGGCTAGCGCAGGTACCGGGGCGGCTGCCGGTAGACCACCACCACCTGGCCGCGGAAGCCCAACCCCAGGATCGCCGCCACCCGGCGCCAGAATTGCTCGAACTGTTTCATCGTGCGTCTCCCGTAGAATCAAGGTTGTCGCGAACCGGTGAGCGCATCAAACAGGGCGTTAGTGACTTTTGCTTGCCCGAATTGTGACTTTCTTGTGATGATTTCATTCCAACAGGGAGAATTCTTGCGATGGCCACCCGAACCGCCGCCCGGCCGACCGCGAAAGGCGCCTCCGCCTCGTTCGTCACCCATCTCGAATGCTCGGCCACCGGCGAGCGCCACCCGGCCGGCGTCCTGCACGGCCTGTCCCGGGCCGGCGCGCCGCTGCTCGCGCGCTATGACTTGGACGCCCTCGCCCACGCCGTCGACAAGGCCGCCGTCGCCCGCCGCCCGGCCGACATGTGGCGCTACCGGGAGTTCCTGCCGCTTGGGCCGGCCGAGCCGGTCAGCCTCGGCGAGGCGATGACGCCGCTGGTGCCGATGCCGGCTCTTGCGCAACGCCTGGGCGTGGCCGAGGTGCTGATCAAGGACGAGGGCCACCTGCCGACCGGCTCGTTCAAGGCCCGCGGCATGGCGGTGGCGGTCAGCATGGCGCGCGCCCTCGGCGTCTCGGCGATCGCCATCCCGACCGCCGGCAACGCCGGCGCCGCGCTCGCCGCCTACGCCAGCCGCGCCGGCCTGGAGTCCTACGTGTTCACGCCGGCCGACACCCCGGAGGTGACGGCGAGCGAGATCGCCTACTACGGCGCCAAGGTGTGGCGGGTCGACGGCCTGGTCGGCGATTGCGCCAAGGTGGTCGCCGAGGGCAAGCGCAAGAAAGGCTGGTTCGAGTTCACGACGCTGAAGGAGCCCTATCGGGTCGAGGGCAAGAAGACCATGGGCCTCGAGCTCGCCGAGCAGCTCGGCTGGCGGCTGCCCGACGCGATCTTCTACCCGACCGGCGGCGGCGTCTGCCTGATCGCCATGTGGAAGGCGTTCCGGGAGCTGCGGGAAATCGGCTGGCTCGAAGGCCCGCTGCCGCGCATGGTGGCGGTGCAGTCGACCGGCTGCGCGCCGATCGTCAAGGCGTTCGACGAGGGCCGCCGCGACGTCGAGCCGTGGGGGCGCGTCGCCACCGACATCCACGGAGTGCGGGTGCCGAACCCGCTCGGCGGCGCCCTGGTGCTCGATGTCCTCTATCAGTCCGGCGGCTTCGGCACCGCCGTCGACGACGCCGCCGTCCACGCGACGCGCGCCCGCCTCGCCGCCGAGCAGGGCTTGCACCTCTGCCCCGAGGGCGCCGCCACGGTGGTCGCCTTGGAGCAGGAGCGCGCCGCCGGCCGCGTCAAGGCCGGCGACCGGGTGGCGCTGTTCAACTCGGCGAGCGGGCTCAAGTCGCCGATGCCGCCGATGACCCGCCGCCTCGCGCCCGGCGCCGTCATCGACTTTTCGAAGCTCTGACCGTGGCGGGCGCCCGTCTCGCCGCCGCCGTCGCGGCGGCGCTCTTGATGTGGCCGCCGGTCGCGGCGGCGCGCGAGCCGGTCGACCTTGAGCTGGTGTTCGCCGCCGACGGCTCCGGCTCCATCGACGACGAGGAGCTGGCGCTGCAGCGCCGCGGCTACGCCGCCGCCGTCACGCATCCGAAGGTGCTCGCCGCCATCCGCGGCAATTACCGCCAGGCGATCGCCGTCGCCTACATGGAGTGGGGCGGGCCGCTCTCGCAGCACACCATCGTCGACTGGATGAAGATTACGGACGAGGCCTCGGCGCGGGCGTTCGGCGAGCGGCTGGTGGCCGAGCCGCGCCGCGCCCAGGGCTACAACTCGATCAGCGAGGCGATCGCCTACTCGACCGAGCTGATCCGCGCCAACGCCTACGAGGGCGCGCGCAAGATCATCGACGTCTCCGGCGACGGGCCGCAGATCGGCGGCCGGCCGCTGCCGGGCGCGCGCGCCGAGGCGCTGCTCGCCGGCATCACCATCAACGCCCTCGTCATCGCCGGGCCGACCGGCCATCTCAGCGGCCCGCGCGGCGAGCACCTGGTCGAGCACTACCGCAACGACGTGATCGGCGGCAGGGGCGCGTTCGTCCACGTCGCCGTCGCCCGCGAGCACTTCGCCGAAGCCATCCTGAAGAAGCTGATCCTCGAGATCGCCGGCGACGGCGGCGGCGAGGTTGTCGCTCGCTAGGGCTGGCCTTTCCACCCTCCGATCGTCATGCCCCGGCGTCAGCCCGGGGCATCCAGCCTTAAGATCCTGGATCGCCCGGGCGAAGCCGGGCGATGACGGGTGAAATCACTGAAAGGCCGCTCACACCACCGTCAGCTTGATCTCGCCGACGCCGTCGATGCCGCCTTCCAGGATGTCGCCTCTCTCGACCGCGCCGACGCCGGCCGGCGTGCCGGTGAAAATGAGGTCGCCGGGCTTCAATTCGAACTGGGTGGAAAGATGCGCGATGATCTCCGGCAGCTTCCAGATCATCTGATTGATGTCGCCGTCCTGGCGGATCTTGCCGTTGACGCTGAGCCAGATGTGGCCGGACTTCGGGTGGCCGACGACGCTCGCCGGGTAGACTGGCCCCATCGGCGCCGAGTGCTCGAACGCCTTGCCGATGTCCCACGGCTTGCCGGCCTTCTTCATCTCGCCCTGCAGGTCGCGGCGCGTCATGTCGATGCCGACGCCGTAGCCCCACACCAAGTCCATGGCCTTCTTCTCGGAAACGTCGCTGCCGCCGGCGCCGAGCGCGGCCACCAGCTCGATCTCGTGGTGGACGTTCTTCGACAGCGGCGGATACGGGAACCTGGCGTTGTCCTTCGGCCCCGAGGGCAGGATGCAGTCGGAGAACTTCTGGAAGAAGAACGGCAGCTCGCGGTCCGGATCGTGGCCCATCTCGCGGGAGTGCTCCGCGTAGTTGCGGCCGACGCAATACAGCCGGTGCACCGGGAACTCGTCCTTGGTGCCGGCGACGGCGACGGCGGGCACCGGGGGTTGCGGGATGACGTAGGCCATGGGCGTGTCGACTCCGTTCTCGGAAATGAGGGGGGAGGGGGAATTGTAGCGGCCGGCCCCTGGGTCCGACCACGACATTTTTTGCGGCTGGCGGCGACCATTGCCGATGGCCGGCGGGGCTTGCGATCCGGCCTTTCGGGGCGGGGCGAATCTGCTAACCTGGGCCGTTTTCCGAGGGGGGCGCGAAGAGGGGCGCGACGGTGCGATGAGCGGCAACCATCCGGAAATCCGCGAGGCGGTGGCGGCGCTGTGCGCCGGCTTCCCCGGCGAGTACTGGCGCAAGCTCGACCGCGAGCGGGCGTATCCGACCGCGTTCGTGAAGGCGCTCACGGCGGCCGGCTATCTGGCGGTGCTGATCCCGGAGAAGTACGGCGGCAGCGGCCTCGGCATCTCGGAGGCCGCCGCCATCCTCGAGGAGATCCACAAATCCGGCTGCAACGGCGGCGCCTGTCACGCCCAGATGTACATCATGGGCACCGTGCTCCGCCACGGCTCCGAGAAGCAGAAAAAGAAATACCTGCCGAAGATCGCCACCGGCGAATTGCGCCTGCAGGCGTTCGGCGTCACCGAGCCGACCAGCGGCACCGACACCAGCCGCATCCACACGACGGCGAAGCGCGTCGGCAACAAATACGTCATCAACGGCCAGAAGGTGTGGACGTCGAGGGCCGAGCACTCGGACCTGATGCTGGTGCTGGCGCGCACCGCGCCGCGCGACGAGGGCAAGAAGCCGCATGAGGGCATCAGCGTGTTCCTGGTCGAGATGCGCCAGGCGCTGGGAAAAGGCCTCACCGTCAAGCCGCTGCGCGCCATGATCAACCACGCCACCACCGAAGTGTTCTTCGACGACCTCAAGGTGCCGTCGGAGAACCTGATCGGCGAGGAGGGCAAGGGCTTCCGCTACCTGCTCGACGGGCTGAACGCCGAGCGCATCCTGATCGCCGCCGAGGCGCTCGGCGACGCCGAGTGGTTCATCGACAAGGCGAAAACCTACGCCGGCGAGCGGCGGGTGTTCGACCGCCCGATCGGCCAGAACCAGGGCATCCAATTCCCGATCGCCCGCGCCTACGCCGAAACGCAGGCGGCGAAATTGATGACCGAGAAAGCGATCCGCCTGTTCGATTCAGGCCAGGCCTGCGGCGCCGAGGCCAACATGGCGAAGCTGCTGGCCGCCGACGCCTCGTGGAACGCCGCCGACATGTGCCTGCAGACCCACGGCGGCTTCGGCTTCGCCGAGGAGTACGACGTCGAGCGCAAGTTCCGCGAGACGCGGCTGTTCCAGGTGGCGCCGATCTCCACCAACCTGATTCTCAGTTACATCGCCGAGCACGTGCTCGGCCTGCCGCGCTCGTTCTGATTTGTCGAAGGCGCCTTCGATGTTCGGTCTGTCCAAAAGCGAGAAGAAGGCGAAGGCCGGAAGGATTCTCGATCGTGTCGAGGCCCTGTGCAAAAAGGAGTTCCCGCACCTCGCCGCGACGCCCCTGGACGAATTGGAATCTGGAAAACAACAATTGGAAGTAAAAAAGATTCAACTGTTGTATCGGCACCTCGACATTCTCGATACCAAGACGTCCGTGCTGCTGCGGTTCGACGGCCTCCTGGTCACCGCCTTCATCTTCCTGATCGGATTCGGCCGCATGAAGTTCCTGACGTTCTCGCTCGATTCCTTCTTGACCCACTCCGGCCTGCTGCTCGCCATCGTTTCGGCGGCGTTGTGCCTGACGATCGTGCGCATCACGTCGCGGTTCCTGGAGTACTCGGACAACCTCGACAGCGAGTCGAAAAGGCTCGCCATGGTCGTCGCGCGCCGCGCCTTGTACTACAGAGGCGCGTGGCTCCTCTCCGGGGTCGCGTTGGGCTTCATTCCGTTGGCGCTCTTGCCGGCGTTGTTCGGTTAGTGCGCCGCGCCGTCGTCAACGGGCGGGCCCGGGGCCGGCGGGGGCTTCCGCTCGGGGCGGTAGAGGATGAAGGTCGCGACCACCGCCGCCGCAAACAGCGTGTAGACGGCCGTAAACGCCCACGTGGGCGCCGAGTAATAAAGAAGCCTATCGAGCCAGTCGGCGATGAAGCCGGCTTGATAGCCCTCGGCGCCGGCCCGGCGGCGGAGCTCGCTCTCCCACGCCGTCAGCGGGCACTGCTCGCCCAGCCACTGCTGGACGACCACGTAGCCGATGGCGGCGAGATGCGCGACCCGGAATGGATAATTGCGCGTCCACCGCCAGCGGAGCCCCCAGCCGGCCAGGATCAGCGCCTGGCCGCCGACCACCAACAGCACGAACAGGGCGTGGGTTATGCCGATGGCATCGGCCAATATCCCGGGGTTCACGGCGTTCCATTCCTCCCGATGGCGTAAGTCGTGGGGTTGTGTCCCGTTTCGCCTAATCCTGAGGAGGCCGCGCTAGCGGCCGCCTCGAAGGATGAGAAACCCCATCCCCTCGCCCTTCGAGACGCTCGCTTCGCTTGCTCCTCAGGGCGAGGGAATGGTGCCGCTCGAAGTATCGGGCCAAATCGAGACATTGCCTCGCCGGCGTCGAGGATAACGCTTTTTCGGCCCGCCGGCCTGCGCTAAGGCTAGGCCGATGAGCGTCGATCTCGATCATCTGCGCCGCTGGATCGGCCACGGCGAGGACGCCGCCGACCAGGTGACGGCGGCGCCACTGGCCTGTTTGGCGGCGACCCTCGACCGCGACGACCCGGAGCCGCGGCCCGGCGACCCGCTGCCGCCGGGCGGCCATTGGCTGTTCTTCCTGCCGCGCACCCGCCAATCCGACCTCGACGCCAACGGGCATGCGAAGAAAGGCGGCTTCCTGCCGCCGGTGCCGCTGGAGCGCCGCATGTGGGCCGGCGGCCGCATCGCGTTCAAGGCGCCGCTGCGCGTCGGCGACGCCATTCGCCGCCGCTCCGAGATCGCCGACGTCAAGGCCAAGCAGGGCAACAGCGAGCCGCTGGTGTTCGTGCTGGTCAAGCATGTTATTTCGGGGCCGGCCGGCGTCGCCATCGCGGAGGAGCACGACATCGTCTACCGCGGCGTGCCGCCGAAAGATGCCGCGGCGGCGGCGCGGCCGGAAAATTCCCCGCCGCCCGGCAAGCTGGTATGGAAGCGCAGCGTGACGCCCTCGATCGCGATGCTGTTCCGCTATTCGGCGCTGATCTTCAACGCCCACCGCATCCACTACGACCGCGACTACGTGACCAAGGGCGAGGGCTACCCGGGCCTGATCGTGCACGGGCCGCTGATCGCGACGCTGCTGATGGATTTGTGCCGGCGCCAGGCACCCGACAGGGTTCTAAGCCGCTTCGACTACCGGGCGCAAAGCCCGCTGTTCGACTCAGGCCAATTCACCGTCGCCGGCGAGCCGGCCGCCGACGGCGCCACGGCCAGGCTGTGGGCCCTCGACGGCGCCGGCTCGGTGGCGATGGCGGCCGAGGCGGGGTTCGATGGCGGCTAGATTTCGAGCCGATAACGGCAGCATCACCGATTTGCCCACCTCACCCGCCCGCCTTCGCCAAGGCTGCGGCGGGCACCCTCTCCCCCCTGAAAGGCGGAGAGGGTCGATCCGTTTCCGTCGCTCCCCCTCTCTGCCCCATTTGGGGTGGAGAGGGCCGGGGAGAGGTGGGGGTCCCATCGTGGTGACTCGCCCAACGTCCGCAATGACGCTAATCATCGATAATGAGCCCGCGACCTAAGCCCGCGCTGCCGCTTGCCGGCGTCCGCGTCCTCGACGTCTCGACCTTCATCGCCGCGCCGTATGCAGCATCGATCCTGGGCGAGTTCGGCGCCGAAGTGATCAAGGTCGAGCGCCCCGACGGCGGCGACCCGTTCCGCTATTTCGGCACGCCCACGGATCGCCCGGACTCGACGCTGGCGTGGCTGTCGGAATCGCGCAACAAGAAATCGATCACCCTCGACCTGCGCCACGCCGACGGCCGGGCGCTGTTCCTGAAACTGGCCGCCAAGTCCCAGGTGGTGGCCGAGAACTTCCGCCCCGGCACGCTGGAGAAATGGCGCCTCGGCCCCGACCAGCTGATGGCGGTCAACCCGCGCCTGGTGCTGCTGCGCGTCACCGGCTACGGCCAGACCGGCCCCTACCGGGACCGGCCCGGCTTCGCCCGCGTCGCTCACGCCGTCGGCGGCCTCACCTATCTCTCCGGGCTGCCCGGCCAGACTCCGGTGACGCCGGGCTCGACCTCACTCGGCGACTACATCGCCGGCCTGCACGGCGCCGTCGGCGCGCTGATCGCGTTGCGCCACGCCGAGGCCACCGGCAAGGGCCAAGTGATCGACATCGCGCTTTACGAATCGATCTTCCGCGTCCTCGACGAGATCGCCCCCGCTTACGCCATGACCGGCGCGGTGCGGGCGCCGGAAGGCACCGGCACGCTCAACGCCTGCCCGCACGGCCATTTCCCGACCGGCGACGGCAAGTGGGTGGCGATCGCCTGCACCACCGACAAGATGTTCGCGCGATTGTGCGAGGCGATGGGCGAGGCGGGGGCCGAGCTCGCGGCCCGCTACGGCGACCAGCGCGTCCGGCTGGCCGCCCGCGACGCGGTCGACGCGCGCGTCGCCGCCTGGACCGGCTCGATGGCGCGCGACGCCTTGATGGAGATCTGCCTCGCCCACGAGGTGCCGGCGGGGCCGATCAACACCATCGCCGATATCTTCGAAGACCCGCAGTTCCAGGCGCGCGGCGATCTGGCGCGCATCGCGCTCTCGGACTTGGGCGAGGTGGTGGTGCCGGCGGTGCTGCCGAAGCTGTCGGCGACGCCGGGCGAGATCCGCTCGCTGGGGCCACGGCTCGGCGAGCACAACGACGAGGTCTACGGGGGTCTGCTCGGCCTCGCCGCCGGCGAGATCGCGAGGCTCAGGAAAGCCGGCGTCATTTAAGGCCGAATCCGTTTCATTCCGCGCCTTCCGTCATTCCCGAGGAAGCGGGAATCCAGTTGTTTTTCAACAACCTGGAAGCCCGCTTGCGCGGGCGTGACGGGCCTGAGCAATGGATGTTGGCCGACCCCTTGACAGCGCCGCCCGGCAGGCGTATGTTCACTATACGTTCCAACGCTCTTGGACATCGTGAACAGCGGCCGGCGACCGTCCCGCCATGGGATTTGGGCGGCGATGCGACCCGGCACCATGGCTCCCGGCCCGCCCCTGTGGCGGGCCGCGCCGGCGCTTGCCGTCGTGCCGTCTTGGCCGGCTCCTCTAAGCTGTGACGGGGCGGCGACGGACAAATGTGGACGGATGTGGACGAATGTGGACGTTTTTTTTCGCAAGCCCCGCGGCTTCCCGGTGGCGGAAACTGCCGTGGCGGCAAGGGCTTGCGGCGCCGCCGGCGGGGTGGGCGCGCCGCCGGCTCGGCGACGCCGCCGGACCGGCGGCGAAATGACGACCGATGACGACCGATGACGACCAATGACGACCTTTTTTAAAAAAATTTCCGGGCGATGGCGGCGGACTCAACGGCTTGCGCCGATAGGGGCGGCCGTCGCGGCGGCCATGAAAAAGCCGACAAATGCCGATGAATGCCGACAAAAGCCGACTTTAAAAAAATTCCGGGTGGGCCTGCCCGCCGGAACGGCGGTGAAAGCGGGACCGATTTCGTGCTACACTGGCGCCACTTCGGAATGAGGAGATCGCCTCATGACCGTTGCAATCATCCTTAAGGAAAAAGGCACCAAGGTCGCCACCGTGCGGCCGCACCAGACCATCGCCACCCTGGTCCAGAAGTTGAAACTGGAAAACATCGGCGCCGTCGTCGTCAGCGGCGACGGCGAGCGGGTCGACGGCATCATCTCGGAGCGCGACGTGGTTCGCGGCCTGGCCAACCACGGCGCCGGGCTGCTCGCCATGCGCATCGACTCGCTGATGATCCGCGACGTGCTGACCTGCACGCCCGCGGATTCGGTGAAGGACGTGATGCAGACCATGACCACCCGGCGGGTGCGTCACCTTCCCGTGGTCGACAAGGGCAAGATGGTCGGCGTGGTCAGCATCGGCGACGTGGTGAAGAACCGGCTGCAGGACGTCGAGATGGAAGCGCGGGTGCTGCGCGACTACATCACCGCCCGCTAGAGGCCTCGACGGCGGCGGCCCAGCCGTCGACGGCGGCGGGAAAGCGGACCAGCGTCGCCGCGGCGGCGGACGCCGGCTCGCTGCCGGCGATCCGCGTCCGCCAGTAGCGCAGTTGCTTGGCGCGCTGGTCGGCGAAGCTGTTGTCCGAGTCGGCGCGCTCCGCCTGCTCGATGGCGCGGCGGCGCTTCAGTTCCAGCTCCGCCTGGCGCATGGCGGCGAGATGGGCGACGCCGGCGCCGCGCCGGGTGGCGTCGCGCCAGGCGTCGAGCTCGCGGCCGCGCATCGCCTCCAGGTCGTCGCCGGCGAGCGGCTTGCCGGCGGCCGGACGGCCGCCGTCGCGGCGGGCCTTGAAGCTGGCGTTGAGCCGCGCCGTGCGCGCGTGGTCGATGGGAATCGGACCCGTCGCCGCGGCGTCGCCCGGCAGCTTCTGCGCCACCGCGACGCCGGCCTGCTGGCGCCAGAAGTCGAGCACCTTCTGCATGTAGGGGCCGCTGCGCTCCGGCGTCGTCGAGTGATAGTGGCCGGCGGCCCGCATCCAGTTGCCGGTCGCCTGGTACATGGCCTTCAGGTAGGTGGCGGCGTAAGCCGTGTTGGCGCGCGGGTCGAACGCTTCCTGCAAGGTCTCGAAGGCGGCGCCGTGGTAGTGCAGATTGACCTGCATGCAGCCGACGTCGATGTTGCGCACCCCCTGGGTGAGCAGGATCTCGACCTCCGCCAGCGCCTCCTCGCGGCTGTCGAAGAATCGCCCGCGGCCCTCGGCGGTGACCGTCCACGGCCAGGCAACATTTGCCCGCTCGGCGCCGCTCCAGCGCCCCGATTCGGCGAGCGAGATCGCCGTCAGCAGGTGGCGCGGAATGCCGGTCTGGCGCTCCATGGCGGCGGTCTCGGCGGCGCAGATTGTTTGAGCGTTATCAACGCCTTCGGCCGGAGCGGCGCGGGCGGGAACGGTGCCCGGGCCGGCCGTTGCGGCAACGCACAATAACAGCAGGCGGATGATCGTCTTCATGTCCCACGGTCCCTAACCCGATCATCCCCACGCAACCGCCGTGCCAACGGCCGCTGCCCGCCGGCGCGGTCAAAAAACATAAGTAAATCAATCGATTAAAGTTTGGCGGCAGGCGGCGGCCCGGTCCCGGCCGGGGGCTGGGATGAAATTATTGACTACCGCAGCGCAAAATATTATCTTGTGCATTGCAGCATTCGGCCGGCCCGGCCAGTGCGCCGACCGGAAGGTGCTGCAATTCTTGGATGTTTCCTCCCAAAACTCGGGCCGCGCCGATCGGCGCGGCCCCTTTTTTGGTCGTCGCCGGGAACGGTCAGGACCGCGGCCTCGGCAGCGTGTCGTCGCCCTCGCCGAGGGGGCGCTGCATCACCACCGTGTCGACCCAGCGGCCGAACTTGTAGCCGCACGATGTCATCACCCCGGCGTGGCGGAACCCGAGCGCCTCGTGGACGCCGATCGAGGGCGCGTTGGCGGAGTCGCCGATCACCGCGATCATCTGCCGGTAGCCGAGGGCCGTGCACTTGTCGATCAGGTCGGCGAGCAGGCGGCGGCCGATGCCGCGGCGATGCGCGCCGTCGGCGACGTAGACCGAATCCTCGACCGTGTGCGCGTAGGCCGGCCGCGGCCGGAACTGCGAGGCATAGGCGTAGCCGAGGACGCGGCCGTCGGCCGCCGCCACCCGGTAGGGATAGCCGCCGGCGCGGATGGCGTCGCGGCGGCGGATCATCTCGGCCAGGTCCGGCGGCTCGAGCTCGAAGCTGGCGAGGCCGTGCAGCACGTGGTGGGCGTAGATCGCCTGCACCGCCGGCATGTCGGAGTCGGCGACGTCGCGGATCACGACCGCGCCGGCGACGGCCGGCGAGGCGGCGGCGCGGGCTTTCATCGGCCGCGCCATCAATGGGCCTTGAGCATGCCGGCGTCGATGGCGGCGAGCGCCCGCACCAGGCGGCCGATGCGGCGGCGCAGCCCGGCCATGCCGGCGCCGCGCTCGACGCGGGCCTCGTCCAGGTAGATGGCGCGGTTGATCTCGATCTGCAGCGCGTGGATGCCGTGCCGCGGGCGGCCGTAATGGCGGGTGGTGTAGCCGCCGGCGTAGGGGCTGTTGCGGGCGACGACGAAGCCCATCGCCTGCAGCTCGCGCTGCACGGTGTCGGTCACCCCGCCGGCGCAGGTGGTGCCGAAGCAGTCGCCGAGCACGACGTCGATGCGGCGGCCGCCGTTTACGCCGCCGACCCCCGACGGCATCGAATGGCAGTCGATCAACAGGCAGCCGCCGAACCGCCGCTTGGTCGCCTCGAGGAGCTCGCTGAGCGCCGCGTGATAGGGCCGGTACATGGCGTCGATGCGCCGCCGCGCGTCCTCGAACCGCAACGGCCGATGATAGATATCCTCGCCGTCGGTGACGATGCGGGCGATGGTGCCGAGCCCGGCGGCGATCCGGGGCGACGACGTGTTGACGTAGTCCGGCAGCGCGTCCGCGAACATCGCCGGATCGAGCTCGAAGGCCTCGCGGTTGACGTCGACGTAGGCGCGCGGGAAGCGGGCGCACAGCAGCGGCGCGCCGAACTCGGGGGCGGCGGCGAACACCTCGTCGACGTAGGCGTCCTCCGACAGCCTCAGCTTCAGCACGTCGAGGCGGGAGGATGCGAGGAACTCCGGCGGATAGGCGCGGCCGCTGTGCGGCGAGGCGAATACCAAGGGCGCCGTCTGCCGCCGCGGCCAGTGGATGCGCCAGGGGCGGGCCGCGCCATGCGGGCGCTCGAAGGTCGTCAGGGAGCCGTCGTCGGGCGCGGTCAAGTGTGTTCTCCGCCGTGTCGCTCGCGGGAGCCGAAAAAAATCCCGATCCGAGAACCGGGTGTGGCTCGAATTTGTTAGCGCCACCGGCCGGCCGGCGCAACGGTTATGTGACGGGCCCGCCGCCGGTCGCCGCCGGCGCCTCGTCGCTCGGGCCCGCCGCCGGCTTGCCCCCAGCTTGCCCCCAGCTTGCCAAGTCCGGCGGTGGGCGCTAAAACGCCCGATCGCCGCCGCTTCCGGCCGCGGCGTAGGGGCGCGTAGCTCAGCGGGAGAGCACTACGTTGACATCGTAGGGGTCGCTGGTTCGATCCCAGCCGCGCCCACCATTTCCGTCCCGGCATCGATCGTCCGCCGCCGCCGGTGATCGATTCGCCCGTCATCGCCGCCGCGACCGACGCAGCCCAACGCCGGCGGTCCGCCTTCATTTTGCCGCAGTGTCCGCCTCTAGTGTCGGGCTCGGCGTTGGGCGCGCCGTCGTTCGGCCGCCCCGGGGGCGGCGGCAAGATGGGGAGCATCCTGCGATTCGATTGGCGGCTTTGGGCGCCCGTCCTCGCCACCGCTGCCGTGGCGCTGGCGATCCGCCTCTACGACATCGCCGGGCAGCCCTATTGGTTGGACGAGCTCCTGACCCTACGCCGGGCGCGCCTGCCGCTCGGCGAGCTGATCGCCGATTCCTTCGCCAACATGCATCTGCCGACCTACTACCTCGGCGTCCGCATGCTGCTCGGGCTCGACGGCGGCGCCGGGACGCTCAGAGTACCCTCGGCTTTTTTCGGTGCCGCCACCGTGGGATTGGCGGCGGCGCTTGCCCATCGATTGGCGGGGGCGACCGCCGCGTGGACGGCGGGCCTGTTGGTGGCGCTGTCGCCGCTACAGGTGCAATTCGGCCAGGAGGCGCGGGCCAACGCGCTGCTCGGCCTGCTGGTGATGGTCGCGTTGCACGGGTTGATGGCGATTGCCGCCGATCCGGCCGCCGCGTCGCAACGGCTGACCCGGCCGGGCGTCCCGCGTCGGGCGTGGCTGGCGTACGGGCTGGGCACCGCCGGCGCCCTGGCGGTGTTGAACTCGGCGGTGTTCTGGCTGGCGGCCTCGGCGGCGGCGCTCGCGTTCGTCGTCGTCGCCGCGGCGCCGCATCGCAAGGGCCTTGCCACCAACGCCGGCATCGCGCTGGCCGCGGTGCTGTGCCTGTGGCTGCCGTGGCTGCCGTTCGTGACGGAACCGGTGATGCGAACGGCCGTCGACGGCTTCTGGATTCCGAAGCCGACGATGGAGTCCGTGTCGGCGACGCTTGCCGCCGTCTATCTGTTCCGTGCCGCCGACGTGATGCAGTTCAGCCTGATCGCGCCGAACTGGCCGTGGGCGGCGGATGCGGTTGCGGTGCTGTTGCCGGCGCTGGCATTGTTCGGTGCCTGGCGGCTGCGCGACCGGAATCGCGAACTCGTCGTCCTCGGCTTGGCGATTCTAGCGCTGCCGGCGGCGCTGCTGTTGATCTCGCTCGCCAAGCCGCTGTTCATCCCTCGCTATCTGATGTGGAGCGCGGTGCCGTTCTTCGTCCTGGTCGCGACCGGCGTTGCCGGCGTGGCGGGGGCGCCCGGGCGGGCGCTGGCGGCGCTCGTCGTGCTGCTCGGCGCCATCAACCTCGGCGCCACCTTCGACGACGAGCGCAAGCCGCAATGGGGGTCCCTGGTGCGCTACCTGGCGAGCGAGGCCGGACCGTGCGATGTGATCTACCTGGAAGGCAACACCACCCACGCCGTCTATGACCTGAGCGAGCGGGCGCTGGTGTTCTCCGGGCAGCGCGTCCGTCGCGTCGGCGCCGTCGCCGAAGCCGAAACGGCCATCGTCGCCGGCCGGCGCGTGTGGGCGGCGGTCGGCAAGGTCGCCCACGGCCGGCAGCGGTCGGAGGCGGCGTTCGTGGCTGCGTTGGCGGGCGTCGGCCGTCCCGCCGAAACCATCCGCTTCGGCCGCGACGTGGCGCTGTTCCGCTTCGAGCCGGCGTCGGCCGGGCGGCTCGACGCCGAATGTCGCCGCCAGCCGTAAGGATAGCGCGGCTACGTCTCGCTTCGCTTCGTCGGCGTCAGGCGGGGGCGAGGGCGCGGCGCAGCACGACGGCCCGGCGGTCCAGCCACGCCACCAGCCAGGCGGCCAGGAACGGCAGGCCCTGCACGAACAGCGTCGCGGCGAAAACGGTGACCTCGGTGGCCTCGTTGAAGTTGGTCGCGATCAGCAGCGCCGCGCCGCCGAACAGCAGGACGCCGGTTCTGAATTCCGCCCGCGCCGGGCTGTCCGCCGACCACCGCCTCGTCATGCCGCCCTTCTCGGTGCGGTTGAAGCCGACGCGGCCCCCGCGCAGTCCGGCCAGCACGCCGCGCGCGACGGTCAACTGCAGGCTCATCGCCGCCAGCGCCGCGCCGGCGATGTGGCGGGTCGGGATCTTGACCCGCACGCCGTAGAGAAGCACGCAATGCAGCAGGTTGACGGCGAACGCGACAAGGATCGGCAGCGTGAACGGCAGCGTCGGAATGAGCACGCCGACGAACACGATCATCGGCACCCACATCAGGTTCATGTAGGCGGCCAGCACCCCGAAGGCGTCCGACAGCCAGTAGCTCCACCCGGTGACGAACTGGACCTTCTGCGGCCGGGTCAGCGTCGTATTGCCGGGCAGCATGTGCCGCCAGTGCTTGCGGATGATCTGCATCGCCCCGAACACCCAGCGATGCCGCTGTGCCTTGAAGGCGTTGAAGCTGTCGGGCAACAGACCCCAGCCGTAGCGGCGGTTGGTGTAGTGGGCGGCGTAACCCGCCTCGAACATTCTCAGGCCCAGCTCGGTATCCTCGGTGATGGTATCGGTGCTCCAGCCGCCGACTTGGTCGAACGCCGAGCGGCGGATCAGCAGCATGGTGCCGTGGGCGATCGCCGCGTCGTGCTCGTTGCGCTGCACCATGCCGATGTCGAAGAAGCCGGCGTATTCGCTGTTCATCACCTGCTTGAAGATCGACTCGCCGCCGTCGCGATGGTCCTGCGGCGCCTGGACCAGACCTACCCTCGGGTCGGCGAACGCCGGCACCAGATCCTTCAGCCAGTTGCGGTCGACCTCGTAATCGGCGTCCAGCAACGCGATCACTTGCGCGTCCGCCGCCATGTGGACGAGGGCGGCGTTGAGAGCCCCGGCCTTGTAGCCGCCGACCTTGGGCAGCAGCACGAACTTGAAGCGCGGCCCCAGCGCCCGGCAATGCGCCTCGATCGGCCGCCAGTACGATGGCTCCGGCGTGTTGTTGACGATTACCAGCGCCTCGAAGTCCGGATAGTCGAGCGCCGCCACGCTGTCGAGGGTGCGGATCAGCATGTCGGGGCTCTCGCGGTAGGCCGGGATGTGCACCGACACCTTCGGCGGCGCGTAGCCGGGGGCGACCACCGGCCCGCGGATCAGCCGCGCCGGGCGGCGGCCGAGCGTCACGTCGGCGACCTCGTGCACCTTGACCAGCGTCATCGCCGTCAGCAGCACCATCAGCGCGAAGCCCATCGCCCACGCCAGCGCCGAGCCGACATTGAGGTAGTTTTCGAGCGGATAGAGCATCGCCAACGCGACGCCGGCGGCAAGCGTGTTCGCCGCCGTCGCGAACGCCAGCGCGTGCAAGAACGTCGGTCGTACCCAAGCAATGCCGAATACGCTGATCGCCGCGCCGATGGCGATGGCGCCGATCAGGCGGTGGTAGAACCGGCTCTCGCGGACCTTGCCTTCGAGCGGGAATTTCGGCTTGCCGGCGGCGTCGAACAGGCCCCAGTAGGCGCCGACGCTGCCTTCGCGGGTCTTCCACGGCTGGTCGAAGGCCTCGATGATGTTGAAGGATACGTCGCGCTCGGCGGCGGCGTTGACGAACTCGCGGATCAACGTCGCCTGGCGGGTCGGTCCGGGATTGGCGCCTTTGTAATTGTAGCCGCGGCTCGGCCAGCCGAACTCGGCGATCACCACCCGCTTGCCCGGGTAGGCGGCGCGCAGCGCCTCGTAGCGCCCGAGTGCGTACTCCAGCGCCTGATGGTCGGGGATGCCTTCCCAGTAGGGAAGGATGTGGGCGGCGATGAAGTCGACCTCGCGCACCAGCTCCGGGTGCTTGAGCCACAGATCCCAGGTCTCGCCGGTGCTCACCGGCACCCGCACCCGGCGCCGGACTTTCCGCAAATGGTCGATCAGCTGCGCCGGCTCCAGCTCCTTGCGCAGCACCGTCTCGTTGCCGACGATGATGGCGCGCACGTTCTGGTGCCGGTTGACCAGCGCAATCGCCGCTTGCAGCTCGCGCTCGGTCGCCTGAGGGTTCCTGCCGGCCCACGCGCCGGCGACCACCGACAGGCCGTGTTGCTTGGCGATGGCCGGAATTTCGGCGGCCAGTCCGTCCGAGGAATACAGACGCACGCCCGAGGTGATGGTGGCGATCGTCGCCAAGTCGCGGTCGATCCGCGCCAGCGCCTCCGGCGTCGGCGGACGGCGCACGTACTCGGGCGGGCCCGGGGTATAGGACACCGAGCCGATGGCGTCGCGGGCGGACGGAGGCTCCGTGGTCTCGCGGGCCAGGACCCACCCGAGCGCGTTGAGCATGGCGCCGATCAGCGCCGCAATCAGGATGTTCTTCATGGCCGGTTGGTCATCGGTCGTTTTTCGGGCGGGCGCGCCGTGGCGGCCGCCGCCGGGTTACTTCTTGTCGGGTTTCGGCTTGTCCAGCATCTGCGGGCCGGGCGCCGGCATCGCCGGCTGCGCCGGGCGCTCCCAGCAGGCGTTGACCAGCTCCGGCACCTGACCAGGCGAGATCGGCGTGCCGTATTTGACGACACAGTCGAGCGTGACGCGAAGCTGCTGCTGCGGGCAGCCGAACGACTGGTAGAGCCGCTGGAAGTCGCCGGCGGCGACCAGATCGTCGCGAATCAGGGCCTGCACCGTCCGCACCCCGAGCCAGCTACAGCCGGGCGACGGCTTCGCCGGCGGCGCCGGCCGCTTCGGCGGCGACGGGGCCGGCTGTGCCGACGGCGCCGGTTCGGCGGGCGTCTGCGCCGACGGCGCCGGCTCGGCGGGCGCCTGAGCGACCGCCGGGGCACTGTGCCTCACGGCAACGCCGCCGGCGACGGCGGCGGCGAGCAATAAAATCAAAATGCGTGTCATGGCCTTGGCGGCTTGGGTTCGCGGCGTGCGCGGACCGGCCGGACGTTCTATTCCAACTCTGCCCTGAACGCAAAGGGAATCGGGAAACCGGCCGCCGCCGCGCCGCTCCGGACCGGCGGCCGATGCCGCTTGACGGGCGCCCCGGCATGGCCGCAAATTTTTGCCTCGGCGAGACCCGGGAGCATCCGGTCACGGTCGCGCCGAGCTATTCGGGGTTAGGAGTAAGACAAACGATGCGCACAATCCGCGTGATCATGGCAGTTGCCGCCGCCCTGCCGTTGCTCGCCGCCTGCGGCGACAAGGAGCCGAGCAAGCTCACGTTCGAACAGGTCGGCGGGGAACTCGGCAAGGGCGACGACTCGTTCAGGGCCTATCTGAAGACGCTGTCCAACCGCAAGATCGACTGGTCCGGCACCGTCGTCCAGGTGCGGCGGTGGTTCGAGGATGATTACATGAAGGCCGCAGGCGTCACGGTTGATCTCGACGGCAAGGACGGCGTCGACGCGTTCGTTCACATCACGGTCGGCGACGCGGACCGCCTGAAAGCGGGCGCCCGCGTCGGTTTCGTCGCCGAGATCACCGGTTCCCGGATCGAGAGCGAGCGGTTGGTGGTGGAGCTGCACGCGCAATCCCTGAAGCTTTGACGCGCCGCGGCGCCTGTCCACGCGGCCGTCCGCGTGGTCCTGCCCGGCTACGCGCAAATCCTATTAGGCGGCAGCCTTGGCGGGCAGTATACTCGCCCCCGCCGGTGGCCTCGGATAGAGCCTCCGTGCGATCTCTGGAGCATCGATGAACCGGAACCTGATGCGGCGCGTCGTCGCCCTGATCGTCATCGTCGGAGTCCTGGCCGTCGGCTACCAGTATTTCATCGGCGACGGGCAGGCGCTTTCGGTCGGCGATTCCGCGAAGAAGTCGAAACGGGTCGCCGCCCCGGCACCGGTGCGCGTCGCCAAGGTCGAGACGCGGTCGGTGCCGATCCGCCTCGAAGCCATTGGCGCCGTGCAGTCGCGATCGACGGTACAGGTGCGTTCGCGCGTCGACGGCCAGCTGGTCGCCGCCGAGTTTCGCGAAGGGCAATGGGTCAAGAAGGGCCATCTGCTGTTCCGCATCGATCCGCGGTCTTTCGAAGCCCAGCTGCGCCAGGCCCAAGCCAACCTCGCCCGCGACCAGGCGCAGTTCGAAAAGGCGCGCTCCGACCTCGATCGCTACGCGCAATTGTCGCAGAAAGGGTTCTCGTCGCAGCAGAAGTACGAGGAGGCCAAGGCTTCGCTGGCGGCGTTGCAGGCGGTCATCCGCGCCGATCAGGCGGCGGTCGAGATGGCCAGGCTGCAGCTCGAGTTCACCGAAATCCGGGCGCCGATCGAAGGCCGGACGGGCAATATGCTTGTCACCCCGGGCAACCTTGTGAAGGCCAACGACACGCCCGCCCTCGTGGTCATCAACGAGACGCGACCGATCTACGTTTCCTTCTCGGTACCCGAAGGCAACGTCGTCGATCTCAAGACGCGGATGGCCAGAGGGCCGTTGTCGGTGACGGTGGCCTTGCCGGAGCGCCCCGACAAGCGACTGACTGGCGACGTCACCTTCATCAACAACGCCGTCGATATGGCCACCGGGACCATTCAGCTGAAGGCGACGTTCGCCAACGAGGACGAGCTCTTGACTCCTGGCCAGTTCGTGCGCGTCGCCGTCAACCTCGACACCCTGACCGACGCGCTGGTGGTGCCGACCGGCGCCCTCCAGGACGGCCAGAAGGGCTCCTATGTCTTCGTCGTGCGCTCCGACATGACGGTGGAGCCTCGCAACGTTACCATCGGTCCGGCCGCCGACAACCGCACGGTCATCCGCAGCGGCCTCGCCGCCGGCGAGACCGTGGTCACCGACGGCCAGCTCAGGCTGTTCCCGGGCGCCCGCGTGCAGCCGCAGAAGCCCGGCGTTGCCGCCGGCGCGCCGGGAAAGGTTGACGTTGGCGACGCACAGGCCGGCAACAAGGAGTCCAAGATGAACGAGGCGGCGACACGGGACGCCGGCAAGGACTCCGGCAAGCCTGAGGCCCGCCGGTGAACCTTTCCGAGCTTTCCATCCGCCGGCCGGTGATGACGACGCTGGTGATGGCGGGGCTGCTGGTGTTCGGCCTGCTGGCATACCGGGCGTTGCCGGTCAGCGAACTGCCCAACGTCGATTTTCCGACCATCGAGGTGACGGCCCTGATGCCGGGCGCCAACCCGGAAACCATGGCGGCGTCGGTGGCGACGCCGCTCGAGAACAGCTTCTCGCGAATCGCCGGCGTCGAGGTCATGACCTCGATCAGCGCCGAGGGCTCGACCCGTATCGCCCTCGAATTCGCGCTCGATCGCGATATAGACGCCGCCGCGCAAGACGTGCAGTCGGCGATCGCGGCGGCGCTTCGCCTGCTGCCGCCGGAGCTGCCCAACCCGCCGAGTTTCCGCAAGATCAACCCCGCCGACTTCTCCATCTTCCTGATGGGGCTGACGTCGGCCACCTTGCCGCTGTCCACCGTCGACGAGTACGCCGAAACCTGGCTGGCACAGCGCATCTCGACCATCCCAGGCGTGGGGCAGGTGCACATCTGGGGCCAGCAGAAGTACGCCGTGCGCGTGCGGGTCAATCCCGACGCGCTGGCCACCCGCGGCATCGGCCTCGATGAGGTGGCGGCGGCGGTCCGCGCCGGCAACAGTTACCTGCCGACCGGTTCGCTCAGCGGCCCGCAGCGCGTGCTGTCGGTGCAGACGACGGGACGCCTCAACAACGCCTCCGACTACAATCAGCTGATCATCGCCTACCGCAACGGCGCACCGGTGCGGCTCAACGAGGTCGGGCGCGCCATCGACGACGTCGAGTTCAACAAGGTCGCTTCCTATTTCAACAACGTCCAGGGCGTCATGGTGGCGGTGCAGCGGCAACCGGGCAGCAACACCATCCAGGTGGTGGACGCCATTACCGAGCTGCTGCCGAAGATTCGCCAGCAGCTTCCGGCGTCCGTCAACCTCGAGGTCATGTACGACCGCGCCGCTTCCATTCGCGCCTCGATCATCGACGTGCAGTTCACGCTGGTCCTGGCCGCCGCCCTGGTCGTGATGGTGATCTTCCTGTTCCTGCGCAACTTGGCAGCCACCGTGATCGCGTCCATCGCGTTGCCGATATCGGTGATCGGCACCTTCGCCGGCATGTACGCATTCGGGTTCAGCCTCAACAACCTGTCGCTGATGGCGCTGACGCTGTCGGTGGGGTTCGTCGTCGATGACGCCATCGTCATGCTCGAGAACATCATGCGCCACCGAGAAAAGGGCGAATCGGCGTTCGAGGCGGCACTGAAGGGCTCGCGCGAGATCACGTTCACGATCATCTCCATGACGTTGTCGCTGGTCGCGGTGTTCATCCCCGTGATGTTCATGGGCGGCATGCTGGGGAGGCTGCTGTTCGAGTTCTCGGTGTCGATCAGTTGCGCCATCATCGTGTCGGGCATCGTGTCGCTGATGCTGACGCCGATGATGTGCAGCCGCTTCATTCCCGACCACAAGCCGGAGGACTCCCA
>Ga0209399_10000494_pt1 | contig 23783 bp, 13 predicted proteins | sample OV2TP3_FD_184130 | JGI IMG/M metagenome (GOLD analysis project Ga0209399, IMG submission 184130) | Hot spring microbial communities from Beatty, Nevada to study Microbial Dark Matter (Phase II) - OV2 TP3 (SPAdes) (version 3) | ecosystem: Environmental > Aquatic > Thermal springs > Hot (42-90C) ... | reverse complement strand
TTCTGCCTTATTTTGATTCTATTCTGCTTCTATCATTTTTTGTATGCATCATCCATTTACTGAAATATTTATTTACTGAAATCCGCTGAAGGCCTGTTTCTGCCAAATTTATCATGCGCAAATGCAAAGTCGCCTGCAGACTGGCTTCCGGCGAGCGACAATTCTCCGGCTAAAACAGCTGCCGCTATAATCTCCGCAAATTTATTAGCCTTGCCAGGGCCTGAGCAGTCCAATATTTCAAGGCATTCTTTTTGTGTCCCTAATCCTGTGCCTCCTCCAATAGTGCCTGCTGCAAGGCTTGGCAGGTTTACAGCTATGTATAGATCGCCATCTTTTGTCTTGTCCATTGTGGTTATTCCAATGCTCGAGTCATGAGCATGCGCTGCATCCTGCCCGGTTGCTATAAAAATAGCAGTTATAATATTTGCTATGTGGGCATTACTGCCTATCATCCCGGACATTATGGAGCCATAGCAGCTGTTTTGCGCTACGCTTAATATCCTGTCAACACTTGTATGCAAATATTTCTCAACTATCTCTTTTTTTATCACAGCATCTGCATAAACCCTTTTGCCCCTGCCTGTAAAAAAGTTAAGATAAGATACCTTTTTCTCTCCTTCCAAATTGCTTTGGAGCATATAATCTTCTATGTTATAGTTATCCTTAATGAAATCACACACTTTTTGTGTCGCAATGGTTATCATATTAGCGCCCATTGCATCTCCGCAAGTATAGCATAGCTTTAATATTGCTCTTCTTCCAAGCAAAAGCTGCTCAATCCTTATCAGCTTTCCATGCCTTGTTGTTGATTCTGCGGCTGATTTTATCTTTTCAAAATTGCTGTCAACCCATCCACCAAATTCAATGGCTGAGTTGCCATTATTAAATAAGAATACAGGAGCTTTAGTCAGCTGCTCAGAGATAACTTTTGCATTTGCTCCTCCGCTTTTTGTTATGATGTGCATTCCACGGTTTGTTGACGCGACCAATGCTCCTTCAGTAGTTGCTAATGGGACATAAAAAAGCCCTTTTGCATGCTCTCCATTAACCTTTATAGGGCCTGCAATGCCAGTCGGAATCTGGCTCATTCCTATATAATGCTCTATATTGCCTTTTAATGATTGCTCATCAATTTTCTTTCCCAATAAATAGCTGAGCTGCGCTTTTGTCTTTTTATTTAGCCATTCTTGCCTTGCTTTAGCTGCAGATTCGCTATGCTCTGTCCTTCTCGGCACCAAAAGCTCATCAACATAAATCTGCTCATCAATATCTCCAATACCCGATTTATCTCCAGTACCTGATCTTGTTGAAGTCTCCTCAAAATTGATTTCTGGTTTGATTTCTGGCTTTGTGTTGCCAATGGCGTTGCTTGCATCTTTGATGGCGGCATACCTGGAGATTAAATCTACAAGGTCTTTAACTGTGCTTATGTTTGGAGCGATGTCATATGGGACTTTTATTTTACACTCTTCTTCTATGTTTGAGATAATCTCTGCTATTGCCAGCGAATCAAGCTGCATATCAAGCTCTAAATGCGAGTTCAAGCCAAAATTGTCTTTTTCTGAATATTTTTTTAAGTTTTTGAATATAGCATTCCTTAAACTACCACTATCAATAGAACTGATAGAACTGTTGATAGATGCAGGCTTATTTTCCGCTTTCAAATTCCCTTCCATATTCTTTACCGTGTTTGCTATCTTTGCTATCTTTTGCTTTATTTCAAACTTCTTAAACTTTAATGTTGAGGTTTTGGGCAGCGAATCCGGCTCAACTATGTCAAAAATAAATATCCTTTTATATGCCGGAAGCTCTTTTGAATATATCTCTATCTCATTTTTAATAGCTGCATTAATGTCTTTTGCTCCTCTCTTATTTATCTCTTCAATGTTTGGGACTATCAGCGCATGCACTACTTCATATTCAGCATCTCTTGGCTTGCTGCCTATGACACATATTTCCTGTATTAAAGGAGACTTGCTATAATGGCTCTCAACATCCTCTGGATATATATTTTTTCCAGAAGGAAGAACGATAACATTATCCTTTCTGCCTTTTATGAACAAGTAGCCATCTTTATCAATATACCCTAAATCCTTTGTGTGAAGCCAGCCATCCCTGATGGTCATTGCAGTAAGCTCATCATTTTCATAATAGCCCTTCATAACGATTGGGCCTTTTACAGCTATTTCGCCTATGCCTTCTTCGTTTGGCTCAACTATTTTTATTTCTATCCCTTCTAATGGCTTTCCAACAGAGCCAAACTTTATAGTCTCAAGCTCATTCACAGCAACAACAGGCGATGTTTCTGTAAGCCCGTAGCCTTCTGTTATTGGAAACCCTAAAAGGCGCATGCCCACAATAACATCCCTCTTTATGGGAGCGCCCCCGCTTACCATCAGCCTTATGCTGTCTCCTATTTGAGAATGAACATGCTTGAAGAGCAATTTTCCAAAATTTTTTTTGAATATGTTAATAGTTATGTTGTTAGCCAAAGTTAATGTTTTGACTAAAAACTGCTTATTGGCAGGTTGCTGCTCTATTTTTTCAATTATGCCCTTATACATTGATTCAAATAACTTAGGCACGCCAATTACAATTGTAGTTTTAGTTTCTTTTATAGCTGCAAATATCTCATTTTTCTTTAAGCTGTTAACAAAAGTTAAGGCAGCGCCTATTGACAAAGAAGATAAAAAAATTGTAGTAAATGCAAAAGCATGATATAATGGAAGCAGAACAATAAAAGAATCTTTTGATACTGCATCAAATTTTTTAACCAATGCCATTGAATTGCAAATTAAGCTCATGTGGGTAAGCATTACCCCTTTTGGCTGTCCGCTTGTTCCTGAGGTGTATATCAAGGATGCAATATCATCCAACTCAGAACTTTTTTTAATGTCAAATTTTGCATCATCATCCACTTTTATATCATCATTCGCTATTGAGCTAAAATTTAATAAATTTAATATAGAACTATATTTTGCATTACTTGGTTTTACATTATCAAAAGATATAACATATTCTAATTTTCTTAATTTTGGCTTTATATCAAAAATCAAGTCCTGGAATTTCTGTGAAACAAAAATTGAAACAGCATCTGAATGAGCAAGGAATAATGCAATGTTTTTTTCTGTCAGGCTTGTATCCAGCGGAACAGCTGTGCATCCCATTGAAGAGATTGCGAGATATGCAATGCACCATTCAGGCCTATTTTCCGAGAGTATGGCTATTTTCCCGCCTTTCTTAATGCTCCGAGACAAATTAAATGCTAAAGAGCTTACCATAGAGTGCACTTGCTCGTATGTATATCCTGCATACCCCTCATTGCCCTTTATCTGCAGGAATATGCTCTTTGGGTATTTTTTTGCGGTGCTCTCAAAAAGTTCTGGGATATTCTTAAATTGGACTTCCATATTCTTTCATATTTAATTTCATATCCTTTTATGTCTAATGCGATTTAATGATTTATTTTTTAATTATTTTATCGATTTATAACTCATTGTAATTCAGGGCGTTTTATAAAGGTTATCGTGAATTTGTATTGGTTAGTCTTTGGCTGTTAAATTTCGGCTGGTAAAGAACGACTGGTTATCTGTTTTCATAAAAAGGTATTTATAAAGGAAGTTTTACCTAAATACCTATTTATGAAAAAATTCCAGAAAATTTAATTTTTGATATAGTTGTTATTAACCAAAAAGGCAAAGAAATAATAAAAAAAGTAAAATTTTCTGGAATTTTTTAACCTATTCCCAAACATGCATTTCTATTATTGCAGGCCCCCATAGCGAAGGGACATTAGAAATTGTCAAAGTATTGATATTAAGGCTATTCTGATCTATATTTATATCAAGCTTTCCATTTTTGTCTATATCAAGATTGCTAAATAAGTCATAAACAGCATTATCCAATGCGTCATTCACATCATAAGTTTTGCTTGAGAAGCTGCATAAGTCTGCCCCATTATAGCCTGAAGGCACTTTTATTGTTGAGGCAGTCCCATCTTCAAAGCTTACAGTCCATGAGCAGCCATCTGATCTTGCAACAACACTGCTATAATCAGCAAACCCGTTCAGCAACAAAGTATAAATCACTTTATTATCGCTTGAGCCGCCTGTTGAATTTGTGGAATTAATCCCTGTGCTTATAGTCATAGTGTTGGGCCCCTGATTTATATTTCCTGCCGGAATGTTTACTGTAAATGGGTCCCCAAGTAATTGATAATCACTTCCATAATCACTTAGCCTGTATATAGTGTTTCCATTAACAACTAATTTGTCTGTCCATTTGCTTCCAGAATAAGAGCTGACTTTTGCATCCAGGACAGAAGTATTGGCATAGATGGTTAAAGTTCCGGAAGAGATATTATTCCCAAACCTGTCAGTTTCGAACCCCAAGGGGACTTTATTAAACTGCGTATCCTGCACTGAATAGTTGAATTCTATATAAGAGCCAATGAATAGCTTAGAATTTATTGGAATTGATGTGTTGACAGTCTGCCCGGTAAAGCTCGCATTTAAAATTTGCTGTGCAATTGCATTATAGATATTAGCTAATTCTGTGGCATTGCCGCTTGAGTAGTGCGCGCCTTTGCCGCAATTTGCAATGCCCTTAAGAGTCTGGTTGCCTATGTCGCAAGCGCTTACCGGCCCAAATCCTATGGAATAAACAGTTGCATTTGTCGTGTTGTAGGCTCTGCACGCATCTTGTATAGAATCATTTGAGGCCCTATAGCTTACCCAATCACCGCATTGGGATTGTAAACATCCGCCGCCTGCGCAAAAAGAATTATCCGGACAAGTGTTTGGGATACAGCCAATAGTGGAGTACGCATCTGTTAAGCTGCATTGTACATTGGCAATGCCGTCTGTCATCACAATAATATATTTCTGCCTCAAAGAATTGCTTTGCTGCTCTAATATAGCCCTTGCATCTCTTATAGAGCCGCATACTCCTGTTGCGCCGCTTGGAGTATAGCTGTCTATTTGGCTTTTTAAGCTTACATTATCGCTGGTTAAGCTATGATTCATGCGTATTATTGCGCTGCTGGCTGTAGGTATAGAATTCGGCAAGCCGCTATACGCAACTAATCCTATCCTGTTGGTTGTATTTCCAGGCGAAGAATTAAGTAAAACTTCTATAAACTGCTTATCAAGGCATTTTGCCAGACTTATCCTTTTTGTGCTGGGATCATATAATAAGGGATCATTGCAGCCTCGGGTTACTCCTGTGCTGCTGCTGTCAAGACGCCAGTCCATGCTTCCAGAGGCATCTGTTATTAAAATAACATCTGCATTGCCTTTTTTTAAAAATGACACATCTTTCAGCCCAAGCCTTAAAGGAATTGTTTTCTGATAAAACAAACTATAATCAATAAGCGCGCTTAATGTAGAATTGCTTAAAGTTACGGCCTTTACTGTGCCATTTGGATTTTCCTCATAAACTGTCGTGTTGCCAAGCCTTAAAAACGCAGTGTAATTGCTTGAGTAATTAAGAAATATGTTCATGTTGGTTAATGCGCCAGGCACATACACTGAAGAGTACAGGTTAATAGTTCCATCAATGCCCGGGAACAAGTATTTCTCAGAGCCATAAGTCTGGGTATCATTATAAGAAGATGTTGTATAAGCCACTTTTAAAAATCCGCCTGCAATATAACTGCTGCCTGATGTAAAATTTATGCTTATTTTATTTTCCCCTGCTCTGAAATTAGAAAGATGGGCATTGCTTAAATTCCATTTGTCAGCGAGCATATTGCCTCCGCCGGCAGAGCCTTTTGTATAGATTCCAGAGAATGCTCCGTTAATGTAAAGGCTGAAGTCCCCGCCAGCAGAAACTTCAAGATAAGAACTGTTGAAGGATGCAATGTCCTTCGGCAGCACCAGAGTTTTAGTTAAATTTCCATCGCCTTCATATCCTCCAAAATAGGCATAAGCATTGGTCTTTTTGCTCTTAATCTCGCTTAACAGGACTCTTGCAGTGAATCCCTGTGTCGGCTTTGCCTTTGCTATGCCGCTTATAATTTTTCTTGATGATACAAGAGACTTTTTTACAGGAAGATTTCTTGAATGGACGGATTCTCCATTAACAAGAACGCTGAATCCATATCTGGATGGGATTATGCCTTCTGTTAAGTTTTTAGTAAAATTCTTTGCAAGCTGAATTTTATCTTCCGCCCAAAAATCCCCTATCTGCTCAAAAATTGTATTATTCAAATTTTTTATATCTCCATTTGAGATTAATGCCTTGACATAATCATTATCAACCTGCCCGACTGTCATTGCAGAGAAAACCCTTACCAAATCTTGTGATGCGTATTGTACATTAATTGTTCTCTGCTCTACAAAATAGAAATTGGCTACAAGAATTACTGCCAGGACCAGGATGCCTGATGCAAGCAGCGCATCAATTGTGAAAAATACGCCTTTTTTTTTAGTTCTGTAATTAGTTGCCATAAGGCTATATTTATTTTACAAATTAATAGGATAACCAAGATATATAAAACTTCTCTTAATTAGATGTTAAATGCAATTATGACGCAGGGGCATAATTGATTACTGATAGGGATATACTCAACAAAGATTTCAATATTTGGCCGGGTTTCGTTTTTAATTGTCCACATTTTAAAATTAATTACTTTTTTGTGGACAAGTTTATTTGCTCAATCATTACCTCAAATAATTTATTGCAATACTCTTTATACTTCTTGGCATTATGCAAATCTATTGCTTCATAATACTTCTCCCTTTTTGTAACTGGGATATACAATTTAGGATAGTCTGATTTCATCAAAACCCAGTTCATTAAAGCCCTTCCAGTTCTTCCGTTTCCATCTTCAAATGGATGTATTTCTACAAATTTAGCATGTATTAAGCACGCCATAACAAAGGAGTGAAACTTATTTTTGTTTTCATAATAGAATTTTATCATACCTTTAAGCAATTTAGGAACTTCCTTTTCATCTGGCGGAGTAAAATCAGCGCCTTCAATTTTAACTGGAAAAAACCTTATTCTGCCCGGGTATATCACGCCAGTATTTTTAGTAAGAATACCATTTAAATTCTCAATAAATTCCAGTGTCATTTTCCCTTTGTATTTTTTAAGAAAATCAAAAGCTTCCCTTCCATTAATTGCCTCATTATAATCCTTTGGCGGCGCTCCAGATGGAATTTGCTTATCTTTGATTATTAAGTAAGTGTCACGTAAAGTTAGACTATTGCCCTCTATCGCATTTGAATTATAGGTAAATCGAATAACAAAATCAGTTTCTTCTTTTTCTGCAACAGTTTTAGGCATCTCTTTTATATGATTTTGGTATACTTCTTTGAAATCATCAATAACTTCTAGCTTATTAGCATCAATGTAATCTTCGTTATACACTTTGTATTGCTCTAATCTAATCTCTTTTAATTTTTCAGCAATTAATTCCTTAGAAGGCGGAGTAGTTCCGAGTTTTATCCTGATCTTCTTCCAATTGTTTTCTCCAATTCGTATAGTCTTGCCGAGATAATAAAAGGTGTTTTTTCCTGATCTAATCTTATCAATGTATGCCATACAAGATGCTATTGTCCACATATTATATAAATCTTCCTATTTTGTGGACAATTTTCATTGCCACAAATAAACCACCATCTTGACAACTTTTGAATTATAGTCTAAATAGCGCTCTGTCTTTACAAATTTCTTTGGGATTATTCCTGCAAGGCTGATAGGAGCGCATGTGCCTTCAATGGCGCTTTCTGCTGTTTCTTCAACAACTCCAACAAAATTTCCATTAAAAAAAGATACGTCAAAATCGCTGAAAAAATAAACACTTCCGTTGCCGTAAGACCATTTTGACAAAGAATTTTTGCCGTCTGTGTTAAATGTCATTATCTGCTTAAATTGGGCTGCGCCTGAGGTATTCTCAATATAATAAGCCTGCGCAAAAACAAAGCTTTCTCCAACAGCCAGTGAAAGATACTCATCTGTATTATTGACTGACGCATTCCTGTCGCTGATAGACTGCCCTGATTTCTTATAAAAGTCTGCTCCCAAAAGATTTTTTCCCTGGGATGTTGTAAGCTGGCCGCTGAGCATTACTAACCGTCCATTTGAAGTAAAGTTTTCAATTGGAGCCTTTAAGTCATTATAATTAGGAGTGGTCAAATCAGGATGCTCTAAAACAATGACGTTGTACTTGCTTATATTGCTTATTAAGCTGTCTATGTCATTAAAGTCGCTTGGATTGTCTCCAAAGTAAATGTCTGCGCCAAAGCTTGTGCTCATAAAGTCCTTTAAGAATTTATCATCCTCATCATTATAATAATAAGCGCTTTTAATGTTGTAGCTTATGTTAGTGAGCGGGTAGCCGGAGCCGCATATGCCTTTGATATTCATTACATCACCATTTTCATTGACGAAGAATACAAAATAATTATAAGCGGTGGCAAACTTCCTTTTTGTAGAGTTATAGCCCATTTTCTTAAAAGTCTTCAGCTTAGTGGCGTTTATTTTCTGCTCATCAGCTATGCCTATCCTTATTACTGTTATGTTGTCCCAATCACCCGGGTAGCCGCTTAATAGAAGTGAGGAAGATATGGATTTTGCATCAGAGAGCATTATATCTAAATCGCCTTTTTCCTGCTTTTGAAAGTTAGTCGTATAGCTGAAATAAACTGCCAAAGTGAAAGTAAACAAAAGCAGAGCTATTGCAAAGTCCATGAACCATGCCTGGGATTTAGAATTCATAATATTCATAAATGCCTCTTTTTTATTAAGAACTCGTTTAAATTAGATTGGCAATATAAATTTTTTGAATTGAATTAAAATTTATAAAGTGTTAAGTATTAACCCAGAAAGTATTTGTCGCATTGCTCATTGCAATACAACCAATATAGCTAAGCGAAGCATTATCAAAAAGAGAACAGCCTATGCCTGAAACCTGAGCCAAATATTTTTTTGATGAGTCAAGTGCAGGCCCATCATAAATTGTTTTTGTTGTGCGCACATCCAATGGGCTGATTGGTGAAATATATTTTAGATAGATTCTATAAGATCCATCATAGACTTCAACATAAAATGATTTCTCATAACCAGAAGGCCAATCCTGTGGAACCGTCCATTCAAATGTTGGAGTCGCATTTACAGGAGATTGCGCTGATGTTGGTCTTAGAAGTGTAACTTTCTCAAGCGCATGTTGCTTTAAGGTTACAAATGGCACACTCTCGACGCCAACATTATCAACATCTGCGAACTGATAAATGTATTCGCCAGTGGAGTAATTTGAAGAACTATATGTGTATGTTTGCCAAGCTATTGGAGGGGTGCCACAAATTGCTCTAAGTTGCCATACGCCAGATGAAATTCCACGAGTGCAATTAGCAATTGATGAAGGATTGGCAAAAGTAGCAATAAGTTTAAATGAACTACTGTCAGGCCTTTTCTCGTACATTTTAAATGATTGAACCTGTGCAACATCGCCTGGATAAGTGAATGTTAGCCATTGCCCATACCTAGATGGTGGAAAGCAGCAAGCCCAAGCCGTTCCTGAATTTACCCTTACAAACCAGAAAGGTTCATTGTTTGTATCACGCACAGAAGGGTTTGTAGCATCAGAGATTTCAATGTCGTAATCTGTTCCAGCTGGAATGTCTTTTGATATGTTCCATAGGTAATAGAAAAATCCAGTATGCCAGTTCTGAGAGAAATTTGAAAGAATCGTGCTGTAAATATTTCCTCCTTTGAGAAGAGCAATTCTAACGGACTTGCTTAGCAGATTGTAAGAGTTCCATCGAATATATGTTTGCGAGCCTTGATAAAGCTGCTCTCCGCTGCCTGGTGTTAAGACTTCAATTAGTGGTGGGATAGTGCCTGAGGGTGTCCTTATCGGGATTTGTGTTGCCCCTACTACACTTACACCATTACTATCGGTAGCCTTAGTTGTAAAGCTATATGTTCCTGCGGTTGTTGGAGTTCCTGAAATTGTGCCATTTGATGTAAGGCTCAACCCAAGTGGTAATGAGCCATAAATAATAGTCCAAGTATATGGCTTGACTCCACCATATGCAGATAATGTATAACTATACGGAACTCCCTCAGTTCCATACACACCCGCATATCCGCCGGTCATATAGTAAGGCTCCCATTTAAACTGCCTATTAAAGAATGAAACCACTTTTGGAGAGCATCCATGCTCCAAGCTTAATTTTACAGGAGGAGAATAATAAACTTTACCAGATTCATCAGTTAATTTAACCCATACATCAAGGTTTAAAGGCACAGTGTTTGAGAGATAATGTACTGTTTTGTAGAGAAGATTTCCATCTCCTCCACCGGAATTTGTGCCGTCACTATAATATATACTGAATTTTACCGGAATATCAGTTTGGACCTTAATATCAACAGCAGGCCAGAATGGAATATCACCTAAATTCATTTCAGAACTTATTACTGGGGTATATATAGATTTATAAGGTAAGCCAAAAGGTGAGTGTGAGACATAAACTTGTGTTTGACTTTTGAATAAACCAGCACCCATTGCTTCGTAACATTTTGGCCATGTTGCAAATATTGATCTTGCCCAGTATGGATCAAGCACTGTCGATGCGTTAAGCGCGAACTCTCCATTGGAGTTTGTATAAGTTGAGGGAAGCTTTCCATATTGATCATAGCCTCCTAGGAAAACATTTGCAAGTGGCTGTTGTGTGAACCTGTCAATAAATCTTCCTCGGACAGTAACAGGATTTGGTAAAGTGATAATTTTAAATTGCCCATCACTAGCATCCTTTGCAGTTGGGTCGTAAGAATTAACAATCTCTATCCCATAATCTGCTCCTACCGGTATATCTGGCGTTATATTAACTAAAGTATAACGAGTAGGCCATGGGTATGGATTTTCAAAGGAATACCACCATGTTGGCTGAGAAACTGAAAGTGTCTTATAATTAGAGTTTGATTTTAAAAGATTGAATGTCATTGTGCCAAAGTATGAGCTAAAGTTCCAGAACACACCACCATTAAAGCCTTGCAGCCATGTTTCCCCTCCATTAGGCGCAAAAAGTGTGACAACAGCACCAGTTGATATGCTAAATGAAGAATCGCTTGCGTCACGAACATTTGAATTTACAGAATCAAGAATCTCAATTGAATAATCAGTTGCTGGTGCAAGATAAGAAGGCACTATCCATAATATGGAAAATATGCCAGTATCAGAAGTTAAAGATAGGTTAGTAGCAATTCTTAAGTTAAAAGTGCCTGCTTTTAGAAGATTAATTGTTACAGACTTGCTTATAATGTCTGTTGCGCTCCAACTAATGCTCATATTTAAGCCTCGAACAAATTTCTCACCGCCATTTGGAGCAAGCATAGTAATAGTTGGATTTAATGGCTTGGCTATTGTAAATGGCTGATCACTTACATCAAAGTTGCCCCTGCCATCAGGACTTATTGTTACTGTTCCTAATTCATTCTCTGAAACTGCAAGTATTTTATAGTTGCCTGGATCTATATTCCAACAGTTGTCATCAGCTAATGTACATACTTGTTTTGCATCCCATATAGTCGAGCTATCTGACACAGCATTTGCATTAATCCAGCCTATTATCAAACTGCTTGGATCTGATGATGAATCTGCGGTATCTTCAACAAGTGCAACTTGCACAGCATCTTTTCCGCCTGTCCAGATTATTGAATTGCTTTGACCTTGAATAAATTTTTCTCCACCATTAGGTTGCATAATATTGATTTGAGGAGCTATCTGTGTTAAAGTGAAGTATGCAGTATTGCTCGTCCCTTTTGAATTTGTAACAGAAACCGAGCATGCTTTTAATGGCTCGCATGGTGTTTGTGGCACAACAAATTTTAAAGTGACACTATCTGCAGACGAAAGTCCAGTAATCACATTGTTGACTCCTGCTAGATTAATTACATTGTCAGTTGAAGTAAATCCGCTTCCACTTAATATAACAGTAGTTCCAACTGCCCCTAATGATGGAGAAATGCTAGTAATATTTGGAGCAGATGGTGGTGCTGGAGGCGTTGCATTCTGCTCAGGTGGATCCTCTGGCGGTGTAAGAATTAACTCTGTCACTTTGAATGGCTTTGCATTGCTAATCCCGTGCAAATTAGTGACCTTTATGGGGCATGCCTGCTCAGACAAGCATTTTGTGTTATCAGGTAGTATAAACGTTAAAGAAGAGCCATCTAAAGATGGAACACCCCTAAGCACAGTTTGCCCTCTTATAAAAATTGCATTATCATCACTAAATCCACTGCCAGTTAAAGTAATTTTTGTGCCAATTGCCCCGGAGCTTGGCTCTATGTCATGTACTTTCGGTCCTTTGACATGTTTTACTTTGGGCTTAGCATGTGCTTCTTGTATTTCTGCTGCACTAAGAGGCACACACTTGTCTATATCGCATTTTTCATTTTCCCCACATCCACATATCTTACATTTCTCTACAATTTTGCCGCCATAACAATACATTCCGTTTGATGAGCATTTTCCGTATTCAGTTCCATCACCGCATTTTGGAATATTCTTGAGAATTTTTTTTGCTAAGCCTAACATTTGGTGGTAAGCTTTCTTTGAGCGATGTCCTGTTCCACTGCAATCAACAGTTGTCTGGCTGGCATCAGTTGAAATATAAAAATCAAGAAAATCCTTAATTTCATTTACGCTGAACTTTGCATCATTTGGAGATGTGAAAAATTCAAACAATGCCTGCCTTAATGCTTCCCTCATTTCTGAAACATCGCAGGTTTCTTTAGCTTGCTTATCTTGGCCAGGCTGAGCAATTGAAATTGATAATGTAGTAAGTAAAGTAATCATCAGCAAAATTAAAAAGAAATGTTTTTTATTTAGCAGCATTTTCCTAACTCCTTACAGCATTCTTCTTTAAGGACTATTCCAACTTCTGCAAGCCTTGTGTCGCATGTGCCAGCGGCATGCGCAGAATCGCAAGCTGAAATTTGAAGCTCTGATAATGTTGTTTTTGTGGATTTACTTTGTTCGGTATTTTTACAGCCAACGGCAATAAGCATAATTAGCATAATTAAAAAAATTGATACAGAAATTAAAGGGATTTTCTTCATATCAAGCCTCTTTTTTAATGACTTTAAATTACATGTTTATTAACTTTTTGTTTTAATAGCTTTTAACAGCACAAACCATGCTCACTGCAACACGCTGCTTGATAACCTCCGCCATAAACTAAATCTAAGCCAGCGCATAATCCATTATTTTGTGCATTTTGACACACACTTAAATCTGTAAAAATAAATGGTCTAATATTGCTTATGTATATGACGCCTCCTGTCTTATTGATTATATTGCTGCCTTTGCTCACATTGCCGATTATTCTTGGTATGGCTGTAATATACAAGCTATTTTTTGATTTGACAGTTATTGTTGAGTTTTGCGTTGTTAAAGAATAATTTATGCTGTCAATCTTATCAGGAATCTGGAATATTCTCACATAGCCGTCTTCAACATCAGCAGCTATGAGCAGCTCCTTCTGGAGCTTTAATGCAATGTCCTTAACGGCTTCGCTTTCTTGTTGAGTCCTAAAGTCGTTCAGCTGCTCTAAAGAGGCAATTTCAAAAGCTATAGCAATTAAGAAAGCCAGCCCTATAAATATGAAAAATTCAGAGCTGATTTGGGATAACCTACTCATTCTTCTGCTAAAGCTTCTGCTCTAATTTATTAGTTTATAATTTATCAGTTTAATTTGTCAGGATTCATCTTTCCAGACATGAGCATATGGTCTGCTAAAACAATTGCAGTCATTGCTTCTGCAATTGGCGGAAACCTTACTATTGTTGCAGGGTCGTGCCTGCCTTCAACTGATATTGATTCCTGCTTCATTGTTTTGTAGTTTATTGTTTTTTGTTTTTTCAAAATGCTTGATGCAGGCTTTACAACAGCTCTCATTACAATTGGCATGCCCGTTGAAATTCCCCCCAAAATTCCCCCGTGATGGTTTGTTTTAGTGGCAATATTATTGCTCTTAAGAACAAACTCATCATTTGACATGCTCCCCTTCATTTTTGCCAGCTCAAACCCGCTTCCAAACTCTATGCCTTTGACAGCATTGATTCCAAGAATTGCCGAGCCAAGATCGGCTTCAAGTTTGTTGTAGATTGGCTTCCCTAATCCAAACGGAACGTTTAAAGCAATAATCTCGCAAATTCCTCCAACAGAGTCTCCCTCATTTTTTGCTTTTAATATTGCCTGCTCCATTTTCCTGGCGGCATTTTTATCAGGGCATCGGACATTGTTTTTGTATATCTCATTATAATCAATTTTTTTAGCTTTTATTCCAGCAATCTCTTTAACATAAGCCATTATTTTGATTCCATGCCTTTCAAGCAATTTTTTTGCAATTGCTCCTGCAGCGACTCTTGCAGCAGTTTCTCTTGCTGAGCTTCTTCCTCCCCCTCTGTAATCCCTAAAGCCGTATTTCATTTGGTAAGTAAAATCTGCATGTCCTGGCCTTAGCAAATATTTTATTTTTTCATATTTTGAGGAATCTATATCTTTATTGTAAATGAGCATCGAGATAGGCATACCTGTTGTCCTGCCTTCAAACATTCCAGACAGCATTTCTACTTTATCATCTTCCATTCTTGAGGTAACAACCTCACTTTGTCCAGGCGCTCTTTTATCAAGCTCTTTTTGGACGTCTTCTTCATTTATTTCAAGCCCTGCCGGACATCCATCTACCACAACTCCAATAGCCTTTCCGTGGCTCTCGCCCCATGTTGTTATTTTGAATAAAGTGCCGAAAGTGTTTGACATTTTTTATACACAAAAAATAAAACTGTCGTATCCGGAAATTATTTCGCCAAAATTTGGGGCTTTATGCCCCTTGCCCCTGCGGGCAGTTTCTCTTTGGTCAAGCTTTCTCTTTTTGAAAGAGAAAGGTTGTTTTATATCATCTCCATCTGCACATAATGCGCTATCAAATTACAAACCTCTTCTGGGATTAACCCTGAAGTATCAATAGCGTAATCTGCCGCTTTTTCGTATCTCGTCTCACGCTCTTGCATGACCTCTTTTATTTCATCAAGGTAATTGCCCTTTGCGCCTTTTGTCAAAGCAGGCATTTTGCTGTTTTTTAGCCTGTTGGTTATCGTCCTTATATCTGCTGTTAATAGGACTATCAAAGCATTTTTCTTTAAATTAACAATATTTTCGTTCCTCATTACTATGCCTCCGCCTGTGTCAAAGATGCACTCGTCAAAATCGCATATGCTTTCTATGACCTCTGCTTCTGCTTCCCTGAATTTATCCCAGTTGTATTTTTTAACAAACTTCTCTATGCTTAGTTTTGTTTTCTTTTCTGTCTCTTCATCGGTTGATATAAGCTTCTTGCCTAATCGCTTAGCTAACAGCCTGCATACAGTTGTTTTGCCCGTTCCCCTGAAGCCGATTAGCGCTATGTTCACTTTTTGAAACAAAATTGTTAAAATTAACTGAAATTAAACATTGCAAATAAATATTGTAAAACCTCATTATATAAAAGCATTGCTAAAATAAAGGAATAAAGAAAGAAATATGCTTGGCTTGATTGCAAGATTGTAATATTAATCTTACTGCCCTTTCTTTTTCTGCCACATAAAGTAGCCAATGCCTGCTATAATCACTATAATTGCCACTGCTATCAAAGCCTTAATTGTATCGCTTATTGGCTTTTTCTCCATCATCGCTTCTGGGGCTGGCTTTTCTCCTGATACAGGGGTGATGACTTCTCCAGTTGGCACTGGCACTTGTCCTGCTGGCTTTTCTTCAGTTGGTGTTTGAGTTACAACTGGAACTGCTTCCTTGCTTCCAATAGTAAATATGCTAAACCCAGGCGTTGTTGATTGATACATTACATTGTTCGCATCAGCTCCGCTCTTTGTTGTTGGCAGGGCATTCCATTTGCTCTCACTGTATCTGTATAACACAACATCTCCTTCTGCGACATTATTGCTTGAAAGCCATGATTTTGGAACTTTGAAATTAATGGTTATCTTTGAAGCGTCTGAATCTGCTATGTTGCCTTTCTTCAGCTGCAAGTACTGGTATGTCTTAGATGAGGCTGATGTAGACAATGGGTTTGAGGTTAAGCTTTCAACTGTTACTTCTGCATTAGTAACTGCATTCTTGACATCAATTACAACCCCAGTTACAGCGATCTTTTCATTATTTATGGTTAAAACTGCGCTTTCTCCAGCGTCTAATTTATCCCATTTTCTTGCTGCTGACGCCTCTACATTGCTTGGGGCTGCTACTCCTCCGCCGCCACTACTGCTGCTAGGTGTAGTAGTTGTTGTAGTATCCGATGCTGCTGTGCTTGTTGTTAAGTTAAATGTTCCATTTCTAGCGCAATTTCCATTAAAGTCGCATACAGTTACGTTGAAATGATACAATGTGCTTGCGCTCAACCCTGTTAAAGAAACTGCCTGCGTTTCATTGAAGTCAGTTTGGACTGCTGAAGAGCTTAAGCCATCTATTGATGTCCCATAATACACAGTTGCATTGACTGTCTCATTTATGCCGCTTATAGTAACTGTTGCTGTGGTTGTGCTTACACTTGTTGATACGGTTGTGCCGTTTGGTGAGTTTGGCTCTACTTTATCTGTAACATTGAATTTTAATAAGTAAGTATTGACATTGCCAGCAGAATCAGTTACATAAAAGGTAATGTTGTAAGCAGCTCCACCAGCTATACCAGTCAGATTTGACGTATTTGTATTTGCAAATCTCTGAGTTTGCCCTAAGCATACTGTCCCGCTCTTGGCCATTGTGACATTTGTCACTGTCCCATTTATTGAATACTTACATGATACTGCATCCTGTGATGTTGTTATATTTGGCACAAACATACTTAATGTTGCATTTCCACCATCTAAGTTTGGAGTTGTAACATTTAATGTAGGCGCATCTGAGTCATTTACTGCCGCAATAATGCTGAAATGTGGCACAAATATCCTAACTGACCTGCTGCTGTTTGAGTTATTCCAGCAGGGGAATGTTCCTGCTGACAAGGCTGTTTGAGGTGTAGGGGTAAATCCAGATGAGCATTCCGTAATGTTGATTCCAGTTGTATAATCTCGAATATCACTGAAGTATAATAGCTTGAATATCCCGCCTATACTGGAATTGCTTATATTGATTGGATAGTCTATAACTCCATAATAACTGTTGTTATCCGAAATGAAGTCCTGTATGCTATTATTAATGAATAGGAAGTCCACTATTGTTGCTGTCCAGTTAACAGTAATGCCATTAAATGAGCGTGTTTCATTTTGTATGACTGAGAAATTGTACCTGTTCCAGTTTGCAGCTGACGCATTGAAAGATATTGTAACATTAATTCCCTTCTTTGTAGCGTTTAATGACATAAACAAATTTAAAGTCTGGTCTGTTACAGATCTTATATCCTCAATTGGCTGGCCGCTTGCATTTGTTAAATTGGTAAATGAAATATTTGTATTATAATCTGATAATAATGAAGAGCCATTTGTTGCATTGAACCGCATTGAGCCAAAGTCCAATGGACCTAGCACAGTAAATGTGATGACACTGCTGTTCCTCATATTTCCTAATGTATCATTAACACTTATTTTAATTGTATGAGTTCCAGACGTGACGTTAATGGTTATATTTATTATTGATGTGTTGCTGCCAAGATCTGATAATCTCGTTCCATTTATTATTGTACCGTTTATTACTATATTCCTATTCCTTATTGTATGATTTCGTAATATGTCCACACCATCCAAATAGTACCCAATAGTATCAACCTGGCTTTCAGTATCCAATGCAGACACATTTATATCTACTTTGCCATTTATGCTTGCCCCTGCGGTTGGGAAATGAACTGCTATGGTTGGCGCAGCATTATCAACTGTAAACCCAAATACTGTTGTATTAGAGTTTCCTGCTGTGTCTGTCACAGTCAATGTTATTGTCCTGTTTCCAGATGTTGTTGGGCATGTTGACTCGTTGAATGGATATATAACAGTAGAGTTACTGCCGGCTTCCTGCAATCTAACTATAGTCGCAGATTCATTGCAGCTTGATATATATGTAAAGTTAGCAACATCCACTCCACCTGTTACAGAAGAAAAGTTTAATCCGTAAGAAGAGGTTATATTAGTATTATTTACAGCTGATATATTGGTTGGGGTTCTAACTGAAGATCTTACACTATTAAATCTCAAGCCCGGCACGCTTCCTGTTTGGACTGTAAAGACATGGAATACTATGATTGAATTACCCCATGTATCTCTTACACCTACTGAAACGTTATGTGTACCATTGTTTAAAGCGCAATTAGGATCTATATCTGTGTCGTGTGTTGCAAATGAAGAGTTTCTGCGTGACTCTACATTATCAGCACCTGGCGAAGTTGTAAATCTTTTAAATTTATTACAATTACTTGTATCTGTTATGCTATCAACGCTTACGTTAATCTCCGTCAGCCTACTATTATCATCTACTACCCAGCTTACAACAGAAACTGAAGTAATAGATAAGTTACTGCCATTAGCTGCAATAGTCCCATTTATCACTACTCTTGGTATTGTTGTGTCATTTATCTGGATTGTAAAGTTCGTTACACCCACAGAACGGTTTATGTTACCAAGTGTATCATTGGCAATGATTCTAAAGCTTATGTTCCTGCCCTCAAAGTTATTATGTCCTCTTGGTATCGGGAAAGTGAAGTTTGTCCAGCTTGAATTTGTTCTAAAGGAAGAATTAAGTATTTGCCAGCCGTCTTCGCCTGTACCCCTTGATTCGTTATAGAATTGCAAGTGCCCTCCGAATACCTGTGTGAAATTATCTGTCCAGTTTGCTATTGCAAATATTCTTCCAGTGTTAGCATCGCCCTGTGCTCTTGACAATTCATCTCCTAATCCAAGCCCAAAAGAAGTGTTGTATGAACCGCCGCTCGCATTAACCACACTGGAATTAGTAAAATTATAATAAACAAACACAGGCGGTATCTGGTCAATTGTTACCCTAATAGATGTTATGTTTATATTGGAATTGTTGCCTGTATCTACTGCTTGTACTGTTATGTTATGTGTACCATTACGCAAACCAGAAACTGTAACAGTACAATTAATACCACTTAGGTTGCCATTAGTGTCTGAGCCTGTTATGTTCGCTATGCTTGTGTTGCCTAAAAGCCCAATAGGAGTACATGTCAAGTTCTTGCCGCTGTAATATACTCGCTCACCGCTTGTGCCCTGTATTGTTCCCAGAGTTTTAATGCTAACATTTATTGTGCCATTAGTGGTCATGTTTATTCCTGTGCTGTTTAAGTCAGTAACTGTAAAGTTTATAACAACAGAGTTTGTTGTTGTATTAAATATAGCAACATCGTCCGGCGGGGTTTCTTTTCTGCTTGTAGGCTGGCCATTGACCAAATTTCCGAAAAATTGTATTTCGGGCGCTCCGAAGTCACTTGCGCCTAAACCTCCAGAGAAGTGATCAACAAATAGATAGGTAAATCCCCTTGGTATGCTCGGCAGGTTTGATTCACTGCCATTCTCTACTCCCCAAGATCCATTTGTAAGCCAGCAGGCGCTGTTAGCTGGAATTACCTTTGTATGGTTATATATATTGAAATTGCTAGAATTGCATTGCCCAACATTAAAGCAGCCCGGATTGGCTATAGAAGTTCCATTGCAGAACATCATCTTTGAAAAGGTATTCCTAAATGTGACTATCCCAAATTCATAGGAAACTTCGCTTGGTATAAAATGCTTAACATCTGTCCATGTTAAATTAGACCTTAACCCTGAGCCGGCTGCGCTTTTTACTTCCCTTGAAATTTCGCTTGAATAATTTGTACTGCTGCTATTCGATAACCTCTCTGTGTCTATTTTAGCGCCTACTATTATAATACCTTGGTCCGCTGTAAAGTTAACAACAAATGAAAGGTTTATATTTACTGGATCAAGAAAATCATCTGCAGGGAAATCAGTTCCATTGCCATACCTTATGTCCATCCCTAAAAATATATGACCCATTTCAGGATGTGATACCTCTCCACCGCCAAACGATCTTTCCAAACTGCCACAACTCATTCCCCTGACAATGAAATCAACTGGAGCGCTGCAATTGCGCCTGCCTGTTGTATCATTCGCACAGAAAACTACACTATGCGGGCCTGGACCTGTGAAATTGCTCGTAAAGTTTAGCAATAATGCTATGCTGACATTGTACATTCTCAAATCTCCCCTGATAGTCCTATCCAAAGTCATAGTCCTATTTAGGGACTCATTAGTGCTTCCAGCCGGTACAATGGTTGGAAGATTGTTCAGTATGTACCACACACTATGAGTAGAGTTATCTGAAACATTAATATAAAATACAGCAGTGGAATTAGAAGTTATATTCAGGTTTGTACCGAATGTTAGATTTCCTTTAGGAGTATCAAGAATAAATCTAGGAGCAACACTATCAATATAAAGTGTTCTGTTGATAGAAAAGTTGGATGCGTTATATTCCAAACCTGAAGTACCACTTGCAGTAACATTCGTGCATTCTACTGCCCAGCTAAAATTTCCGTCTCTTGCTGTTGCACCAAATGTAATGTTCATCCAGCTAAGTTCACTGGTTGAATTAGTTATGTTAGATGAGTTTCCAGTTGAAGAATTTGTTATATCACGCTTCCATGTGCCTGTTATGTTTGTCCATATACTACAATTGGCAATAACATCATTACCAGTACTGTTCATGTTAACATAGAAAGTAAAGTTAATCTTTTTACTTCCATTGATTGAAAGGTCTGTAGGACTTACTGGTGTTATATTAATCATCGCATTAACAGGCAATGACTCAATTACAACTGAAAGAGATGCAATGATTACAAAAACAAAGACAAAAACGATAGAAACTAAAAGAGATAGATTTACCTTCCCATCTTGAGAATTAAAAAAACGACTACTATCCTCTTTTTTCATTATCACTCCTCTTATTATATGGCAAACTATTTAATGAATAAAAATGTAATGAACTGATAACATATATTTAAATGTTTTGGTGGATTAAAAATTAAATATTAGCTCCAAACCCCGCAGAAGCTTAAAAGGCTTAAAAATGAGATTATATTTAAACTTTTCGTTATTCTTTTAAAAGGATTGGCGCAATGGTAAGGAATTTAACAAAAAAACGCATAATAATAAAAAAATCTGCTCTTATAGGCGATGCTTTTTCAAAATTCATCGGGCTGATGTTTTCTAAAAGGCAGGACAAGGCATTAATATTTAAATTTAATGAAGAAAAAAGAATTTCACTGCACATGTTTTTTGTATTTTATCCTATTGATGTCTTATTCCTCGATAAAAATAAGATTGTTGTAGATAAAAAAGAAAGATTCACTCCATTTACATTCTATACATCAAAGAAAAAGGCAATGTTCGCTATTGAATTGCCAGAAGGAACTATCAAAAAAAGTAAAACAGAAATAGGCGACAAAATTAATTTTTAAATTTTTTTGTCACTTGCGTTCCAAAGCCCTCTTTGAGAAGTTTAGCCTTTATTCTTGTAAATTTTAGACTTAACATACTCAAATAAAGCGAGCACTATGCATGAAAATAAATAGAGCGTGATTAAGTCTAACATAAATGATAAGGGATTGAGCAAAAATTTTCCGGCTTTAACAAAATACCCACCAAGAAACAGGGTATCTATGTAGCCAGATGCGTCATTAATGTCTCCAGTTACCAAATACAAAAAAGGAAAGCCATAAGCATTATAGCAGAAGGAGAAGAAGAAGCTGGCTCCACAGGCGCCTTCTCTTGCAAAATAAAGGAAAAAAACACTTATAGACAGGAACATTAAGATTTTCAAAGTAGTGGGCTTCAGTAATGTTTTGACGTTCATAAAAATTTCTCACCCTCGCCATTAAAATTATTTTATAGTTATTTAAATTTTTCTCTGCATTTAGAAACAAAAATTTTTAAATGACAATGTTTAAATAACTATGAAGAATTCTTAATTGCAGTTGGGGGACGTAGTATAATGGAGCAATCCGTACAACCTGGCCATTATCGCCGGCTCCAGTATTGGAGCGATGAGCTTTTTGCGATGAATTAAAAATTGGCGATACCGGCTGATCTTGAAAAACAAGAGCCGAAATCAGGGTTCAAAAAGAACTGTGTTCTGGAAATTCCCTGCGTCCCCACTTATTTTATTTCTGGCTTAGGCGGCTCTTCTATTTTTATCTCTCTTATTTTTATCTCTTTTTTTGCATGTTTTTTCATTCTTGCTTTTCTCGCAGCTTCCAGAGCTTTTAGCCTTGCTCTTTTTGTTTTATAGCCCTTGTAAGCTGTTTTTATTTTGTTAGCTATAATCCTTCCGGAAAAAAATAAGATTATTATGGCTGCTAAAGCAGTATATATATAGTATTGATAGAATATAAAAAACAATTTTATTTTTTCCAGAAATTGCCTTTTGCTTAAAACAACCTCAATATTTTTTGAATAAGATATGTCTTCAAATTTAATATGTATCTTTATAGGATAATTTCCCTGAGAAACGTTGTGAGCAGGATTGATGTTAAGATTAAGATTGCCAAATTGTTCCGGATTTATGGCTAATCTTTTCGGCTCCATAGTTATCCATTCCGGCGCTTCCAAGCTTGCCTCGTAGCTTGCTTGCCTGATGCCCGTGTTCCATATCTTTATCGGGATATAGGCATTAGAGTAATCGTTTGTTATTTTCGCAGCAGTTATAACATCAGCTTTATAGCAGTCATATTTTGGCAGAACTTCCATTCTCAGATTTTTTTCTGATTTTATTGATGGTGCATTTTTTGCCGAGGCGGTTACCAAAGCATTAAAAATTCCCCTCGCATTTAAGGGAACATCCGCATTTAATTCAAATTTCTGCTTATTGTAGGAATCAATGGCAAAAAAACTTTTATCTGCATTGAGCCAATTTGGCCCTTTTACAGTTAAGCTAACATTGTTTTTCCCTTTTCCATAATTTGTTATTTCTCCGAGATAAGCCTTTGCCACTCCAGCACATATTTTATCTTCTCTTTTTTCAAGCTCCAAGTCTAATGCATAGCATTTTTCAACATTTATTTCCAGATTCAAGCCTTTTCTGGCATTTCCTATAGAAGACAATGCATTGACATTAACATGATACCTGCCATTTGAGTTCTCCCGAGGATTCAGATTCAAAAATACAACTCCGCTTTGCTTTTTAGGCAATGAAAATTCTTTGGCAGTCAGCTCAGCCCAGCTTGCGCCAAAAGCGCTCAAAGAATATTTGCCCTCATCTGCGCCTTTATTTACAACCATTATAGGTATTGCCTTTTTCTCGTTTTCGCAGATGTCATATGCTGCATTATAGAACTCAAACTCAATATTTTCCTCGCGTTCTTTTAAGCTATGGAATTTGCCCGAGTGTAGGGAATAGTCTTGGGCATAGACAAAATTAGCCAAGCAGAAAAGCGCAAGCAATGCAGCTAATAAATTTCCAGTTTTAGCCATAACTTAATGTCGCCTTAAAATCTATATAAACTTTTTGGTAGTAACAGAATTTCATGGAAGGGCTTTTGTTTTAGCTACACCGTATATTGAATTTAGAATTTTACTTAATAATAAGCCTCTCCTTCTTCTGAGCGATTTGGTATTTCCTTGCTTATATCTTCTTTGTCATCTGTTTTTGTCTTATTAACCCTAAAAATCTTAACTCCAAAAAATAAGCCAATTGCAGCGAGCAGGGCGATGACGCCTATTAAGGTTATTCCTAATATAGCGCCTGATTCAGAAGTGACATCAGCTTTTAAAGGAAC
>Ga0209399_10000493_pt1 | contig 23784 bp, 15 predicted proteins | sample OV2TP3_FD_184130 | JGI IMG/M metagenome (GOLD analysis project Ga0209399, IMG submission 184130) | Hot spring microbial communities from Beatty, Nevada to study Microbial Dark Matter (Phase II) - OV2 TP3 (SPAdes) (version 3) | ecosystem: Environmental > Aquatic > Thermal springs > Hot (42-90C) ... | reverse complement strand
GCCGTCATTTGGAATCTGGCCTTGGGCTCGTTGCAAGCTGACATCTGTTCCCCATCGCAAGAGAACGTTCATCGCGTGGGTGTACTTTTGCAGGTAGACTTGGTACATGTCCCACAGACTATTGAGTCTGTAGGGAAGAGAATTCCACGGCTCGCCTAGTTTGTCACGGGGATAATCGCCTGCCCGAAGGCTCCCGAAATAGCGCGGGATCTCCGCTACGCTTCGACTCGCGCAACATTCGTTTTTGCCACGACCCCCTCCGAATTCGCTCAGAGTCTCCGCTTCGCTGGCGCCGCAGGCGGGGTCGGCGCAGCGCAAAGGGGGGTCGGGGAGAGTTTCTGGGATACCCCGAGAACGCGTAAGAACGCGTTGTTTACGCATTTGGCACCTCCGGCCAGCCCACCCTACGGGCGGGCGACTCAGAGATGCCACAGGGCAGAGGGCGATGTCTACGGATTGTGCGGATTTTGCGGATTCTGCGGACGTTTATTTTCCGGTTGGGGTTTTTGGGGGTCAAAAACCCTAACGGGAAATCCGCAAAATCCGCAGAAACCGCATGAGGGCCGAGGCGGCAAAAGCAGATCCCTCCCTTCGGCAGGCTCAGGGTCTTCGACGACTCCGCCCTCGCCCGCCTGCGGCGGACTGGGCTCCGCTCGGGATGACAGAGTGGAGCGTTGCTGGGCCCAGTGGCAGGGGCCACTGGGCTGAACGATAAATGAGGAGATCCGTCATATCTCCGTGTTCATCTGTGTTCATCCGTGGTTCCAAAGTCTTTTCGCGGTCGCCCCTCGCTATCGCTTGAGGCAGCGGCGGGGCGGTGTTACCATGGCTTGAATGGCGGCGAACGAGGGAGGCCCCGACACCCGTCCGGAGGGCTCAGTCTCGGGTCCCGAGGCTTCGGGACGCGCGGGGCACAAGGGTCCGGCAATGCTGACCAAGCTGGGCAAATACGAAATCAAGTCCGAGCTGGGCAAGGGCGGGATGAGCATCGTCTACCTGGCCGAGGACCCGCGCATCGGCCGCCAGGTGGCCATCAAGCTCATGTCCCCCGAAGTCGCCGGCGACCCGGAGATGCTCAAGCGCTTCTACCGCGAAGCCCAGGCCGCCGGACAGCTCCGCCACCCCAACACCGTCACCATCTACGACATTGACGAAGACCAGGGCGTCCCCTACATCGCCATGGAGTTCCTCGAAGGCGAGGACCTCTCCAAGGTCATCGGCAACAAGCGCGACGTCCCCGTGGTGGCCAAGCTCGACTACCTCATCCAGTCCTGCCGCGGCCTGCACTACGCCCACCAGCACGGCGTCGTCCACCGCGACATCAAGCCCTCCAACATCGTCGTCCTCAAGGACGGCCTGGTAAAAATCGTCGACTTCGGCATCGCCCGCCTCGGCGGCGGCACCATGACCCGCGCCGGCGCCGTCCTGGGCACCATGATGTACATGTCCCCCGAGCAGATTTCCGGCAAGCCCGTCGACGCCCGCTCGGACATCTTCGCCCTCGGCGTCATCCTCTACGAGCTGCTCTGCTTCCGCCTCCCCTTCGAAGCCCCCGACGTCCCCGCCATGCTCTACAAGATTCTTTACGAAGCTCCGGTGCCGATGGGCGAGCACTGGCCCCAGTGCCCGGAGCCGCTCCAGCACATCGTCGACAAGGCGCTCGAGAAAGACCGCGAGCACCGCTACCAGTCCGCCGAAGACCTCGAAATCGACCTGCGCGCCGCCGCCGACTCCCTCAAGGCCGAAGCCCTCGACTCCTGCCTCCGCGAAGCCCAGCAGGCCGTCGCCGGCGGCAGCCTCGTCCGCGCCAAGGAGTGCCTGCAGCGCGTCCTCGACATCGACACCCGTCACATCGAAGCCAAGACCCTGATGGCCCAGGTGCAGAAGCAGCTCCACGCCCAGCAGCAGGCCGAAAAAATCCAGCTCTTCCTCCGCAACGCCAACGAGGCCCTCCAGGCCGAGCAGTACGACGAGGCCATCAGTTGGTTCGACCAGGTCCTTCGCCTCGACCCCGCCCACGCCCAGGCCCAGCAGAACAAGCAGGTCGCCCTCGATACCCGCGACCGCATTCAGAAAATCCAGCAGCACTTCGAAGCCGCCGAAGCCCGCGCCGCCGCGCGCGACTTCGCCGCCGCCAAGAAAGAATACGAAGCCCTGCTCGCCCTCGACCCCCGGCACGAGACCGCCCAGCGCCAACTGGCCCGCGTGGTCGAGGAGTTGGCCGAGCAGGAGCGCAGCCGCAGCGTCCAGGAGTACACCGAGCAGGCCAAGACCCTCATCCTCGACCGCAAGTTCACCGCCGCCCTCGACCTCATCGGCAAGGTCAAGGAGCTCGACACCCTCAACCTCGAAGCCGAGTCGCTCGCCAAGATGGCCGAGGCCTCCAAGCAGAAAGAGCAGCGCGCCCGCGAGCTCGAGCAGCGCCTGGGCGAAGTCCAGGCCGCCCTCGACGCCCAGGACTTTGTCGAAGCCCTCGCCCTGGCCGACACCCTGCTCCAGGAGTTCCCCGACGAGCCCAAGGTCATCAAGCTCCACGCTCAGGCCCTCGACCGCGCCGACACCCAGCGCAAGCGCCGTCACGTCGACGAGCAGCTCAAGGTCGCCCGCGACCTGATGGAGAAAGCCGACTTCGCCGCCGCCGTCACCGTGCTCGAAGGCGCCATGGAGAGCGTCCCCGACGACCCGCGCCTCGGCTCCTTCCTCGCCACCGTGCGCGAGCAGCAGCAGCAGGCCGAGCGCGAAACCGTCATCAAGGACGCCGTGCGCCAGGCCAACGAGCACATCCGCGCCAAGAACTACGCCGCCGCCCTGGCCGCCCTCGAGGCCGCCCACGGCCGCGCCGGCACCTCCCCCCAGCTCGCCGAACTCATCCAGTTCGCCCGCGACCAGCAGCGACACCAGCAGCGCCAGGAGCGCCTGCGCCACGTCCTCACCCAGGCGCAGAAGTTCGCCTCGGAAGACAACTTCGCCGAAGCCCTGCGCGTGCTCGAAGCCGCGCCCGCCGAGCTCCAGGGCAACGAAATCACCGCCCAGCTCGCCACCGTCCGCGAGCAGCAGCAGAAGTTCGAGCAGCGCCGCGAAGCCACCGCCAAACACGCCCTCGAGCTGCTCGAAGCCGGCGAGGCCGCCGAGGCCGTCGCCCTCCTCGACGCCGCCCCCCGCGTCTACTTCAAGGACGACAACTTCCAGCAGCTCTATGCGCGCTGCCGCGAAACCCTCCAGCGCCTCAACTTCATCCGCGAGGCCGAAGAGCAGTTCGACCACCTGCTCGGCACCGAAGAGCTCGACCGCGCCCAGAGCCTCCTCCAGCAGGCCCTCGGCGCCTACCCCGACGACAAGGCCCTGCTCGGCCTCCAGCGCCGCCTGCGCGAAGAGCAGTTCCGCCTCGGCGAGCGCCGCTGGCGCGGGCTCATTGACGACGCCAAGATGGCGCTGGGGCGCATGGAGTACGACCGCGCCAACAAGCTGCTGGCCTCCTTCCCGCTCGACTCGGCCGACTTCCCCCAACTGGCCCAGGAAGCCAAGGCGCTGCTCGAAGACACCAAGCGCAAGGCCGCCGAAGCCGGCAAGAAGCTCCCCACCCTCAAGCCCCCGCCACCCGCGCCCGCCCCGGCCCGCGCGCCCGTGGCCGCGCCCCAGGCGCGTGCTTTCCCCGTGGTGGCGGTCGCCGGCGGGGCGGTGGCTTTGCTTCTGGTGCTGCTCCTGGCGGTGGGGGCGTGGTGGTACTTCAGCGGCGGCCTCGGCGGCGAGCCCGGCACGGTCGAGCTCTCCGCCGTCCCCTGGGCGGAGGTCACCGGCGTGCGTTCGGCCCAGGGCGACTCGCTCGCCATCAGCGGCATGACGCCCATGCAGCTCTCCCTGCCCCCCGGCGAGTACACTATCAGCCTGAAGAACGGCGACCAGACCGCCGACGTCAACGTCACAGTGGAGACCGGCAAGGTTTCTTCGGTAAACTATGCCTTCCCCGAGGTGAAGCCCAATGCGGTGGTGGACGAACTGCTCAAGAATTATTAGCGCCCTGGCCCTGGCGGGGCTTCTGGCTCCGCTGGGCGCCGCGGCCCAGGAGACCCTTGACCAGCGCTACGAGCGCGCCCGCGAAGCCTTCAACACCGGCAAGATGGAGGACGCCTGCGAGCTCTTCGCCCAGGTCGACAAGGAAAAGCCCGACTACAAGGAGACCGGCAAGTTCCTCAACATGGCCTGCCGCGAGGCCCGCCGGCCCTACGAGCTGGAAGAGAAGCTCTACAACGAAGGCCTGCAGCTCTACAACCAGGGGCAGCTCGAAGACGCCAAGGGCAAGTTCACCCAGGCCCGCAGCCTGCCCATGAAGAATCCCAAGTACCGCACCGAAATCAACCGCCTCCTCAAAGAGATCGAGGGCCGGGAGAATGAAGAGAAAGTATTCGCCGAGGGCGTGCGCCTCTTCAACGACGGCAAGTATGCGGAAGCCAAGCAGCGCTTCGAAGGCATCTCCGGCGCGAAGGCCGCCGACGCCCGCAACTACCTGAAACAGATTGACGACCGCCTCCAGGCGCAGACCTCCGCCCAGCGCGAAGAGGGCAGCTTCACCGCCGCCGTCGACCTGTTCAACAAAGGCGACCTCCCCGGCGCTCGCTCCCGCTTCGACGAAGTCGCCAAGCTCAACGGCAAGCGCAAGTCGGAAGCCGAAAACTACATCTCCCGCATCGACCAGACCCTGCGCAGCCGCCAGGAGGAGGACACCGCCTTCCAGGATGCCGTGCGCAAGTTCGACCGCAAGGACTTCGAGGGCGCCCGCGCCTCCTTCCAGCGCGTGGTGGCCCTCAACGCCAGCCGCAAGACCGACGCCCAGGGCTACCTCGCCCGCATCGACCAGGAACTCCGCGCCGCCGAAGACGCCCGCAAGAAGGCCGAGCAGGCCAAGGCCGGCGGCGAGACCCCGCAGCAGACCATGGCCCGGCTGCTGGGCGAGGCCCGCAGCTCGCTCGATCGCCGCGATTACTCCGGCGCCATCGAAAAGCTGCGCGTCGCCGAGGTCATCGACCCCCGCAACAGCGAGGTGCAGCGCCTGCTCGGCCAGGCCACCGAGCAGCAGTCCGAGCAGACCCTGCGCGCCGGCCTCCAGGCCTACTTCGAGGGACGCTGGGACGACGCCGAGCGCAGCCTCTCGCAGTACCTGGAAAGCAACGGCCGCAAGCGCGGCCTGGCGCTCTTCTTCCGCGGCGCCACCCGCTCCACCCGCTACTTCCTCTCCGGAGAGAAGGACGCGCAGCAGAAGGAGCTGGCCCAGGCCGACTTCCGCGCCGTCGGCGAGGCCAGCCGCAACTTCCGCGCCCCGGAGCGCTACGTCTCCCCCAAAATCCTCGACCTCTACAAGGCCAGCGCCGTTCCAACCCCTTGAGCCCTGCACTTCCTGACCAACCTCTATCCCCGATGCCTCGAGCCTGCCTCGCGACTAGCCGGACATAGCTGGAACGGCGCCAGCAGCCAGTAGTAACACTTCTACGCCGGGCGCCCGGCCGGCGACGCCTCTTGCCCGCCGCGGTGTGGCAAAACCCCCAGTTTTCAAAAAACTTGACACGCACCCGACGCGGCGCTAGCATCCCAGCCGAAGTTGACGGGGGATTCGGCCCTACCTACGTGTTCGGCGTCGAGGAGCGTCCAAAATGACTACGCTGCGCAATCTCGCTGTGTGTGTGCTCGCCCTTTGCCTGCTGGCCCTGCCCGTGGCTGCGGTGCAAAACGCCTTGGTGACCGGTTCGGTCTATGACGCCACCGGCGCGCCCGTGGCCGGCGCCACCGTGCGCCTCATCAACGCCGCCATCGGCTTCTCGCAAAGCGCCACCACCGACGCCAGCGGCAACTTCTCTTTCCCCAGCGTCCCGCCGGCCGAGAACTACCTCATCTCGGTCGAGGCCGGCGGCTTCGCCACCGCCATCCGCCCCGGACTCTCCCTCCAGGTCGGCGAAGCCCGCCTGGTGGTGCCGCCCTTCGAGATGCAGAAGGCCGAGCAGCCCGGCCAGGAGATCCGCGAGGAGGCCCCGACGGCGCCGACGGTCAACCTCGAGCTGGTGAGCACCACCATCAGCGGCGTGATTGACGGCCGCAGCCTCCGCACCCTGCCCCTCGCCAACCGCGACTTCCTCGACCTCGCCCTCCTCATCCCCGGCACCTACCAGGTCGAGCAAGGCTCGAACCTGGAGGGCGCCTCCCTGGTGGTCAACGGCGCCCGCGCCGACATGAACAACTTCCTGCTCGACGGCGTCGACAACAACGACTACACCGTCAACCAGTCCCTCCCCTTCCAGCTCGTCGAGGCCCTGCAGGAGTTCCGCGTGCAGACCAGCAACTCCCAGCCCGAGTTCGGCCGCGCCGGCGGCGCCCAGATCAACTCCCTCACCCGCTCGGGCACCAACGACCTCCACGGCACCCTGTTCCTCTTCCACCGCAACGACGCCCTCAGCGCCAACCAGTCCATTCCCGCCATGCGCGGCGGCAGCTTCGACGCCTTTGCCGAGTCGGGCGAGCTCGAAGCCCTGACCCGCAACATCGCCGAAAACTTCTTCGGCGTCCCGGGCTTCCAGTTTTTCCCCACCCCGGTGCTCTCCGACCCGCTCCTGGCGGGGATCATGGACGAAGGCCGCTCGCCCCAGCTCATCCAGAACCAGTTCGGGGCCAACCTGGGCGGGCCGCTGCACAAGGACAAGGCCTTCTTCTTCTTCAACTATGAGGGCTTCCGGGTGGAGAACGAGCGCCCGGTCTTCGAGCGCGTCCCCAACTTGTTCTTCCGAAGGAACACGCCGGGCGGCTTTTGCGATGTTTTTGCTCCGGTTTGCACTACCAACCCTAGCATCTCCCGCGTGATTTCCCTCTTTTCCCTCTACGCGCCGCCCAACGTGGCCGAAAGCGCGACCCTGGACGGGTTCGGTTTTCCTCTCAGCGACCCGTTCTTCGGCGGCTTCGGCGCCTTTGACCCCACGGGCGCCTTCGCCGCCGGCGACTCCGAGAACCGCACCAACTCCGACAACGCCCTGGGCCGCATCGACTGGCGCGCCAGCGACCGGGTCAACTTCAGCTTCAAGTACAACATCCAGGACGTGCGTCAGACCCAGGGCGGGCCGCTGTTCGCCACCTCTACCTATCCCGGCAGCGGCGTGGACGTCGACGGCCGCAACCAGAGCTTCAGTTGGAACTACTTCCACCAGCTCAGCGACCGCACCCACAACGAGTTCCGCTTCGGCCTGCACCGCTTCCGCCTCGACACCCTGCCGCAGGACGCCTCCCTCGACCCCTCGACCAACTTCAGCAACCTCAACTTCTCCACCCGCGGGCTCCCCACCGTCCTTCTGGGCGGCGTCTTCACCTTCGGGGGCAACGCCCGCCTGGGCGCCCCGCTCGACTCGCCCACCGACCGCGCCAACAACGTCTGGCAGTTCTCCGACAACGTGGTCATGCTGCGCGGCCGCCACACCATCAAGTTCGGCGGCGAGTACCGCCACGCCCTGCTCAACGTCCGCAACGAAGCGCTGGGGCGCGGCGTGCTCACCATGTTCTCGCACGCCTTTGCCGCCTTCACCGGCGCCCCCGACTTGGCCGCCATCGCGGCCGTGGACTCGGAGTTCAACCAGGGCTTCCGCAACAGCCCCAACTTCGTCCGCGGCGGCGGCTTCGACCGCACCTTCAGCGGCGACTCCTGGAACTGGTTCATCCAGGACACCTGGCGGCCCCGCAACAACGTCTCGGTGACCTTCGGCGTGCGCTGGGAAGTCAACGTGGCCCCGGAGGAGACGCGCAACCGCCTGGTGAACAGCTACCCGGGCACTTGCCCCGAGTTCGTCTGCCTCATTCAGTCCGGCACCAGCGACATCCTCAGCCCCTTCCTCGGGCCGCTGGGCACGTCCATGGCCGGCATGGCCGGCGATGCTTTCGTGAGCGTGGGGACCGCCTCCTTCCGCGCGCCCAAGGCGGGCTATGACACCGACTGGAACAACTTCGCTCCGCAGATCGGCCTGGCGTGGGACCCGTGGGGCAACGGCCGCACCGTCTTCCGCGGCGGCTACGGCTTCTACTACGACCAGGAATCCTTCCAGCCCCTGGTCAACATGCTGCACAACCCGCCCTTCGTGCAGCAGATTTTCTCCGCCTTCCCCTTCTTCGACGCGGCCGACGTCTACGCCCCGCCCACGGGCATCTACGCGAACTTCGGCGGCGCCAGCCAGGGCGTGTTCGGAGGCTCTCTGTGGTTCCGGGCCCCGTTCTCGATTACCACCATCGATCCGGACCGGCGCACCCCCTACGTGCAGCAGTGGAACGCCAGCTGGCAGGTGCAGCTCTGGGGCAGCTCGGTGTTTGAAGCCGGCTACGTGGGCGCGGTGGGCCACAAGCTGGCCCGCAACCGGCTGGTGTTCGGCTGCGGCCCCGCGGAGTTCGCCCCCGATGACGGCCTCGGCTGCGCCAACTCGTTTATCGGCGCCACCTTCGTCGCCGGAACCGACCCCGTGCAGGGCCTCACCGTCGTCAACCAGGAGAACTCGGCCAACTCCAACTTCCACTCTCTCCAGCTTCGGTTCGACACCCGCTGGAAGGGGTTGACGTTGAATACCTTCTATCAGTGGGCCAAGTCGATTGACAACGCCTCCAGCCTCAACGCGCCCGCCACTCTGTTCCCCTTCGGCGCCGGGGCCTTCCTCTGCGGTGGCGTGCTCATCAACTGCGACCAGTTCTCCGCCGTCAACACCCTCAGCAACCCGGCGCTCAGCCTGCGCCCGGGCCTTCCCCTCATCACTACCCGGCCGCTCTTCCCACAAGACTCGGGCAACCTCAGAGGCGAGCGGGGCGTCTCCGACTTCGACGTCCGCCACCGCTTCATCCTGCGCTACATCTACGACATCCCCAAGTGGGAGGCGGTGGGTGCGGTCGCCGGCTCCGGCTGGCAGCTCGCCGGCATCACCACCCTCCAGTCCGGGCAGCCCTTCAGCGTCTACACCGACTTCTTCGGCCTGCCGCTGCGCCCCAGCCTCACCAGCTCGCCCGGAGTGGATAACGGCAACCCCAACGGCGCCATCAGCGGCGGCCTGCCGGTGGGCTGCAACGTCTACTTCACCTGCTCCAACACCGGCGCCGTCAGCCCCTTCGACCCCACCCTCAACTCCCTGCTCCTGCCCGGCTCGCAGGGGCGCAACCTGTTTACCGGAGACCGCGTGGTGAACTTCGACTTCTCCATCCTGAAGAACACCTACCTGGGCGAGGGCGAGCGCTACAACATCCAGTTCCGGATGGAGATCTTCAACTTCTTCAACACCTCCAACTACCGCCTGCCCTACAGCCGCGCCGGGCAGTTCTTCGACGCTTCCTTCGACCCGACCTTCTTCCCCGCCGCCTTCCCCGATCCCTTCTTCGGGCAGATCCTGCAGGCGCGGCCGCCCCGGGAAGTGCAGTTCGGAGTCAAGTTCATCTTCTAAGTCTGGCGTCGGTTCTCTGGAGCGGCAGGGCTTCTCGGAGCGAAGCGGAGATCCCGAGCTTGCCGAGGGAGGCCCCGCCGTTTGTTTTCGGTGCGCCTCGCTTTGATCACCCTGGGCTGGTAGCGCGGGTTCCCCGAGCGAAGCACGACACCGTCGGGCGGAGGCGAGGGGTACCCGCGGTTTTTCAATCGTTCAAGCCGCAGGTAGCCCTCGAAGGCGTGTCCTGCCGGACGCTCTCGGGCAACCTGCGCTACCCGAGGACCGAATCAACCAATACACGAATCAACGATTCAACGAGCTTTCAGCGGGTCGGGAGGTCGAGGTCGCGGAAGAGGAACTGCGCCTGGACGCCGTCGAAGGCCCGGCCGTCCACTTCGGCGTAGGGATAAATGAAGTAGTTGAGCGGCTCCGCCTCCTGGGCGGGGTTGAAGCGGATGTCGCGCCCGCGGCTGAACAGCACCCGGTTCACGTCGTGGGCGCCGAAGAAGTAGTCGCGCTTGTCGGGGTTCTTCCAGGCTTCGGAGGCGTCCACCGGAATCCACCCCATCCCCTCCACATAGAACTGCGCCCAGCAGTGGTAGCCGGGAATCTCCCCGGCGGGCTGGTCGGCCGGGAGCGGGAAGCCGATCTCGAACCGCGCCGGCACCCCCGAGGCGCGCATCATCCCGATGAACAGCGCGTGGAAGTCGGTGCAGTTTCCCTTGCGGACGTTGCAGGCGTAGAGGGCGTCGCCCCGGCCCCAGCCCTGGCCCGACTTGTCGTACTTCACCGTCGAGACCACGTAGCGGTAGACGGCGCGCGCCTTGTCCAGCGGGTCGGTGAGCCCGCGCGTCTCCTGCGCCGCCAGTTGTGCGATGAGGCCGTCGGTGGGCACCAGCCGGTCGGGCTCCAGCGCCCGCTGCAGTTCCGCGGGAGAAGCGCTCCCGTTGCCGGCCGCCCCGGGCTCCAGCGCCACCTTGTTCTCCCGGCGCGTCACCCACAGGCGCAGCTTGATCTCGAACGGGGTCGCTTGCTGCTGCGGGTCCACCTCCAGGTAGGCGTAGAGATTGCGGTAGAGCGGGTCGCGGTGCAGCTCGTAGCCCACCGGGCTGTCAATGCGCAGCGAGGTGATGTCCTGATGGGCGTCGGACTCGGGCACGGGAATCCACAGCCGCAGCTTCTCGCTGCCTTCCGGCAGCGCCGGGATGCGGGCCACGTAGGTGAATTCGAAGGCGCGCGCCGGCACCGGCGGACCCTGCTCGCGCCGCAGCAGGCCCACCGCCACCCCCACGCCCAGCACCAGCACCAGCGCCACCAGCTTCGCTGAACGACTCACCCGGTCCCCTCCGTGCGATTAGATTTCCGGACTTAAGCGAGGGTGCAAATTATACTCAATTTCACCGCAACTCGCCGAGCAGTTTCTTCCAGGCCGCCTGCTCGCGCGCGGGGTGGAAGAGCCGCGCCCGCTGCGCGCACGCCGATCTCAACCGTGCGCAGAACCGGGCGTCGGTTTCCGCGCGGCGCAGCAGCCGCGCCAACGCGCGGGTGTTCCCGGCGGCAAAGTAGCCGGGATAGCCGCGGCCCAGCAGACCCACCGAACCCGGGATGCGCGAGGCCAGCGCCGGCACGCCGTTCACCACGGCCTCGGAGATCACGTTGGCGCCCCCTTCGAGCCGCGAGCTCAGCACCAACAGGCGGCTGCCGGCAATCAGCCGCCGCGCCGCTTTGGGCCGGACGCCGCCCAGCCAGCGGTAGCGCGGGTTGCGGCGCATCTCGGCGCGCGCGCGCGCCGCCATCCCCGGCTCCAGCGCCGCCCCCGCGTGCAGCACGCGGATGCGCGAATCCTCCGGGAGGCGGCGAGCCGCCAGCGCCGCCCGGAACGGGTCCTTCACTTTTCGCAAATGGCCGACAACGACAACATCAAGGAAACGCGCGGAACGCCGTCCCGAGACTTCGGGACGGCCGCGAGTTTTCTCCACCGATTGATAGAGGACGCGGGCTTTGGCCCGCAGGCGAGCCGGAATCTTCTTCCGCGCCAGCGGCTGCAGAATCACCAGCCGGTCGGCCCGCGCCATCGCCCGGCGGGCCGCGCGGCTGCGTGGGAGATCGGCGTAGAGATCGGTGCCGGTGAGCGCCAGGACAATCGGCTTTCGGGGATGCCGCTTGCGGAAGCGGAAGACGGCCGTGGCGCTGCGGCGCGCGTGCAGCGCCACCAGCAGGTCGCACCGCTCGCCCCCGTAGGTCTGCGCCACGCGCACGCGGTGGCCCAGCCTGCGCAGAATCTGCGCCCAGCGCTGAGCCGTGACCCGGTTGCCGGTTTGCGCGCCGGGCCGGGCGGGCGTGACGATTTGAATCCGCATCGGAATGGCGGATAATACACCACTCATGTCGGCGTCGAAGCCAGCTTCGCTCAAGTCCACGCAACCGGAGGTGTGGCTGCGCAGCTCCGAGGTGGCCGCCGCTTTGCAGGACGCGCGGCGCCGCACCCTCGAGCTGGTCGCAGACCTCACCGACGAGCAGTTGCGCGTCCCGCTGCTGCCCATCATCAACCCCATCCTGTGGGAGATCGGGCACGTGGCCTGGTTCCAGGAGAAGTGGGCGCTGCGCCACCTGCGCGGCGCCCCGCCCGTGCTCGCGCACGGCGATTCGCTCTACGACTCGGCCGCCGTCGCCCACGACACCCGCTGGGACCTGAAGCTGCCCTCGCGCGCCGACACACTCGCCTACATGCAGGAGGTGCTCGACCGCGTCCTCGACCGCCTGCCCGCCGGCGACCTCGCCGAAAACGACGCCTACTTCCACTGGCTGCCGGTCATGCACGAAGACATGCACGACGAGGCCTTCACCTACACGCGCCAGACCCTCGGGTACCCCGCACCGAGAATTGCCAACGCGCAGCCTGCGTCGCTCGAGGGTGAAGCGGTTCCGGGCGACGTGGAGATTCCTGGCGCTGAGTTTTTATTGGGCGCGCCGCCAAGCGAAGCTTTCGTGTTTGACAACGAGAAGTGGTCCCACCCGGTGCGGGTCGAGCCCTTCCGCATCGCACGCGCGCCGGTGAGCAACGGCGAGTTCGCCGAGTTTGTCGACGACGGCGGCTACCGCCGGCACGAGCTCTGGAGCGACGACGGCTGGGCCTGGCGGGAGAAGGCGCGCGCGGAGCACCCGCTCTACTGGAGCCGCGACCGGGCCGGATGGGTGCAACGTCACTTCGACCAGGTGCGGCCTCTCCCGAAGACGCACGCCATCATTCATGTGAATTGGTTTGAGGCCGAGGCGTACTGCCGCTGGGCGAAGCGCCGGCTGCCGACCGAAGCGGAGTGGGAGCTGGCAGCGGCGACCTCGGCCAAGCGTCGCTTCCCGTGGGGCGAGGAGGCGCCGTCGGCGGAGCGCGCCAACCTCGACGGGCGGGCGCTGGGCTGCATCCCCGTGGACGCGCACGCGGCCGGCGACTCGGCCGCCGGCTGCCGCCAGATGCTCGGCAACGTGTGGGAGTGGACGGCGTCGGTGTTTGCGCCCTACCCGGGGTTTGTGGTCGACCCGTACAAGGAATACTCCGAGCCGTGGTTCACCGGCGAGTACCCCGTTTTGCGGGGCGGTTGCTGGGCCACCCGCTCACGGCTGATTCGCAACACCTGGCGGAATTTCTACACCCGCGACCGAAGGGACGTCTTCGGCGGCTTCCGCACCTGCGCGCTGTAGCGACAGGATGCGGGGGAGGATGTTCTCGCCGGTGAAGGGGGCGGCGTCGGGCTCGAAGAGCGCGGGCGAGGTGGAGAGCACCACGCCGAGGCTCTGGGCGCGCCGCAGGCTGCCGTGGGTGGCCTGCATCCAGGCAAAGATGTTCAGCCAGATGCTGCCGGTGTAGTAGCCGTCCTTCAGGCTGACGAGCACGCTGGCCGGCTGGCGCACCAGGCCGTCGAACCCGCGCCACAGGCGCCGCAGCGGGTCGGGGTAGACATGGTTGGCCGTGGCCGCCAGCCACTTGTCCTCAGCGATAAAGCCATCGGCGTCGGCGAAGCCGGCCAGCGCAAGCTCCTCCGCAATGCAGTTGAGCAGGAGCGGGTCACCCTCCTCGGCAACGTAGCGGAAACTCGCCGCGCCGCCGTCGTCCTCGCGGCGCTCAATGCGGGCGCGGCCCTTGGCGCTCACCACCACCACGGAATCCCCGTCGCGGTAGGCGGCGAGGTCGACGCCTTTGGCTTTGAGCGCCGCCTCGGCGGCGGGGGCTTCGCGCCCGGGCCGGGTGTAGAGCACGGCGTTGGAGATAAGCCCGAACTGGGGCAGCACCACGCTGCGGTCGTCCTTGAGTTTGCTCTCCACGCGGAAGCCGGCCTTGCGCAGCGCCGGCTCGAGGTTGGTGCGGCGCAGCCAGCGATGGTCGTTGCCGTGGTCGGAGAGGATGACGACGTCGACTGCGTGCTGGGCGCGCAGCTCGGTGACCCAACCGTCGACGTAGCGCAGCTGCTCGCGCACCAGCCAGCGCCCGCCCAGGTGCGCCGCGGTGTCCGAGGCGTCGAAGTAGGCGAGAAACACCGGGTCGGTGGATTTGCGGAACTCCTCTTTGATGCGGGCCAGGTTGACCGCGCCGTTGAGGGCCGGGCCCAGCACCGGCACCGCGTACTCGACCGTCATCCGCACCGGGTGCGGGTGGTAGTCAAAGAGGTCGCGGTAGTTCGACTCCACAAAAGTCTTGCGGCTGAAGCGGTGGAACAGCCCGCCGCGCATTTCGTTCGCCATCGGATCGAAGTAGTAGTCCTCGTAGCCTCGCGCCGGGGGCGCGCCCAGCGGGCCCAGCATCTCCACCAGCGCCGGGTTGGTGTCCGAGGGAAAGGCGACGATGAGCGGCGCCGGCGCAACAAAATTCTTGAGCTCGCCCTTGCGGTGCATCTCGGCGGCGAGGTCGTAGCCCACGCCGTCCATCACCAGGATGAGCGTGCGCGGCGGCGCTTCCGCGCGCGCGGCGCCGGCGAACAGGACACAGCCAAGCAGCAACGGCAACAGCGGGATGCGCTTCATCGGTTTTCTCCTCCATCTTTGAATTCGGCTTCGGGGGGTTCGGGCCGGCGCTGGAGCGGCCGGACGTAGGTCTGCTGCGCGTCCTTGAGGCCGGCGACGACCTTCTTGGCCAGGGGCGGCGCGGCGCGGATGCCGTCCCAGGCGATGACCTTGCCGCTGGCCAGCACCACGCCGGTGCGGCGGTCGGTGATGATGTAGGTGAAGTCGAAGAGGTGCAGCGGGTGGTCGATCTGCATGACGAGGTCGGCGCTGTGCTGATCGCGGACGATGTTGAGGTCGAAGTCGCTGAAGCCTTTTTCGCGCAGCAGTTCGCCGATGAGTGTGTCGACGGGGATGTGGCGGTCGCGGGAGCAGACGGCCAGGGACCGGGCGATGCGGAGCAGGTAGCCGGGCTTGTGGTCGCGGGGTTCCTCGGCCGGCGCCGGCGCGGGCGTGGCGGCTTCCTCCAGGCTGGCGGCTTCGGCGGCGGCGTGCTCGACCAGCTCTACCGCGGGCGTCAGCGGCAGTTGGGCGAACAGGCGGGCGGGGGCGAGCAGCAGGCCGAGCAGGGCCACGATACGCGGGAACTTGCGAGCGACGCTGAACGCGAAAGAAGCCATGTTCGAGCACCTCCAGCGGGTGTGCTATAGTCGCGCGCAGACTAGAGCAGGGGAGTCCGGCGGTAACGAAGGGCCGCCGAAGAAAGGACGAAGTTTCAGCAAAACCCTCAGAACCGTGTCGGAGCGACCTCCCAGCTATCGGTTCGGCGAGTTTGAGTTGGACGCGGCCACGGCGTCGCTGCGTCGGGGCGGGCAGGAGCTCAGCCTGCCGCCCAAGGCCTTCCAGGTGCTGCTCTACCTGGTGGAGCAGCGCCAGCGGGTGGTGCCGAAGCAGGAGCTGGTGGAGGCGCTGTGGAAGGACACCTTCGTCACCGACGACGCCCTGGTGCAGGCGGTGACGGCGGCGCGCAAGGCCCTGGGCGATGACGCCGAGAGCCCGCGCTTCATCCGCACCAAGCCGAAGATCGGCTACCAGTTCATCGCGACAATTGATTCCTTTCCTCCCGCGGCAGCGGCAGCGCCGGTCGCGGACATCTCGGTGTGGGAAGCGCCGCTCGAGCGACAACGCGCCCGCCGGCTGATGATTGCGATTCAAGTGGGCTACCTGGGCCTGTACGCCGCGCTGCTGTTCAACGTGGGGATGGCGGCGGACGCGCTGGCCTCCGCCCTGCTGGGGCGCATCGGGCTGGCGGGCTGGGCGCTCGAGCTGTTGATCGGGCTGGCGCTGGTGGGGGTAGCGGTGCGGCTCTACTTGATTACGACCGTCGCCCTTGACCACCCTCGAACCGGGCGGCAGTACGGGCGGCTGCGCGCGGCGCTGTTCGTGCTCGATGAGCTGAGCGCGCTCGCCCCGCTGCTGCTGCTCGAAGCCGCCGGGCTGCCGATCGCGCTCATCCTGATTCCCGTGCTGGCCTACGCGCCGTTCTCCCAGGGCACCCTGATGCGCACCGCCTATCCGCACCGCACCCCGACCAGTTGAGCGAGCCGACTCGGTATTTTCTGAACATTCCTCGACCTGCGTCGTCTAATGAGGTACAAGAACACTTGGAGGACCACGATGGATTTCAACTTTTCGGGCCTCCTGCGAACCTGCGGGCTGGCCACGTTCCTTGCTTTTTTCCTCGTCTGCCCGGCCACGGCTCAGGAAACGGCCCAGTCGCCAGCCGATGACGAGCTGCAACAGGTCGAGGCGCTGATCAAGCAAGGGCAGGAAGAAGCCAGCCAGTTCCGACAAAAAGGCGGCAAGGAAGGCGACCCCGACCATCCGGGGCGCAAGTGGGCGACGACGCTGTGGGAGTACCGAGAGAAGCACCCGGGAACGCCAGCGGCGGCGCGGGCCACCGCGGAGTCTCTCCACTTCCTGATTCACGCCGGGCAGGTTGACGAAGCCATTGCGCAGGGCGTGGCGCTTCCGGCGGACGACGGCGCCTGGCGTCACCTGAGCGACTTCCTGCTCGAGGCCGCGCGGATGAAGAAGGAGTACGGTTTCTTCATCCAAAAGGTCAATTCTGTTCTCGGCGCCGTCAGCGACGCGGAGATTCGTTCCCGGCTGCACTTCACCCTGGCGGAGGCGTACTGGAAGCACGGCGACTTGGAGCCGGCGCGCCGGGCGTACGAAGCGGTGGTGGCGGAGGCGCCGGAGTCCCGCCGGGCTGCCACCGCCAAAGAGAACATCTACGAATTGACCCACCTCCAGCCCGGCCAGCCCGCTCCGGCGTTTGCCGTCCGAGCCCGCAACGGAGAGGAGATTCGCCTCGCGGACTACCGCGGCCGGCCGGTGGTGCTGATTTTCTGGGCCACGTGGTGAAGCGTGTGCGTAGCGGAGGTTCCGCTACTCAAGCAACTCCAGGAAAAGTACCAGGCGCAGGGCGTGGTGTTCCTCGGCGTGTCGCTGGATGAGGATCTGGCGGCCCTGGATTCGCTGGTGGAGGAGAAGGAGATTCCGTGGCCCCAGTTGTGCGACGGCCGGGGCGCGGAAGGCGAAATCCCCAAGCTGTTCAACGTTCGCGGTTCTCAAATCTTCTACGCAATCGACCGGCAGGGAAAAGTCCTGCGCAAGCTCGAAGGCTCCGAAGGGCTGGAGGCGCTGATCGCCCAGAGCCTCCAGAGTTAGCCGGTCGTTGGCAGGGAGCCCGGCGGAGGGTTCATGAAACCAAGGTGGCCGCGTCGAGTCGGTCTTCTGCTGCTGGTTCTGCTGGGCCTGAGCCTGCCCGCGCCCGAGCCGCTTGCCCAGACAGCCGATCCCGAACTTCAGCGGGTCGAGCAGATGCTGGAGGAGTCGCAGAAGGAAATCGGGGAGTTCCGCCGGAAGGGCGGAAAGGACGAAGACCCCGCGCATCCGGGACGCAAGTGGGCGGCGACCTTGTGGGACTACCGCCGGCAGCATCCCGGCACGCCGGCGGCGGCGCGGGCGACGGCCGAGTCCATCCACCTCTCGCTGCACGGCGCCGGCGTGGAGGCAGCGCTGGCGCGGCTGGACACCGTTCCCGCCGACGACGCCGCCTGGGAGCGGCTGGCGAGCGTCCTGCTCGAAGCCGCCGACATTCAGAAAGATTCCGACGTTTTCATCCGGCGGGCAGAGGTGCTCCTGCCGAAGTGGACGAAGACGGAATGGAAGGCGCAGTGGGGATTCGCGCTGGGGCAGTCGTACTGGAGCCGGGGCGACGCCGAGAAGGCGGTGGCGACGCTGCGGGCGGTCGTGGAGACGGCGCCCGAGTCGGAGCACGCCCGGAAAGCGCCCGCGGCCATGGAAGAGATAGGACAGCTGAAAGGCTACGGGAAAGTCCTGACGGTTGGCGAGCGCTCGTGGCGGGCGCGCGACCTGCGGGAGCGGCCGATGGAGGTGATGGAGCGGCTCGGCATCGTGCCGGGCAGCGCGGTGGCCGACGTGGGGAGCGGCGAGGGCTACTTCACGTTCTTGCTGGCCGCGCGCGTGGGCGCGCAGGGAAAAGTCTACGCGGTGGACATCGAGGAGAAGCCACTGGAAAAACTGCGTGGCTGGGCGCGGGAGGCGGGCTTGGCGCAGATTGAAACCATCCACAGCACCCCGAAAGACCCGCGGCTGCCGGCGAGTAGCGTGGACGCCCTCCTGGTGGTGGACACCTACCACGAGATGCGTGACTACAAGGAGATGCTCAAGGCGATGTTCCGGGCGCTGCGGCCCGGCGGGCAGATGGGCGTCATCGAGCGCTCGGACGCGCTGAACCGAAAGCGGCGCGATTACCACGAGCGCCACAGCATCCCCGTGGAGGTCGTGGTCGAGGAGGCGGCGCGGGCCGGGTTCCGCCTCACGCAATTCGATGCCGGGTTCTCCGGTCTCCCGAAGTCCACACCGTCCTACCTCGCCATCTTCGAGAAACCAGCGCAGTAGCCGCGCCGCTTGATGAACACCTCGACAACCTCGGTGGCGCTTCAACGGCGGCTGGGTGTGGGGACGGCCACCAGCGTGGTGGTGGCGAACATGATCGGCACCGGCATCTTCACCACCACGGGCTTGATGCTGGCGCGGGTGGAGAGCGGCTGGCTGGTGCTGGGCTGCTGGCTGGTCGGCGGGCTCATCGCGCTGGCGGGCGCGCTGAGTTACGCCGAGCTGGCGGCGATGATGCCGCGCGCCGGGGGCGAGTACGTCTACCTGCGCGAGGTCTACGGCCCGCGCGCCGCGTTCCTGACGGGGTGGACGAGCTTCTTCGTCGGCTTCTCGGCGCCCATCGCGGCCTCGGCGGTGGCCTGCGCGACCTACCTCATCGCCGCCGGGCTGCTGCCCAAGAATTGGCTGGCGGAAAAAGGCGCGGCGCTGGCGGTGGTGGCGGCGCTGACGGCGGTGCACTGCCTCAGCCTGCGCCGCGGCGCCGCCATGCAGAACGCCCTAACAATACTCAAGCTCGTGCTGCTGGGCGGGCTGCTGGCGGCGGGGTTCGCCTTCGGCGCCGGCGGCGGCGACTTATTCTCCGGCTCGAGTGGTGAGGCCAAGCCCGGGCAGCTCGGGGTGGCGCTGCTGTTCGTCATTTTCGCCTACAGCGGTTGGAACGGAGCGAGCTACATCGCCGAGGAGGTGGAAGAGCCGGGACGGACGCTGCCGCGGGCGCTGCTGGCGGGCACGCTGGCGGTGATGGTCATTTATCTCTTGCTGAACGTGCTGTTGTTCTACGCTGCGCCGGTGGCGGAGCTGCGCGGGGTGATTCCGGTGGGCGAGGTGGCGGCGGAGAAACTGTTCGGCCCGTACGGGGCGCAATGGCTGAGCGGGCTCGTTGCGTTGGCGCTGCTGTCGTCGCTGAGCGCCTACATCATGATCGGCCCGCGAGTCTACTTCGCCATGGCGCGCGACGGCCTGTTCTTCCGCGCTGCGGCGCGGGTCGACCCGGAGCGGGAGACGCCGGCGGCGGCGATTGTGGCGCAGTCGGTGTGCGCGGCCGTGATGGTGCTCACCGGGACGTTCGAGCAGTTGCTGACCTACATCGGGTTCGCGCTGGGGATTTTTCCCTGGATGACGGTGCTGGGGGTGGTGCTGCTGCGGCGGCGCGCGCCTCAACGGGAGCGACCCTATCGCGTGTGGCTCTATCCACTGTTGCCGCTGTTTTTTCTGGCGGCGATGGCGGCCATCCTGGCGGTGGCGTTCGTCAATTCGCCCTGGACCTCGCTGGTGGCAGTGGCGACCGTGCTGGCGGGGATTCCGGCCTACGAGCTCACCGTCGGCCGAAGAGAAACTGCGAAACCACGGATGAACACAGATGAACACAGATAAAATCAGAAGGCAGAAGGCAGAGGCAGAGCTCAGTCTTTCTTCAGCCGCTTGAGGGAGATGGAGAGGCCGGCGGAGCTGCGGCGGTCGATGCGGGTGTCGAGCTCGGGGTGGTTCTGGACGGCCTGGAGGAAGTCCTGCATGTCGCGGCCGTGGGAAATCACGTTGTGGGCGACGATGGCGCCGCCGGGGCGGACTTTGGGGAAGACCATTTCGAAGTAGCGGAGGTAGTCCTCCTTCCAGGCGTCGATGAAGACGAGGTCGAAGGGGCCCTCGAGCGTGGGGATGAGCTTGAGGGCGTCGCCCTCGCGCAGCTCGATAATTTCGGTGAGCCCGGTCTTCTGGAAGTTCTCGCGGGCCAGCGCGGCGCGCTCGGGGTCGATTTCGAGCGTGGTGAGCTTGCCGCCGGTGCGGCGCAGCGCCATGCCCATCCAGATGGCCGAGTAGCCGTTGGAGGTGCCGACTTCGAGCACGCGCTGGTAGTTGTGCTCGAGGATGAAGTCGTGAAGGAACTCGCCGTCGGCGCGGGGGACGTTCATCATGCCGGGCTGGCCGTGCATCTGGTCGAGGTAGGCGCGGATCGCAGCGTCGTCGAGCGGTTTTTCGGGCGCGGCCGCGCCCAGCGGCGCCAGCGTGGCGAGAAGGATGAGGGCGAGAAGTTTCTTCATGGCGCGACCTCCAGCGGAAGTCATGCTTCACATCCATTTTTCCCGATAATGCTTCCCGTAGACCCGCTTGGCGATTCGCTCAACGTCCCCTCGGCTCAGGGCCTCCACGCGCAGGACCTCGCGGAAGGTGTCCGGAGAAGTTGTTACGCAGGTCAGAATCACGCCGTACACATCGGCCCGCCTCTGGGCCGAGGGCTCGTTGTCGGTGAAGGCCTTGTAAACCTCCGCCGCGAAGAGCCAGATGGCGATCTCCTGCCGTGGGTCAGCGTCACAGCGGAACCCCTCCTCCCACTCCTGGAAGGACAACGGGCGGTGCTCGGCGAAGGCGGCTTGAATCTGCCGAATGCAGGCGCAATCCTCTTCGTTGAAGGGCGGATTCCGCATCTGAGTGTTCTTTTTCAGTTGGTCGGCCCGCGCCCACACGCGTCCCTCTCTCCCCTGAATCTGCACCTGGAGCATGCCCGGCTGCAACTGAGAACGCGGGATCTGGACAACGCGCCCGCTCGGGTCAAGGAAAGGCACGGTCTCGGTCACGTAGCGGTGTCCGCCGAAAAAGCGTTTCAGCCACGTGATGAACGCTGACATAGGCAATGCCCGATTGTGCGAAGGCTATCATCTTGCTACGGGGAGGGTCAAACCGGCTATAGGAAAAAGTTGTGGAAAAGTGAGAGAAGGGGCTTGCCAAAGGAAAGGGGCGGGGGTAGTATATGGATTGCCTGGGAGGGTAGTACGCCCACCCGGGCAGGAGGAACGGCAATTCGGCTTCAGACCCGGCCGGATACATCCTAGGGAGATGCGCTGAGCGCGTCCCGCATGCTTGGTTGACAGCGGGACAGGGTGAAAGCACCCGGCGCGCGGCGCCGGGTTTTTTGTTGTCCGGGGAAGCCCGGAAAGAAAAAGCAGGTCCCTCGACTTCGCACCGACTCCGTCGGTGCTCCGCTCGGGATGACAGCGAGCGGCGAGTGACGAGGGGGCGCTGAGTGGTGAGCATTCGAGAGAGTGCTCAGCAGCCAGCGTCGAGGACGCTGGAAGGGCTCTTTGACCCTTCGGTTTGTCGCGGTGAGAGCGAAAGCTCTTTGACCCTTCGACAAGCTCAGGGTCAAAGAACTCGCCCCGATGAAAGAATCGGGGCTCGTTCTTTGACAACTGAAACGGGCATATAAGGTCCTGAAGGCGGACTGGCTCGAGCAGGTGTGCTCGGGAAGAGTCAGCCGACAGGGCCGAGGCGCAAATTCGTTTGAAACTCAGCGCGCGACCATTCCTCGCCCCGATATCGCGGGGCGGGGAGGCTTGCTCGGTTTTTCGTCCGGTTCGATGCGGATGACGGCGCGTGAGAACGCGGCGTGGTTCGGGTCGAGCTCGAACGAAAGGGGCTGAGTAAGTTTTGTGGTCAAGCTACTAAGGGCGTACGGTGAATGCCTTGGCGCCAGCAGGCGAAGAAGGACGTGGTCAGCTGCGATAAGCCTCGGGGAGCCGCAAGCAGGCTTTGATCCGGGGATGTCCGAATGGGGAAACCCGCTCTCGAGCAATCGGAGTGACGGCCCGCTGAATCCATAGGCGGGCGCGAGCCAACCCAGGGAAGTGAACCATCTCAGTACCTGGAGGAAGAGAAAGCAACAGCGATTCCGTCAGTAGCGGCGAGCGAACGCGGAACAGCCCAAACCCCGGTCTTGTGGAAACACAGGAGCGGGGGGTTGTAGGACCGTCCACACGGAGTTACCAATCCGCTCGGTAAGGGAACGGCGTGGAAACGCCGGCCAAAGAAGGTGATAGCCCTGTACCTGAAACCGGTGCGGACTCCGGACGGCATCCTGAGTACCACGGGACACGAGAAATCCTGTGGGAAGCTGGGAGGACCTTCTCCCAAGGCTAAATACTCGCTGGCGACCGATAGTGAACCAGTACCGTGAGGGAAAGGTGAAAAGCACCCCTGCGAGGGGAGTGAAATAGTACCTGAAACCGTATGCTTACAATCAGTCGAAGCCCCGCACCTAAATCACTCTTCCGGGAGTGAGCCGTGTACTACGTGTACCTTCTGCAGAACGTTGCTGATGCTGACGACTTCTACCTGGGTTGCACAAGCGATCTGAAGCAAAGGCTTGAGTCGCACAACCGAGGGGAAAACACAGCAACAACCGGCCGGCAATGGAAGCTGGTCTACTACGAAGCGTATACGACACGGGCAGCCGCTCGGAGGCGCGAGTACCGTTTGAAACACAACGGGAAAGCGAAAGCCGCCTTGCTGCGGCGAATTCGAGAAGGTCTAGAGTGATTTAGGTGCGGGGTGACGGCGTGCCTCTTGCATAATGAGCCGGCTACTTACTCTCTGCAGCCAGGCGAAGCGAAAGCCAGCCGTAGCGAAAGCGAGTCCGAACAGGGCGACCAGTTGCTGGGAGTAGACGCGAAGCGGGATGATCTATCCTTGGCCAGGGCGAAAGTCGGGTAACACCGACTGGAGGCCCGAACCGGTGTTGGTTGAAAACAGCTCGGATGAGCTGAGGATAGGGGTGAAAGGCTAATCAAATTCCGTAATAGCTCGTTCTCCCCGAAATAGCTTTAGGGCTAGCCTCGGGTGATTCGTCGCGGTGGTAGAGCACTGGATGGGCTAGGGGGCATTAAAGCCTACCGACTCCAACCAAACTGCGAATGCCGCGAACGTCAGCTCGGGAGTCAGGCTACGGGGGATAAGCTCCGTGGCCAAAAGGGAAACAGCCCAGACCGCCGGCTAAGGTCCCCAAGTGCAGGCTAAGTGGGAAAGGGCGTGGAGTTGCTTAGACAGCCAGGAGGTTGGCTTAGAAGCAGCCATCCTTTAAAGAAAGCGTAACAGCTCACTGGTCAAGCGGCTCCGCACCGACAATCCAACGGGGCTCAAGCATGCCACCGAAGCCGCGGATTTCCGCCCTTCCTTCGGGAAGGGCGGGAGTGGTAGGGGAGCGTTCTGTGGAGTCCGAAGCTCGGGCGCGAGCCCGGGTCAACGCCACAGAAGTGACTCTGCCGGCATAAGTAGCGATAAGGAGGGTGAGAATCCCTCCCGCCGAAAGCCTAAGGTTTCCTGAGCAACGTTCGTCGGCTCAGGGTTAGCCGGTCCCTAAGGTGAGGCCGAAAGGCGTAACCGATGGACAGGGCGTCAACAATCGCCCGCTCCCGTGTTCACGTTATGACGACGGGGGGACGCAGACGGTAGGTGGAGTCCCGAGATGGAATTCGGGATTGGACGTTTTGGGAGGATCCGGTAGGCAAATCCGCCGGGTCAACTCTTGGGACGGACGCGAGGGCGCAAGCCCACAAAGTCCACTGGGCCACGCTGCCGAGAAAAACCCCTAAGCAGTGAGTACGGGAACCGTACCTCAAACCGACACAGGTAGGCGAGGTGAATATCCACAGGCGCGCGAGTGAGAGCTCTC
>Ga0209399_10000492_pt1 | contig 23807 bp, 24 predicted proteins | sample OV2TP3_FD_184130 | JGI IMG/M metagenome (GOLD analysis project Ga0209399, IMG submission 184130) | Hot spring microbial communities from Beatty, Nevada to study Microbial Dark Matter (Phase II) - OV2 TP3 (SPAdes) (version 3) | ecosystem: Environmental > Aquatic > Thermal springs > Hot (42-90C) ... | reverse complement strand
CAAGGGGAAAGACGGTAAATGCAGCCGTCAGCTATCAGCCGTCAGCCGTCAGCAAAGACATGCCTGATTTTGCTGATAGCTGATAGCTGATAGCTGATAGCTTTTCATTCGCCCTGGTAGACCTCCACCTTCTTTATATTCCTCTGGAAGGCGAGGTAGTCCTCCTTCGTCATCTCCGGCCTGGAGGTCTCCAGGATCTTCCGGGCAGGCCCGGCGTCGTCGTAGAGCAGGTCGATGGCCATGGCCGCCAGGGACTTGGCCGGCCAGACGTAGCCCTTCTCCGCGTCGGAGATGTGCCACTCCGGGGTGTGGCCGCTGCCCGTGGCCCCGGCCATGAAGGGGTGGAGGGCGGGCATGATGTAGGAGACGTCCCCCATGTCCGTGGACCCCGTCCGGTGGCCGCCCCGCGCGAAGTGCTCCTCGCCGCCCAGGATCGGGAGGATGTTCTGCTTGAACAGGTCGGCCATCTGGGGGTCGTTCCTGAGGGGGAAGTAGCCGGGGAGGGTGGCGATCTCCACCTGTGCGCCGAGGGCCAGGGCCCCGGCCCTGAGCGCCCGGTCCACCTTCCGGTTGGCCTCCTGAATGGCGGCCGTGGTCTTGCCGCGCACGTAGGTCTCCATCCTCACGTCGGCGGGGATGACGTTGACGAGGTCCCCGCCCCTCGTGATGATGGGGTGGACGCGGATGCTGTCATGGTCGCGGAAGGTCTCCCGCAGGGCGTTGATGGCCGCCAGGCCCACGTGGGCCGCGTAGAGGGCGTTGATCCCCTTGTCGGGCGCGCCCCCGGCGTGCGCCTCCTTGCCGATGTAGCGGATCTGTTTGACGATGCAGCCGTTGGAGGAGTCGGCCACGCCCGCCAGCCGGTCCTCGCGGGACCCGCTGGTGTGGATCATCATGGCCATGTCGATGTCGTCGAACTCCCCCAGGCGGATCAGCTCCGGCTTGCCGCCCAGGAACTCGATCTTCCCCTCCTTCATCAGGCCGGACCGGTACTCGACCTCGACGTACTCCTCGGCGGGGACGGCGAAGAAGACGACGTCCCCGGAGAGGTGCCGGATGGCGCCGGCGTCCGCAAGGCCCATGGCCGCGCCCACCAGGCCGGCGATCTGGGCGTTGTGGCCGCAGGCGTGGGCCGCGCCGGTGCCGGTGTTGGCCTGAGGGTGGCTGGCCACGATGAGGGCGTCCAACTCACCGATGAGGGCCACGGTGGGGCCCTCTCTGCCGCTTTCGAGCTTCGCCTTGACGCCGGTGATGGCCAGGCCCGCCCGGTGGGGGAGGTCCAGGGAGGCGAACTTCTCCCGGACGAGGGCGGCGGTCTCGAACTCCTTGAATCCAAGCTCCGGGTTTTTCATGATCGTCTCTCCGAGGGCGACGATCTCGTCCCGGCGGCGATCTATGGCCTCATAAACCTTAGCCTTCAGCTCCTCTTTAGTCATGGGAATATCTCCGCTTTCTATTTTGCATCCGGTCGCTAACGCTCCCGGCTTGGCCTATCCATTTTGCGCTTTGCATTTCCCAAAATAGACGCGCCCCGGCGCTTTGTCAAGCGGTATTTTCCCCTTCCACGTAACGGAATGGCTTTTGGCTTGACTATTGTCGGGCAAGGGGATAGATTTACGACGGTATAGTTCAAGGTTAGGAGGTTCAAAGTTAGAAGGTTATAAACTTTGAACCTTGAACTCTGGGGGGTGTGACTTATGATCTGCGAACGCTGCGGAAAGCGCCCGGTGACAACAGTCTCGACGGTCCTGGTCGGAGGCCGCAAGGTGGCGACCTACCTGTGCGACTCCTGCCGCGCGGCCGAGGCCCCGGCCCTGGAGAGGCCGTGCGCCCGCTGCGGAGAGCGCGAGGGGACCGTGAAGCTCGTTCGGCTGACGGAGGGCAGGCGGATGGTGTCCTACCTGTGTGAGGGCTGTGCGAGGGAGGGAGGGAGGGGGCGAAGATGAATAGAGAGCAGGGACAGCGGCGCGTCCTGATCATTGACGAAGAGGGGAACTTCAGCAGGGCGCTGGGGATCTACCTCTCCGATCTGGGGCTGCGCACCTCGACCGCGAGCGACTGGGCGGAGGCCCTGGACAAGATTCTGGGGGAGCGGCCCGAGGTCATCCTGATCAACCCCCATCTGAGCACGGTGACAGGAGAGGCCATCCTGGGCTTTCTCAGGGAGGAGGGGGACCGCACCCCCGTGGTCGTGATCTCAGACCATCTCGACGCGAGCCGCGTTGAGATGCTTAAGTCGCTGAATGCAAATGAGTTCGTTCGAAAGACGGACGCCTTTTTTCAGATCGCGCAGGCCATCTCAAGGGTGATGCCGGAGTGGTCCGCCGAAGGCGCGCCCATGATCACGGACGAGGAGTTTGAGCGGATCATGATTCAGCGCATCGCGGAGGTGGCCGAGGAGGTTGAAAAAAACAGGTGGCCTGGCCAGGTCCGGGGGGGGGGCCTGTCGTCGCTCAGGGCACCCGAGCCGGACTCTGAGCCTCTGACGCCTTCGAGGGGCGCCGGGGAAGCGGCCTCCGGCGGTCCGGCGCGTCCCCTGGAGTCGACGCCCCTGCCCCCACCCCCGCCTCCGGTGGAGGGGGAGTCTCAGAGGGTCCGGCGAGTGAGGCGACGACGGGGGCGATCCGGGTCGAATGCCCGGCGCGTCTTTGTGATTCTGTTCGTGGTCTGTCTTCTGGCGAGTGCGCTGTATATCGTCGTGACGATGGGACTGGCGAGTTTTGTGAGGGGATGAGCGTCAGCCTTATAGGGGAGTGGCCTGGGGGGCTTCTAACTGGGGGGACGGCTCGGCTGTGTAGAGGAGGTCCCGCGACCGGCTGACGAACTGGTCGAGGTCGGAGAAGAAGGCGAGGACCTGATCGGCCACCTGGGACTTGAAGCTGGTCAGGCTGTCTCCCTCCAGCCCGAACGACGCGCCCACGTCGCTGAGGAAGGCGTCGAGGCCGTCCATCACGGCGGACTCCGTGTCATCGAGGGCCTGGTCCACCGCGTCGAAAAAGCCCTGCGCCGCCTCTCCGGAGAGGTCGATCATCCGGTCGGTGGCCGAGAGATACTCGTCGAAGAGGCCCGAATCACCCTGCGCGAAGGTCTCGGAGTGGCCGGCGAACTGGTGGAGGAAGGTGGCGTCGAGTGAGATGCTCACCTCAAAGGTGCGCCCCACGTTCTGGCTGGTCGACTGGAGGTGGCTCGCCGCCTCCTGGTCCAGGCCCACGGAGACCGTCTGCGTGCGGGCGTAGAAGAGGTTCAGCTCCGTCTGCCGTTCCACCTGAACGCTTCGGGAGGCGGTGGAGACGGGCTTATCCTCCTGAGGGACGGTGGTGGTCTCTCTCGCTGTGGAGCGGACGGCAGCGATCTCCCGCCGGATGGCGAGGCGGCGGAACTGGAAGGCGAAGCTGCGGAACCCGCCCTGTTCGGGGGCGGGCGTCAGGTCGAAGCGGTCTTTCTGCGGGTCTTCGACGGGCTCCCCCTGAGCAGCGGGCTGAGATGGGCGGAGTCCGGCGAAGGATTTGAGCAAGGGATGTGCGCCGGGCTGCAGCGCGTTGAACAGGCTGTTCTGGATCATCGCATTCCCCCCAGGAATAGGTTTGTCCATACCTATCGGCAAAACGCCTGACGTACTTGAGGGAAATCCACACTCATCCTCCCCTCCCGGAAGCGGAGAATGGGAGAGGGGGGAAGGGGGGACTCCCCGTTTCCCCCATTCCCCCTTTCTCCCCTTCGGGGATGGGCGGTGGGGCAGGGCTATCGCTCTATGATGATCTCAAACCGGCGGTTCATGGCCTGCCCCTGCGGGGTGTCGTTGGGGGCGATGGGCCGGCTCTCGCCGCAGCCGACGGGGTGGAGGATGCGGGGGTCGATCTTGGCCTGGTTGACGAGGTAGTCCCGGACGGCCGCGGCGCGGAGTTCCGAGAGCTTCAGGTTGTAGGCGGGCGTCCCGTCGTTGTCGGTGTGGCCCTCGACCATAGCGCGGGAGGGGTTGTTGCCCCGGATGAACAGGGCCGCCTCCTCCAGGTGTTTGATGGCCCCCGGCAGCAGGGTGGAGCTCCCCTTGGCGAAGAGCTGTTCGCCCTGGATGACGAAAACCGGCAGGACGTAGTCGCCCACGAGCACGGCGTCCCGCTCCCGCAGGGGGTCGGCGCTCCCGGCCAGGCCCACGACGCGGGAGACGCAGTATTTGTCCTGGACCTGAATGGCCTTGAGCTGGCCGACAAAGACCTGCGAGTTGATGGTTTCGCCCCCGGTCTCGTCGTCGATCTGCTTGTCCCGGTAGACGTTCAGGAGCGCGCCGGTCTTCAGGTTGTGCTGCCGTCCGATGGTGACGTAGTAGTCGTTGGCCGACGTGCTGTCCTCGGGCTGAGCGCCCGTGTTCAGGGTGGTCTGGACCTTGATCACCCGGTGGCGGGGCGAGGCCGCGTGGGCAGGGGAGGCCAACAGGACAAGGAGAAGAACGAGAAGCGCGTTTTTCATGACCGGACCTCCAACATGTGCCTCATCCGCTCGACAAAGACCGGAAGCGCCTCCTCCGGGTCCGGGATCTCCGGGTGCCAGCGCTTCTCGTGCTCAAAGGACAGAAACCCCTCGTAGCCCATCCCCTTCAGCAGCTTCAGGAAGTTCTCCTGCGGGGCGTCCCCCTCGCCAAAGTGGACGTAGCGGTAGCCCCAGTCGTGCGTCGGGTCGGGGATGGAGTCCTTGAAGTGGGCGTGCGCGATGCGGGGGCCGAGGAGGCGGACGGTCTCCTCCCCCGTGTCGCCGCCGAAGCGGTAGGGGTGGTGCGTGTCCCACAGGACGCCGACATTGGGATGATCGGCGATTTCCACGACGGCTTTAACGTCCGGGGCGGCGTAGAAGTCGCCGTGGGTCTCCAGCAGGACTTTGACGCCGTGGTCCGAGGCGCAGGGGGCAAGGGCCCGGAGGGCCAGGCCCACGCGCTCGATGACGGCCTGCCGCTCCTCGCCGGGCGGAAACTTGTCCCCGAAGACGCGGACGCAGGGGGCGCCCACCCTCTGCGCGAGGTGGATGTAGGCCCTGGCCTCCTCCGCGTTCTTTTCGCGGGCCGAGGGGTCGGCGTCGTGGAACCGGGCGGAGGCGCCGAGATTGGGGATGGAGAGGCCCAGGCTGGCGAGCCGGTCCCGGGTGGCCGCGACGCGGGCGTCCGAGAACTCCGGCAGCCGGGTGAGGTCCATCTCCTCGCCCACGCCCCGGAACTCCACGCCCTCGAACCCGAACCAGTGGGCCGCCTCCACGACCTGGTCGAAGGTCCAGGCCGGGCAGCCCAGCGTGCTGAAGGAGAGTTTCATGGTGATTCCACCTTGTTTGTTCGGACGCTTTCAAGTATACCCATTCCGGCGCAGTTCGTCAAGCAAAAATCGCCCCTGTTTGATTCCACTTGACACGTGACGGGTCTCGATATATTTTTTCCGCGAAGTTCATCGCTCGATTCTTGCGTATTCCGCACCGGAAGGTATCCGATGGACGTCCTCATACACCAGGGTCGGGAATGCAGCCCTGTGGGAGCATTGGGCCAGGAGAAGCGCCGGTGAAAAGCCGCATCTAAACGGGTGCGGCTTTTCTACATGCGGAAGGGTTGAGAGATGAGAGATGAAGAGAAGGCCAGAGAGCAGCTTATCAGCGAATTGGCAGAGATGCGCCGACGGATTGCTGCGCTGGAGGCATCCAGGATCGAACACAGGCCTGCGGAAGAGAGGTTGCGCACTGCTGACGAGCTGTTGGACCTGCTGTGGGAGAGCGAGAGGCGATACCGTTCATTCATAGAGAATTTCCACGGGATAGCCTTTCAGTGTCATCTGGACTTTACACCTGTATTTTTTCAGGGAGCGGTGGAGGCAATCACGGGTTATGCAGAGGAGGATTTTCTGGCAGGAAACCCGCGATGGGACCAGATTATCCACCCGGATGACCTCCATGAATTTTGCGAAGGCATGGAGAAAATACGTTCAAGTCCGGGCCATTCAACTGAGAGGGAGTACCGCATTTTACGCAATGACGGGCAGATACGATGGATTCACGAGATCATTCAGAACATCCGGGATGGTTCCGGGAAGCCGAAGCTGCTTCAGGGGGTGCTCTATGACGTCACCGAGCGCAAGCTGGTGGAGGAGGAGCGCACCCGCCTGGAGGCGCAGCTTCGCCAGGCGCAGAAGATGGAGGCGATCGGCACGCTGGCGAGCGGCATCGCGCACGACTTCAACAACCTGCTGACCACCATCACCGGATTTGCGCAACTTTCCCTGATGGGGGCCGGCGGAGAAACTCGATGGCGGGAGTACATCGCCAGGATCCCCGAAAAGGTGAATCAGGCGTCGAAACTGATCTCCCAACTGCTGACCTTCAGTCGCCGGGCGGTCACCGAAAAAAAGTCCTTGCAGCTGATCCCTCTGGTCAAGGAGACGGCCAAGATGCTGGGGCGCACCCTTCCGGAGGATATCGCCGTCCAGCTCAAAACGCCCGGCGAGATCGCGCTGGTGAACGCCGACCCGACGCAGATGCAGCAGGTGATCATGAACCTGTGCGTCAACGCCTACCAGGCCATGCCCGACGGGGGAGAGCTGGCCCTGAGTCTGGAGAACGTGACCCTCGACGAGGTCTATTGCCGCCAGTATCCTTATGCCCGGCCCGGAGATCACGTCTGTCTGTCCGTACGAGACACGGGCGTGGGGATGATGCCCGAGGTGCAGGCGCGCATCTTCGAGCCATTTTTCACGACGAAGAAGGTGGGGGAGGGGACCGGGCTGGGGCTGTCGATGGTCTACGGCATCGTCAAGACGCACGAGGGGCATATCAACGTCACCAGCGAGGTGGGCAAGGGCAGCGAGTTCAAGGTCTATCTGCCGGCGATGCGTGTGAAGGTGGTCCGACGGGGCTTCTCCGCGGAGGAACGCCCCGCAGGTGGGACAGAGACGCTGTTGCTGGTGGAAGACGACGCCGAGGTGCTGGCGACCGGGCGGGCGATGCTGGAAGGGTTGGGCTACACGGTCCTGACAGCGGCGAACGGGGTGGAGGCGATAGAGGTCTATCGCGCCCATCGGGATGGGGTCGCGGCGGTGTTGACGGACATGATGATGCCGAAGATGGGGGGGCTGGCCCTCTACAGGGCGCTGGTGGAGATCAACCCGGCGGTGAAGGCTCTGATGATGAGCGGTTACAGTCTGGAGACGATAGCCGATGATCCGCGGGCGAGGGGGCTGAAGGGGTTTGTGGAGAAGCCGCTCGACACCCACAAGCTGGGGCAGGCGGTGCGACGGGCGCTGGATGAATAGACCCAGTATCGGAAGACAGGGGTCGGGGGAAGGAGATGGCATCTATGGCAACCGGCTCTATCCTCGTCGTGGATGACGACGACACCATACTCGATATCGTTGTCGATTACCTGAATGCCGAGGGTTACCAGACATTAGCGGCCGCCAGCGGGGAGGAGGCCCTCCCTCACCTTGATCGGCGCGACCTCGATCTGCTGATCACCGATTTCAAGATGCCCGGCATGAACGGCCTGGAGCTGGCCAGGAAGGCGCTGATGGCCGACTCCGACCGTCCGGTGATCCTGATGACTGCCTTTGCGGACGTGGACAACGCGCGGGAGTCGGTCTCCATCGGCGTCTACGATTTCATCCTCAAACCCTTCGACCTGGCGGACTTCGGGAATGTCATCCGCCACGCCGTCAGCCACCGGCGTCTCCTGATGCAGAACCAGGAGTATCAGCGCAACCTGGAGCGGATGGTGGAGGATCGGACGCGGGAGCTTCAGGAGGCCCTGCGGGGGCTTCAGGAGGCATCGGACAAACTCGAAGGCAAGGTGAAGGAGCTGGCCGGGCGCGACCGGATCAACCAGCTCCTGCTGACGGTTCACACGCTGGAGGAGACGCTCTCCGCCGTCCTCGAGGCCGTGCAGGACGCCCTCGGCGTGGAGCGCGCCGTGATCTTTCTGCCCGATGCGTCGGGACAGAGGCTGGAGCCCGTGGCCGGGGCAGGTGTGCTATCTCAGGGGGATCTCGCCTCATCGGAGGCCCTGCGCAGGCTCTCTGACCCCTGGGTCGAGGAGGTCGGAGCCGATGCGGCCCGAGCATTCCGGGAGGGCCGGGTTATCTCGGAGGAAGGCCCATCCGGACGATGCCGCGCGGTCGTCCCGATGCTCCGGATGGGAGAGGGGGTGGGGGTGGTCGCCGTGCAGAACCCGTTCAGCGGTCGCCCCCTCGCCGAAGAGGACGTGGAGAAGTTGATGGGCCTGACGGCGCTGGCGGCCGTCGCCGTCAGCGACGCCTGGCTCTACGGCGACAACGAACAGTGGAGGACGATGATGAAGAACGTGGGGAACCTCCTGTCCGGCAGCGACGTGGAGCTAAAGACAGACCCTCTGTTGGCAAAAGCCCATGACCGACCGGAAACCTGAAAAAGAGGAGAAGCCCGACGGCCCGGCCAGGGCCGATGCGGAGGTGGATGCGGGGATCGACCTCGACGCCATCGACCGCGTCCTGAGAGATGGTCTGGACGCCATCCCCGCCGGGAAGGTCTCCCGCGACAGCCTCCAGCCGCAGGTCGTGACCCGCCTGGACGTGACGCCGGAGGAGGCAAAGCCCCCTGAGGCTGAGCCCGCCCCGGAGGCATCTGCCCAGAAACCCGCTGCCGAGCTCCTTCTTGGACCGGCCACCCTCACCTTCCACGAGGAGTTCGGGGATGTGAAGGTGCGCATCCCCCCGGACAGGATGACTGTCTCCCTGGCGGAGTTTGAGCCCCGGCGCCGGGACATCTCCGTGGAAGAGATCGTGGCCGTCCTGGAGAAGAACCGCATTGTCTTCGGGATCGACGAGCGGGCCATCCAGGCCGTGCTCCGGGCCGTGGCCAAACGCGGAAAGTCGCCCCCCGATGTCATCATCGCGCGGGGCATCCCCGTGGTGAACGGCCAGGATGCCCGGTTTCTGCTCGATTGTCTGGAGGACAAACCGGGGGAGGCAGGCTCCGCCCCGGAGTTGACGGAGGAGGTCCTGGCCGACATGGAGAAGGTCCGCGCCGCCTTTCAGGAGGGCGTTGAACGCCTGCAAGAGGGGTCCCTGCGGGCCATCCGTGTGAATCCTGGCGAATGTATCCTCCATAAACTCCCCCCTGAGGAGGGCACAAAAGGCACGTCCGTTCTCGGCGTAGAGCATCCGCCCGAGGACGGTCGGGACGAGGCCTTCAAGGCAGGCCTCAACGTCCGCCTCTCCGACGACAAATTGTCATTCCACGCCGAGGCGTTCGGATACGCCGTCATCTCCTCTCATCAGGTGTCGATCCTCCCCCCCCTCCTCCTCTCCAAAGACAAAATGGCCGCCTGTTTTGTGAACCTGCCCCCCATCGGGCCACCCCGCCCGATTCCCGAAGTCCCTCTCCGGGAGGCCATCGCCCGGATGGGCATCCAGCACGGCCTCGACGAGGGGGCCATCTCCCGCCTGTGCGCCGGGGAGATTGAGGAGCGGATCGTGGCGGTCGCACAGGGTACTGCTCCGGTGAACGGGCTGGACGGTCAGACTCACCTGAAGGTGGAGGTGGCTGCGCAGCCCGGCAAGGTCCTCGAAGACGGCACCATCGACTTCAGGGAGAGAAACGTCGTCGCCAACGTCTCCGCCGAAGATCTCATCGCCGTCTACACGAAGGCCACCAAAGGCGCTCCCGGCACTGCCGTTACGGGCGAACCGATCACGGCGGCGGACGGCAAGGACGCGCGTCCGCAGGCCGGGGAGAACGTGCGCGTCCAGGAGGATGCGGAGACCGTCCAGTTCTTCGCCACCACCGCCGGTCACGTGCGCTTCTCTGACAACACGATCTCCGTCCAGGCAAGCTTCCAGGTATCGGGCGACGTCAGCCACAAGACCGGGGGGAACGTGGATTTCGTGGGGGACGTCGCGGTGGCCGGCACAGTCACGTCCGGGTTCACCGTAAAGGCCGGCGGGGCCGTCACCATCGGGGGCGGCGTGGATGTGGGGGCGAGGGTGGAGGCCGGGGGGGATGTCGTCGTGCGCTACGGCATCACCGGTCCTACTGCCTCCGTGAAGGCCGGGGGCGATGTGTTCGCCAAGTTCATCGCCAACGCCACGGTCGAGGCAAAGGGGGACGTGGTCGTGGGGGGCTACATCCACAATGCCGTCGTGAGGGCCGGCGGCCATATCCGGGTCCACGGACGGGGACGGCTCAAGAAGCAGACCAGCGCGGTGGTGGGCGGGAGCCTGATGGCTAAGGAGAGCGTCCACGTCGCCTCGGCAGGCTCTGCGTTCGACACTCAGACGCGATTGATCGCGGGGGTGGACCCCAACTACCTGGAGCGGATGCAGAAGATCAAGATCGGGGTCGAGTTCTGCGACACCAACGGCGTCCGCCTCCTCCGCGTCCTGCGGATTCCAACCCTCACGCCCGAAAACCTCCGGCGGGTCCTCCAGAGCGCCTCGCCCGAAAAAAAGCGCGCTTTTATACAGTTGGTGATAAAGCTCCAGGAGTTGGCCAAGCTCCGGCAAAAGTTCCTTGACGAGCAGGAACAGATCCAGGGACGTCAAGATGAGGTTCTCCAGCAGGCCGTCATACGGGTGGATGGAATCGTCTTCTCCAGTGTCCGGGTTCAGATCGGTGCGGTGGCCACCCTGGTGTTCAGGTCGCTGGAGGGGGTCAATTTCCGTCTCGACGTCAAGGATAGAAAGGTCGTGCCCTATCCCGTGCTGGAAGGCGCGGGGTGAGGGGCGCACGGCCGTGCTTAGATGCTATATCTGCTACGATCAGTCGCGCCAGGTCAGGAGATACATGTCCTTCTCCCTGTGCTGCCAGTACCCGATTCCATCTCTGCTAATCCGGGCGACCTTGCCCATGCGAACGGTCCGCGTTTTGAACTCGGAGAGGCGAAACAGACGGCGGAGCAGGCCGGGCAACTGGGGCTGCTGGTCGTCTCGCAGGGCGAAGTAGAGGATGCTGTAAGCGGGGTCGCACAGGTTTCTGTCGTAGAAGCCTGCGTCGATCGTGACAAAGGTGGGGCGTTTCAGCTCGCGGAGAAGGGAAGGGACCCGATCATCTTTGATGACCTCCGCAGGGCGCAGGTCGCGCAGCCGTTGTACGGTTGCCCACGCCTGTATCGGGGCCTGGACCAGGATGGGGAGCAACTGGTCGTCGAGGACGATCAGGCTCATGGGGTCAGGGCAGGACGGTAGCGTTCAAGGAGGGCCTCGGCCGCCAGTTCCACCGCCTCCTCGATGGCCTCCCGGCGCAGCTCCGGCCACTCAGACAGGAGCTGATCCATCGAGTAACCCATCTTCAAAAAGGTCAGGACAGACTGAACCGGGATGCGGGTTCCCGCAAAGATCAGTTGACCGTGGCAGATATCGGGGTCGATGATCAGGTATTTGCCAATGGGCATTTTTCTCAAGGCGTTATCCCCTCTGATAAGTTGTAGAAAATGTACGACAACGCCCTGTAAAAGTCAACAGGGGTTCCCCTTGCGGAGCCGGACCTGACTCACGCAGCGTGGCGAACGATCGCCGCGCTTTTTTTGTGGGTATTGCGGGCCGCGCGCCGCCGGTTGACTTTCGCGTGGCGTTGTTATAGATTAAGGCGTGAGACGGCAAACGGCAAACGGCAAACGTGAGAGAGGTCTTATGCCCAAATTTCGACCTGATGCCCTGAGACAGATCGGGTACGAGCTTTTCGGGGCCGCCGGGTGCTCGGTGGAGGACGCCCGGACGGTGGTGGACCACCTCGTGGAGTCAAACCTCTTCGGGCACGACTCGCACGGGGCCATCCGCTTTTACGAGTACGCCCATCACGTCCGGGAGGGCCGGTTCCGGCCCCGCGCGGCCCCCAGGATCGTCCAGGAGGCGCCCTGCACGGCTGTGGTGGACGGGGGCGGGGCGATGGGGCAGGTGGGGGCGACGTTCGCCGCGCGCCTGGCCATCCGCAAGGCCCGCGAGCACGGCACGGGGACGGTGGCCCTGCGGAACACGAGCCACGTGGGCCGGGCCGGGGCCTACCCGCTGATGGCGGCGCGGGAGGGGATGCTGGGGCTGGCGTTCGTGAACGCCGGCAAGCTGGGCTACCAGATCGCCCCGTTCGGGGGGATAGACGGCCGGCTGAGCACGAACCCTATCGCGTTTGCCGCGCCGAGGCGGGGCGCGGACCCGATTATGGTGGACATGACCACGTCGGTGGTGGCCGAGGGGAAGATTCGCCTGGCCATCAACCAGGGCAAGCCGGTCCCGGAGGGGTGGATCATCGACCACGAGGGCCGTCCGACGACCGACCCGAGAGACTTCGCCGCCGACCCGCCGGGGGCCATCCTGCCCATGGGGGGCGTGGTGGCGCACAAGGGCTATGGGTTGAGCTTTGTGGTGGAGCTGCTGGCCGGGACGTTGAGCGGGCAGGGGTGCGCGGCCGGGGAGCGGACGATGAGGAGCAACGGCGTGCTGCTGACGGTCTATCGCATCGAGCACTTTGCAGACCTGAGCGCCTATTATGAGGAGGTGGAGGGCCTCATCCGCCACGTGCAATCCAGCCGGGTCGCGCCGGGGTTCCGCGAGATCCTGACGCCGGGGGAGCCGGAGTTCAGGACCGCGCGCCGGCGGGAGCAGGAGGGGATCGAGGTGGACGACATGACCTGGTCGCGCATCTGCGATGAGGCGCGGGCGTTCGGCATAGACCCGGCGAAGTGGGGATGACATGCAGTCCTGTCTTCACATCTTCGTAGACGGCGTCGTGCAGGGGGTCGGGTTCCGGTTCTTCACGGAGCGGATGGCCGGTCGCTACGGGCTTTCGGGGTGGGTGAGGAACCTGTCGGACGGCCGGGTGGAGGTCGAGGTGGAGGGGGAGGAAGGGGTCCTGAACGCCTTCCTGGGGGACGTGAGGCGAGGCCCCCTACACGCCCACGTGACGAACGTGCAGGTGAGCCGCCGCCCCGCGACAGGACAGTACACGGGATTTGAGGTGAGGTTCTAATTTTTGAAAGGATCTTATGAACGACCTGACACGCTATATCCGGGACGTCCCCGATTTCCCGAAGCAGGGCATTCTGTTCCGGGACATCACCCCCCTGCTCCAGAACCCGGCGGCGTTCGCCGGGGCCGTGGAGGCCCTCGCGGGGCCGTATCGAGACGGGCGGATCGAGGTGGTGGCGGGGATCGAGTCCAGGGGCTTCATCTTCGGGGCCGCGCTGGCGCGCCTGCTGAATGTGGGGTTCGTGCCGATCCGCAAGCCGGGCAAGCTCCCGGCGGAGAAGGTGCGGGAGGAGTACCAGCTGGAGTACGGCACGGATGCGGTGGAGGTCCATCGGGACGCGGCGAGGCCGGGGCAGCGGGTGTTGATGGTGGACGACCTCCTGGCCACCGGGGGGACGATGGCGGCGAGCTGCGCCCTGATCGAGCGGATCGGCGGACGGGTCGCGGGCGTGGCGTTCCTGATCGAACTGACCTTCCTGAAGGGGCGGGAGAAGCTGAAGGGGCGGGAGATTCATGCGGTGATACAGTATTGAACGGACGATCTGACACAGACCTCCGGGCCTACTCCGGCCGGGCGCTGCTCGTGGCGGCCGCCATCTCCTCGTCTCTCCACCTGGCCCTGGCCCTGGCGACGCCGGAATGGGGGGGCGGCAGAGGGTTGCCGATGTTTCGCCGGCCTCCTTTCGTGGTGCGGATGGAGAAGCTGGACCTCACCCCCCAACCCCCTCTCCCACCCTTCGACTCCGCTCAGGGCAGGCAGGGAGAGGGGGAGGGAAAAAAGCCGGCTCGTATAGAAGAGAAGGACGGAGGCCAGGATAGCCATAAAGAAACGGAGCAAAGGCTTTTTCCTGTTTCCCCGGCCCCCGATCCCCAATCCCCGATCCCTGTTTCTGCGGATGGAGAGGAGAAGGACCTGCTCCTTGCGGCTCATGGGGGTGAGGGAGCGGATAGTCTGGCCTTCACAGGCGGCGGGGAGGGTCTCCCCTTCTCCCCTTCTCCCACTCTCCCCGTCGGGGAGGAGGCGGTGGGCGGGGCAGGGGCTGTGGAGATGTGGGAGGTGGAGGAGCCCCCGAAACAGGTCGCGTTCGTGGAGCCGGAGTATCCCGCGCTGGCCCGAAGGATGGGCGTGGAGGGGTCGGTCGTCGTCCGTTACCTGGTGGACCGGGACGGCCGGGTGGAACAGGTGACGGTTCTGGAAGGGCCGGAACTCCTGCGGGAGGCGTGCCTCCGCGCGGTAGGGCAGTTCATCTACGAGCCGGTCTATCACCGGGGACGCCGGACCAAGGTCTGGATGAGGCAGGTAGTCACGTTTCGGCTGGAGTAGGGGCGGGTTATAACCCGCCCCTACGTCTCTTTTAGCGCCTCCTCGATGGCCTCGAACAGGTCCTCCAGCCTGAAAGGCTTGGGGAGGAAATGTCGGATGCCAAGCTGTTTCATCTCCTCGATCTTGGGGTCGGCGGAATAGGCGGTGATGACCACGGCAGGGGTATAGATCCCCATGTCGTGGAGCGCCCGGACGAAGGTCACGCCGTCCATCAGGGGCATGTAGAGGTCCACGGTCATCAGGTCAAAGGGCTGCTGACGGGCCATGGCAAGCCCCACGTAGCTGTCCACGGGCACGCTGACGCGGTAGCCCCGGGAAGACAGGAGGTCGGCGATAAAGGTCCGCATGCCGTCCATGTCTTCCAGAATGAGGATGTGCTTGGGGGTCTTGGGATCCGGGTTTTTGTCGTCCATGAGAGGGCCCTTTCGCGCATCAAAATAAAAGATATGGTGGGGGATGTCAATAGATAAAGCGATGAACGATGAACAAAGACAACGATGAAGTATGAACGATGAACGATGAAGTAAAAGCATAAACCTGATTTGCTTTTCGTTCATCGTTCCGCGTTCATCGTTCTGCGTTGCTCTTTCTGCGTTCATCGTTCCACGCCACCTCACGCTCCCATGAGGTCGCGTGCCACCACCCTGTTCCACGTTCATCGTTCTATTCGGAGGTTGCCGTGTCTCTATCCGCCTGGTGGCAGGGGGCTCGATACCATTTCGTGTCGTCAAGTTTTCTGGCGGCCACCGTGGGGAGCGCCGTTGCGCTGGGCCTGGAGGGGCGCTTCGACGCGGTGAACCACCTGCTGGTCCTGGCGGCCCTGGTGATCAACCACGTGGCGCTGAACCTGACGGACGACTATTTCGACTACAGGCACGCGGTTGACGAGGCAGACCCGGCGTGGCGCTCCGTCTATTCTGGAGGGAGCGGAGTGCTGACGGGGGGCCTACTGTCCCCGCAGAGCGTCCGCCTGGCCTTCGCGCTGGGGTACGTCCTCACCGCCCTCATCGGGATCGCTCTGGTGTGGCGGGTCGGGCCGTGGGTGCTCGCCTTTCTGGCCGTCGGGCTCTTCTCCTCGATCTTCTACACCGCGCCCCCGGTCCGGTTCGGGTACCGCGGGGCGGGAGAGGTGGTCATGCTGCTCAACTTCGGGCCGGTGATCGGCCTGGGGACCTTCTTCGTTCAGACGGGGCGGGTGACCTTTCCGGCGCTCTGGGCGGCTCTGCCGCTGGGCGTCCTCATCTTCTCGCTGATCTGCCTGAACGAGATCCCCGACTTTGCGGAGGACAGGCGGGGAGGGAAGCGGAACCTGGTCGCCCGGTACGGGCAGCGCGCCGGGGCCGTCCTCTACGTCGCAGGGCTGGCCGTGACCTATCTCATCCTGGCCGTCGGCGTGGGGATGCGGTGGATGCCGCCGGGGTGCGGGTGGGCGTTTCTGACGGTCCCCCTGGCCGTCCGGTCGAGCCGGGCCGCCCTGCGCTACAGGGAGGCGCCGGACCGGGTCGTCTTCGCGCAGATCGACATTGTCCGGATTCACAACATCGTCGCGATCCTCCTGGCCCTGGCGTACTGTTTTGCGAAGACGGGCGCATGGGGCCCACCGGGCGCGGTCCCGGTGATCCTGGGGGCCATGACCATTCTCTACCTGCCGGTGGCCGTGAAGATGGCGAGGGCGGGCGGGTGAGACCTCACCCACCCCCATACCCCCTCCCTCTCCGTATACGGAGAGAGGGTGGCGGGTCGCGACCTCATGGGAGCGACAGGTGGCGTGGGGGGCATCAAGGGCCTTATCCACAGCCTTGGGGGAGGGTGAGGTCTGTCTTCTGTGCGTTCCTCGTCATTCTCCTGACGGCAACTCCGGCCTTTGCCCAGCCCACGGCAGAGGATATCCTGGCGGGCATGCGGGCCCGCTTCGCGGCGCTGAAGGACTACCGGTGTCTGGTGGAAGCGCGGGCGGATCGCCCGAAGCCGGGGCAGATGCTGATCCGCTACACCTTCAGCAAGCCCAGGCGCATCCGCATGGAGTTTCAGCGGCCCAGGCGGGGGGCCGTGGCGATCTACACGGGCGGGGACCGGGTGCGGGTGCGCCGGTTTCGGTGGCTGCCGATCACGCTGACGTTCGCGGTCACGGACGCCCGGATGAAGTCGCCGCAGGGGCACCGGGTGGACCAGACGGACTTCGGGGCGTTCATCGAGGATGTCGCGCAAGACGCGGCCCGCGGGACGCTGACCTACGGGGGAGAGGAGACGGTGGAGGGCCGGAGGGCGCACCGGCTGGAGCTCGTCCGGCCAGCGCCCACGACGACGCGAGATTACCGGAGGATGGTCCTCCACGTGGACGCGGAGGCGGGCCTGCCGTTGCGGGTCGAGACGTTCGGGTGGGATGGGGGGCGTATCGAGACGGTGGTGTTCCGGGAGCTGAAGGTGGACGTGGGCGTGACGGATGAGGCGTTCGATTTTTAACGACGTAGGGCTGCGATTCATCACGTCCGATGTTAGACCGATGGGCGCGATAAATCACGCCCTTACACGATTTTGATGCGCATCTCGTGGATCGCCGCCCGGTGCTACGCCCTGCTGACGGAACGCGGGCCGTGGGTCGAGAGCTGCCGGGCGCTGGCCGGACAGACGGGCGCGCCGGGGGCCCGGAGGCTCCTCGATGTGGGGGCCGGGCCGGGGACAATGGCCCTGGAGATGGAGGCCCTCTTCCCGGACGCGACGGTCGTGGGGCTGGATGCCTCCAGGCGGATGCTGGCCGAGGCGCGCCGCTCAGAACAAAGGAGGCGTGGAGGGGCGGAAAGAAGAAGCGAAAGGGAGAGTGGGAGAGCGGGAGAAGGGGAGAAGAATCTCTCTCCCTTTCCCCCATTCCCCCTTTCTCCCTTTCAGGGAAGGGGGGGGAAGGGGGGCCGGGTGGTCTGGGTGTGCGGGGACGCGGCGCACCTCCCCTTCCGGGGCGGGGTCTTCGACGGGGTGGCGGGGCACAGCGTCCTCTACCTGACGGCGGGGCCTGAAGGGGTCCTGCGAGAGGTGATGCGGGTGCTGAGGCGCGGGGGGAGGGCGGGGTTCGTAGAGCCTCGCGCAGGGGTTCAGGGCGCGGCGTGGCGCGCAGGTCGCGGGGGGCTGCGATTCCTGGCCTCGATGCTGGGCTGGCGCTGGGTGAGCCGCTTCCACCGTCGTTACGATGAGGTGGAGATCGTGCATCTCCTGAGGGCCTGCGGCTACGGCGAGGCGCAGGGGGAGGTGGCGGTGGAGGGGTTCGGGGTGCGCGTGACAGGAAGGAAGGATGGATGAACGCATCGCATTCACCAGAGCGCATGCCAGTCGTGATCTGTTCCGGGGAGGAGATCGCCCGGCAGGTGGCGGGGAGGGTCGCGGACCTGATCCGCCAGCGGGCGGCAGAGGGGAGGCCGGCCGTGCTGGGGCTGGCGACCGGCTCCACTCCCATCGGGGTCTATCGCGAGCTGGTCCGGCTGCGCAGGGAGGAGGGGCTCGACTTCTCGAACGTCGTGACGTTCAACCTGGACGAATACTACCCGATGTCGCCGGACAGCATCCACTCCTACCACCGCTTCATGCGCGAGAACCTGTTCGACCACGTCAACATCCGGCCGGAGAACACCCACATCCCGCGCGGGGACATCCGGCCGGAGGGGGTGGAGGCGCACTGCGCGGAGTATGAGCGGAGGATCGCCGGGGCGGGGGGGATCGACCTGCAGGTCCTGGGCATCGGGCGGACGGGGCACATCGGGTTCAACGAGCCCGGCTCGGACCAGGCCACGCGCACCAGGCGGATCAACCTGGACACGGTGACCCGGCGGGATGCGGCCGCGGACTTCTTCGGGGTGGACAACGTGCCCCGACAGGCCCTGACAATGGGGGTGGGGACGATCCTGGAGGCCCGGCAGATCGTCCTGATCGCCACCGGAGAGCACAAGGCGCAGACCCTCCGGCGGGCGGTGGAGGGGGAGGTCTCGCCCCTGGTGGTGGCGTCCTACCTCCAGCAGCACCGGGACGTGACGGTCTATCTGGACGAGGCCGCGGCCAGTGAGTTGACCCGTTGCAAGACCCCCTGGCTGATCGGAGAGCCTGTCTGGGACGAGGCGCTGGAGAAGCGGGCGGTGATCTGGCTGGCGGGGAAGTGCGGGCGGGCCATCCGGCACCTGGACGAGACCGACTACATCGAGAACCGCCTGGCCGGCCTCCTGGAGCGGCGCCCGTCGGCGGACGCGCTGAACGAAAGGGTGTTCAACGACCTGCGAGGCCGCATCGTGGAGACCCCGGACCTCTTCTCCGGGCGGCGGGTCGTGGTCTTCAGCCCCCACCCCGACGACGATGTGATCAGCATGGGGGGGACGCTCCGGAAGCTGGTGGAGCGGGGGAACGAGGTCTGGGTGGCCTACATGGTCAGCGGAAACATCGCGGTGTTCGACCACGATGTGCGCCGTCACCTCCAGTTCGTCCGGCTGATGAACCGGGCGCTGGGGCTGGACCCGCGGGAGGCGGAGGCGCTCTCCGAGAAGGTGGAGGGGGCGTTCGCCCGGAAGCGGCAGGGGGGCGTGGACATCCGGGAGGCGCAGGAGATCAAGCGGGCCATCCGGGAGTCGGAGGCCTGCTCCGCGTGCGAGTGCGTGGGGGTCTCGCCGGATCGCGTGCGGTTCCTGAACCTGCCGTTCTACCGGACGGGGATGGTCCAGAAGCTGCCGGTCGGGCCGGGGGACGTGGGCATCGTGCGGGCGTTTCTGGAGGAGGTCAGGCCGCAGGTGGTCTTTGCGGCGGGGGACCTGTCCGACCCGCACGGGACGCACCGGATGTGCAAGGAGGCCATCGACCGGGCGCTGGCGGAGTGCCGGGGCCAGGCCCCGGACCTCTACCTCTACCGGGGGGCCTGGCAGGAGTGGGACGTGGAGAGGGCGGACCTGTTCGTGCCGCTGAGCCGCGCCGAACTCCGGGAGAAGGTCAACGCCATTTACCGGCACGAGTCTCAGAAGGACCGGGCGCTCTTCCCCGGAACGGACGAGCGGGAGTTCTGGCAGCGGGCGGAGCAGCGGAACATCCAGACCGCCAGGACGCTGGACCGCCTGGGCCTGCCGGAGTACCACAGCGCGGAGGCGTTTGTGGTGATCAAAGGGCAACGATGAAGTCAGAACGATGAACGATGAACGAAAAGCAAAATAGCCCTTGGCTTTTCGTTCATCGTTCCGTGTTCATCGTTCCGCGCTCATCGTTTATCCCCTCGCCCCCTGCCGGTAGTCGTAGACCATCCAGACCAGGGCCAGGGCCGCGATAGCCAGGTGGACGGTGGAGGCGTGGGAGGTGTAGAGCCAGGAGATCTCCTCCCGGTAGACGCTCAGGTAGGCGGAGGCGCTCGCGGCGGTCTCCCGGAGGGACTGGAGGAGGGCGTCCACACGGCTGGGCTCTTCCGCGGCTTCAACCCCCCGGAGGCCGAGGATGAGGGCCAGGGTCTCAAGCCTGTCGGACCAGGTCTCATAGAGGTTTGACAGGTAGGGGAAATAGCGGCTGAGGCCGAGGATGAGGGCCAGGATGGAGGCGGCGTAGGCCGTGGGCGGCAGCATCTGCGACCAGAAGGTCCCCGCGAGGACCCGTTTCTCCGCGACCGCCGCCAGGACCCGGGCCGTGAAGTGCTCCGGGGGCATCCGCAGCCTCCGGCCCGACAGGGCGCCCTCGATCTTCTGCGCCAGCATCAGTTCTATCTGGCAGGCCGGGCACCCGGCGACGTGGGCCTTTAGCTGCCGGGCCCCCTCCGGGGGGAGGGCCCCTTCGAGATAGTCCAGGATCAGGGATTGATAGGTTCCGCAGTTCATGGGATCGCCTGACGCGCGCTGTATCCGGATGCCATTTCCTTCCAAAGCCCTTCCTCCACGATCATGTCCCTCAGCGCCTGCTTGGCGCGGTGAAGGTGGGTCTTCACCGTGCCCATCGGCAGCGTCATGATCTCTCCAATCTCCTCGTAGCTCATCTCCTCCAGGTAGAAGAGCGTCAGGATCGCCTTGTAGCGCGGGGGGAGCCGGTCCAGAAGCCTCTGGATGGTCCACCTGAAATCGATCCTGGAGAACATCGCCTCGGGGTTCTGCCCGGCGTCCCGCAGGTCCAGGCGGGGCCTCTCCTCGTCCTCCCCCTCATCTATGGAGACAAAATCCACGCGATGCCTGGCCCGGTCCAGCTCCGCCGCGCAGACGTTGTAAGCGATCCGATAGATCCAGGTGGAGAGCCGCGACTCCCCCCGAAAGCCGGTCAGGCCCTGATAGACGCGGATGAACACCTCCTGGGCCAGGTCCTCAACGATGGCCTTGTCAAAGACCATCCGGTCCACCAGGTTGAAGACGATGACCTTGTAGCGGTCCACCAGGTCCGCGAAGGCCTTCCGGTCGCCGTTTCGACACCGTTTGATCAGGTCTTTTTCGGACCGCTGGTCCATGCCCGCCCTCTATGGGTTCGTCTTCTTACGCCCTTACATTCTCTTTAGATCGCTGAAACGGCAAAATGGTTTCACGGAATTCTTAGGCGCGATCCCCGATCGCGCCTACAACGTCGCCTTTTTCAGGTCGGCCTGCATCTGTCTCACGAAGGCGTTGCCCTCAAAGTCCCCTCGCACGGCCGCGAAGTCCGCGGGGATCTCCCCGGCCTCCCCGTCGGCCCCGTAGCCGAACGCGGCCCCCTCCCCGAACTCCTTCTCGGCGTCCGCCAGAATCTTCTTGATGGCCGTCGCCGAGGCCTTCCGGTGGGCCTCCCGGACCTGCTGGATGTCTCCGAGGGTCAGCACCTCCACCGGCTTTCCCGTCCGCGCCTCGAAGGTCCGCCTCACCCAGGCCCATTCGTCCTGCGCATACCTCTCCCAGGCCGCCCTGAATGCCGCGTGAAAGTCGGCCACCGTCGCGATCCTCCCGGCGGCGATGGCGTCCTCCAGGGCCTTGAGGCGGCCCCTGGCGACGAGGAGGCCCGCCACGTCCGCCCACTCCGGGCTGTAGACGCCCCCCTCTGTCCCGGCCAGGGCGGCGCGCAGGGCGTCGAGGCCCCGGCCCAGGACGGGGGAGGCGCGTTCAAGGATTTTGCCGTGGAGGTAGGCGTCGATGGCCACGCCGTAGCTCCTGGCCCCGTGGCGCAGGAGCAGGCGCTTGATGATTGCCCCGCCGTAGCGCACCTGCTCCGCCTCCCGGGGGGTCTCCTGATAGAGCCGGGTCAGCAGGGCCTCGGCGCGGATCATCCGGCCCACCGTGTAGGGGCTGAACACCTCGAACCGGATCAGGTCGCGCCTCACGGAGGCCTTTCTCCGGTCCCGCGCCGGCCACTTCTGCCCGTCCCGGACAGTGCCCACGGTGAACAGGTTCATCGCCGGGGTGAGAAAGCTCTCCCCGCCCTCCTCGGTGACGTAGGAGAAGGGGAGGTCGCCGAGGTTGAAGGTGGCCATGTGCTTGCCGATGACCACCGAAAAAGGCCCGATCACGCTGGGCCAGAGCATGTAGGAGAAGGACCCCATCTTGCTGCCCCGCTCCAGGACGCCCTGGTGCACCGGGCCGAGCTTGTACATGTGGTTGCTCTGGTTCGTCCCGCTGCCCGCGTTGAAGAAGGAGTAGATGCCCGCGATCAGCAGCGTGCTCTTGTGATGGGTCACCGTGTAGGGGCCCGCCAGGATGGAGCACGCCTCGCCGTGGAAGCACTCGGAGTTGGCGAAGAAGAGGGCGTTCTCTGCGGAGAACTGTCTGCCGATCTGGACGCCCTGCCCCACGAAGACCCTGCTCAACAGCGCCCCCCCGTCCACGCTGGAGCCTTCGCCGATGATGAAGTCCTCGGCGATCACGCCCGCGCCTACCCGGGCCGGGGCGTCTTGTTCGCTGAGAACGGTCCCGTTCCGGAGCCTGGACGCCCCGGAGACGGTCGCAAAGGGCCCCACGTTCACGTCCTCGACCTCGCCCACGTGCGCCACCACCGCGCCCTGGCCGATGCGCCCCCTGTCCGAGACGACCCCGGCCACATAGGCCTCCACCATCGCCCTCAGGCGCTCGATCATCTCCGGCCGGTAGCGGTGCAGGCTGAACAGGTAGGCGAACTGGCTCGACATCTCGTTGAAGATGGGCGTCTCCCGGCCCCCACCCTCATTGACCGCCGCCACCTCGACCCCGTTCCCGAAGGCGGCCCCCGGCCGGGTCGTCATCGCCCCGATGTCGGTCACGACCGCGCCGGGGCCGACGGTATAACGGCTCAGGTGGCCCCGGACGCGGGTCACCCGGACGTTGTCCCCCAACTCGCAATCGACCAGCGTCGCGTGGGCGATCTCAGAGGGCAACCTCACCCCGTCCGGGAGGACGACGCTGCCCGTCAGCGCGCCGACGGTCACCTCTCCCACAAAGGTCACGTCCCGCACCCGCCTCGGGTCGAACCCCTCCTTCACCCGCACTGTGGACCAGTCCTCCGCCGAGCATCCGGCCTGCTCCATCCCCCGGATCTCTTCGCCCGAAAGCGCGCGATACCCGTGCATACGGTCCTCCGCTTATGGTTTGACTTCCAAATGCCAGAAATAGTCAAAATCTTCACATGCTGTCAAGGGATTTCTCGCGCGCGGAGAGACGCGCAAAGCCCTTTACTTAAGGGGGTGGTTTTTATATATTAACCGATGAGAGATGGAATGGACTCGTGTCTTTTCTTTAAGGAGCGATGAATGAGCGGAAACATCAAATTGATCGTGTGTGACGACGCGGGCGCCGTGGCGCGACAGGCGGCCAGGGTCTTCGCCGATCTGGTGAGGGCCAAACCCCAGGCGGTCCTGGGTCTTGCCACCGGCTCCACCCCCGAGCAGACCTACGCCGAGCTGGCGAGGTTGCGCCGGGAGGAGGACCTCAGCTTCGCCAGGGTGACCTCGTTCAATTTAGACGAGTACTGGGGGCTGGAGGGCGACCATCCCCAGAGCTACCGCACGTTCATGGACAGGCATCTCTTCAGCAAGATCGACATCCGCCCGTGGAACACCCACGTGCTCAACGGCAGGGCCGCCAATCCCCATCTGGAGTGCCAGGCGTTCGAGACCAAGATCCTCTCCGTGGGCGGCGTGGACCTCTGGCTGCTGGGCATCGGCGTCAACGGGCACATCGCCTTCAACGAGCCGGGCAGCCCGGTGGACAGCCGCACCCGCCTGGTCAGCCTGTCCCAGAGCACCATCGAGGCGAACAGCGACGGACGCTTTTTCAAGGACTCCCGCGAGGTCCCCCGGTGCGCCCTGTCGGCCGGCATCGGCACCGTCCGGGAGGCGCGCCGGCTCGTCCTGCTGGCGACCGGCCCCAAGAAGGCCGGCGCCGTCGCCGCGGCCGTGGAGGGGCCTTTCACCCCGGAGTGCCCGACCAGCCTGCTTCAAGACCACCCGGACTGCACGTTCATCGTGGATAGGGAGGCTGCGGCTCAGTTAAAAAGACGTGAAACGTGAAACGTGAAACGTGAAAACCGACCACAAGACCACAAGACCACAAGACCACAAGGCTTTTGCATTGGTCCTGTGGTCCCGTAGTCCTGTGGTCCTG
>Ga0209399_10000488_pt1 | contig 23909 bp, 19 predicted proteins | sample OV2TP3_FD_184130 | JGI IMG/M metagenome (GOLD analysis project Ga0209399, IMG submission 184130) | Hot spring microbial communities from Beatty, Nevada to study Microbial Dark Matter (Phase II) - OV2 TP3 (SPAdes) (version 3) | ecosystem: Environmental > Aquatic > Thermal springs > Hot (42-90C) ... | reverse complement strand
GACGCATCTTGAAACTGTTGGACATCCCTGACTCTGTGTATGCCCCGCCTGCTGCTCCGCTAATTGGTAGCGGGTGACCGAAAATGACCGAAAGATGTGTCAGAATTCAGAATCCAGAATGAAAAGCAAAAAGCAGAATACAGGAGTCAGAATTCAGAATCCAGAATAAAGGCAAAAGACTTTTCTTCTGGCTCCTGGATTCTGGATTCTGGATTCTGCGTTCATCGTTCATACTTCATCGTTGGGGTTGTCCTGTGGGCCACGCCACACGCATCATCAAAGCGGCTTTGGAGGGTGTTCGTCTGGGTCCTCCCCTGTCCGACCGGGAGGGCCGGCTCCCGCACGTGACCGTCTACCCGATCTTTCCGGCCCGCATCGACGAGGCGCCCCCGAAGGTCCTCACCCTGTCCGACGGCAGGGACGGCGGGGCCCTGATCGAGGAGGTCTCCTGCGAGGACGCCGTCCGCATCACCAACCCCCTGAGCGTCTCCCTCTACGGCGGGGAGTCGGAGTGCATCGTGGGCCAGACGCAGAACCGGGCGCTCAAGCACAGCGTCCTCATCCCCCCCCACACCAGCCGCTACGCCCTGGTCAACTGTGTGGAGCGGGGCCAGCCGACCCGGCACGGGAAGGGGTTCTCCGTGGACGCCGTTTGCCCCTGGAGCATCCGGCTCGACAAGATGCGCCAGATCGCCCAGGACGGGCGGATCGACCAGGGCCGCGTCTGGGAGCAGGTGGAGGTCTTCCTCAGGCGCGCGAAGGTCTCCAGCCCCACCCTGGACCTCTGCGCCGCCTTCCAGAAGCGCGGCCAGGAGATCGCGCGGGCGCTGAAATCCTTCCCCTGCCTGCCGGGACAGGTGGGCGTGATGTCCGCCGTCGGCCCGAACCTCTACCTCGACCTCTTCTCGGAGCCGGAGATGCTGGAGCGCCGGTTCCACGGCATCCTGGCCAGCGCCCTCGTGGAGGGGCTTTTCGGATTCTCGGATGTGCGGGTGCCGTTGGACGTGGCCCAGCGAGCGCTGAAGGACCTCCTGAATAGCGCGCCGCACAGCCGGAGCCTTCGCCCCCGCTTCTCCCCGCGCGGGGACGGTGACCTGTTGACGTGGGGGCGCGAGGCCACCGTGGCGGCCTTCGTCAGCGGCAACGAGTGGCGACACCTCGCCGCCCATCGAGCGCCGGGCCGGCTGGTGACCGGAGGCCGGGAACACGCGCGAGACCTGAGCGAGGCGCGCGAGCGCTACTTCTCGGAGAACCGGGAGTGGCTGTGGGCGATGCAGGAGGCATACGCCCCCCGGCGCAGGTCCTACGGCGACCTCGTCGCGGGCTTCTCTGCCTCCGCGGCGACCTGGCGCATGCAGGCCCGCGCCCTTCGCCAGACCGCCGGCCCCCTCCCGGGCCATCGGGTCGGGATCGAGGAGGCCGACCCGGAGCCCGGCCCTGTGACGCCCCCGGAGCCCGGCCTCATCGCCTCCGCCGTCGCCGACCGGGCATCGCGGGTGAGCGCCCATTTCTCGGCGGACCTCCTCCGGGCGGAGACATGCCTGGACCGACTCAGGATGTAGAGAATGGAGGAACAGCCCTCACCCTCCCCCAAGCCTGTGGATAAGGCCCTTGAAACCCCCTCCCTCTCCCAAATTTGGGAGAGGGAGGGGGTATGGGGGTGGGTGAGGGCCACCCTCCTCCCCTGACCCCCAACCCCAGGATTTTTTTTGAGGTCTCTCACGTGAACCGTTCCACATCCCAGAAGAATCTCCCCGCCCTTGTCTGCGACCCGAGCGCCCCGGCCTGCATCCTGGTCGTGGACGACCTGCCGGACAACATCGCCCTGATTCGGGCGCACCTGACGATGAACGGCTACCGCGTCATCGAGGCCCAGAACGGGCAGGAGGCCCTGCAACAGGTGGCCGCGCACCACCCCGACCTCATCCTGCTCGACGTCATGATGCCGGTCCTGGACGGCTACGAGGTCTGCCAGAGGCTCAAGAGCGACGCGGCCACGATCCTGACCCCGATCGTCATCGTCAGCGCCCTCAGCGATCAGGAGGACCGCATCCGGGGGATCGAGGCCGGCGCGGACGACTTTCTGACCAAGCCCTTTGACCGGACGGAACTCCTGGCGCGGGTGCGCTCCCTGTTGCGCGTGAAGCGCTACACGGACGAGCTGGACCACGCGGAGACCGTCATCGGGAGCCTGGCCCTGGGCGTGGAGGCCAAGGACCCCTACACCGAGGGCCACTGCGCCCGGCTGGCGAACTACTCCGTGCTCGTGGGTGAACGCCTCGGCCTGGACCACAACGGCCCCATCAGGGCCTTGCGCCAGGGAGGCGTCCTGCACGACGTCGGGAAGATCGGCATCCCAGACGCCATTCTGAACAAACCCGCCAGACTGACCGAGGAGGAGATGCGCATCGTGCGCGAGCACCCCCTCATCGGGGAGCGCATCTGCAGCCCGCTCAAATCCCTCAGGGGAGTCCTCCCGATCATCCGCCACCATCACGAGCGCTTCGACGGCTCGGGCTACCCCGACCGGCTCAAGGGCGAGGAGATCCCCCTCATTGCCCGGGTCATGTCCGTCGTGGATGTCTACGACGCCCTCCGGACGCAGCGTCCCTACAAGCCAGCCATGCCGGCCGAAAAGGCCCTCGAGGTCCTGTGGGAGGAGACGAAGAAAGGGTGGTGGGACGGCCAGGTGGTGGAGGTCCTGGCGAAGATCGTGACCACTGACGGGGACGGAAGGAGCGGCGACTGACCATGGCGGGCGAGAAGATCCTGATCGTCGAGGACAACCCCGACAACATGAAGCTCTTCGTGAGCGTCCTGGAGATCGAAGGCTATCGGGTGATCCAGGCCCTCTCCCCGCGCCAGGTGCCGGACCTGGTGGCCTCCGAGCGTCCCCTCCTGGTCCTGATGGACATCCAGCTCCCGGAGATGGACGGGGTCTCACTGATGAAGCAGATTCGGGAGAGGATGGGGGCCGGGCAGCCCGTCATCGTGGCCCTGACGGCCCACGCCATGCGCGGCGACGACGAGAAGTACCTCTCGGCGGGGTTCGACGGCTACCTCTCCAAGCCGATCAGCGTGCGGGAGTTTCCCGGACAGATCCGGGCGTATCTCGAACGGTAACGCGAAAGACGCGAAAGAGACGAAAAACGCGAAAGACGCGAAACCACCCCATATCCACCCTGGAGGGGAAGAGGGGCTTCGCGTCTTTCGGCTTTTATTTCGCGGCTTTCGCGTTCTACCTACCGCCCAGGACCTGGATGTTCTGGGAGGCCGCAGTGCGCCAGGCGTCGTAGCCGGCCACGTTCGTCGTATATTTCAGGAACGCCTTGAACTCCTCAACGGCCTCCTGGTCCCTCTTCTGCTCGGCCAGCACATAGGCGAGTTTGAAGTGCGCCTCGGGGTGGTCCGGCTTGAACTTGATCGCCTCCTTGTACTCGAAGACGGCCTCGTCCAGTTTCCCCTGCTTGGCCAGGGCCTCCGCCAGGTTGACGTGCGCGTCCGCGTGGTCGATCTTGGCCTTCAGCGCCCGCCGGTACGCGGCGACGGCCGAGTCCACGGCCCCCCTGGAGAAGAAGAGCTTCCCCATCTCCACATTCGCATCGTGGTAGCCGGGGTTTAGCCGGATCGCCTCCCGGAAGACCGTGATGGCGGAGTCCGGCTTGTTCTTCAGGATCAACACCTTCGCCAGGTTGTACCGGGCCACGGGGTTGTTCGGCTGGCTGAAGATCGCCATCCAGTACTCCTTGACGGCCTGGTCCAGCATCCCCTTCTGCTGGTAGGCCGCGCCCAGGCTGATGCGGGCGCTGGCGTGGTCGGGCTTCATCTTGAGCACCTTCTGGAGCGTTGCGATGGCCTCATCCACCTTCCCCTTTTGCAGCAACGACACCCCCAGGTTGAACTGACCCTCCACGTCGCTCCCCGCAGGGGCCGCCCAGACCGGATGAATGAGAGCCGCAACCGCGACCATACCCAACAGCGCCAGCGTCAGATAGACACGCCTCATGAAGTCGCCTCCTTGTAAAGCGTAGGGGCGCGATATATCGCGCCCCTACTTCCCCTGTGACTGTGCGGCCTGGGCCCTGCGGCTGACCTCCTGCGCCTCCTTCATCATCCCCTTCAGGCCATAGGTTTTGGACAGCTGGACCAGGCCGTCGTAGTCGTTTGGCTTCATCTCCACAAAGCGCCGGAAGGCCTCCAGCGCCCCGTCGTAGTCCCCTTTATTGAAGCGATCCATCCCCTTGTTGAAGTAGCTCCGGCCGAGCCAGTCCTGCACCCCGGCGTTGTTCGGCTGGATCTTCAAAAACGACTGAAAGGCGCTCACCGCCCGGTCGTAGTCCTTCCTCTTGAAACTCTCCTGACCCTTCTGCGCGTAGATCGAGAGCTGGCCCATCAGGGCCCCGGAGTCCCCGGGCTTGAGTTGGATCACCCGCTCGTACGCGGCCAACGCGCCGTCGGAGTCCCCCCCCTTGTGCAACACCTCGCCCAGACGCCGCCAGACCTCGGCGTTCGTCGAGTCGGTCTGCGTCGCCTTCTGAAACGCGGCCTTCGCCTGCGCGTCGTCCTTCAGGCGCTGGTAACAGAGGCCCGCGTTGAGCAGAGGGGTTGCGGTCGAAGGGTTCAGCTCCCACAGCCTGGTGAAGTAGCCCGCGGCCTCCCGGTACTGACCCCGCTTGAAGTGCACCTGCGCCGAAAACTCCGCCAGCTTGGGCACCTTCACGTCGGCGGCCAGGGCCTGCGAAGACGCCTTCAGCGCCCTGTCGTAATACGGCGCTGCCTTCAGGCTGTCCTGCTCCGTCTCCGCCATCGTGAAGCAGAGCGTGGCCAGGTCCAGCACGACCCCCCCGTTCGTGGGGGCCGCGGCCACCGCCTTCTCCAGCGCCTCGATCTGCCTGTTCGGCTCCCCGACGGACTCGTAGGCCCGGGCCAGGGCCGTCAGGTCCCCCACGTCTTTGGCCAGGCCCAGCACCTTCTGGAGCGTCTCCAGCTGCTTGGGCCTGTTCCCCACCTCCTGGTAGGCCTTGTTGAGGTTCATGTAGACCCCCACGTCAGCCAGGCCGGGGTTCATGGCCAGCGCCTTCTCCAGCGTCTCGATACCCAGCGCCATCTGCTTCGTGGCCAGATAGACGTCCGACAGGAGCTTGAGCGCCTCGGTCTTCGTCCCATCCAGGACAAGCGCCATTTTCAACTCCTCAACGGCCTTCTCCGGCTTGCCCGCCTTGAACGCCGCCAGACCCCCGTTGAACCGGCTGGACCAGTGCCGGCTGAGATACCCTTTAACCTCTTCAAGGTATTCTGGCTTGACCTCCTTGAGGGCCTTGAGCGCGTCGAACTCCCGCACCATCTTCTCCGTCATGTCCCGGTCGCCGTAGATCTTGCCCAGCAGATAGTGAGCCTCAGCGTTTTCGGGATCTCCGGCCACGGTGATCTCCAGTTGTTCTATGGCCTTTTCCCACACCTGCTGCTGGATGTAGACCCGCGCCGAGCGCAGCGCCGTGGAGGCGTCCCCTTTGGAGGGCTTTTCATCCCCCTGCGCCCCGGCCCACCCCAGCAGCGCCCCTGCGAACAGGCCTGTCACCATCCCGATGGTTCTGAAACTCCGATTCATGGTGCCGATCTCCTTTCTATGGTCGGGACATCCAGGAGTCGTGAACGCCGCGAACCCGAGCCGCACCACCCATCATCAGACGAATAGCATGAAGAAATACACAGAGCGGATGGGAGTCAAGCAAAAAATCAGAGGACCCCAATAATAACTTGACATCGGAGAGGAATTGCGTACAGTAGTTCTCATGGACGACCTCGCGAACCAGGTCTATCGCCTCCTCTCCCGTTACCAGGAACTCCTCTCCGGCGTCGACGCGCGCGCGGAGGAGGTGCGGGACGCCTACCCCGGCCAGATCCACTGCCGCCGCGGATGCACCGACTGCTGCCATCAGCCCTTCGACATCTCGTGGCTGGAGGGGTTCTATCTCTGGATCGGCCTGAACGACCTCGACCCGGAGACCCGTCTCCGCGTGCAGGAGCGCGCCGCCGCCTACCTGAAATGGGCGCGGGACACGAACTGGGGGGGCCTGGAGGTGATCGAGGGGACCCCGGAGGAGCGGGCGGCCCGGATGCAGCTCCGGATCACCGAAATGAGCGCCTCCCACAGGCCCTGCCCCCTGCTCGAAGACGGGGCGTGCCTGCTCTACGACTACCGGCCTGCGGTCTGCCGCCTCGCCGGGTATCCCCTGCCCGACCCCGTCGACGACAGCGCCCTCTATGCCTGTTACAAGAACTTCGAGGACAGGGACCTCACGAAGGAGCGCGTCGAATCCTTTGACGTGGACCGCCTCTACGCCGTCGAGGCCGGCCTGGAGCGGGAACTGTTGAAGCTCATCACGGGAAAGGAATTTTCCGTCCGCCACACGACCCAGATCGCCGGGGCGCTCCTGACGGACTACGACCAGATCGACTGGGGCGAGGCGCTGGAGGCGTAGGGGCGCGGCATGCCGCGCCCCTACATCAAAACATGTCACTGAGATATATGTACGGCCTCTGCGCCGGAAACAGCGTGGCGATCCATTCCACAAGCCCCCGGTCCGCGCCCTCTCTCCCTCCGATGACAGCGGCGTAGTCGCGTGTCCCGAAGACCATCTGCGTCAGCCCGATCTCCGGGAGCGTCACCTGCCAGTCAACCCCCTCCGTGGCCGTCCCGGCCGTCACCCCCTCCGGCGTCACCAGCAGCGCCACGCGGTCCCCCTCCGTCTCGATCAGCAGCCGGACGGACCTCCCCCGCATCCCGGAGCGACGGACCCGCTCCGCCAGGACCGGCGTGAGCCGCTTCAGCAGCGCCGGGGCGTTGAGCGTCCTGGCCAGCGCCTCCGGGTCCAGCCCCTCCAGAAAGGTTGCGCCCTGCCCCGCAGCCCATCGCCACAGAGAGCCGTCCGGGGAGATCGAGAGTTCGACCTCTCCGGCCTGGACCCCCCTCGCCACCTCCCCGGCGTGCGCGAGCAGGGCAGCGGCGGCCTCTCCGTCCACCGCAGCCCCTTCGTGCGCCAGGGTGCGCCCCGGCCCGGACATCAGGCGCAGGTATCCCACGACCTCCCCCCCTCGCTCCGCAACGAGACAGTCCGATCTCTCCGCGCGAAACCCCACCAGCCCCTCGTTGCAGGCCGCGTACCCCCCCGGATGGTTCGCCCTGAGCTGCCACGCCCACTGGCCCGCATCTCGCAGGACGCACCCCGTCCGCCCGGCGTTCTCCCGCTCAAACAGCCTGTGCAGCGCCCCGCAGTCCACCGTCCCGGCCTCCCGCATGGACACGCCCCCCCTGTGAGCGGCCAGGTCCTCCAGGCGCATCCGCCCTGCGCCCCTCCTGTAGGCCTCCACGTACCCGAACCGCCGGTAGAACGCAGGCGTCCCCGCCAGGTGCGAGATCAGGGCCCCCCGCGCCCGCATGAGCCGGGTCGCGTCCTCCACGAGCGCCATCCCGATGCCCTGCCCCCGCGCGTCCTGACGGACGGCCACGAAGGCCACGACCCCGGCGGGCACGGGAATCCCGCAGACGCCCATCTGCCTCGGGATGACCAGGGCGTGGCCGACGACCTCCCCCTCCTGCTCCGCCACGCGGGAGCAGTCCGGCGTCACCGCCCCATCCCCTTCCATCAGCGCGCGATAGGTCCGCGAGTAGGATACCCCGGCGCCGGGCCGGACCTCGAACGCCCCTGCGATCAGGTCGCAGACGGCGTCCACGTCGGAGGAGGACTCAACACCTCGGATGCGCATAGGTCAAGAACAGGGGTCAGGGGTCAGACCTCACCCTCCCCCTTGCCTGTGGAAAAAGCCCTTGTTGCCCCCTCCCTCTCCGTATACGGAGAGGGAGGGGGATTAGGGGGTGGGTGAGGTCGTTACATATATCGGACTCGACCACGCCTTCCCCCCGTCCGTCTGCAGGACCCGCGCCCAGTAGGGGTGGCAGCCGGGCGGCAGGCCTGCCCTGAGCATCGTCGAAGGGCCCTTCTCCCGGAACGTAAACGCGGCCTCCCGGCCTACGCCCAGCGGAAGCCGCTCGAAGACCACCTTCAGGTCGATCCCGCCCGCCTCGACCGTCACCGGCCCCTCCGCGACCTCCCGCAGCGAGACCCTCCGGCTGACAATGCCCGTCCGGAAGTCGAGCGTCGCCTCCGGCGGGGCGTCCAGCGTCAGGACCACCCCGTCCGCGTCCCCGGTCGTGACCGACCTCCACGCGACCCTCCGCTCCGTGGCCTCCCGGATGCCCTCCGACGGCGCGTCGAACGCATACCCCTCCGCCTTCAGGATGCGCCCCCGGTCGACCTCCAGCGCCCCATCCCAGACGGCCAGCCGGTTGCGCGCCCGGATGCGCTGCCCGCTCCACGCCACCCGCACCTGATGCTCAGCCCGCTCCACGACCTCCGGGAACCGGTAGACCTGCTCCAGCCCCCGGAACAGGTCCACCTGCTCCACCGGCGCGGTCCCCCAGACCCGCACCGACACCTCCGGCGGCCCGGTCGCCGTGACCTCCGCCCCCATCGGATGCCCGTCCGCCGTCACCTGGAGCAGGATGCGCTGCCCCGTCGTCCCGTAGCAGCGCCTGGCCCTCAGCGCCTCCCAGACCCCTGTCCGCGTCAGCTCCCGCGCATAGACGCACGCCAGCCCGCCGTAGACCCCGAACGACCCGCTGCCGGGGTGCGCCGCGCCCGGCCTCCCCTTGTGGTCGTCGCTCCCCGCCACAAACCCGACTTTATAGCCCCGCGCCAGCGCCTCCCGCAGGAACCACTCGAACTCCCCCCACGACGAGCAGACCTCGATCACCCGCTCCAGCGCCGGGTCGTGCCAGTCGAAGTTGGAGTAGCGCCCCCCCACGTGAGGGACCAGCATGGCCTCCTGCCCCTTCAGCGCCGCATACAGGTCCAGCGCCGTCGCGCAGTCCGTATCCTCGTCAGACTTATCCGGGATCAGCACGTGGCTCGACCGGTGCAGCGGCCCGTCGTCCGCGAGATAGTACACGTTATGATCCCCCCCCAGCGGCGTGTTCCCGGACCACTCATACCCCACGAACGCCACGAACCGCCCCGGCTGATCGTGCCCATTCGCCTGCTTTTTGATCTCCTCCCAGACCTCCCGCGTGATCTGAAAGTCGTTCCCCTGGTGCCCCGCAAAGTCCAGCAGCGCCGCATCCCGCGCGAATCGGAAGTAAGAGGAGGCCGGGTTCGTCCCAATGGTCTCCTCGCTCTGCCCGTGCAGGTCCCCCCAGAAGGGCCGATAAGTCCCCTGCTTCTCAACGCATCGCAGCGGATTCCCCTCCCCGGCCATCCCCCCCTCCCGGTCCTCCGCCCTCACCCGGCAGACCCCCGGCCTCGACGCCTTCACCCCCTCGAACCGCCTCACGCCCCGGTCCTCCGGCCCGAACCGATAGCTCCCCGGCAGCCCGGCCAGCCCGGCCAGCCTCACCTCCCCCCTGTAGCCCGTACACACATTCCCCCAGAGGTCCTCCGCCCTGACGCCCACCCAGGTCTCCTCCCCCGCCGCGACCTCTGACGGCCCGGCCACCACGAGCCGGTGCGCCAACCCGCTCACCACCGGGAACCTGGGCGACGGGACCTCCACGAACACGCCCGTCCCGCACCAGTCCACGGCCACGCGGAACTCAAAGCCCTCCTGGCAGAACGTCTGCGCCCGGCTTCCGGGACTCCCCCCGGACGTGTCCCCCAGGGTCAGCGTCACCGCATCCCCCTCGGACAGCGACTCGTCGAACACGTCCACCGTCACGCACCGGTTCCAGGGCCTCACGTAGCGCCGCATCTCGAACGCCGCCCGCAGCGACGCCGGCCCGGTCGTGGAGACCGTCGCGTAGTCCGACGCCGCCGGGTCCCGGAACTGCGGCGCGCCCCAGTCGCTCACGAACCGCCAGACCACCTTGATCACGCCCCCGTCGTCCACCCCGTAGAGGCCCACGCGATACGTGATCCGCCAGGTCCCGACCGACCCGGCCACCACCGGGCTGGAGGGGTCGATCTCCGCATATCCGTAGAGCCTTCGCAATTCGGCGTGGGTCATCTGTGGACTCCTTTTCCAGATCAGACCTCTCCCCCGGCCCCTCTTCTGAAGGAGAGGGGAGGTCCTCGACCTGGTCTTTTCTCCCCCTTTCCTTTAGGAAAGGGGGTCGGGGGGATAGGTCTCTCAATATCTGAACAGACACCGCAAAGGTCAAGTACGAATCTCCCACCCCCCCTCCGTTCGCAGAAAACTTTGCAAACAGCATCATTTCCCTTGCCTTGCCGCCCCGGATATGGTATATTAAAAATAGAACTGACCGGTCAGTTCTATTTTTGAGAGGGTCCCATGCCAGCCTCTGTGCTCAATCCCCCCAGGTCGCCCAGGACGCCTAAGCAATGCGACCGCGTGGCCTGCATCCTCCAGACCGCCCGCAAGGCGTTCGCTGAAAACGCCTTTCACGAGGTCCTGATGGACGACGTGGCCAGGGAGGCCGGCGTCGGGAAGGGGACCATTTATCGCTATTTTCCGGACAAAGAGAGCCTCTACTTCGCCGTGATCTTCAACGACGTTGAGGACCTCAAGCGCCAGATCCAGTCCACGCTGCCTGCCCAGGGGAACGCGGAGGACGCCATCCGCGAGCTCATCGCCACCCTGCTCACCTTCTTCAGCCAGAACCGCTTCTTCTTCCGCCTGATGAACATCGAGGACAGCAAGGTGGAAGGCGGGAGCAACCCGAACCGCCGGCGGTGGCACCAGGAGCGCAGCCAGCTGATCGACGCCGTCGCGCAGATGCTCGAACGGGCGCGGGACACGGACGCCCTCCACGTCGTCCACCCCCGCACCGACGCCCAGGTCCTGTTCGGCACGGTTCGGTCGGTCCTCCGCTACAACGAGGAGGGCCTCACCATCCAGCAGATGTCCGACGAGATCGCCCGGATAGTCCTTCACGGAATCCGGCGCAGATGAAATAAAAGGGGTTGATGGAAATGAACGACTGGCGTCCAGGCTCCAGCCGATACGGTTCGGGCGGTTCCTCGCCCTGGCGAGGGGGCGGGTCGGGGGATTTCCGACGGGATCGCCTGGATATGTCCTCGTGGAATACAGGCCTGACAAGAGGGACTATGGAAACAGAAGAGACGATGCCCGAGGCCTCCCTTCAGGAGGAGGTCCCTGAGGAGGTCCGGGCCGGATTGAACCTCGCCCCCGACGAAGAGGTCCGGGTCTCCCTCTCCACAGACATCAAGCTCGACGGCCACTACGGACCCGCCTGGGTCCTGGCCACGGACCGGCGCCTCCTCGCCTTCAGCCCGGACGGGGAGGGCCCGCCCGACATCGTCCAGGTCCCGCTCGCCGAGATCACCGCGGTGGAGATCCGGAACCTGCTGGCCAGCGGCGTGCTGAAGGTCCGGACGGCCCGTGAAGGGACCACCCTGGCCCTCTTTTCAAAGTCCCTCCTCCCCAAATTCTCGAAGGTCCCGGACCGGATCGAGACCCTCGTCAAACAGGCCCGGCCCGCAGGCGATCAGGAGGAGGTCGTCAAGCGCACCGTGGGCGGGGCCAAGACCGCTCAAAAGCGGTGCAAGCAGTGTGGCCGGCCCATTCGGGAGTGGATGGGCGTCTGTCAGGCCTGTCTCGACACGCGGAAACTCTTCATCCGGCTCATGAGCTATGCCCTCCCCTACTGGGGGCTGATTGCCGTCAGCCTCACGCTCCTGCTGACCGCCACCTTCATCGGCCTGACCCCCCCCCTCCTGATGCGTTCCCTCATCGACGACGTGCTCGCCCCGGCCGGGGGAAGGGTCCAGACCGCCCCCAGCGCCCAGGGCCTTCGCGCCGAGCCCCCTCCTGCCCGCGACGGAGGGGAGAGGCTCCCCCTCTCGCGGGGGAGAGGAGGAACGAGCAGACTGGCCATCCTGGTCATCCTCCTCCTGGCGGTCAACATCTCCCGGAACGCCCTGGCGGCCTTCCGCTCCTATATCATGTCCCGGGTCGGCCAGAGGATCACCTTCGACCTCCGGCGTCAGGTCTATCAGCACCTCCATCGCCTCTCCCTCAGCTTCTACAACGAGCGGGAGACTGGGCGGATCATGTCCAGCATCACCCAGGACGTGAGCCGGCTCCAGGACTTCATCAGCGAAGGGCTTCAGGAGGTCATCCGGAACACCCTGACCATCCTCATCATCTGCATCATCCTCTTCTCCATCAACCCCGGCCTCGCCGCCCTCGTCCTGCTCCCCACCCCCTTCCTCATATGGGCGACGAGCCACTTCAGCAAGAAGCTTCACGACATCTACCACGGCCTCTGGCGGCGCTGGGCGGGCCTCAGCGCCCTCCTGGCCGACGTCATCCCCGGCGTCCGGGTCGTCAAGGCATTCGCCCAGGAGAAGCGGGAGGTGGACCGGTTCGAGGGGACCAGCCAGGCCCTGCTGGCCGGGGAACTGCGGGTGGCCCGCGTCCGGAGCCTCTTCAGCCCGCTCATGACCTTCCTGACCTCCATCGGTGGCCTCCTGATCTGGTGGGTGGGCGGCCTCAAGGTCATCGGCGGGACCCTGACCCTGGGCGACTTCGTCGCCTTCACCGGTTACATGTGGCAGTTCTACGGCCCCGTGGAGAGCCTCTGCCAGCTCAACAACCGCTTCCAGCACGCGGCCACCTCCGCCGAGCGCGTCTTTGAGGTCCTGGACACCCAGCCCGACGTGGCCGACAGACCGGACGCCATCCCCATGCCCCGGATCCGGGGACAGGTGGAGTTCCAGGGCGCGACCTTCGGCTATGAGTTCGGAAAACCGGTCCTCAAGAACCTGAATTTCGTCGTGGAGCCGGGGGAGATGATCGGCCTGGCCGGACACAGCGGGGCGGGCAAGAGCACCCTGATCAACCTGATCTGCCGGTTCTATGACGTGCAGGAGGGCGCGGTCCTGATCGACGGGCACGACATCCGGGACGTGACCCTCAAGTCCCTCCGGGACCAGATCGGGGTCGTCCTCCAGGAGCCTTTTCTTTTCAACGGCACCGTGGCCGAGAACATCGCTTACGGCAAGCCGGAGGCCTCCATGGATGAGATCGTCGCCGCGGCCAGGGCCGCCAACGCGCACGACTTCATCCTCAACTTCCCGGACGGCTACGACACCTTCGTCGGGGAGCGGGGGGCGCGCGTGTCCGGCGGGGAGCGCCAGCGCATCTCCATCGCCCGCGCCATCCTCCGCAACCCCCGCATCCTCATCCTCGACGAGGCCACCGCCAGCGTGGACACCCAGACCGAATCCCAGATCCAGGAGGCCCTGGAGCGCCTCGTCAGGGGGCGCACGACCTTCGCCATCGCGCATCGCCTCTCCACCCTCAAGAACGCCCATCGCCTCCTGATCATCGACAAGGGCCAGCTCGCCGAGATCGGGACGCACGACGAACTGATCGCCAAAGACGGCATCTACGCCAACCTCTGCCGGATGCAGACGGAACTCTCAAAGCTAAAAGTCTGGTGACACGAACCCCGCCTATGGAACAGGAATACGCCCTGAAGCAGGAGTTGAACATCCTCGACCCGAAGCATCTCCGTCTCTTTCTGGACGAGTTCGAGGACCTGACGCTCGAACTGGAGGGCCGGGGGACGTTCAAGCCGGTGACCGTTATGCGCGCCTTCCCGGTCACCGACCGCGAGCGGTTCATCATTCTGAAAGACAAAGCGGAAAAGGAGATCGGGATCGTCCGGGACCTCTCCGACCTGGACCCTGAGAGCCGCGCCGCCCTCGCCGCCGAGCTGGAGCGGATCTACTTCACGCCCAAGATCGTCTTCGTCCACAACATCGAGGAGCAGTTCCACATCCCGAAGTGGGAGGTGGAGACCGACCGGGGGCCCCGGGTCTTCGAGATCCGCAGCGGGCGGCACAATCAGGACCTTCGAGTCCTCGGATCAGGCCACATCCTCATCCGGGACGCCGACGGCAACCAGTACGAGATCCCGGACTATCGCAAACTCGACCCCGTCAGCCAGGCCCTGATCGAGGGCCAGATATAAGAACTCTGTAAGGGCGCGATTCATCGCGCCCAGACGCCCAGACCCATGTCCCAATCCTCCCCCTCCATCCAGGAGGCCGCCGCCCCGGCTCCGCCCCCCTTCAAGAAAATCGACCTCTCCCTCACCGGCAGCATCCTCCGCCTGACCCTCCCCATTGCCGTTGCGGCCCAGCTGGAAAACCTGGTCGGCCTGGCCGACATGTACATGGTCGGCAGCCTCGGCCCGGCGGCCATCTCCGCCGTCGGCGTCTCCCGCCAGATCGTCATGGTGATCAGCGTCGTGATGATGTCCGTCACCGCCGGGACCCTCGCCATGGTCGCCCAGGCCACCGGCGCCGGCGCCCGGACGGATGCCAGCGCCGCCGCCAAGCAGTCCTTCACCCTCGTCTCCCTGCTCAGCGTCGGCATCAGCCTGTTCGGCCTCGCCGTCTCTCCGACCCTCCTGAGGGCCCTCAGCGTCAGCCCCGAAGTCGTCGCCCTCGGAGCGCCCTACCTCCGGATCTTCTTCGCCGGCATCGTCCTGATGACCCTCAACTACGCCATCATCACCTGCCTCCAGGGGGCCGGGGACACCCGCACCCCCCTCTACATCAGCATCCTCATCAACGCCGCCAAGATCGCCGCCAGCTACCTCTTCATCTTCGGGGCCTGGGGCCTGCCCCGCCTCGGCGTGGCGGGCGCGGCCGTCGGCACCCTCGTCGGCCGGCTGTGCGGGGTCGTGGCCGGACTCTGGGCCCTCTACAGCGGACGCTTCAAGGTCGCCCTCCTCCCCGGCACCTCCTATCTCCCGGACCCCGCCCTGGCCCGCCGCATCCTCAGGATCGGCATCCCCTCGGCCCTGCAGGGCCTCTTCCGGAACGGCTCCAACCTCGTCTTCGTGAAGCTCGTGGCCCTGACCTCCGCCTCCACGGCCGCCGTGGCCGCCTACTCCATCGGCAACCAGACGGAGCGCGTGCTCCACCGCACCTCCCTCTCCTTCGGCACCACGGCCACGGCCCTGGTGGGGCAGAGCCTCGGCGCGGGCAGGCCCGACGAGGCCGAGCAGCGGGGGTGGACGACCCTGCTCATCTCCGTGCTGACGGCGCTCGTCCTGGGGCTCCCCACCATCCTGCTCGCAGGGCGCCTCATGGCCCTGTTCACCGACGCCCCGGACGTGATCCGGATAGGGACGGTCTACCTCTACGCCATGGTCCTGGCCGAGCCCTTCATGTGCGCCGCCATCACCAGCGCCGGAAGTCTCCGGGCCGCCGGAGACACCCTGCCTGCCCTCTACTACACCCTCATCTCCCAGTGGCTCATCCGCCTCCCCGTCGCCTACCTCCTCGCCTTCCCCTTCGGCTACGACGTCAACGGCCTCTGGGCGGCCCTCGTCGTCTTCAGCACCCTCCAGAGCGTCCTCACCGCCCGCAAGTTCGCTCAGGGCGAGTGGAAGACGATGAGGATCTGAGCCGCCTTTCCCCTTGACCATTTCCCTCTTCAGAGTTACCTTGTGCCCTAAGGCCTGGAAGTAGATTCCATAACCAGACAGGGAGACCCATGACTGTGATTGACCTCCCCCCCTCCGCCTACCAGCCGGCCGCGCCGGACCGCAAGGACTACGGCATCGGCCTCATCGGCTGCGGGGGGATCGCGCGCGGGGCGCACCTGCCCGCCTACCAGAAGTTCGGTTACAGGGTGGTTGCCGCGTGTGACCTGGTCGAGGAGAATCTGAATCAGGCGCAGAGACAGTTCAGCATTCCGCACATCACGACGCGCCTCCACGACCTCCTGAACGACCCGGAGGTCCAGGTCATCGACCTGGCCGTCCACGGAGGCCAGCGTCTCCCCATCGTCGAGCAGATCTGCGCGGCCCGTCCGCCGCACCTGCTCGGCGTCCTCAGCCAGAAACCGTTCGCGATGACCTGGGGCGACGCCGTGCGGATGGTCCAGCTCTGCCGCCAGAAAGACCTCCCCCTGATGGTCAACCAGCAGGCCCGCTGGGCGCCTGCCCACCGGGCGCTGAAAATCCTGATCGAGCGCGGCGTCTTCGGCCACGTCTACTGCGTCACCCATTTCCATCGGTCCTTCCAGGACCACCCCGGCTCCTGGTACGCCGCCCTCCAGAACTTTAACATCGTGGACCACGGCATTCACTACATCGACCTCTGCCGCTATTTCACCGGCCTGAACCCGATTCGCGTCAAGGCCGCGGCCACCGCGCAGCCCGGCCAGGCCGCCGTCTCGCCCATGTGTCATACGATCCTGATGGAATTTCCGCCTGAGGCGCAGGTCATGGCCGTGAGCCACTTCAACAACATCGTCCGCACGCCGCCCCTGCACCGCTACGAATGGTTCATCGACGGGACGGAGGCCGGCGCGATGGCCTCGCGCAGCGACCTCGTCGTCTCGTTCAAGGACCATCCGGATCACAGCCAGACACTCCGCCTCCAGGGCAGCTGGTTCCCCGACGCCTTCGGGGGCTCCATGGGAGAGCTGATGGCCGCCCTGAACGAAGGCCGCGAGCCCCAGACCAGCGGACGGGACAACCTCAACTCGATTCAGATCGCCTACGCCGCCGTCGAAAGCGCGGCGACCGGAAAGACCGTGGAGTTAAAAACCCAAGGAGGTCTGTAGCATGGCCCAAAAATCGCCTGGAAACGCCGTCAACCTGGCGCTGGTCGGCTGCGGGGGCATCGCCGGGGCGCATCTCCGCAGCTATGAGGAACTCTGGAACAGGGGGGAGCGCCGCTTCCGCATCGTCGCCACGGTGGACGAAATCCCGGAACGCGCCCGGAACTACGCCGAACGCATCCGGTCCCTCACCGGGGAGACCGTCAACGCCCACAAAAGTCTCGACGACCTGCTCAATGGAGAGCGCCGCCTGAACGGGGCCGACATCTGCAGCCCGCACGGCCTGCACCACGTCCACGCCTGCCAGCTCCTCGGCCACGGCCTCCACGTCCTGGTCGAGAAGCCCATCGGCGTCACCGTCAGGGCCACCCAAAAGATCATCGCCACCGCGAAGAAGGGCCGGCGCATCGCCGCCACCGCCGAGCAGTGCCGGCGCAGCCTCGGCCAGCGCGCCATCCGGTGGGCCCTCCGCGAGAGCGGGATGATGGGCGAGCCCCGCTTCTGGTTCGCCGTCAGCGCCGGGTGGAGCGACCCGAAACAGGTCCCCAACTGGCACTGGCGGGTGGACCGCCACCTGGGCGGGTGCGGCATGGTTATGGACAGCGGCGCGCACTGGGTGGACTCCATGCGCTACTTCTTCGGCGAGGTGGAGAGCGTCTACGCCCGCGTCGAGCAGGTCGAGAAACGCCCGCACAAAAAGGGGGGCAAGACCGTCCTGGACGCGCGGGAGGACTTCTGGACGAGCATCTTCAACTTCAAGAGCGGCGTCATCGGTACCTGGGCCTGGACCATCAGCGCCCCCGGCAAAGGGTTCACGCAGCTCACCTTCAACAGCAGCAAGGGCGCCATCGTGGACTCCGACATCTTCCACCCCGCGGCCTTTCAGGCCCGCGGCGAGTGCCAGCTCGTGGACGGCACCACCTACAGCATGCCGAAGCTCCAGCGGATGTACCTCAGGACCCTCAGCAAAAAGGAGAAGGACCGCCTCTTCCCCTACGGCATCACGAACGGCATGACCCTGGAGCTGTGGGACTTCATCGACGCCCTCAGCACGGGCCGGAACGTGGAGATCGACGCCGAGGAGGGGCTGCGCAGCAAGTCCGTCAGCGAGGCCGTCTACGAGTCCGGCAAGACGGGCCAGGTCGTGAAGGTCGCCGACGTGCTCAGCGGCAGGCTTAACGCCTACCAGCGCGACGTGGACCGGCACTGGAAGCTGTAGCCGCAAAAAATGTAGGGGCACGGCAATGCCGTGCCCCTACAGATCCATCCTATTCCCCCGCGTTGTTCACCGCCCATTCAGCCACGCCACCAGCAGGTCCACCTCGCGCAGGCCGTAGTCCCGGATCCCCTGCGGCTCGATCGCCCGGTGGGTCAGCCCGGCCCAGGCCAGGATCTCCGGCACGGTCGGATGCGGGACCGCGACGCGGATGAAGTCCCCCTTTGACGCCACCGGCCCCAGCCTCAGCCGGGCCGTCACCGAGTCCGCCTGCGCCCGCGGAACGCGGACGACCATCAGGTTCCGATTCTTCTGAAAGACCCGCCACGCGGCCTCCCGCGTGACCGGCCCTGCGGGCAGTCCCACACGCGCGCCCACCTGCGCCGCGTCCGCGCCGGTTTTGGCCTTCAGCAGCGCCGACAGCCCCCGGCTCAGATCGCCCGCGCTCACGGAGTCCTTCAGCGCCCCCACCACCTCGGCCATGTCCTCCCCCTTCTCCATCGGCCTCAGGTCGGCCAGCCGCATCCGTCCCCCCCTCGGCTTGACCCACGCGAACCGCCCCCACTGGAGCCGGCGCTCCGTCTGCGTCAGGTCCACGTACTGCCCCACGATCTCCCCCCCCGGCTCGAGCACGTGGACCTCCACATAGCCCTCGGTGCTCATGTACCCCGGATAGTTTACCGCCCCGGTGTTGACGCAGACCGCGCTCCCGTCCTCGAACCCCTCCGGGACCCAGACCCGGAAGTTGTGCGTGGTGCCCGACAGCACCAGGTCCGCCCTGTGCAACAGGGTGCGGCGCTGCTCGGGGTTCAGTTCGTCGTCCCAGTACCCCTTGATCGAGTGCGCCCCCACCACGATGAGGTCCTTCTCCCCCTTCTCAATAGAGGTCAGTGTCCGCGTCAACCACGCCCGGCTCTCCTCCGGGAACGCGACATTTGGGTCCTTCGGCGAGTCCGAGAAGTGCATCTGGATCAGGTGGACCGTGTAGCCTTTGTGCCGGACCTTCGCGTAGTATTCGCACCCGTTCTCCCGCACGACCACCTCGGCATTGGCCCGGAGGTCCACCAGACTGAGAATGGGCGCTCCCCCCCCGTAATCGCTCTGCCGGTGAGTCGGGCTGTAGTACTCGTTCTCCCCGTCCGCCACGTTCGGGTAGAAGTGCGTCCGCCACCAGCGGTCCCCCTGAATCCAGGGGATGAACGAGTTCTCCCACCCGTTTTTGAGATGGTCCCCCATGCCGATCACGAACGCCGCCCGCCCCTCCTCGACCCACGCCGCCATCCGGGCGCACTCCACGCTGCTCAACGGCGAATCCCCCTTGTTGTCGCTCATGATCGCGAAGTGCAGCCCCGCCCGCCGGTCCAGGTCCCGGATCGTGGCGACCCACGGCAGCCCCTGGCCGGACGCCGGGCTGTATGACGCCGTCAGGAGCAGCGCCCATCCTGCCAGGCAACCAAACGCACTCAAACATCTTCTCATCATCGATGGCCCCCTTTCATAAAATTTTATATAGTTGTTTCTGAATCGTTTATGAACAATTTTCTCCTGACGATTCATTTTTCGAGCTTGACATATTGCAACATATATACTATATTATAGCTGCCCAAACGAACACTTATTTTCCAAAGGGGTGATTTTATGTCGCGTAGGACCGAAGATCGCAAAATCCCGTTCAACTGCTATCTGACCCTCTCTCAGCTTGAGGAGTTAGAGGCCGTGTCGGAAGAAGTGGGGAAGCCCAAAGCCGAACTGGTCCGGGAGGCGATAGCAGAATATCTGGTTCGGCAGGCTCACGAGAAAAAGCAACTGAAGCTCCCTATTCAGTCATAGCGTCTGCTATAGTCTCTACGTTTTCAACCGCACTCATACAGGAGTTAATTCTATGAAACAGCTTGCCCTTTCTTTCCATCTCCAGGAAGGCAGAGCGCCATATACGATGACGAAAGCGAAATATGGCACTTTTCAGGACAGCAAGTCCGCGCCGATCCATCGCTGGTTTCAGTATCCGGCAGGTTTTTCTTACAAAGCTGTAGAGGAGATCATTCATCAGGACAACCTTCGTCCGGGCAAGGTCCTCTATGACCCCTTCATGGGCACAGGGACCACGCTCGTGGCTGCCAAACTCAAGGGCATTGAGTCTTATGGCGTGGAAGCCCATCCCTTCGTCTTTGAGGTTGCGGCGACCAAGCTCTCCTGGGAGTATGACTACAACGAACTCAACAGCAAGATCAAAGAAGTGCTTAAAGAAGTCAAAGAAAAAATACGGCGGTCAAATCTGTCCCGAGTAGACCTTGCAGAGTATCCTGAGTTAGTCAGAAAATGTTTCTCGGATGACAACCTCGCCCGACTCCATCTTATAAAAAGCAGCGTTGTCTCTCAAAAAGAACCCTATCTCTCGTTCTTCAAAGTGGCTTTAACCTGCGCCCTGAGAATCGCATCCGGGGCTGCTACGGGATGGCCTTACATAGCCCCCAAGAAAAAAATCCAAGAGGTGGACGGGCTGGTCGCATTCCAGAGAATCCTGGACATGATGTATGGGGACCTCTACGAATGCGCCCGCCAGCCAGAGATTGCGGAGGCCCATCCCCTCAAGGGCGACAGCAGGAACACGAAGGGCCTGATTGAAGACAAAATCTTTGATTCCGTCTTTACCTCCCCCCCCTATCTCAACAACTACGACTATGCGGACAGGACCCGGCTTGAGACCTATTTTTGGGAGTTTGCGAAGACGTGGGGAGAGATTACGGAAAAAGTAAGGACAAAACTCATCATTTCAGCCACGACCCAAATCAACAGAAACGAATTTAACGGCACGCCTGTCAACGACGCCATCAAGGAGGCCGATAAGTCCGTTTATACAGACCTTGCCGATAAAGTCGTGAACCTCTCCCGAATAAGGCTTACAAAGGGTGGGAAGAAAGATTATGACCTGATGGTGGCGGGTTACTTCAACGATATGTTCCGGGTCTTGCAGGACGTATACAGGACCATGAAGAAAAAGGCCAAATTCCATCTGGTCCTGGGTGACTCGGCCCCCTACGGAGTCTACATACCGATATACGACTACATCGGAAAACTCGGCCTAGCTATCGGATTTTCCGGCTACGACGTGGAAATGCTGAGGGCTCGCGGAGGAAAGTGGGAGAACAATCCGCAACGTCATTCTGTGGACCTTACTGAGGGTATCCTCAGTTTCACAAAGTGATCTCTCTCGGAAAAATTCGCTGAAATAAAAAGGACATCCAATGGCTCTTGTAGCGAAAAAAATAGAAACTCTCGAAGATAAGTATCTGCCGCTTATTAAGGAAGCCTTTGATCTGCGTGCTTTGACAACGTTCGTTCCTAATAAGAAAAGACCGATCCACAATTGGTTCCCTTATACTCAGGGATTCTCTGCTGATCTGATTGAGTATTTGCTCAAGAAACTCAAGATTGGCAAAAAGGGATTTGTCGTAGACCCATTCTGTGGCGTGGGGACGACTCCCCTTGTTTGTGTTCAGCATGGAATCTCATCGATTGGATTCGATATTTCTCCGATAGCCGTGTTCTTAGCTGACGCCAAAATTAACCGTTCCTATGTGGTCAAGACGGAACTTCTGAAGAAGGAGATAGAGGGTATCTGTAAGTCTCCATTCAAAGAACCATCTGAAGAAAGTCTCTCTGTGACGCTCGCAAAACTGCCACTTCTCAGGCATGCTTACTCTTTGGATCGTGTAAAGGAATTGCTCTTTTTCAGAGAGGAGATTAAGCGCCGACGGGAGTTGGATCAGGACATCTATCAATTTTTAAAAACAGGATTAATGGCGATCCTGGAAGAAGTCAGCAACGTCAGAAAACATGGTGCTCACTATCGGTTCATTAACAACAATAATGTAGGCGTCAAAACATTGGTAGACCCATCTCTATTCAACGTAAGGCAATGCCTTCGTCTAAAACTCTACAAGATGCTCTCGGACATCCAGAAGCATCCTATACCGGGGGAGGTGGATGTCTCCGTTCACCAAGGAGACGCAAGGATGCTAAGCCAAGAACTCTCCAGGAAGGTGGGCATTCGAAAAGGGCGATGTACAGCAATCATAACTTCGCCTCCTTATCTTAACCGGGATAACTACATCGCTCAGCATAAAATTGAACTTTTCTTTATGGAGTTTGGCGACTGGGAAGCCTACCGTCGCCTAACGGCAACAACTCTTCGTTCGCACGTTGAAGCAAGATCAATTCCAGAGTTTCTTTGCAAAGACTTGCCTGAAGTTGCTGCGTTAGTGAAACAGGTTGAAGAAAATGGGGTGAACTATAAGGGCATCCCGGAGATGATTCTAGGCTACTTCCAGGATATGGAATGCGTCCTTAGAGAGATCAGCAGCGCACTCAAGCCTGGTGGAGCAGCAACTTTAGTGGTGGGGAACGTGCGGTGGGCTGGTGTTGTGATCCCGGTAGATCTCTTGCTGATACGGTTAGGCGAGAAACACGGCCTGGTCGGTGAAGAAATTATCATTACGAGATACAAGAACAACAGCCCTCAACAGATGAAGCGCTACGGGAAGATCCCTGTCAGGGAAAGCATCGTGATTCTAAGAAAGGACTGAATTATGCAGAGTGCCAAGAAATACTACCAGAATCTATCCATAGAAAGATGCCATCTCCATGCCGGAAAGTTTCGATACGAACCGTCATTGGGCGAGCATGTGGGATTCAAGCCAAGCCAGAAGTACCCAATCCATCGGTGGTTCAATTACCGGCAGGGATATTCTCCGAAGATTGTCACTTACGTTCTTGACCAAGCAGACCTGCCATCTGGTAGCTGGATTTTAGACCCTTTCTGTGGTGTTGGTACCACTTTATTGGAGGCAAAACGCCGAGGTTACGCTGTTATCGGGATTGATATTTCTCCCTTGGCTGCTTTTGTGAGCAGGGTGAAGACGTTGGATTTCTCTAACCCGAAAAAATTCATTAAGGGTGTGGAGACATTCGCCGAGCTAAAGAAAGGAAAACCGTCCAAACTCATTGAGACTTATTATCTCACCCGCCTCTTGGATACTGAAATTCTAAAAGAGGTCTCTTACTTACGGGAATATGTCAATTCTCTGAGGGATTCCGAAATAAGGGATTTCCTGCTCTCGGGGATGCTGGCCAGCGTTGATAAAGTCGCCAATGCTAAAAAGGATGGGGGGTGGCTGCGCTACATTGCGAGGAAAGAGACCCCCGATTTCCATTCCGTTGTGGTCAAGACACTTAATAAAATGATTGCAGATATCACGCAGCCTTCTCTCAGCTTAGAGTACCCGAAGGGGCACATAGAAACGATTGTCCACCACGGAGATGCGCGGAGTCTTCCAGGGAAATTCCCGCCGATCAGGTTAATGGTTACTTCGCCACCCTATTTGAATAGAAATGATTACACCCGTGTCTACGCGATGGAGATGGAACTCTTAGGGCTATCCGATAAGGAGATCAAGGAGGTCCGCCGCGCAACCTTGCGCTCTCATACGGAGGCAGGCTCTCTGGGCAATACAAATGTGAAATCGGAGAGGCTAAAGAAATGGGTCGAAGAAATCCAAGAAAACGGTGTTTCTAATATCCAGATTCCAGGAATGGTTCGAGATTACTTTGAGGACTTGTTCCTCTGTCTAGAACAACTTCAGAAAGTTTGTGTGGATGGCGCCTCTCTTGCTTTCGTAGTTTCAAACGTAAGGTTTTCTGGCGTACATATTGAAGTGGATTCTTTAATAGCTGAAATTGGAGAAAACCTAGGATTTGAGGCATCAGAAATCATCGTGACACGGTTGCGTGGCAGCAGTGCTCAGCAAGTAAATAAATACGGGGATACTGCACTAAGAGAGAGTATTGTCATCCTACGAAAGTAGGCGGTCAAAATTTTTCTAACTCACCAGGTCTATCGTCGTTCTCCCGTGAAATAACTTTTTTCCTCGCCCCACACCGGTTCATTAACCCCCTCCATTCCTCATCGGAAATCTCATTTTGTTTGTAGCATTGGAGATCATCAAGATACCGAAGCAATGAGTTTTCGAGATTAGGCTCAAATCGAGAAGTGACCAGTGTATCTGCTGCA
>Ga0209399_10000484_pt1 | contig 24015 bp, 21 predicted proteins | sample OV2TP3_FD_184130 | JGI IMG/M metagenome (GOLD analysis project Ga0209399, IMG submission 184130) | Hot spring microbial communities from Beatty, Nevada to study Microbial Dark Matter (Phase II) - OV2 TP3 (SPAdes) (version 3) | ecosystem: Environmental > Aquatic > Thermal springs > Hot (42-90C) ... | reverse complement strand
CCGGTAGTCGATCTTTTCCCCCCGTCGATTGGCGGCCCAGAGATAAGCGATGACCTCCTGGCGGAAGCCGTCGGCTGCGGAGCCGATGATGGCAATCTGTTCTTCGATGGACTTCATAAAGCCTTCGTCGGGGGAGAGCTCCTCTTTGGTGTTTCGATCCTTGACCTTGCTCTTGTTGACGTAGGCCTCGGCGTGGTCCAGGTAATTCTGGAACAGGGCCTCAGCCTGCTCCTGATAGGAATAGACAAATGCCCGGGTGATCTCCTTTTCCAATATCTCCAGGTATTCTTTGTGCAGGGCGTCCTGTAAAAATTCGAGGTACTGCTTGCGGGTATCGTCAGGCAGGTCCGCCTCCTTGACCATGTTGATGAGGGCTTCCCGGACGTTGATAGGATTGATGCAGTTGCCTTCCGTATTATCCGAAAGGGCATTGTCCAGGGCCTTCATGATGAAACGGGTAGAAATCCCTGTCATGCCTTCCCGTTTCGCAGCCTCGCGCAGTTCCTGAAAATCGATCTTTTTGGTCCTTCCTTTTTCCACCACCTCCTCGCCGTTGTAGAGCTTCAGCTTGGTCATCAAATCGCACTTGTTGGTTGGCTCTAGTCGGGAGAGGATGGCGAACATGGAGACAATCTCCAAGGTATGAGGCGCCACGTGGGCGCGAAAATCGGAATAGCGGATGATTTTCTGATAGATCTTCACCTCTTCAGAGAGCCTCAGGTTGTAAGGGACCTTGATGACTACGATGCGGTCCAGGATGGCCTCGTTCGTATGGTCGGCCTTAAACTTCTGCCACTCGGCTTCATTGGAGTGGGCGACAATGACCGCATCCACGTAGACCAAACCGTGCCTGCCGGGGGCCGGGATCACTTTCTCTTGCGTCGCTGTGATCATGCAGTGGAGGTATTCAATCTCATTTTTAAAGACCTCGATGAATTCAACCATCCCCCGGTTTCCTATATTGAGGGCCCCGTTAAGCTCAAGGACCCGTGGATCTCCCTCCGAGTAAAGGTCGAGCTTGGAGATATCCTCGCTTCCGATGAGCACTGAGGTGTCTTGGTTGTTGGGATCCACCGGTGGGACCACACCGACGCCGACCCGCGCCCGTTTCGAGAACTCCATAGTGCAGACCGGAAACTCCTCATACCGGCCGTTGAATTCTTCCTTCAATCGATACCGGCATACAGGACAGAGGTCCCCTTCGATGTGAACACCTAACATCTTTTCAAATTCCTTGCGCAGGTGGCGTGGGATCAGGTGAAGAGGCTCCTCAAACATCGGGCATCCCTCAATGGCGTAAAAAGGCTCGCTCTCCTCAAGACCCCGGTGGAGTTTTTCGAAAAGGGAGCTTTTTCCAGAGCCCACGGGACCCATCAGATAGAGGACCTGACGGCTCTCTTCCCCTTTCAGGGAAGCCGCATGGAAATAGCGGACGATCTGCGCAATCGTCTTTTCGATGCCGAAAAATTCATCCGCAAAGAAATTGTAGACCTTAATCGACTCGTCTTTATAGAGTCTCTTGATCCGAGGGTCGTCGGTGTCTTGAATATCCCGGACGCCGGCCTTAAGGACAATATCGTAGATCCGCGCGTGGGCCAGTTTGGTGATGGTGGGATCTTCCTTGACCTTTTCGAGATAGCCCAAGAAATTTCCGCGCCAGGCCTGTACCTGGCGGGAATCGCGGTCCCTCCGGATGATCGTTTCAAATTCCTTATTCCTCTCATGCTTCATTCTAGCGGCTCCCCCTTTCGGAGTTTATCCAGACCGTTAAAAAAAGCTTCGCGACGAAGCCTTGCACCTGGGACCTTTTTGATCGGTCTAAAAACAGGGTTTTTAACCCCCCTTTTTTAAGGATGGATCCGGTTTCAATGTGCGCGCGATCGATTGTTTCACCCAAAGCCATCCGATGCACTCTGTTGGCTTTGATCGTCTCCTTTGGGAACTGAGAGAAAGAGGCAGAGGTAGGCTGGATCGGGGACCGAGGGTGGACCAGAAGCTCTTTAGGGGCCTGCACCTGACCTCCTTTCCCTAAGAATCCCGGTCGAATCGCTTTGAATCTCTCTCTTGTTTGACGCAAGAAAAGAGGAAAACCTTCAAATTACCCACCGTCTTTATCTATTGAACCGCTATTTTGCCTCAAAGTCAAGAAAATTAATTTCTCGCGCCCGTCATTTTCACTTTTCGCGCTTTTCCGAGCTTAAGACCGGCGCCTTTTACCGGATTGGGGTCGGACCTTTAATTTTTTACTTGACGCATATTGGGTCTTGGGATATAAATTTTCGCTTAGCTTCCCTCAGGTAATTTCCTTATAAAAGAGAGGAGACCTCTATGGCACGCCCGTTGAGAGTCCAATTTGAGGGTGCCCTGTACCACCTGGTGGTGCGGGCAAATAATCGGCAGCCTCTTTTTCGGGACCATCAGGATAGGCGGCGCTATCTCGGGCTCCTAAGTCGTTACCGGGGTCAGTTTGGTTGCAAACTCTATGCTTACGTCCTCCTGAACCGTCATGTTCATCTCCTCATGGAGACTCCCAGGGCAAATGTAAGCAAGGTGATGCAATGTTTGGGGACGAGCTATACCTTATACTTCAACCGCCGACACAAGAGGAGGGGAACGCTCTTCGAGGGGCGATATCAGAGTCGTCTTGTGGATAAGGACAACTACCTCCTCGAGGTCACGCGTTATATCCATAGGAGCCACTTCCAGGCCGGCGTGAAGAAAAAAAGGGATTATCCCTGGAGCAGCTATCTTATTTATCTTGGCAGAAAGATTTCGGATCTCGTTGAGACGGAACCCGTTTTAAGTCAGTTAGGTCGCGGCATTAGGACGCAGCGCAGGCGCTATCGGGATTTTGTGGAGAAGGTTGATGGAAACGGATACTCCTATCCAGGCACCATGGGTTCTCAGATCGTGGGCTCCAGGAGTTTTCTGGAGAGGGTTCAATCCCAACCTGGCCATCAACCGGACGATGGGGAGGAACCTCCTTTAAGAAAGGCTGAGAGGATTTTACGCGAGGTGAATCTATCTCTAGGCGCTAATGAGATCGGGGATTTGCGCGAGAGAAGGCGGAGGACTCTGGTTAGGCATGTGGCCATGTATCTCATCAGACACCAGACGACTCTTCCGCTGCGTTCCATCGGGGAGCTTCTGGGGGTCAAGGCCGCTGCCGTGGCTCACGCCGTCGGCAAGATAGAACAATTGTTACAGCGGGAGGATTTCTCTAAGAGATTGAAACACTTATTGCAAGCCGATTCTTTGCTGAGTTCGGAGAAGGTGAGGAACTATCCCTCTGAACAGAGAGAGCTGGTAGATGGAACGGCGCTCACTTGAAGTGGAGGGCGGGCTGCGTTGGTATGCGATCCGAACGAAGCCGAGAAAAGAAACCATAGTTGAAAAGAGGCTCGGCAATCTCGATTTGGAGGTTTTTCTGCCCTGGCTTCGCTCTCGACGTAGGGTTGGGAGTCGGTATCAGTGGGTACTTGTGCCGCTTTTCCCGGGTTATCTTTTCTGCCGTCTGGATATCCTCCTCTTTGGAAAAGCTGCCAGGTACGCTCCGGGAGTGAAGGATTTCGTGAAGTTCGGCAACCGCATCGCAGAAGTAGGAGCAGAGGTGATCCAGACCTTGCGGGACCGCTGCCCCAACGGGGTAGCCCAGATCGAGCCGCGAGCCTACAGAGTCGGTCAGCCGATAGCGATCAAGGAGGGCCCGTTTTCTGGTTTAGAGGCGATTTTCGAACGGGAGATGAAAGGAAGCCAACGCGTGGCGGTTCTTCTTGATCTTTTGGGCCGCGAGACCCGGCTGGTGCTCTCGAGCGAAATGATCGGCCCGGTCTGATTTTTTAAGCCGTAAGCAATCAGCGATCGGCAATCAGTTGTTGTGTAAGCTGGCTGCCGAGCGCCGATAGCTGAAGCCTTCATAGAGATTGCCCAGTGGTTGTCCGGGCAGTCTCGCTGATTTCGTGGGACCTCTTTTTACAGAGGTGACAAGAGGGACCTGCGGCCTGATCGGGTCAGGCGATGCAGGAATGGCGGAAGCCTGTCCGAAAAACCGGCTTGGCGTTAGTATCGACGCCCGCCTGGGAGCACCTTTCCGGCCCGATGCAATACTTCCGGCTTACGCTCGCCGAACAGCTGATAGCACCTCTGTGCTACGCTTGCGTCTGCACGTCCGGTGCACCGGTCCTTCAAGCCGCCCCTAGTCGGGCGGATGACAGGGGGGGCCTTCTTCAACTGTCTGCATAACTCTGTGTATCGACGATGAAAGGTCTGGTCTTAAGCGGGGGTAGAGGCAGCCGCCTTAGGCCGCTTACTTACACCGGGGCCAAACAGCTCGTGCCCGTAGCCAACCGGCCCATCCTTTATTACGTGCTCGACAACCTGGCCGAAGCGGGGGTCCGCGATGTGGGGATGATCATCTCGCCCGAGACCGGGAAGGATATTAGGAATGCAGTTGGGGATGGAAGAGATTGGGATATCGAGATCCGTTATATTTTACAGGAGGAGCCTTTGGGGCTCGCCCACGCGGTCAAAGTGGCGCGGCCTTTTTTGGGCGCGGACCCCTTTATCATGTATTTGGGTGATAACCTGATCGGTTCGGGGATCGAACCATTCCGCAACGCCTTTGAACAATCCGACGCCGATGCGGCAATCCTGCTTAAAGAAGTGGATACGCCCTCTAGCTTTGGGATCGCCGAGATCGATGAGGAGGGTCGGGTCATACGCCTTGTGGAAAAACCCAAGAACCCCGCATCCAACCTGGCGCTGGTCGGAATCTACTTCTTCTCGCCAAAGATTCATGAGGCCATCGATTCGATTCAGCCCTCATGGCGTGGGGAACTGGAGATTACCGATGCCATCCAGTGGTTGCTGGACCGAGGAGAAAAAGTCTCGAGCCATCGCCTGGAGGGCTGGTGGCTGGATACAGGCAAAAAGGATGACCTCTTGACCGCTAACACGGCGGTCCTCGACCTGTGGACCCAGCGAGAGATCAAGGGAGAAGTGGACGGGGCCAGTCAGGTGACCGGACGCGTCTGTTTGGGAAAGGGCAGCCGCATCATCAGCAGCACGGTCAGAGGGCCGGTCGTCATCGGCGAGGACGTGACCATTGAGGGCTCATTCATCGGTCCCTTTACCTCGGTCGGCAATGGATGTCGGATTCTATTTTCCGCGGTCGAGCATTCGGTGATGCTGGAGAATGCGACCATAGAACGGATAGATCGGCTGGAGGATAGCCTGGTGGGAAGAGGGTCGTGCGTCGTCCATGCCCAGGGGAATCATCAAGCTTACCGCCTGATGATAGGAGACGACAGTGTGGTCGAACTTTAATCGGTTGTGAAAGGAGGCTAAGATGCGGGCACTAATTACGGGCGGCGCGGGATTTATCGGGAGCCATTTGGCCGAGGCTCTTTTGGCGGCTCGAAACGAGGTCACCATCATCGATGACCTTTCCACCGGCAGATTCGAGAACATCTCGCACTTGACGGGTTCGTCCGGCTTCCAGTTTGTCGCCGAGACCATTACCAATGAGATGATCACGGATCGCCTCATCAGAGAGTGCGATGTGGTTTTTCATCTGGCTGCGGCTGTGGGGGTTCAACTGATCGTGAGCGATCCGGTCCGGGTCATTGAGACCAACATCTTCGGGACGCACGCGATCCTGAAGATCGCTAACCGCTACCGGAAGAAGGTCCTCTTGGCCTCCACGTCTGAAATTTACGGCAAGGGCAATCATGCTCCTTTTAAGGAGGATGACGACCGTCTGCTGGGCCCCACGACGCGGAGCCGCTGGTGTTATTCGGCGTCCAAGGGGGTCGATGAGTTTCTCGGCCTGGCCTACTGGAAGGAAAAAGCTCTCCCCGTGGTCATCTTCCGCCTGTTTAATACCATCGGTGTGCGCCAGACCGGCCATTATGGCATGGTGGTTCCGCGCTTTGTAGGCCAGGCCCTGAGGGGAGAGGTCATCAGCGTCTATGGAGACGGACAGCAGTCGCGCTGTTTCTGCGATGTGACCGACGCGGTGCGCGCTATCATGGGGCTTGCCGCTTGTCCCGAGGCGGTCGGAGAGGTTTTCAACATCGGGAGCACCTCAGAGATCACCATTTTTGAGCTTGCGCGGCGGGTGCAGGCCCTTACGGGGAGCAAGTCCGAGGTCGTTTTTGTTCCCTATCACAAGGCGTATCAGGAGGGATTCGATGATATGCGCCGCCGGGTGCCGGATATCAGCAAGATTCATCAGGTCTTGGGATGGATTCCCAGCTTGTCCCTAGACGAGAGCCTGGAACGAATCATCGCCTTCACGCGCGAGCGCATCCATGATAACCGCCTTTTTCAACGCGCTGTTTAGCCGCATGACGATAAAAAGTGCTACGCGCAGGTAAAAACCCGGCACGATATCTGGTCACCGGTGGCGCCGGCTTCATCGGCTCTCACCTGGTTGAGGCGCTGCTTCGTCGGGGGCAAAAGGTCCGGGTCCTGGACAATTTGTCAACGGGCAAGCGGGACAATTTGTCCTTTCTCGGCCGGCTCCCCGAAGAGGCCGCTGCCAATTGCGAGCTGCGGGTGGGCGATGTCCGCGACCTGAACACCGTTCGGAAATCCACGGTTGGGGCGGACTATATACTGCATCATGCCGCGCTGGGGTCGGTACAGCGGTCCGTAGAGGATCCCATCGCTTCCAACGATGTGAATGTCGGAGGCACCCTGAATGTTCTCAAGGCGGCCTTAGAGAATCAGGTGCGGGGGATAGTTTATGCCTCATCCTCATCTGTCTATGGGGCAGCGCCGACTCTACCCAGGGAAGAGGATCAATTCCCCGTCCCGCTTTCCCCTTATGCGGCGTCGAAGCTGGCCGGCGAGCATTACTGCTCGGTCTTCGCAAAAACCTACGGTCTCAGCATCGTGGGTCTGCGCTACTTCAACGTCTTTGGCCCAAGGCAAGATCCACAGAGCCAATACTCGGCTGTCATTCCCAGGTTCATAGACGCTGCTTTGCACGATCGGCCCCTCGAGATCCACGGGGACGGATTCCAGACGCGCGACTTCACCTATGTCGAGAACGTAGTGGACGCCAACCTGCAGGCCCTTAACACATTAGCGGCAGATTCCGGCGGGGTCTTTAACATCGCGTGCGGCGAAACGTATTCGGTCTTAGACCTGGTTAGTTTCCTGTCCCAACTTTTGGGGAAGAACCTCCGGATGGTCCATACGGAGCCACGCAAGGGCGACGTCAGGGACAGCGTCGCAAAAATCACCAAAGCCGAGCGACAGCTTGGTTATCGGCCTAAGACGAGCTTTGTGGAGGGGCTCCGGAGGACAATTGCGTACTACCGCGACCGTTCAGGAGTGATGAATGACGATAGGCAGCTCGGTTAGGGCTCGATGGCAAGGCGGCATCGCTCGGCTGGATGAGGGGATGACCCGGTGCGGATCCTGCAGATCGGTCTAGGAGGATTTGGGAAAAACCATCTGAGGGCTTGGACCCAGCTCGGGCTGGGCAGAGACCTCCGTGTCGCGGAGGTCCGAAGAGAGACCGCGATGGTCGAGTGCTCGAAGTACAACATGGGTCCTGAGCAGGTCACGGCCCATTACCGGGACTTTCTTCCGCTCGCGGATGTCGTTGATATTGTGACCCCGACGGACAGCCATTACTCCCTCTGTCTCGAGGCCCTTCAAGCGGGAAAGGATGTTTTCGTCGAGAAGCCGATGACCCTGACCTCTGGTGAGGCAGGGGAGTTGGTGCAAGTGGCTCGATCCCAAAAGAGGATCCTCCAGGTCGGCTATTACTACCGCTTCCATCCGGCCTCTCGATGGATCAAAGAGACGATCCAGTCGGGCCTTCTGGGTCAGCTCCGCTACCTATCGGGAAACTTTGCGGGTTTTAAGCGCGCTCGGACAGACGTGGGGGTGACCCATACCGACGGCATTCACTTCCTCGATCTTTTCAGCTGGTTCGTGGGCCGCCCACCCAAGGAGGTCTGGGCGGTTACACGGGATCATTTCAATCGCGGTCTCGAGGACTTCTCCGTTGTGCTTTGCACCTATCCCGACGGCGAGATAGCCAAGGTGGAATCCGGATACATTCAGCCCGGCAAGTGGATGGACAAGGTGGTTCCCTCGGCATGGACCAGCAAGGAGATCTTCATTGTCGGGAGCCGCGCCACGATCGAGGCCGATTTCGAGACCGGGAAAGTGAAAGTTCATCGCGTGCGTCATGAGCTGCGGGATCAGATCTGGACGGCCGTGCATGAAGGTTCCCACTCGCCCACTGTTCCTGCGGCTGGGCCCATCGAACAGCTCTGCGAGGAATTTCAGGCGTTTCTAGGCTCGGTCAAAACGCGCCAGGAGCCCCTCGCGAATGTGATGGATAGCGGGTTTTGTTTGGCCAGGCTGATGGAGACGATTTACCGCTCCAGCCAGTTGAAGAAGGCTCTGGAGGTGGATTATCGGGTGCCACCATGAAGGACATCTCGGACCAGGATCTGTTGAAGAATATCCCCCTTGTGGCCAAGAAGCACGAAGGCCATAAGAGTACGGTGAAGGTGGGACCGCGGGAAATCGGCGGAGACCGTTTCGCGGTGATTGCGGGGCCTTGCGCGGTTGAAAGCCTGGCGCAAGTGCTGGATATCGCCAAAAACGTGAGGCAAAGGGGCGCGGCCTTGCTGCGGGGCGGGGCCTTCAAGCCCCTGACCTTTCCCTACCGCACGGAATCACTCTTTGAATTGAGAGAGGACGGGCTCGCATACTTAAAGCAGGCGGGAAAGACATACGATCTACCGGTTGTGACCGAGGTCATGGACGTGCGTTTGGTAGAGAAGGTCGCCGAGCATGCGGACATGCTGCAGATAGGCGCGCGGAACATGCAGAACTTTCCTCTCCTCGAGGAGGTCGGGAAGACCAAAAAACCCGTCCTGCTCAAAAGACACTTTGGGGCGAGCCTGCGGGACTGGCTGGGGGCGGCGGAGTATCTGTTCTACTCCGGCAATGAAAAGGTCGTCCTTTGTGAGCGAGGCGTCGTTGCCCCCCACACGCACGAGCCCACATCCCGATTCATCGTTGACCTCCAGGTTATTCCAGCAGTGCGGGAGTATTCTCACCTGCCAGTGATCGTGGACGCCAGTCATGCGACGTTTAAGCGCAAGTACGTGCCTCCGATCGCCAGGGGAGCCCTCGCGGTGGGCGCCGATGGGGTGATGGTCGACGTTCATCCGACGCCGGAGAAGGCTGCCGTCGATCCTCTGCAAGCCTTGAGCTACCAGGCATTTTCGGAGTTGATGAGCGAACTGGGCGCGTTGGCCAAGGCGCTGGGGAAGGGTCTGGCGTAAATGCTTTTCGTAGAACCTTCCTTGAGTTAGCGTATGCATATCGTGGTTATTGGCTCTGGTTCCATTGGTAAGCGGCACCTGTCGAACTTGCACAAGCTGGGCGTGGAAAAGCTCTCGGTGGTAGACGTCCGGTCTGAGCGCCTCGACGAGCTTTCTCAAACGATAACCAATTTAGAGAAGTTTACGGATCTCGATCGGGCTTTAGATCAGACGAATCTAGACGGGGCGATTATCTGCACGCCGACTTGTCATCACATTTCGGTCGCCCAGAAAGTGGCGGAGCGGGGACTCAATTGCATGATGGAGAAACCGCTGTCTCATAACCTGCTTGGCCTGGAAGAGGTTGCCCGTGGACTTGAGGAACGGGGACTATGGATGATGGTCGCCTATGCGATGCGCTTTCACCCAGGAATAGTTAAGTTAAAGGCGCTTCTGGATCAGAACGCGGTCGGTCGTGTTCTGAGCGTGCGTGCTGAGTGTGGCCAATACCTCCCCGATTGGCATCCGTGGGAGGACTACCGGAGCTGGTACATGAGCAAAGAAGACCAGGGTGGTGGAGCCATTCTGGACATCAGTCATGAGATTGATTACCTCAGGTGGTTTTTTGGCGATGTGGATGAGCTGACTGGCGTGGTCACTAAGGTCAGTGATCTGGATATAGACACAGATGATCTGTCCGAGGTGATTTTACGGTTTTGTAGCGGCGTATTAGGCAGCCTTCACTTAGACCTGCTCCAACGCACCTACCGGCGCACCTGCACCATCATCGGGACAGAGGGCACGATCACTTGGGATTACAACGCCCACGCGATCCAGCTATACACCGCAAACTCAGGCCGATGGCAGACGTTCGAGTATGCATTTGACCGTAATGCCTATTTTATCGAGGAGCTCAAGCATTTTCTTGCTTGTCTGCGCGGAGAGGCCAAACCAAAGGTGGATTTTGAAGATGGTCGCAAAACCCTCCAGGTTGTCTTGGCGGCAAAGCAGTCAAGTCGGGAGAGGTGTTGGGTTCCTGTGTATCCTCAGTGAGAAGGGTCAATGAGCGTTGCGTCAGGTCGAGTGCTGGCGGTGATTCCAGCGCGTGGTGGCTCGAAACGTATGCCGGCGAAAAACATCCGCCTCCTGGGTGGCCGTCCCTTAATAGCCTATTCGATTCTAACCGCTAGAGTATCCCAGTGTATAGACAAAGTAGTGGTGACCTCAGATTCACAGGAAATTATGGCGGTGGCGCGAGCCTGGGGCGCAGAGGCATTGGAGCGCCCACCTCAGCTTGCCTCGGACACAGCACCAACCATAGGCGCAGTACAGCACGTATTAGAGGTACTTGAAGCCCAGGGCGATTGCTTCGCCTGGGTTGTGATCCTTCAACCGAACGTGCCTTTTCGCTGGGTGGAACTTTGTGATCAGGCGATTCGTGATTGTGCAGCCCATGGAGCTGATGCGGCGTTGACAGTGGATGAAGTGTACCTGAAAGTGGGCCAGATTGTTGACGGTTACTTTGTTCCCAACTATCTGCCAGGCCAGCGTAAGCAGGACTTGACGCCCAAGTACCGAGAGAACGGAGTTTTTTATCTCACCTCCACTCCTATGGTGCGGAAAGGTTGTCTGTTCGGAGACAAGACTTTGATCTTGCGCTTCCCGAACGAACAGTCGTTGTGCAATATAGACTACGAGTTCGATTTCAAACTAGCCGGAGCGGTCTTTGAGCCTTTCGGTTATAAAAGGAGGTTTGACGAACATGAGCGGACACTCTTTCCAGATCGGTCCTTATAAGTTGCCGCCTGCGGCTGAGCCCTTAGTCATTGCAGAAGCGGGTATTAACCATAACGGTGATTTACGCAAGGCCCGTGATCTGGTGACTGCGGCTGCTGAAGCAGGTGCCCACATCGTTAAATTTCAGACCCATCTGCCAGACGCGGAGATGCTCAAAGATGGCTTTTCAGCTGATTACATTGGGGAGTCGTTTTACGACCTGCTAAACCGATGCGTCATCGACGAGGATGGCCATCGTCAGCTCAGTCATCTGGCCTCGGAGAAAGGTATTTTGTTTCTCTCTACCCCATTCTCTCGCGAGGCGGCTGATCTCTTGGAGCGGTTGGGCGTGCCCGCCTTTAAGACTGGGTCCGGTGAACTGACCAATCTTCCACTCCTTAAACATATCGCGCTCAAAGGCAAGCCGATGATTATCTCGACCGGGATGAGCACCCTTGAGGAGATCAAAAGGACCGTGGATGCGCTTAAGCCCATCAACCCGAATTTCATCCTGATGCATTGTACTAGCACCTATCCCACGCCTTATGAGGATGTGCGGCTGCTAGGAATTCGCCAGTTACAAGAGCTCACTGGTGTTCCTGTCGGACTGAGCGATCACTCACGCGGGATCGCTACTGCTATCGGAGGTGTGGCCTTGGGGGCTGTGGCCCTGGAAAAGCATTTTACCCTGGACCGCAATTGGCCTGGTCCAGATCAGGCGGGCTCCATTGAACCGGATGAGCTGCGGAGACTCGTGATCGAGAGCAAACAGGTTTGGTTGGCCCTGCATGAACGGAAGAAGGTCCTGGAATCGGAAGGACCTGTGCAGGCCATGGCGCGAGAAAGCGTGGTTACGATAGCTCCCGTCAAAGCCGGAGAGATCTTCACGCTGGAAAACCTTTGGGTTAAGCGGCCAGGCACAGGTATTCCGGCCTCTCGGCTGAATGAATTTTTAGGAAGGTGTTCCGCCCGGGATTTGCCAGCAGACCATTTACTTGCGCCTGAAGAAGTAGATATGAATTCTTGACTTATGAAACTGCGTTATTAAGGGATCGGGATTATTTCAGTGAAGGAAAAACGAAAGGTCTGCGTTGTTACAGGCAGTCGTGCCGAGTATGGCCGGGTAAAAAGCATACTTGAGGCCATTCAGGAACATCCTGGTCTGGAGTTGATTCTCGTTGTGACCGGGGCGCACCTATTGCGAAAGTACGGTGAGTCCGTCCTCGAAATTGAGAAGGACGGCTTTCCGATCGCAGAGAAGGTCTACCTAATCGTTGAAGGCGAGAATCCCCTCACCATGACAAAATCTACAGGCCTAGGGATCATCGAGCTTGCCACTGTTTATGACAAATACAGGCCTGACATCGTGGTCGTGCCCACGGATCGCTTTGAGACCCTCTCGGCGGCCATTGCCGCAGCGTTCATGAACATCACGCTGGTCCATATCCAGGGGGGCGAGACTTCAGGGACGATTGACGAGAGCATCCGTCACGCTATCACGAAATTTACGAACGTCCACTTTCCGGCAACAGAGCAGAGCCGACAGCGGCTTATTCGGATGGGAGAAGATCCAGCAACCGTGTTCAACGTGGGCTGCCCAGCGACTGATCTGTTGGTCCGGGTTGATCCAGGAACGCGCGAGGAGCTGTTCAAGCATCCTGATGTTGTCCCGATGGACGGCCGAATTCTCCATCCTGATCGTCCCTACCTGCTGGTTGTGCAACATCCTGTGACTACAGAGTTCGGAAAGGGCTACGAGCAGATCCAGGAGACGCTGTTCGCCGTCCGTGAGACAGGATTACAGTCGATCATGCTCTGGCCCAACCCGGACGCCGGGTCAGACGAGATATCATTAGGCATTCGACGCTTCATCCTCCACCACGGTCAAGAGAATCTTTTCCTCTACCGTAACTTCTCCAACGAATTGTTTATTCGCCTGATGTATCATGCGGCTTGTATGGTTGGGAATTCTAGCGCCGGTATCCGGGAGGCGTGTTATTTTGGAGTGCCGGTGGTCAACATTGGTTCGCGCCAGAATAACCGCGAGCGGGGCAGCAACGTCATGGATGTCTGGTATGAGAGGAAAAAGATCTGCGAGGGGATCCAGAGACAGCTTGCGGTTGGGCGTTATCCAGTTGAGATGATCTACGGGGATGGGACGGCAGGGAGGCAGATTGCGGAGATCCTTAGCCGGATTCCTTTAGACGGCACGCAAAAGCGGATTTCCTATTAATCCGAACAGCAGAAAAAATTCTAGCGTCCAAAGAAGCAGAAATCGCTACCTACATTGAAACTGTCGATGGCGAACCTTAGTCAATCTATAAAAGCCATAGTTGTTGCCGCGGGAAGGGGAGAAAGGCTTTATCCTTACACGAATGACAGACCAAAATGTATGGTCGAGGTTGGAGGCAAAGCGATTTTAGCACATCTGCTAAACGGCTTCGAAGAAGCAGGAGTTGGGCCGGTCGTGATAGTGAGAGGGTACAAAGGGGAGTCGATCTCTTTTCCTCGGCTCACCTTTTACGATAACCCTCATTACGATACAAGCAATATTCTTGCCTCTCTCTTTTGTGCCGAAAAAGAGCTAAGCGAGGGGTTTATTTTTTCCTATTCTGACATTCTCTATCCCTCCCGAGTTTTACGGAGCTTAGTTCAGGAAGATAGGGAGATAACCATTGTTGTGGATACCTGTTGGCAACAGGCCTATGTCGGGAGGGATGCCCATCCGGTGAGCGAGGCTGAGCTAGTGAGAGTTGAAAGGGATAGGGTTGTGGAGATCCGTAAGGGCATCGACCCCCAAATAGCTTTTGGTGAATTCATTGGATTGGCTAAATTTTCTCCGCAGGGGGCTGAGGCCCTCTCTTACCACTATCACTCGGCAATGAGCTATCGAGCCGGCAATGCTGTCCCATTTCACCATGCCCCTTCCCTGGAACGGGCTTACCTGACCGATATGCTTCAGGAGCTTGTAGATGAGGGAGTTGCAGTTAACTGCATGACGATTGAGGGTGGGTGGGTAGAGGTTGATGTTCCCGGGGACTTGGTGCGTGCGGAGCGTCTATTTGGCAAGAAGGCTTATGAGAGACGCCCAGATGGTTAAAGGACAGGGCAGGGAATCTTCTCTTTTCTTAGGTTTGATATGGGGATGAGACGAGGTGGTTGGCTGGAGCGACTCTGGCTCCAGGTTAGCTACGCCTTAAAGGTCTACCTTTACCTTCCCGTTACTTTCCTTAAGCGAGTTCTCTTTGGTCGAGACCCTTATTGGAAGGCCTACTTCTGGAACAAATGGGGCTTTGTCGGTAAGGATCTCAGGAGGCCCCGGGGGGGGAAAAGGTTGATCTGGATCGATGTACTGTCGGGCGGCGAGGTGATGCAGATTTTTAGCTTTGTTAGAATCCTCAGGGGCTTGTTGCCCGACCATGACATCGTGGTTTCCACCAACAATAAGTATTCCTACGATGTTGCGAAGGGCATGCCGGAGGTGGCTCATGTGTTTGATACTCCGTGGGATCTCCGTCACACGGTTCGGCGTACCATAAAACGGCTGCGTCCAGAGGCCTTAATCTCCATTGAAAATGCCCCTTTCCCAGTTCTCCTCCAACAGGCGCGGAAGATGGGGGTGAAAACCATTCTCTCTAGTGGATTCATGAGCAAAGGTTACGAGAAACATGAAAACCTCTGGCGCGCGGTTCCACTTGGATCTTACAGCCATCTCGATTTCGTGGGAGCGAAGAGCAAAGAGGATGCGGCAGGGTTTATGAGGATGGGCATACAGCCGGAGAAGATCAGGGTCGTCGGCAACATGCGATTTGACCCTGTGTTTCAGAGGCTCGGTGCCGGAGAAAAGGAGGAGTTGAAGAGAGCGCTCAGGATTCCTAAGGATTTCAAGATCTTTGTCGCCGGGAGTGTGAGGGTGAAGGAGGAGGGCGTTATTCTGGAGGCCTTTGCTCGAGTGAAAAAGCGATACGGAGAACTCTTTCTTCTGTTGGCCCCCAGCTTCTTTAGCCCCGAGTTGGATCTCGACAGGATTGCAGAAAAATTGGGATTGAAGCTATCTTTGCGGTCAAAACTGGACGGAAAACTGTCGGATGGTCTCATCATAGACAGTTTTGGGGAGCTGAGTCGCTTTTATTCCCTGGCTGATTTCATCTTCATCGGTGGGAGTCTTAATCCCGCTAGCCGGCTGAAATACGGCAATAATATCATTGAGCCACTTGTCCATGGGCGTCCCATTTTTTTTGGACCTTACATGAATCGATGGACGGAGATCACAGAATCGCTGAAATCCGTCTATCCTGGCCTGGAGGTTCAGACTTCTAGCGAGCTAGCGGAGAACCTCATCTTTCTGATGAGTCATGAAGAGATTGTGCGAGAACTGGAAGAACGAGCCCTGACGATTGTTCGTGAGAACGGGGATGCACCGAGAAAGAACGCGGCGTTCGTTCGAGATATTATCCTTTCAAAAGTCTAGGTGGAGTAACTCTAGACCCTTTTGCCGGGTGTGCGCAGCAGGAGAGCCAAGCGTTGGCCGGAAATTCTCTGCTTGACGCTTACGGAGAATGAAGATATCTTTAGTTTTCCTGCTTAGACTTATTAGACTTAGAAGGTAAGAAAATGGCAAAAGTCCTCTGGGTTCAAAATCTCTGGATTGAGTACATGGGTATCATGAGCATCACGGCCCTGCTCAAGAAACATGGCCACGAGGTCGATATCATTTTCGATTCGAAAGAGGGGGTGGTGGATTATATCCGGAGATTCCAACCTTCTGCGATAGCCTTCTCATTGATGTCAGTTCAATGGAAGTGGGCAAAGGAGATGATTGCGTTTATCAAGGAGCAGGGCATAAAAACCCCGATCATTGTGGGTGGGGTCCATAGCACGCTGTTCCCCGAGGAGACCATGGAATATCCTTGGATCGATGTGATTTGCCTCAATGAGGGCGAAGCGGCCATGCTCGAATTCGTAGAGGCCGTAGACCGAGGACAGGATGACACGAGGATCGGGAATCTATGGGTGAGGAGAAATGGGACAGTTGTCCGGAATCCGACCAGGCCCAAGATGACCGCGGAAGAGCTGAATGCCTTGCCATTTCCTGATAGGGACCTCTATAAAAAGTACGAGCATTTTCAGAAATATCCCTTCGAGATCTTTGTCGGATCGCGAGGCTGTCCGTTCACATGTACGTTCTGCGAAGTACCGGAAATCAACGAAATGTACGGAGGCAAACGGGTTGTCTATACGGATCCAGTAAGGTTCGTTGACGAAATAGAGGATGTCAAGAAGCGTGGCCTACTGGATAATAAACTGGTGATGTTTACGGATAGCACGTTTAACTCCCACCGGAAGTGGTTCTTGCAGTTTTTGGAGGAGTACCGGAAGCGAATCAATGTGCCCTTTAGCTGCAATCTCCGCGTTGATCTGGTTGATGAGAGGCAAGTCCAGGCCTTAGCGCAGAGCAATTGTGATAATGTGCGATTTGGAGTGGAATCGGGAGACGATAATATCAGGAATCAGATACTTCATAAGCAACTGACCGACGAGCAGATTGTCAGGGTCAGTGACCTTCTGCACAAGTATAATATCCCCTTTTTGACGTTTAATCTATTTGGCAATCCCGAGGAGACCTTAGAGCAGGCCTGGAAGACTATCAGGATAAATCAGCTCATAAAGCCGGCAGCAACCGGTTGCTATGTATTTATGTTATTTCCCAAACTGGCAGCCACCAACTATGCGCTCTCCAAGGGTCTCATCGAGGAAAGTGACTTTGAGAAGATAGAGAGGCACCCCTATAACCTCCACTTAAGCATCTTAAGACAGCCAGAAATAAAAGAGATATGTAATCTACAAAAGTTCTCGATTCTTCTTATCAGATTTCCTTTCCTTGAGCCCATTGTTCGTTGGTTGATACGGCTGCCTCCTAATGAAGTCTTCAACGTGATTTACTCGGTATCTCAGGTGCTGGAGTTCAGGAAGTGGTCTTCAAAGACCACCATCCCGAGAATCCTCTATGAAGCCTTGTTGAACTATCAGGCCCTAGTTGAGACCAGCGGAGATAAAAAGAGTTTGCTTCGCAGAATATCCTTAGCCTTAAGCCATAGGCGAAAGAAGAAAATGAAGCCGAGCACTATAGAACTGCTTAAGGATACGGAGGACCGACCGCAGTTGCCAAATCACCTTACTTGGCACCCAGATTTCGCATCCGAGAGTAAGGAGAGCTTGCACGAAACCCAGATTCGTTGATCCCGCGAGAGGGGAGATAGCCGTCTGGGGTATCCGCTGCCCATTTTAAAGTTGCGACTCCTAGCATAGCTTTGCTTCTTGATGTCAACCTATGGCTTAAGAGCCAAGGCCTCTTCCTAATTATAAGTTCCATGAAAGCAATCGTTACCGGTGGACTTGGGTTTATTGGCAGTCACTTGGTAGAGCGACTGCTTCGCGACGGTTTTGATGTCATTGTCCTCGACAACCTAGTGACAGGCAGACGTTCAAACCTGAAGGGGGTGTGGGGCAACCATCACTTGCTGGTTGTTGAGGCCGATGTGGCGGATTACGATTCAGTTCAAATGCATTTTGAGGGTGTTGACTTCGTGTTTCATCTTGCGGCCCTAGCAGATATTGTGCCCTCGATACAACGACCCATGGATTATTATCATTGTAATGTCACCGGAACCATATCCGTTTTAGAGGCAGCGCGAGCGGCCGGGGTGGAACGATTTGTTTATGTGGCTTCGTCTTCATGTTATGGCATACCGACCGTTTACCCGACTCCGGAAACAGCTCCCATGCAGCCCCAATACCCATATGCCCTGACGAAGTACCTAGGCGAACAGATCGTCTTACACTGGGGAAAAGTGTACAAGATGAGCGCCGTGTCATTGAGGCTCTTCAATGTCTATGGTCCCCGAGCGCGGACCACTGGGGCGTATGGTGCGGTTTTCGGAGTTTTCCTGGCCCAGAAAATTGCTAATAAGCCTCTTACTGTTGTTGGCGACGGCTATCAAAGCCGAGACTTCACTTATGTTACGGATGCTGTCGAGGGCCTCCTTGTCGCTGCTAAGAGTGATCTACAGAATGAAATTTTTAACGTCGGTTCTGGGAGCACATACACTGTCAACTACCTGGCAGATCTGATCGGAGGTCCGAGGGTTTACATTCCCAAGAGGCCGGGAGAACCGGATCGGACATGGGCCGATATCTCTAAAATCCAACGCATGCTTGGATGGAAACCGCTGGTTTCCTTTGAAGAAGGGGTTCGACGGATGCTCGAACAGATAGGAGATTGGGTAGATGCTCCCGTTTGGACCCCCGAATCGATTGCTGCTGCTACGGGAGATTGGTTTAGGTACTTGAGCGAGACCTAGGACAGGACAATAGGCGCAAAATGAGCGCGTCTAGTAAAATCAAGTCAATCTCTGAACTAAGTGACGTCCTCGATTCTGAACAAAAGAATGGGAAGCAGGTTGTCCTTTGTCATGGTGTTTTTGATCTCGTGCATCCGGGCCATGTGCTACATTTTAAAGCCGCACGTAACTTTGGGGACTTCCTAATCGTAACGGTGACGCCCGACCGGTATGTCCACAAAGGCCCTGGAAGACCGGCCTTTAACGAGCGCCTCCGCATGGAAGCAATAGCCGCCCTTGAATGTGTCGATTATGTGGCTCTCAATGAGTGGCCCACCGCCGTGGAAACCATCCATAGGCTTAGGCCACAGGTTTACGTCAAAGGCAGTGACTACGCCGATCCAGCCTCCGATCTGACGGGAAAGATCGTAGATGAGGAGAACGCCATTCGTGCGGTAGGAGGAGAAATTCGATTTACCGCTGAGGAGGTTTTTAGCTCCAGCGCCCTCATTAACAGATTTTTTCATTCCTATCCGCCGGAAACCCACAACTATTTAGCGAAGTTTAGGGAAACTCACTCGGCGGATCAAGTCATTGGACGGCTCAAGGAGCTCGCCGATGTCCGTGTTCTCGTTGTTGGGGAGGCGATTCTGGACCAGTATTGTTATTGCATCCCGCTCGCAAAGTCGCCCAAGGAGTTCATTATTGCTACAAAATTTTCCTCCGAGGAGAATTTCGCGGGTGGGTCCGTGGCTGTCGCAAACCACGTCGCCGGATATTGCGATCAAGTAACTCTTGTGACCTGCTTAGGAGCGGATGATCGGCATTTTGATTTCTTTCGCTCGATCCTTCGTCCAAACATACAACTCCGTGCTGTGAGAACAAACGAGAGGCCAACAATTATTAAGCGCAGGTTTGTAGAGCCAACATTTCTTACCAAGATGTTTGAGATTCAGTACCTGGATGACACGCCGCTTAGTGGAAGGCCGGAAAACGAGCTTGTCTCTGTTTTAGAAAGACAGTTGCTGGAGCATGACTTGGTCATCGTGGCGGATTTTGGTCATGGTCAGTTGACTGATCGGCTTCGGGGCATGCTCGGTTCATCCGGTAAATTCCTGGCAGTGAATACCCAGACCAACAGCGCTAACCTCGGTTTCAACCCGATCACGAAGTACGAACGGGCAGGGTATGTCTGCATTCATGAGGGAGAGTTGAGGCTCGCGTTGCATACTCAGTTTGGCGACCTCTACGATATCGCAGCCAGGTTAAGACAAAAGTTAAGTGCTCGTGGGTTTATGGTGACGCGCGGCCCTCACGGCTCTGTCCTGTTCTCCGATAACGGTGAAGTGCATGAGGCCCCTGCCCTTTCTGTGAAAGTCATTGACCGGGTCGGCGCCGGGGATGCCTTTTTTGCTGTGACCTCCCCGTGTGTCTATAAGGGGTACGACGCCGATTTGGTTGGGCTGGTTGGGAATTGTGTGGGCGCATTAGCTGTTGAGACGGTTTGTAACCGTGCTCCCGTTGATTCTACAATGCTTTATAAGTTTATCAGCCACCTTTTAAGGTAACTAAGCCCGCCAGAGAAGGGGGAAAATGTGAAGCCCAATCAGTTGCCGACCCATGGTCCCACTGCCATGAATTTTGTCGATGAACTGAACAGGACCACAGAGAAAATCATGGTGACGACCTCTGGCGGGATCCCCATAAAATTGGCACGTGGTTTCGCTGCCGGAATTGAACTAATGGAGCGAGCCGGGGGAGACGGCAATAAACTGATTTTTATAGGAAACGGCGGAAGCGCGGCCATTGCCAGCCACCAAGCCATAGATTATTGGAAGAACGGTGGGCTTGAGGCATTGGCCTTTAACGATGCCAGCCTTCTGACCTGCATAAGCAATGACTTTGGCTACGAGAAGGTCTTCTCGGAGCCGATAAAGCGTTTCGCGCGTCCCGGAGATGTCCTGCTGGCCATCAGCAGCTCCGGCAGGTCGCCCAACATTCTTCAGGGCGTGGAGGCCGCTCGCAAATTGAAGTGCCATGTAATCACCTTTTCTGGGTTTGACGAATCCAATCCGCTCAGGTGTGCGGGCGATCTGAATTTTTATGTCCCTTCTCACACTTATGGAATTGTCGAAATTTCCCATTTGGCGCTAATCCATGCGATGCTTGAAGATATTATGGTTTCCCGGGCCGGGCTAGAGAAACGATGAACCTTGATCACTCGCGGCCTTACCACAATGTGGCCGTGATCGGAGGCGCAGGCTACGTGGGTAGCGCCCTTGTGCCCTATCTAGCCAGTTTAGGTTACGAAGTAACGGTTATTGACCTTTTTCTATTTGGGGAAGACGTCTTTAACGGCATGCAGAACTCCAGGTCCCTTAAGAGAGTCAAGGGGGACATCAGGGATGCGACACTGCTGAAGAGAGAGCTGAGTGGAATCGACGCGGTGATTCACCTGGCCTGTATTTCTAATGATCCAAGCTTTGAATTAGACCCGGGGCTCGGTAAGTCCATTAACTATGACGCCTTCATCGGCCTCTTACAGGCGGTCCATGAGAATGGAGTTCAACGGTTTATTTATGCTTCGAGTTCAAGTGTCTACGGAGTTAAGAGCGAGCCGCATGTTCGGGAAGACAATACCTGTGAGCCCTTGACGGACTATTCCAAGTACAAGCTTTTATGCGAGCAGGTTTTGCAGTCGACGGATCTTGGGAATTGCGAGTACGTTATTCTCCGTCCGGCTACGGTTTGCGGTTATGCGCCTCGGATGAGACTGGACCTCACCGTCAATATTCTGACGATTAACGCACTGGCAAGAAAAGAGATTAGGGTCTACGGGGGGAGTCAGTTGCGGCCTAACATTAACATTAAGGACATGATAGAGGCTTATAGAATTCTTCTGGAGGCGCCCAGGGAGAAGATTCATGGAGAGGTCTTCAACGCTGGTTACGAGAACCTGGCCGTGGCTGAGTTAGCCGGGCTAGTACAGCGAGAGGTTGGGGACCCGGAAGTTGTGATCACTGTAGCCCCTACCCACGATCAACGTTCTTATCACATCAATTCTGACAAGATCAAAAGAGTGCTCGGCTTTGAGCCCTGCCACACGGTTGGTGAGGCCGTTCAGAGCATATGCGACGCTTACCGTAAAGGCTATATTCCCAACCCACTAAGCGATCCGCGGTACTACAATATAAGTACTCTCCAAGCAGTAAAACTTCAATAAGTGAGCCCAAGCTGTTAGGCACTCAAGAGGCCGCAGTGGAAGTTCGTTACTCATATCTTCCCCAGCAATTCGGCAACCCGGATGAGATCATGGAGGATATCCGTAGCCATCTCAAGACCTGTAACTTTACCTTGGGACCTGAAGTCGAGCAATTTGAAAAATCCTTTGCAACTCTAATTGGCGCTCCATATGCCATTGGCGTCGGATCCGGAACGGATTCTCTTATCCTAAGTCTCCGCGCATTGGGGATCGGGCAAGGAGACGAAGTGATAACGGCCGCGAACACATTCGTCGCGACGGTCGGCGCCATCAACGCGGTTGGGGCAAGGCCTGTCCTGGCCGATGTTACGCCTTATTTCACTATCGATCCCACACTAATCGAGCCGGCCGTTACGCCTCGCACAAAGGCAATCGTGCCCGTTCACTTAACCGGAGAACCGGCGGACATGGGCCTGATCATGGAGCTCGCTAGAAGGCATCAGCTAGTGGTTATTGAGGATGCCTGTCAAGCCATTGGGGCGGCTACTGACGGAAAGAATGCTGGTACCTTCGGTGAAGCAGCTGGATTTAGTCTCCATCCATTGAAGAACTTGAATGTGTGGGGCGACGGCGGCGTGGTCATTACCCATTCTGGAGCGGTTGACAAGCGCATCCGCCTCCTAAGAAATCACGGGCTTATATCGAGGGATGAGGTTGAGATCCTGGGATATAACAGCCGGCTCGATTCCGTCCAGGCCATTGTTGGCAACTGGCTGATCAAAAAAATTCATGAGATCACTGAAAGGCGCATCTCGAATGCGGCGATTTATGATGAGGCCTTGGCAGATGTGGGGGAGGTTAAGATACCTCCTCGTCGCGAGCACGCCCGGAGGGTCTTTCACCTCTATATTATTGAGGTTGAAAAAAGGGACAAGCTGTATCGCTATCTGAACGAGCAAGGGATCGAGGCAAAAATCCATTACCCTATTCCACTCCACCTGCAGAAAGGACTTTCCCACTTGGGCCACAAGCCGGGCGATTTTCCGGTAGCAGAGTGGCAGGCGGCCAATACCATAACGCTCCCTGTTGACCAACATCTCTTCCAAGACCAGATAGGGTACACCATCGACACGATCAAGCGGTTCTATAAGTTGCACTAGCACCAAAATGGGACGGACCCTCAAATCGGTTCAAACAAATCAGTCGGACGCAAGATTTCGTGTACCCTACACTGATTTCCCGGCCCAGTTTGAGGCTATGCGTCATGACATCCTTGCTGCATTAGAGCGGGTTCTATCTAGCGGAGACTTTATCCTTGGAGAAGAAGTAGACAACTTTGAAAGACGCTTCGCTGAGTTGTGCGGCGTTAAATATGCCGTTGGGGTTGCGAGCGGAACAGACGCGCTTATTTTGGCATTGAAATCCCTTGGTATTGGCCCGGGAGATGAAGTCATCACAGTGCCAAACTCATTTGTTGCCTCAGCTGCTTGTATTGCCTCAATGGGCGCACGCCCGGTTTTCGTGGATGTCCGGCAAGATATGAATATGGACCCTGATCTTGTTGAGGCCGCCATTACTTCCCGCACGCGGGCTATCTTGCCGGTCCATCTCACAGGTAAGTGTGCAGATATGGGTCCTCTCCTGGAAATCGCGGAACATCACGGTATTTACGTCGTTGAAGACGCAGCTCAGGCGGCAGGCGCTCAGTATAAGGGCCGGAAGGCCGGTTCTTTCGGAGTCCTGGGATGCTTTAGCTTTCATCCATTAAAAAATCTCAACGCCATTGGGGATGGGGGGATAATAACCACAAACGATAACTTGCTTGCCGAGAGACTGCGTCTGTTGAGGAACCATGGCTTGTACAACAGGGATGAGGTTGTGATGTGGGGACTTAACTCCCGGCTCGATTCGATCCACGCTGCGGTTTTAAACTTCCGATTGAATAAGCTCACAGAAATAACGGAGGAGAGGCGCCGTTTTGCAGAACTGTACCGGACTGCGCTGTCGCATTTAGTCGAGTGTCCCTCCGAGTCCGCGGATGAGTACGCTGTGTATCATCTCTATGTCATCCAATGCGATCGTCGAGATGAACTGAAAGATTTCCTCGAAACCAGGGGAATAGATGCAAGAGTGCACTACCCGATCCCCCTTCACCTTCAGAAGTGTAGCTTAGGACTCGGGTACAAAAAGGGAGACTTTCCAGTCTGCGAGCGACAATCCCAAAGGATTCTTTCTCTGCCTGTGCATCACTGCCTGAGTGATGCTCAAGTAGCTTATGTCTGTGACTCCATTGGGGATTTTTACCCTCCTCCGCGAAGCGGAGAAAGCCCCGCCCGTGGGGGCGGGGATGAATGAGGGTATCCTCCGTAGCCTTGGCGAAGGAGGATACGCTTCGGAG
>Ga0209399_10000480_pt1 | contig 24115 bp, 21 predicted proteins | sample OV2TP3_FD_184130 | JGI IMG/M metagenome (GOLD analysis project Ga0209399, IMG submission 184130) | Hot spring microbial communities from Beatty, Nevada to study Microbial Dark Matter (Phase II) - OV2 TP3 (SPAdes) (version 3) | ecosystem: Environmental > Aquatic > Thermal springs > Hot (42-90C) ... | reverse complement strand
CGCGAGTTTCTCGCCCGGCCGTCCGCCGCGCGGCACGCGGAGATCGGCGCGCTGCGCGAGAAGAGCAAGGCGGTGGTGCAGGCCAAGCCCGCGGACATCATGGACGTCGCCGATGCCGCGGTGCGCGCCGCGTTCCGCGCCCACGGCGTCGCGCGGCTCATCCACGGCCACACGCACCGCGCGGCGCGACACGCGCTCGAGGTCGACGGCCGGCGCTGCGAGCGCTGGGTGCTGCCCGACTGGTACGGGCGCGGCGGCTACCTCGCACTGGCCGACGGCGCGCCGATGCTGGTCTCGTTCTGATTCAGCCCAGGCCCCGCGCCAGGTCTTCCTTCAGGTCCTCGACGCCCTCCAGCCCCACCGACAGCCGGATCAGGCCCTCGCCGATCCCCGCCGCGGCGCGCTCCTGCGGCGAGAGCCGCCCGTGCGTGGTGCTCGCCGGGTGCGTGATGGTCGTGCGGACGTCGCCCAGGTTGCCGGTGATCGACACCAGCTGGGTGGCGTCGATCACCTTCCAGGCGGCGTCCCTGCCCCCCTCGACGGCGAAGGACACCACGGCGCCGCCGGCGCGCTGCTGGCGCCTGGCGAGCGCGTGCTGCGGGTGCGAGGCGAGCCACGGGTAGTACACGCGCCGCACGCGCGGCTGCTGCTCGAGCCAGCGCGCGATCTCGAGCGCGCGCTCCGACTGCGCCTGCATGCGCAGCTCGAGCGTCTCCATGCCCTTGTGCACCACCCAGGCGTTGAACGGCGACATCGCCGGGCCCGCGGTGCGCAGGAACGCCACCAGGGCGTCCATCACCGGCCCCCTGGCGCCGGCGACCGCGCCCCCCAGCACCCGGCCCTGGCCGTCCAGGTGCTTGGTCGCCGAATGGACCACGAAATCCGCGCCCAGCGCGAGCGGGCGCTGCAGCGCCGGGGTGCACAGGGCGTTGTCGACCGCCAGCGCCGCGCCGGCCCGCTTCGCCACCCCGGCGAGGGCCGCGATGTCGGCGATCTCGCCCAGGGGATTGGACGGCGTCTCGAGGAAGAACAGGCGGGTCTCGGGGCGCGCGGCGCGCTCCCATGCGCCGACCTCGGTCGGCGGGACGAAAGTCGTCTGCACGCCGAAGCGCGCGAGCAGCGTCGCGTAGAGCTGCACCGTCGCGCCGAACACGGCGCTGGAGCACACGACGTGGTCCCCGGCCTTCAGCAGCACCATCGAGAGGGCGAGGATCGCCGACATGCCCGAGGCCGTGGCGACGCACGCCCCGGCGCCTTCGAGCGCCGCCAGGCGGTCCTGGAGCATCGCCACCGAGGGATTGGTGTAGCGCGAGTAGACGAACTCGGCCGAGGTGCCGCCGAACCCGGCGGCCGCGGCCGCGGCGTTTTCGAACACGAAGCTCGAGGTGAGGTAGAGCGCCTCGGAGTGCTCGTTGAACTCCGAGCGCGCGGTGCCGGCCCGCACGCCCAGGGTGGAAAGCTCGAACGATCGGCTCATAAAAAAACCCGGTCCTCTCTCGACTAAGCGGACCGGGTTCTCGTCGGCACGCTTTAGCTGGATTTATAGCGCGCCCGCAAGCTGTGGCTCAAATCGGCGCGTGCCGCGAGTATAGCAGGGTCAGGGGGTGGCCACCAAATTGAGGTCCAGCTGCCCGCCGTCGAGCTCCTCGCCGGCATCGCGCGCGGCGTCGCGCCGCGTCTCGATCGCGAGCAGGTAGTCGCTGGTCACGTCGCCCGTGACGTAGTGGCCGTCGAAGCACGACGTCTCGAAGCCCGCGAGCCGCGGGTTGACGCGGCGCACCGCGTCCTTGAGCGCCTCGAGGTCCTGGTAGATGAGCGCGTCCGCGCCGATCTCGGCCGCGACCTCGGCCTCGCTGCGATGCGCCGCGATCAGCTCGGCGCGGGTCGGCATGTCGATGCCGTAGACGTTGGGGAAGCGCACCGGCGGCGCGGAAGAGGCGAAAAACACCTTGCGCGCCCCGGACTCGCGCGCCATCTGGACGATCTCGCGGCTGGTGGTCCCGCGCACGATCGAGTCGTCCACCAGCAGCACGTTCTTGCCCCTGAACTCCATCGCGATGACGTTCAGCTTCTGGCGCACCGAGCGGCGCCGCAGCGCCTGGCCGGGCATGATGAAGGTGCGGCCGATGTAGCGGTTCTTGACGAAGCCCTCGCGGTAGGGGACGTCCAGGCCCATCGCCAGCTGCAGCGCCGAGGGGCGGCTCGAGTCCGGGATCGGGATCACGACGTCGATCTCGAGGCTCCGGTACTGGCGCCGGATCTTCTCCACCAGCTTCTCGCCCATGTTGAGCCGCGCCTCGTACACCGAGGCCCCGTCCATGAGCGAATCGGGCCGCGCCAGGTACACGTACTCGAAGATGCAGGGGTTGAGCGAGGCCTGCGGCGCGCATTGCTGGGCGTGCAGGCTGCCCTCCTCGTCGATCAGCACCGCTTCCCCGGGCGCGATGTCGCGCAGCAGCCGGAAGCCGAGCGCGTCCACCGCCACCGACTCCGAGGCGACCAGGTACTCGGTGCCCTGCGGCGTCTCGCTGTAGCCGATCACCGCGGGCCGGATGCCGTAGGGGTCGCGGAAGGCGAGCACGCCGTAGCCGGCGATCATGGCGATCACGGCATAGGCGCCGCGCACGCGCCGGTGCACCTGGGCCACCGCGGCGAAGATGGTCTGCGGGTCCAGGCGCAGGCGCACCGAGGCCTTCTCCAGCTCGTGCGCCAGCACGTTGAGCAGCACCTCGGAATCGGAGTTGGTGTTGATGTGCCGCAGGTCCTGGCGAAACATCTCCTCCTTGAGGGCCTCCGAGTTGATCAGGTTGCCGTTGTGGCCGAGCACGATGCCGAACGGCGAATTGACGTAGAAGGGCTGCGCCTCGGCCGAGTTGAACGCCGAGCCCGCGGTCGGGTAGCGGCAGTGCGCGATGCCGACGTTGCCCGGGAGCGCCCGCATGTTGCGGGTGCGGAACACGTCCCGCACCATGCCGCTGCCCTTCTGCATGTGCAGCGTGTTGCGCTCGCTGGTCACGATGCCGGCGGCGTCCTGGCCGCGGTGCTGCAGCAGCAGCAGGCCGTCGTAGAGGAGCTGGTTGACCGGGGACCGGGCGACGACCCCGAGAATTCCGCACATGCGAGCGGGCTCCCGCGTGGCTTAACGGTCAATCATACCGCAGGCGCTCGGCCAGGGTCGCCGGGAGCCAGGGCTTGAGCGCGAGGGCCGCGCGTGCCATGGGCTCGCCGCACACCGAGTCGCGCCAGAACGCCTGCCGCGGCGCCGAGGTAAGCCCGGCGAGCAGCGCCGCCGCGAGCACCAGCACTCCCGCGCGAGCCGCGCCGAACACCCCGCCCAGGGTCCGGTCCAGGCCGCCGAGCCCGACCGCACGGACGAGCTTCGAGAGCGCCAGCGCGGCGAGCGAGGCGATGACCAGGGTCGCGATGAACACCAGCACGAAGGCCGCGAGGACTCGCAGCTCCGGCGTCGGGATGGCCTGCGGCATCGATGCGCCGAGCGGGCCCGCCAGCAGGTTCGCGGCGAGGAACGCCATGACGTAGCCCAGGATCGAGAGGATCTCGTGCACCAGGCCCCGCCATACCCCCCAGACCACCGACAGCGCGAGCACGCCGAGCACGGCGTAGTCGAGCCAGGTCATCCGGACCTGGCGGCCACGCTGCCCGGCTTGAAGCCCAGGCCCTTGAGCTGCTCGAAGGCCTTTTCGGCCGCCTCGCGGCTCGAGAACGGGCCGGCGCGCACCCGCGTCACGCTGCCCTGCTTGATCGCGACCGTCTCGGTGTAGAAGGGCAGCTTCGCCGCCTTGAGCTTCTCCAGCACCGGCTCGGGCTCGGCGTAGGCCCCGACCTGGACGTAGAACTCCTCGCGGCCCGCGAGCGCCGCCTCGGCCCGTTTTCGCTCGGCCTCCTCGGCGGCCTTCGCCGGCTCCGCCCGCGGCTTCTCCGGCGCCTTCGCCGCGGGCTTTTGCTGGGACCCGGGCTCGGGCTTCGCTGGCGCCGCGGACGCCCTGGGCGGTTCCGTCACCGGGCTCTTCGGCGTCACCTTGGGGGTGAACGAGGTCTCCTCCTCCGCGGGAATGCGCACGCTCACCGGCGGCTGCGCCTGCCTGGGCTCCGAGTCGAAGATCATCGGCAGCACGATCACCGCGGCGAGCACCAGCGCGATGGCGCCCACCAGCCGGCGGCGGCCGCGGCGCTTGAGCGTATTGACGTCTTCCGGCTCAGCCATGGGCAACACGCCGGGCGGCGAGCTGCGCCATGGCCTCGGCGACGGTGACAAAAGATCCGAACACGACGATTTTATCATCCTCGCCCGCGTCGCTTCGCGCCGCGGCCAGCGCCTGCGCGACGCTGGCGTGGCGAAAGGCGCTCGCGCGCACGCCGGCCGCCTCGAGCGCGGCGCCGAGCTGCGCTGCGTCCGCGCCGCGCGCACCGCCGAGGCTCGCCAGGTGCCAGCGCGTCACGCGCGGCGCGAGCGCGCGCGCCACGCCCGCGATGTCCTTGTCGCGCAGCATGCCGAGCACCGCGATGGTCTCCGGCGCGTAGCCGCTCGCCGCGAGGTTCGCGGCGAGCGCCGTCGCGGCCTCGGGGTTGTGCGCCACGTCCAGCACGATCTGCGGCCGGCCCGGCAGCACCTGGAAGCGCCCGGGGAGCTCGACCTCGGCCAGGCCGCGGCGCACGTCCTGCATGCCCAGGGGCAGCGCCGCACGCAGGGCGTCGAGCGCGGCGATCGCCGCGGCGGCGTTGCGCAGCTGCACCGCGCCGCGCAGCGCCGGATAGGCGAGCGCGGCGCGCTTGCCTCCCGGCCCCCAGTAGGTCCACTGGCCTTGCCCCGCGGCGTAGCCGAAGTCGCGCCCGAGGCGCAGCTGCTGGCCGGCCGCCGCGAGCACGGCGGCGGGAGGATCGGGCTCGGCCACGATCGCCGGGCGCCCGGCGCGGAAGATCCCCGCCTTCTCCCGGCCGATCGCCTCGCGCGTGGCGCCCAGGAACTCGACGTGATCGATGCCGACGCTCGTGAGCACGGCGCAGTCGGGCTCGAAGGCGTTGACCGCGTCGAGCCGCCCGCCGAGCCCGACCTCCAGCACCAGCGCGTCCAGCCGGGCGCGCGCGAAGAGCCACGCCGCCGCCAGAGTGCCGAACTCGAAGTACGTGAGCGCCACGCCGCCTCGCGCCTGCTCCACGGCCGCGAATGCCTCGCACAGCTCGGCGTCGCCGGCCTCGCGGCCGGCCACGCGCACGCGCTCGTGGTAGCGCAACAGGTGCGGCGAGGTATAGAGCCCGGTGCGGTAGCCCGCGGCGCGCAGGATCGCCTCCAGCATGGCACAGGTCGAGCCCTTGCCGTTGGTCCCGCCCACGGTGATCAGCGGAACGCCGAGCGGCGCCTCCAGCCGCCGCAGCACCTGATCGACGCGCTCCAGGCCGAGCGCGATCGCCTGGGGATGCAGGCGCTCGACGTGCTGCAGCCAGCCGTCGAGCGTCGCCGGCGTCACGAAGACAGGTCGGGCGGCCGCCGCAGCAGCATCGCGAGCAGCGCGTGCAGCCGGTCGCGCAGCTGCCGGCGGTCGACGATCAGGTCGACGGCGCCCTTCTCCAGCAGGAACTCGGCGCGCTGGAACCCCTCCGGCAGCTTCTGGCGCACCGTCTGCTCGATGACGCGCGGGCCGGCGAAGCCGATGAGCGCCCTGGGCTCGGCCACGACGATGTCGCCGATCATGGCGAAGCTCGCCGAGACGCCGCCCATCGTCGGATCCGTCAGCACGCTGACGAAGGGCAGCCGGCGGGCCGCCAGCTCGGTGAGCGCGGCGGTGGTCTTCGCCATCTGCGCAAGCGACAACAGCCCCTCCTGCATGCGCGCGCCGCCGGTCGCCGTGAAGCACACCAAGGGCAGCTTCTGCTCGATGGCGACGCGCACGCCGCGCACGAACCGCTCCCCGACCACCGAGCCCATCGAGCCGCCCATGAACTCGAACTCGAAGGCCGCCGCCACCGTGCCGATCGCCTTGATCGAGCCCTGCATCACCACCAGGGCGTCGCTCTCGCCCGTGGCGGACTGGGCCTCCTCGAGGCGCTCCGGGTAGCGCTTGGAGTCGCGGAACTTGAGCGTATCCACCGGCAGCACCTCGGCGCCGATCTCGAAGCGGCCCTCGGCGTCGAGCAGCGCGTCGAGCCGCTCGCGCGCCCCGATGCGCTGGTGATCGCCGCACTTCGGGCAGACGTTGAGGTTCTTCTGCAGGTCGGTGCTGTAGAGCACCGCGCTGCACGCCGGGCACTTGGTCCAGAGGCCCTCCGGCACGGTCTTGCGCGGCCCCGTGCCCCGCTGGATCTTCGGCGGCAGCAGCTTCTGCAGCCAGCTCATGCCGCCGCCTTCGCCGGCAACTCGTCGAGCGCCGCCCGGATCGGGGCGAGGAACGCCTTGACCCGCGCGAGCGCCTCCCCCGGCCCGGCCGCCTCGAGCTCCTGGATGATGCGGCTGCCGATCACCACCGCGTCGGCCACTTCCGCGACCGCACGCGCCGAGGCGGCATCGCGGATGCCGAATCCGACCCCGATCGGCAGCGCGGTGGCAGCGCGCAGCTTCGGGAGATGCGCGGCGACGTCCGCCACGTCCAGGTGCGCCGCCCCGGTGATGCCGCGCAGCGACACGTAGTACAGGTAGCCGCTCGCCAGGCGCGCGACCGCGCGGATCCGCGCCTCGGTCGAGGTCGGCGCGAGCAGGAAAATCGGGTCGATGCCGGCCGCTCTGGCGCGCGCGGCGAACGCGGCGCACTCCTCGGGCGGATAGTCGACCACGACGACGCCGTCCACGCCCGCGGCCGCCGCCCCGGCGACGAAGCGCTCCTCGCCCATCGCCTCGATCGGGTTGACGTAGCCCATGAGCACCAGCGGCGTGCCAGCGTCGCGCGCGCGGAACTCGCGCGCCATGGCGAGCACGCCGCCCAGGCCCACGCCGTGGCGCAGCGCGCGCTCGCCGGCGCGCTGGACCACCGGCCCATCGGCCATGGGGTCGGAGAACGGCACGCCCAGCTCGAGCACGTCCGCGCCGGCCTCGACCAGCGCGTGCAGCAGGGGAACGGTCAGCGCCGGGCTCGGGTCGCCCGCGGTGAGGTAGGGGATCAGCGCCTTGCGGCCGGCGCGACGCAGGGCGTCGAAGGCGGCGGCGATGCGCGACATCAGAGTTCGAGGCCCGAGCGCTGCGCGACGGTCTGCATGTCCTTGTCGCCGCGCCCCGAGAGGTTGACGAGCAGCAGCTTCTCGCGCGGCAGCGTGGCGGCGAGCTTCGCCGCATACGCGAGCGCGTGCGCCGACTCGAGCGCCGGGATGATGCCCTCGAGGCGGCACAGGTCGTTGAAGGCGGCGAGCGCCTCGGCGTCGGTCACCGCGACGTACTCGGCCCGGCCGCTGTCCTTCAGCCAGGCGTGCTCCGGCCCCACGCCCGGGTAGTCGAGCCCCGCCGACACCGAGTGCGTCTCGAGGATCTGCCCGTTCGCGTCCTGCAGCAGGTAGGTGCGGTTGCCGTGCAGCACGCCCGGCCGGCCGGCACAGAGCGACGCCGCGTGCCGCCCGGTGGCGAGCCCCTCGCCGGCCGCCTCGACGCCGATCAGGCGCACCTGCTCGTCGGCGATGTAGGGGTAGAAGATCCCCATCGCGTTCGAGCCGCCGCCGACACAGGCGATCACGGCGTCGGGCTGGCGAGCGGCGAGCTCCGGCATCTGCTGGCGGCATTCCTCGCCGATCACCGACTGGAAATCGCGCACCATCATGGGATAGGGGTGCGGTCCGGCGACCGTGCCGATGATGTAGAAGGTCGTCTCGACGTTCGTCACCCAGTCGCGCATCGCCTCGTTGAGCGCGTCCTTCAGCGTCCGCGAGCCCGACTCGACCGGAACCACCGCGGCGCCGAGCAGCTTCATGCGGTAGACGTTCTGCGCCTGGCGCCGCACGTCCTCGGCGCCCATGTACACCACGCACGCCATGCCGTAGCGCGCGGCGACCGTGGCCGCGGCGACCCCGTGCATGCCGGCGCCGGTCTCGGCGATGATGCGCGCCTTGCCCATGCGCCGGGCGAGCATCGCCTGGCCGACGGTGTTGTTCACCTTGTGCGCGCCGGTGTGGTTGAGGTCCTCGCGCTTGAGATAGATCTGGGCGCCGCCGATGCGCCCCGACCAGCGCGCGGCGTGGTACACGGGCGTGGGGCGGCCGACGTAGTGCTTCAGCTCGTGCCGGAACTCGGCGACGAACCCGGCATCGCCACGGCAGCGCTCGTAGGCGGCGCGCAGCTCCTCGAGCGCCTGGGTCAGGGTCTCGGCGACGAAGCTGCCGCCGTAGGGGCCGAAATGCCCGCGCGCGTCGGGCAGGTCATAGATCCGCATCTCTCACCTCGGCGACGAATGCGGCGATCCTCGCCGCGTCCTTGACCCCCTTGGCGGACTCCACCCCGCTCGAGACGTCCACGGCCCAGGGCCGCAGCGCGCGGATCGCCTCGCCCACGTTGCCGCTCGCCAGCCCGCCCGAGAGGATCAGCGGCCGCTCGAGCGAGCGCGGCACGAGCGACCAGTCGAAGCGCCGGCCTGCGCCGCCGTACTCCTCGGCGTAGGCGTCGGCGAGCCAGCCCGCGGCGCCCGGATACGCGCGCCAGTATTCTAGCAAATCGACCCCCGGCCGCACGCGGCACGCCTTGACGTAGGGCACGCCGAAGCGCTCGCAGTCCTCGGGCCGCTCCTCGCCATGGAACTGCAGCGCGTCGGGCCGCACCGCCTCGAGCACGCGCGCGACGTCGTCGGCCGGCGCGTTGACGAACAGCGCCACCGTGGCGACGAACGGAGGCACCGCCTGGCGCAGCGCGCGCGCGCGCTCGAGCGTCAGGCAGCGCGGGCTCGGCGGATAGAACACCAGCCCGATGGCGTCGGCGCCCGCATCGGCCGCGGCGCGCAGGTCCTGCTCGCGCGTGATGCCGCAGATCTTGACCCGGGTCCGCATGTCAGGGCTCCACCGGCAGCGCGGGCGCGCCCGCCGCCGGCTCGGGCAGCGCCCAGCGCGCCTCGTATTCCACCGCTTCCAGGTAAAGCCCCTCGGCGCCGAAGGTCGGCGCCGCGCGCGCGCGGTCGCGCGACTCGAGCACCTCGCCCGCCCACTCCGGGGCGCGCCGCCCCCGGCCCACCTGCACCAGCGTGCCGACGATGTTGCGCACCATGTGATGCAGGAAGGCGTTGGCGCGCAGCACGAAGTCGACGCGCTCGCCGCGCCGCTCGACCTGCACCGCCTGCAGCGTGCGCACCGCGCTCTTCGCCTGGCACTCGGCCGAGCGGAACGCGGAGAAGTCGTGCTCGCCGAGGAGCCGCCCGGCGGCCGCGCGCATCGCCGCGACGTCGAGCGGCGCGTGCGTCCAGCCGGCGTAGCGCGCGGCGAGCGCGGGGCGCACCGGGCGGTTGAGCAGCACGTAGCGGTAGCTGCGCGCGCGCGCCGCGTAGCGGGCGTGGAACTCGGGCGGCACCGGGTGCGCCCACAGCACCGCGACGGACTCGGGCAGCAGCGCGTTCACCCCCCGCACCCAGGCGCTCAGGGGCCGCCGCGCGTCGGTGTCGAAGTGCGCGACCTGCGCGCGCGCGTGCACGCCGCGGTCGGTGCGGCCGGCGCAGGTGGCGGCGACGGGCGCATCCGCGATCGCCGCGAGCGCCGCCTCGAGCGCGTCCTGCACGGTGCCGCCGCCGGGCTGCGTCTGCCAGCCCAGGAAGCGGCTGCCGTCGTACTCCAGGGCAAGGGCGATGCGCATACCTGGCCGGCGCGCCGCGGCGCTCGCGCCGCGCCGGGCTACGAGTGAGGCAGCACCGTGCGATGGCGCCGCAGCTCGCTCGGCAGGTAGCGGAAGATGCGATCCATCGCGGCGTCGACGACCCGGAGGTTCTCCTCCTTGGCCGCGCGCTGCAGGCTGTCCCGCGTGCGGACCCGATCGGCCTGGCGCTTGAGATCGTCGAGCAGTCCCATCGCTTCCCCCGCGACGCGGTGCCGGCCGCTGCCGTGCGCGACGCCCCGCCGCTCAGCTCAGGTTGGCGAGCATCTGCTGCGCCTGGCCCTGCTGCGCGGCGTCGCCTTCCTTCAGCACCTCGTTCAGCAGCTCGCGCGCGCCGTCCTTGTCCCCCATCTCCTCGTACGCCTTGGCGAGATCGAGCTTGGTGGCGATCTCCTGCCATTTCGGGTCGGCGCCCGCGGCCGGAGCCGCGCCGCCCGCGCCGCCCAGGTCGAGGCTGAAGGATCCCAGATCGAGCGGCGCATCGGCCTTCGCGGGCTCGGCCGCCGCTTCCGGCTTGGCGCCCCCGACGTCCAGGTTCAGGTCGAAATCCATCGTCACCGTGGCATCCGGGTCGCCTGCCTTGGGCGCGACCACCGTCTTCTCGTCCTCGGTCCCGCCCCCACCCAGGTCGAAGTCCAGGCCGGTGCTCTCGGCCTTGGCCTCCTTTTCCACGATCAACGTTCCGCTCGGCGCAAAGTCGCTCTTCCCGCCGGCGGCGGTCGCGCCGAGGTCGAAATCGAGCGGCCCGGTGGCATCCGGCTTCGCTCCCGCCACCGCCGGCGTCGCGCCGGTGCCTCCGCCCAGGTCGAAGTCCAGCGCGGGCGCGGCCCCTGCGGCCGCGGGCGCGGCCTCCGCCGCCGGCGCCGGCGCCACGCCGCCGGCGCCGTACAGGCCGTTGCCCGGATCGATCGAATGACCCAGCGCCATCGCCTTTTCCCACTCCGGGCCGCTGCCTTCGGTCAGGCCCTTGAGCTTGAGCGCCGTCTGCTCGAACGCCTTCGTGTCCTTGCGCCCGGCATAGATCTCGAGGAGCTTCGCGTGCACCGCGACGCGCGCGGCATCCTTGCCGAGCGCTTCCTTGAGGATCTCCTCGGCTTGCGCATCGCGGCCATAGGCCATGTAGACGTCCGCCTCGGCGATCGGATCGACCTCCTCGGCCTCCGCCGCGCCGATGCTGGGAGCGCCCGCCGAAGCCTCCGATGCGGCCGGCGCCGCGGCCGCCTGCGGCTCCGCCGCGGCCGCGGCCGGGAACACCGAGCCTGCCGCGCCCCCGGTGGTGGCGCCGAGCACGCTGTCCTGGAACTTGGTCGCCTGCCCGGACTTCTTGCGCCGCCACGCGTACCAGCCGTAGCCCCCCAGCAGAACGAGCACGCCGGCAAGGCCGCCTCCGGACACGGGATCGGTCACAAACCCCACGACCTCGTCCACCAGATCCGGCTCCGGCGGCGGCGCGGCCTTCTTGGGTGCAGCCTTCGTCTTGGGCGCGGCCTCCGGGGCTTTCGCGGCGGGCTTCGCCGCCTCGGGCGCCTTCGCCGGCTCGGCCGCAGGCTTCGCGGGCTCCGGCGCTTTTGCCGCCTGCTTCACCGGCTCGGGTGCCGGCTTCGCGGGCTCGGGCGCCTTGGCCACGGGCTTGGCCGGCTCCGGCGCCTTGGCGAGCGGCGCCACCGGCGCCGGCTTGGCTGCACCGGCCCTCTTCTCCAGCTCGGCGAGCTGCTGGTTCTTCATCTCGACCAGCTTCTGCAGGTCCGAGACGTTCTTCTCGAGCTCGCCGACGCGCGACTGCGCCTCCTTGAGCGCGCGCTCGCGCGCTACGCGGTCGTCCTCGCGGGCGGCGCGCGCGGCGGGTGCGCCGGGCTTGGCGGGCTCGGCGCGCGACAGCCGCAGCTCGTCGCGCGGCGCCCGATCCTGCCGGTGACCTCGCGCGCCGCGGGCGCTGCCGAAGGCGGCCGCGCGGCGACCGCCGCCGCGAGTTGCTGCCGGTACTGCGCGAACTCGGCGTGGTGTTCCTTCACCAGACGGCTGGCTTCCGCTGCATCGATGCCCGCGGCCGCTTCGCGGTCCGGGATGTTCAGGATGCGCCCTGCGCGCACGAGGTTGATGTTGTTGCGGATGAACGCCGGCTCGTTGGCGCGGTACAGCGCGATCAGCATCTGGTTGAAGCTCACCCCGGCGGGGCGGTTGGCGAGCGCGATCTCGCCCAGGGTGTCGCCCTTCTTCACCTCGTAGGTCCCGGCCGCCCTCGCGGGCGCGGCTGGCGCAGCCGGTGCTGCGCGCGCGGGCGAGATCGGACGCGTCTCGATGCTCGGCGCACGCTCGGGCAGGGGCGCAGCCGCCGGCGCCGGCGGCGCCGCGGCCACCACCGGGGCGGGCGCCTTGTACTCCGGCGGATCGAGCAGGAGGGTGTACTCGCGCACCAGCCGGCCGCTCGCCCACTGCAGCTCTACGAGCACGTCGAGGAACGGCTCGTTCACCGGCTGCGTGGTGCGCATGCGGATCAGGGCGCGCCCATCGCGCCGCTCCACGGCGAACTGCACGCCTACGAGCGCCGGGTTGAGCTCGATGCCCGCCTGGCGAAACGCCTCGGGCGGCGCGAGGCGCGCGCCGATGCCTTCATCCTCGCCGGGCTGCAGCGCGACGACCTCGATCTCGGCGTTGAGCGGCTGGCCCAGCGCCGACAGGATGGTGAGCCGGCCCAGACCCGCGGCATGCGCGAGGAGCGGCACGAGCAGCAGCGCCGCCGCGACCAGCCGGATTCGCGTGATGAATGGACGCACTGGCACCACCCTGAGCAGCTTTTTGGGACCGACTACCATAACATCATGACGTTAGGCGTGCAACCTGAGATGCCTTCTCGAATTCAACGGTGTATCGCGTTGCGCCACAAGGAATTTCCCGATGCTGAGAAGCCTAGCGCACGCCCGCGTCGAGCAGGATCCGAAGCATCCGTCGCAACGGCTCGGCGGCACCCCAGAGCAGCTGATCGCCCACGGTGAACGCGGCGAGATACTCGCCCCCCATCGGCAGCTTGCGCAGCCGGCCGATCGGAACGGTGAGCCTTCCGGTCACCGCCGCGGGCGTGAGCTCGGCGAGCGACTCCTCGCGCCGGTTCGGGACCACGCGCACCCAGTCGTGCGCCTCCGCGAGCATGCCCTCGATCTCGCCGAGCGGCACGTCGCGCTTCAGCTTCACGGTGAGCGCCTGGCTGTGGCAGCGCATGCTGCCCACGCGCACGCAGATGCCGTCCATCGGGATCGGCCGCTCGCTGCGGCCGAGGATCTTGTTGCCCTCGGCCTGCGCCTTCCATTCCTCGCGGCTGCGGCCGTCGCCGAGATCCGCGTCGATCCAGGGCAGCAGGCTCGCGGCCAGGGGGTGGCCGAACTCCTGTTTCGGCAGCCCGCCGTTGCGCAGCGCCCCGGTGATGCGCCGATCGATCTCGAGCGCGCTCGCCGCCGGATCGTCGAGCGCCGGCTTCGCCGCCGCGCCCAGGTGCGCCATCTGCTGCGCCAATTCGCGCATGCCCGCCGCGCCCGCGCCCGAGGCCGCCTGGTACGTCATGCAGCTCAGCCACTCGACGAGGTCACGCTGCAGCAGCCCCGCCATCCCCATCAGCATCAGGCTGACGGTGCAGTTGCCGCCGATGAAGTTCCTCGTGCCCCGCGCGATGGCGTCCCTGATCTGCGCCATGTTCAGCGGATCGAGCACGATCACGGCATCGTCGTTCATGCGCAGCGTGCGCGCCGCGTCGATCCAGTAGCCGTCCCAGCCCGCGGCGCGCAGCCTCGGGTAGAGCGCGCTCGTATAGTCGCCCCCCTGGCAGGCGATGATCACCGGCAGGCGCCGCAGCGCCTCGAGATCCATCGCATCGGCTACCGGCCCGGTGTCGCGGCCGATCGCCGGCCCCTTGCCGCCCGCCCGCGAGGTGGAAAAGAACACCGGCTCGACGTGCTCGAAGTCGCGCTCCTCGCGCATGCGCTCCACGAGCACCGAGCCCACCATGCCGCGCCAGCCGACGATGCCGATTCGCAGGGTCATAGCCTTCGCAGGACCGCCTCGCCCATTTCCTCCGTGCCCACCTTCCTCGTGCCGTCAGTATATATGTCCGCGGTGCGGTAGCCGTCGCGCAGGGTCTGCTGCACGGCCCGCTCGATGCGGTCCGCGGCCTCGGGGCGGGCGAGGGAGTAGCGCAGCATCATCGCCGCCGAGAGGATCGTGGCGAGCGGGTTGGCGGTGTCCTTGCCCGCGATGTCGGGCGCCGAGCCGTGGATCGGCTCGTACAGGCCCTTGCCCGCGGCATCCAGCGACGCCGAGGGCAGCATGCCGATCGAGCCGGTGAGCATGGAGGCCTCGTCGGAAAGGATGTCGCCGAACAGGTTGCCGGTGACGATGACGTCGAACTGCCGCGGCGCTCTCACGAGCTGCATGGCGCAGTTGTCCACGTACATGTGCTGCAGCTCGATGCCGGGCCAGGATCCTGCCTCCGCGCTCACGACCTCGCGCCAGAGCTGCGAGGTCTCGAGCACGTTCGCCTTGTCCACCGAGCAGACCTTCCGGTTGCGCCGGCGCGCCGCCTCGAACGCGACGCGCGCGATGCGCCGGATCTCCGCCTCGTTGTAGTGCATCGTGTCGAACCCTTCGCGGCCGTGCTCGCCCGCGTCCCGGATGCCGCGCGGCTGCCCGAAGTAGATGTCGCCGGTGAGCTCGCGCACGATCAGGATGTCGAGCCCCGCGACCACCTCCGCGCGCAGCGCGGAGGCCGGGGCGAGCTCCGGAAAAACCCGGGCGGGACGCAGGTTGGCGAACAGGCCGAGCGCCCTGCGCAGCCCCAGGATCGCCTGCTCGGGGCGCTTGGCGCGCGGCAGCGCGTCGTACCTCGCGTCGCCCACCGCACCGAAGAGGATCGCGTCGGCCTCGCGCGCCAGCGCCAGCGTGCGCCCGGGGAGCGGCTCGCCCTCGGCGTCCACGCCCGCGCCGCCCACGGTCGCCTGCGTGCACTCCAGCGGCAGCTCGAGCCGCCGCAGCACGCGCAGCGCCTGCGCGACGATCTCCTTGCCGATGCCGTCGCCCGGCAGGACCGCGATCTTCACGGGCGCTAGCCGAGCAGCCAGGGGAACTGCGCGCGCCGCCGCGCCTCGAACTGCCGGATCCTGTCGGCGTGGCGCAGCGTCAGGCCGATCTCGTCCAGGCCGTTGAGCAGCGAGTACTTGCGCGAGGCGTCGATCTCGAAGCGGAACGATTTCGAGGCGTCTGTGCTAGCCACCGTCTGGCGCTCGAGGTCGACCACCAGGCGAAACCCGGGGAGCGCGCAGTCGTAGAACAGGCCGTCCACCTCGGCTTCCTTGAGCACCACCGGCAGCAGGCCGTTCTTGAAGCAGTTGTTGTAGAAGATGTCGGCGAACGCAGGCGCGACGATGCAGCGAAAGCCGTACTCGAGCAGCGCCCAGGGCGCGTGCTCGCGCGAGCTGCCGCAGCCGAAGTTCTTGCGCGCGAGCAGGATCTGCGCCCCCCGGTAGCGCGGCTGGTTGAGGACGAAGTCCGGGTTCAGCGGGCGCCTGGAGTTGTCCCTGCCGGGCGCGCCCGCGTCGAGGTAGCGCCAGGCGTCGAACAGGTTCGGGCCGTAGCCGGTGCGCAGGATCGAGGTCAGGAACTGCTTCGGGATGATGGCATCCGTGTCCACGTTGGCGCGATCGAGCGGCGCCACCAGGGCGTTCAGGACGGTGAACTTTTCCATCTCAGCGCCAGTTCCGCACGTCTACGAAATGCCCCGCGATCGCGGCCGCCGCCGCCATCGCCGGGCTGACGAGGTGCGTGCGCCCGCCGGTCCCCTGGCGGCCCTCGAAGTTGCGGTTCGAGGTCGAGGCGCAGCGCTCGCCGGGCTCGAGCCGATCGGCGTTCATCGCCAGGCACATCGAGCAGCCCGGCTGGCGCCAGTCGAAGCCGGCGTCGCGGAACACGCGGTCGAGCCCCTCGCGCTCGGCCTGCGCCTTCACCAGGCCGGAGCCGGGCACCACCATGGCCAGACGCACGTTCGACGCCACCCGTTTTCCCTTTACCACGGCGGCGGCGACGCGCAGGTCCTCGATGCGGGAATTGGTGCACGAGCCGATGAACACCTTGTCCAGCCGGATCTCCCGGATCGGCGTGCGGGGCTTGAGGCCCATGTAGGCGAGCGCGCGCTCCATGCCCTCGCGCCGGATCGGGTCCTTCTCGCGCTCGGGGTCGGGCACGCTCGCCTCGACCGGGACCACCATCTCGGGCGAGGTGCCCCAGGTGACCTGCGGCGCGATCTCGCGCGCATCGAGCGCCACCTCGCGGTCGAACTTCGCCTCCGCGTCGCTGCGCAGCGTCCGCCAGTACGCGACCGCCTGGTCCCACGCGGGGCCGCTCGGCGCCATCGGGCGTCCCTCGAGGTACTCGAGGGTGGTGGCGTCGCACGCGACCATGCCGGCGCGCGCCCCCGCCTCGATCGCCATGTTGCACACCGTCATGCGCCCTTCCATGGAGAGCGCGCGGATGGCGCCGCCCGCGAACTCGATGGCATGCCCGCTGCCGCCCGCGGTGCCGATCCTGCCGATGATCGCGAGCACGATGTCCTTCGCCGTCACGCCGCGCGCGAGCGCGCCTTCGACGCTGACGCGCATGTTCTTCATCTTCTTCGTCACCAGGCACTGCGTCGCGAGCACGTGCTCGACTTCCGAGGTCCCGATGCCGTGCGCGAGGCAGGCGAAGGCGCCGTGGGTGCTGGTGTGCGAGTCGCCGCACACCACCGTCATCCCGGGCAGCGTAGCGCCCTGCTCGGGCCCGATCACGTGCACGATGCCCTGGCGCCGGTCGAGGAACGGGAAATACGCCTTCGGCCGGTGCTCGCGCAGGTTCGCATCCAGCGTCGTCACCTGCAGGCGCGAGGTCGGGTCCTCGATGCCCTCGATGCCGCGCTCCCAGCCGGTGGTCGGCGTGTTGTGGTCCGCGGTCGCCACCACCGAGTCCATGCGCCAGGGCTTGCGCCCGGCGAGCCTGAGGCCCTCGAAGGCCTGCGGGCTGGTGACTTCGTGCACCAGGTGCCGGTCGATGTAGATGAGCGCGGTGCCGTCCTCCTCGGCGTGCACGAGGTGGCTGTTCCAGAGCTTGTCGTAGAGCGTGAGGCCCATGGCTTTCCGCGACGAAACAAGCAATTATCCCACAAGCCTAGAGCCTCACGCGCCACGCCACGAGCGCGCCGCCGAGCGCCGCGAAGCCCGCGCTCAGCGCGAAGCTCGGCGCCGGCCCCCACGCCACCCAGGTCCAGCCTGCCGCGAGCGACCCGAGCGCCCCGCCCGCGCCGTAGGCGAGGCTGGAGAAGAGCGCCTGCCCGCGCGCTTCCAGCGCGCCCGGGAAGAGGCGGTGCACCGCGGCGATCGAGCTCGCATGAAAGGCGCCGAAGGTCGCGGCGTGCAGCAGCTGCGCGGCCGCGAGCAGCGCGAGCGACCCGACCCCCCAGCCGATGGCGAGGAAGCGCGCCACGGCGCAGGCGAAGCTCGCGACGAGCAGTGCGCGCAGCGTGAAGCGGCGCATCAGCTGCGACAGGCGCAGGAAGAGCACGATCTCGGCCAGCACGCCGACGGTCCAGAGCGCGCCGATGGTCGTCTTCGAGTAGCCCGCCTGCTCGAGGTAGATCGAGTAGAACACGTACATCGCGCCGTGCGCGGCGGTCATGCACACGCAGGCGCCGAAGAAGGCGAGCACCTCCGGGCGGCGCAGCACTGCGCCGAGCGGCGTTCCCGCGGCGTGCCCGCGCGGCGGCGCGCCGTGCGGCAGCAGGAGCGAGACGGCGCAGGCGAGCAGCGTGAGGCCCACGAGCAGATCGAGCAGCGTCTCGGCGCGGTAGTGATCGAGCCACACGCCGGTGCCGAGCGCCACCAGGATGAAGCCCACCGAGCCCCAGAGCCGTATCGGACCGTAGCCGCCGCTCCCCCCGCGCAGCGTGGCGAGGGTGATCGCCTCGAGCAGCGGCATCGCGCCCGCCGAGGCGAGGCTCATCAGGAGCAGCGTCAGCGCGATCGCGGCGGGGCGCTGCGCGAGGTACAGCGCGCCGAAACCGGCGACGATGGCGAAGGTCGAGAACACGACGATCGCGCGCCGCGCCCCGGGGTAGCGCGCGCCCCAGGCGTCCGCCAGCCAGCCCCACAGCGCGGGCGCGACGATGCGCGCGAGCTGCGGCATGGCGAGCGCGGCGGCGATCTCGGCGGGGGCGAGGCCGCGCGCGGCGAGCCAGAGCGAGAAGTACGACACGAAGGCGCCCGCGTGCGCGAAGAACGCGAAGTAGTAGGCGGCAAGGCGCTGCGGCTCGGTCACCGCGCGCATGATATAAAAGCGCGCCCATGCCCCCGCGCGCCGCGTTCTACCTCCTGTTCACGGCGTCGGGCTTCGCGGGGCTGATCTACGAGTCGGTCTGGACCCACTACCTGAAGCTGTTCCTCGGGCATGCCGCCTACGCCCAGTCGCTCGTGCTCATCGTGTTCATGGGCGGCATGGCGCTCGGCGCGGGGCTCACCGGCCGGCTCTCGACGCGGCTCGCCAACCCCCTGCTCGGCTACGCGCTGGTGGAAGGCGCGATCGGCCTGCTCGCGCTGGGCTTCCACGAGGCCTTCGTCGCGGCAACCGACTGGGCCTACGGCTCGGTGCTGCCGGCGCTCGGCAGCGAGAGCCTCGCGCTCGGGGCGAAGCTCGCGCTCTCCTGCGCGCTCATCCTGCCGCAGTCGGCGCTGCTGGGGGCCACCTTTCCGCTCATGAGCGCCGGCCTCGTGCGCTCGCAGGCCGCCGCCTCCGGCGAGGCGGTGGCGATGCTGTACTTCAGCAACAGCCTGGGCGCCGCGGTGGGGGTGCTGGCGAGCGGCTTCGCGCTCATCGCCTGGGCGGGGCTGCCCGGCACGCTGCGCACCGCGGGCGCGATCAACCTCGGGCTCGCCGCGCTGGTCTGGACGCTCGCCCGCCCCGCGCGCCACGCGCCGCTCGAGCCCGCCGCGGGCGGGGCGGGCGGCGCGGCGCGGCTGCTGCTCGCGGCGGCCTTCCTCACCGGGCTCGCCTCCTTCATCTACGAGATCAGCTGGATCCGCATGCTCTCGCTGGTGCTGGGGGCCTCCACGCACGCCTTCGAGCTGATGCTCTCGACCTTCATCCTGGGCCTGGCGCTCGGCGGGCTCGCGGTGCGCCGCGCGGTGGATGCCGTGGCGAGCCCGCAGCGCCTGCTGGGCTGGGTCCAGGTGGCGATGGGCCTCGCGGCGCTCGCCACCCTGCCCGTGTACGACAAGACCTTCGAGCTGATGGAGTACCTCATGCAGGGCCTGGCGCGCACCGACGCCGGCTACTTCTTCTTCAATCTCTCGGGCCAGGGAATCGCGGCGCTGGTGATGCTGCCCGCGACCTTCCTCGCCGGCATGACGCTGCCGTTGATCACGGGGGCGCTGCTGCGCGGCGGCGCGGGCGAGGCGGCGATCGGGCGCGTCTACGCGGCGAACACGCTCGGCGCGATCGCCGGGGTGCTGCTCGCGGTGCACGCCGGGCTGCCGGCGATCGGCCTCAAGGGAACGCTGCTGGCCGGCGCCGGCGTCGACGCGGCGCTCGGCCTCGTGCTGCTGTGGCGCGGCGGCGTGGCGCGCCGCGCGCTCGCGTTCGCCGCCACCGCGTGCGCCGCGCCGCTCGGCGCGCTCGCGCTCGGCTTCGAGCTGGACGCCAACAAGATGACCGCGGGCGTGTTCCGCCACGGCGATCTCTCGGGCTCGCGCGAGGCGCGCGTGCTCTTCGCCAGGGACGGCAAGACCGCCACCGTGCACCTGGTGCAGTACGCGGACGCCAAGAGCATCCGCACCAACGGCAAGTCCGACGGCTCGATCAACGACCCGGATGCGGCCCAGCGCGGCACCGACGAGATCACCATGGTGCTCACCGGCGCGCTGCCGCTCGCGCTCAACCCCGGGGCGAAGAGCGCGGCGGTGATCGGCATCGGCACCGGCCTCACCACGCACACCCTGCTGCAGAGCCTGCGGCTCGAGCGCGTGGAGACGGTCGAGATCGAGGCGGCGATGGCCCAGGCCGCGCGCGGCTTCCTGCCGCGCAACAGCGCCGCCTTCGCCGATCCGCGCGGCGCGATCCTCATCGACGACGCCAAGACCTTCTTCTCCACGCGCAACCGGCGCTACGACATCGTCGTCTCCGAGCCCTCCAACCCCTGGGTGAGCGGCGTCTCGGGCCTGTTCACGCGCGAGTTCTACCGCCGCATCCGCGGCCACCTCGAGCCGGGCGGCGTCCTGGTGCAGTGGTTCCAGCTCTACGAGATCGATCCTTCGCTGCTCGCCTCGGTGATGCGCGCCCTGGGCGGGGAGTTCGCGCACTACGCGGTCTACGCCCCCAGCGACCACGACCTGCTGATCCTCGCCTCCGGATCGCCGCTGCCGCGCGCGGCGGACCCCGCCGTGTTCGAGCAGCCCGGGCTCGCCAGGGAGCTCTGGACGGTGCACGTGCTGAGCGCCGGTGACATCGACGCCCGTTATCTGGGGAGCCGCGCCGCGCTCGAGCCGCTCTTCGCGAGCTACGGCGCGCCGGTGAACTCGGACTACTTCCCGGTGCTCGACCTGAATGCCGCGCGCCATCGCTTCACCGAGAGGAGCGCGACCGACGTGGTGGCGCTGCTCAACGCGCCGCTGCCGGTGCTGGAGCTGCTCGAGCCCGGCCGCAGCCGGCGGCCGGTCAACCCGCTGCACGCCGGCGCCTACGCCTTCGAGCGGGTGGAGAACACGCGCCTGGCGCGCTATGCGCGCGAGTTCCTGCTCGGCGACCGGGCCCCGGAGCCGGAGCGCATCGCGAGCAGCCTGCAGAAGGACCTCGAGATGGCGCGGCTGCGCCTGATCGAGTGCCGTCAGCCGCGCGACCAGGACGTGTGGCTGCACAGCCTGCTCAATGTCGCGCGTACGCTCAACCCCTTCCTCGCCCCCGCCGAGGCCTCCCAGGTCTGGCAGCGCATCGCCGGCGCGCCCTGCCACGCCACGCTGCACGAGTTCCAGCGCCAGTGGATCGCGCTCTTCGCCGCGGTCGCGGCGCGCGACGCCGACGGCATGGGCCGGCTCGCCGGGCAGCTGCTCGCGACCCAGCCGGACCTCGGCGCGGACGCGCGCGAGTACCTGCTGGCGGCGGCCATGGCCGGCCACGCCGCGAGCGGCGCGCACGCCACGGCCCTGGCGCTCTGGGCGAAGCACGCCGCGGGGCTGCGCGGCGCCGCGGCGCGGCCGCTCTTTCGCCTGCTGTACTGCCACGCCGCGCGCGGCGAGGCCACGGCCTGCGCCGCCGAGTTCGCCGCCTACGCGCTCTGACGGCGCGCGTAGGGGTTGCGCCCCGTCCTGAACTCGATGGCGAGCGGCGTGCCCACGAGCCTGAAGGCGTCGCGGAACCATCCCTCCAGGTAGCGCCGGTAGGCCTCGCCCACGTGCTGCAGCGAGTTGCCGTGGATCACGACCCGCGGCGGGTTGGACCCGCCCTGGTGCGCGTAGCGCAGCTTCGGCCGCGCGTAGCCCTTGCGCGGCGGCGCCTGGCGCTCGACCGCGGCGATGAGGGCCCGCGTCAGGCGCGGCGTCGAGAGCTTGGCGGTGGCGGCGCCGTAGGCCGCGTCCACCGAGCGCAGCAGCGCGCCCAGGCCGCGGCCTTCGCGCGCCGCGATGCAGTGGGTCTCGGCGAAGCCGAGGAAGCCCAGGCGCCAGCCGAGCTCGAGCTTCATGCGCGCGCGCGCCTCGCGGTCGGCGGCGTCCCACTTGTTGACCGCGATCACCACCGCGCGCCCGCGCTCCAGGATGTAGCGCGCGACGTGCGCGTCCTGCTCCGCGACGCCCTCGGTCGCATCGAGCATCAGCACCGCGACGTTGGCGGACTCGAGGGCCTGCAGCGTGCGCACGATCGAGAAGCGCTCGAGCTCGGCGCCGCCGCGGCCGCGCTTGCGCAGCCCCGCGGTGTCCACCAGCGTGTAGCGCCGCCCCGAGCGCTCGAACGGCACCTCGATCGGGTCGCGCGTCGTGCCGGGCTCGGCGAAGGCGATCACGCGCTCCTCGCCCGCGAGCGCGTTGACCAGCGTCGACTTGCCGACGTTCGGCCGCCCCACGACGGCGACGCGCGGGTGCCGCCCGGCATCGGCCGGCGCGGCGGCCTGCGCCTCGGGGAACTCCTCGAGCACCGCCTCGATGAGCTCGCCGACCCCTTCGCCGTGCGCGGCCGAGATCGCCGCGGGCGCGCCGAGGCCCAGCTCGTGGAACTCCGCCGCCGCGATCCCCGCGCCCATGCCTTCGGCCTTGTTGACCGCGAGCCAGAGGCGCGGCTGCATGCGCCGCAGGCGCGCGGCGATCGCCCGGTCCCCGGGGGTGAGCCCGGCGCGCGCATCCGTCATGAAGATCACGGCGTCGGCCTCCAGGATCGCCTGCCCGGTCTGGCGCGCCATCTCGCCATAGATCGCCTCCCCGGAGGCCGGCTCCAGGCCCCCGGTGTCAATGACGACGAAGGGCCGGCCGTCCAGGCGCCCCTCGCCGTAGTGGCGGTCGCGCGTCGCCCCCGGCACGTCCACCACGATCGCCTCGCGCGAGCGCGTCAGGCGGTTGAACAGCGTGCTCTTGCCGACGTTGGGCCGCCCGACGAGGGCGATCACGGGCGTCACAGCCGCAGGGCGTAGAGCCCGCCGCGGCCCGTCTGCACCACGAAGCCCGCCGGGAGCGCGAGCGGCGCGGCGCGGATCGCCGTGCCGTCGGTCGCGATGCGCGCGACGAACGCGCCCGACTCGCGCGCGACGAAATGCACGTACCCTTCGAGGTCCCCGACCGCCACCTCCGCGCCCAGGGGCAGCGGCAGCGAGAGCTGCCGGTGCGCGAGCCGCTCCTGGCGCCAGAGGCTGCGCCCGGTGGCGCGCTCGAGCGCGTGCACCGCGCCGCGCGTGTCGCTCACGTAGGCGTGGCGCTCGTCGAACGACACGCCGGTGAGCGTGGACATCTCGCGCGCCCAGCGCTGGTGCCCGTTGCGCGTGTCGTAGCAGGCGACGCGCCCCTGGTAGGCGGCGGCGCAGACCTCGTTCGCCTCCACCGCCGGGTCGCCGACGATGTCGGTGACGCGCTCCAGTTCGTTCGCCCCGCGCGGCAGCGCCACGGTCGCCTCCCAGCGCACGCCGCCGTTGGACAGCGCGAGCGCCACCAGCTTGCCGCCCGCGAAGCCCGCGTAGGCCGAGCCCCCGTGCAGCACGATGCCCGCCGGCGTGCGCACGAGCAGCGAGGTGGGCGAGCGCTGGTAGACCCAGCGGCGCTTGCCGTCCCAGGCGCTGAAGGCGAAGACGCGGCTGTCGGCGCTGCGCGCGAGCACCAGCCCCTCGCCGACCGCGGGCGCTGCGAGCACCTCGCTCGAGACGCGCGCGCGCCAGCGCAGCGTCCCCTTGTCCGCATCCAGCACGAACACCAGGCCCTCGTCGGAGGCCACCGCGACGTGGCGGCCGTCGGTCCCGACCCCGCCCGAGAGGCGCGCGCCTACCGAGACGCGCCAGCGCGCCAGCCCGCTCGCCGCGTCCAGCCGCGCCACGGTGCCGTCGCGCGCCGCGGCGTACACGCTTCCCGCCGCGAGCGCGGGGCTGAAGACGAAGCCGTCGGCCGCGCCGACCGAGGCCGACCAGAGCACGCGCACCCCCTGCGGGTTGGTGAGCGCCGGCAGCGCCGCGGGCTTGGGGCCGCTCGGCGGCGGGCTGAACCAGTTGACCGGGTTCATCTTCGAAGGGCTGGAGCAGGCGGCGAGCAGGGCTAGCGCCACCGCGAGAGCGATTCCGCGCATGCTCACCCCCCGAGCGCGTCCAGGCGCATCTGCACGCCGGCGCGGAAGCCCTCGCCGCCCGCGGCGGCTTTCTCCAGCGCCTGCCGGTAGGCGGCCCTGGCCTCGGCGTCGCGCCCCTTGGCGAGCAGGATGTCGCCCCTGAGCACCGCGTACTGCGCCTCGAACGCCGCGGCGTGCGGCGCCTGCAGCACCTTGAGCGCCTCGTCGTGGCGCTTCTCGTCCAGGAGCACCGCCGCGAGCCGCAGCCGCGCGATGTCGCGCAGCTCCCCCGCGCTCGAGCGCTCGAGCACCCACTGCAGCTGCGCGCGCGCCCCCTTGAGGTCGCCCTTGTCGAAGAGGAACCTGGCCGCCGAGAGCGCCCCCATCGAGGCGTACAGCGTGCCGCCGTAGCCCTCGGCGAGCACGCCCGCGGCCTCGCGCAGCGCCTTGGCGTCGCCGGCCTGCGCGGCGCGCAGCAGCGCCTCGTAGTGCGCGCCCGCGGCCTGCGCCTGCTGCGCCTGGTAGGCGCGCCAGCCG
>Ga0209399_10000478_pt1 | contig 24121 bp, 25 predicted proteins | sample OV2TP3_FD_184130 | JGI IMG/M metagenome (GOLD analysis project Ga0209399, IMG submission 184130) | Hot spring microbial communities from Beatty, Nevada to study Microbial Dark Matter (Phase II) - OV2 TP3 (SPAdes) (version 3) | ecosystem: Environmental > Aquatic > Thermal springs > Hot (42-90C) ... | reverse complement strand
ACCGTGGGCTTACCTCTAAAGAGCCAGTCCATAAACATCCATGAAAGTGCTGCTGCTGCCGTTGCCGTGTTAGTGACCACGAAGGCACTGGTCGCCAGGCCGTCGGCTGCCAAGGCGCTTCCGGCGTTGAAACCAAACCACCCCACCCATAGAAGAGAGGCCCCAACAACGCTAAGAGGCAGGTTATGAGGCGGCATGGGTTCCTCCCCATATCCTATCCTTTTTCCCATAAACAGAGCGGCAGCAAGGGCTGAGATGCCAGAGCTAATGTGGACCACTGTCCCACCCGCAAAATCCAGGGCCCCCATTTCTCTCAGCCACCCCTTCACTCCCCACACCCAGTGCGCCAAGGGGTCGTAAATGAAGGTGGCCCAGAGGAGGATAAAAAGGAGGAAGGCTGAGAACTTCATCCGCTCGGCGAATGCCCCAGTAATCAGGGCTGGGGTGATAATCGCAAACATGAGCTGATAGATCATGAAAGTTTGGTGTGGGATGGTAGCCGAATAGTCTGGGTAGGGCTCGAGTCCGACTCCGTTAAGTCCAAACCAAGCAAGGCTCCCTACGATTCCTCCTTTGTCCGGTCCAAAGGCGAGGCTGTAACCCCAGAGTATCCACTGGACACTGACCAAGGCAACAATGATGAAGCTATGCATGACGGTGCCAAGGACATTTTTTCCTCGCACTAAACCGCCGTAGAAAAGGGCCAGTCCAGGGATCGTCATCAACAACACCAAAGCAGCGGATGTGAGCATCCAGGCGGTATCGCCCTTGTCAATCTTGGGTGGGGCTGGCGCTGCTGCAGGGGGAGGCGCAACAGGTGCTGGTGTCACCGCCGGAGGCGGCGGGGCCTCCTCGGAGAAGACGAGAGATGGAGCGACGAAAACGATAGTCGAAATGACAAGTATGAAAAGAGCCCAACTCTTTTTTTCGCTAAGCACGTTTAGTCCTCCCTTCGACGAGAAGATGACAGAACTTGTTGGAATCGAGCAGCCTAACAGGTCAGCAGGGTAACTCCCCTGCCAGAGGCTCCATATGATTTTTTCTGGATGACGTCAAGACTTTTTTTGGGTTTCTCTTCTCCCCGCTGTTCAAAAAAAGCCTTAGCCCCCGCCAAAAATTTTGGCCGTTCTTGCCGCTTAGCCCCCCGGCACAAATTGCAGAGAGCGCTGGCTAGAAGGTGTAGATGGCCTGGAGGGCTAAGGTTGTTTGGTTCTTATCGGCCTTGCTATTCCCTTTTTGGTAAACCCTACGATCAGCCCAGTCCTGGCGCACTTCGAACCGGCCAAGAAGCATCCGAGTAAACTTATAGGCGCCTGTCACCGTCAGTTCCCCTACGGTAACGTCCCGATGCGTCCCTGTGAGGTCCCCGCCCAGCCGGGCGCCATCGCTATCGTGGAAAAACTCACCCCTTAGAGCCGTGTTGAAACGGTCTGTCCAATTATAGGACGCAATCGCTGCCGCGCCCTGCCATGTGGCGTCCCTTAGACTGGCCGTAACTTCTTCTTCATGGCCATAAGTGTATTCCAGGAAAAGCGTTAGGGGATCCATGGGTTTAATCGTTGCCACGCTGCTCCAGGCGAGCCTTTTTCTGCCGGTCCGAAGTCTTTGCTCCGGCCCCACAACAATATTGCTCGCCAAGGAAAAACTCTCAGCAGGAGTCAAAGTTACCCCGCCCAGGAAAGAGGGCTGCTGATTGATATCATGGGGCATATCCCAGCCCGTGACCGGCCCTGCGCTCACGCTGACCATTTTGTGCACCGGGTACGTAAAGAGCATACCCACATGGCGAAATGGAATCGCGAATCCAAAAAGATAGGAGCGGGAGATGTTGTCATTGTAGGCGCCCGGGTTAGGGATGATTTCCGTGCCCAAGGTGGTGACAAAGAGTCCCCCCTTCACCTGAAGACCCGCGCCTACGGGAATAGTGGTCGTAACAAAGGCTTCCCTCAGCTCGACAGAAGGCTCGCCACCGCTTCCAGCTCCAGGAATCTGGAGCCGAGGGCCCCAAAAAGTCGCTTCTCTCAAAAGCTCGGCTGTCCTGCCAAAATCCGCCGCTAACCTAAGCCCAACACCCCAATCCTTCTCAGGCTTTTCCAGGGTCAGGTTGAGGTGATTGAAAACGACTTCATTGTGGTCCTGGTCAAAGACGCGAAGGCTGATATCGTCGCTGCTGCCAAACCCGGGACGGTTGGAACTCCAGGTGTAGCTGGTATCCAGGAACCCACCGATGCTTATTCCCAAAGCCTTCTCCAGCGCCGATTTTCCCTCTCCAATCCGTGTATCCAAGGCCCCCACGCTGCTATCAAGACTCAGCCAACCAGGGCCAAGTTTCGCCTCCTGGCCATAAGCAGGCTTGAGCATAAGGAAGACGAGAGCCAGGACCTGGGCCATCCTCATTGTACCGTTCTTCATGACGACGCACCTCCGTCTCATAGTCGCGGGTTAAAGCTCGTAAGATCAGCAACTCTTGTGCCAATACCTGGAGCCAATAGCTGTAGATCGATTTTCCTGTGCCGTCAGGGAGATTTTTGCATCCCATCTTTTCTCCTCTCCCTGCCAGCGATGCCCGAATATTAAACACCTTGCTGAAAATTTAAGCACATCCACGGCCTTAAATTTTCACGCCGTTCCCGCTAAAAGAGCCCCGAACGGCCATCTCTCCTCCAGCCGCTCTAGATGCTCCACGATTTCCGCCAAGCGGGCGATCTTTCTCTCCGAAAGAAGCGATCGGGTCACTCTCCTTACCTTATCTTCCAACTCGGCCGCGCTGAGGGGATTTTGCGGAGTGCCCCTGAAGTGGATGACAAGGGCGCCAAAGCGGCGCCCGTCTTTGAGCCTTACGGTGACTCGCGCCGCCCGATCCCATCCTTTCCTCTCTATCTCGGGGTCTACTTTGAGTCTCACCAAACGGGTCAGGGCGAGAATTTTCTTATCCCGAACCCTTCGCTCGGCAAAGCTCTCAGGGTCGCGCGCGTCATGGTAGAGGCTGAGCGCAGCGCAAAAAGGGATGCTGTATTGCGCCATCATGAGATCTCTCGGCTGGTAGATCGCGTGATGGGTAACGAGCTTCTCAATCCCTGCAACCACAATCTCTTGGACATCCGTGGGCGCAAAGCGGTACTGCTCCCTTAGCCTTTGGAGCGCTTCAATCGGTGCATGGGCGTTGATGTGACAAGGATAGTGTTTGATGCAGATATTCAGGGTTTCAAAATCTTGGCCTAAGCGGTGAGTCAGATAGGATAGCCTCGGAGAATCCGAAAACGCCCGGCAAAATCCGAACTCGCCCTCGAGCACGCTTTCGGGCCCGGCAAAGCCCTTTTGAGCTAGAAGCGCCGCCGTAACCCCACCCTCAGCCGCCTTGCCCAAGTGAAGCCGCTTGATCATGGCCCCCTCCCTACAGCGGGAGAATTCGAGGAGCCCGCCGGAATAGGAGCCAGCGATTCCCAGCGCGCTCACCATTTGTCTCTCGTTTAGACCCAAGAGCCGACCGGCCGCCACGGCGGAGCCAAAAGTCCCGGTCAATCCAGGAGCATGGAAACCCCTCTTTTCAAGTGAGTTCCCCGCGGCAACGCCGATGCGGGACATGACCTCACATCCCGCTACCAGAGCGGTGAGCAACGCTTTGCCATCCGCTTTTTTTTCTTCCGCCACCGCTAAGGCAGGGAGAAAAACTGTTGCCCCGGGATGGACGCCAGCTCCGGGCTGACGCACATTATCCAGCTCAAAGGCATGGGCCATGACTCCATTGGCGAGCGTTGCCTGCGGAGCTTGCGCCTTCCAGCCCTCGCCCAAAACGGTACACCGGCCCTTACCACCCGATTTCCGAATAAATTCCACAACCCTCCGGCTCCAAGGCTTCGTGGATCCGTAGAGAGCCACCGCCAGGGTGTCCAGGACGCAAGCTTTCGCCCGCGAGATCACCTCGGGAGGAATTTGACTGTAGCGCAGGTTCGCCGCGTATCGGGCGAGGATCTGTGTCGGGCCGCTCTTCAAGGAGACCCTCAGCGCACGACCTTGGCCCCGGCCTCCTTGAGCACTTCTCGCATCTGGATTGTCAGCTCGTCAAAGAATTTATTCAGCCCAGGCCCCTTCAGATATCCGTCCTCGAACTGGTTTTTCTCCAGATACTGCTTCCACCCTGCGGTCTTGCTGAAGCGATCAAAGACTCCTTCCCAGTACTGAACCACATCCTTGGGAACCCCCGGCGGAGCCAACACTCCGCGCGCCTGAGGGATGACCGGAACATCGATTCCTTGTTCGTTGAGAGTCGGGACGTCGGGAAAGGCAGGGAGGCGCTTTTCTGTCAGGGCGGCTATGACCCTCATGTTGCCTGCCCTGATATGCTCGCCTGCCTCTTGGGGCTCGATAACCATCATCTGGACATGTCCGCCAAGGAGATTGGCGATCCTTTCTCCCCCGCTGGGAAAGGAGACGAAGACCCACTTCGCCCCGGTGGCCTTCTGAACCACCAAACGCACTAAATTGTCTCGGCCAGTCACGGAACCCCCGGACTGTTTAAGCTGGCCGGGATTCTTCTTTGCTGCCTCGACAAACTCTCTCATGTTTTTGTAGGGCGAATCCGCTTTGACAGCCACGACGGCAGGCTCCAAGACCAAACGGACAATGGGGGTTAAATCCTTGATGGTGACTTTCGCCTCAGCCCTGGTTAAGGGATTGGTAACCCAGACACCTGTAAAGAAGCCAATGGTATGAGTCTCACCTTTTTTTTCTGCCAGGTAGGCCATAGCCACAGCGCTGCCGCCACCCGATTTGTTGACCACCTGCAGACGCTGAGGGATGAGGTTTTCTTTTTGCAGGAGATCGGCGATCGCCCGGGCAAGAATATCAGACCCGCCCCCAGGGCCCGTGTGGACTACCGCCTCCACTGGCTTGGTCGGTTGAAAGGCAGCAACGCTTACTGGTTGGATAAAACTCCAACCTATCAACACGGCAAGCCACCCCAGTAGGTATGAGTTCATTGGTCTCATATCAGCACCTCCTTAACGAAACCCTGAATTTTAGCTTTCCTCAGATTTCCTGCTCCACGGCTTTCATTCTCCAGGAACGGACTTTATTGGCTAGAGGCATCAACAAAATGATCGCCGCCAACAATAACATCGTCCCCGATAAGGGTCTAGTGATGAGAATCGATAGCTGACCCTGAGACATCATCAGTGACTGACGTAGCGCCCGCTCTATGGCATCCCCTAAAACCAGCCCCAGGGTCAGAGGAGCCGCGGGAAAATCGAGCTTACGCATGAAGTATCCCAGCAGGCCAAAGAAACCGAGCAGCCACACATCAAAAAGACTCTGGCCCACACTATACACTCCGACGATGGAGACCCCCAGAATAAATGGGTAAAGAACGTAATAGGGCAGGCGCAGAATTTGGGCGAAGAGGGGAACTAGAGGCAAATTGAGGATCAGAAGCATAACGTTCCCGATGTACATGCTTGCGACCAAGCCCCAGAAAAGTTCGGGATGCTCCTGGATAAGGAGCGGGCCTGGTTTAAACCCCCAAAGGAGCAGGCCAGCTAACATAATCGCTGTCGTGTTTCCTCCGGGTATGCCCAGGGTTAGCAAGGGCACCAACGCTCCACCAGCATCTGCATTATTGGCCCCTTCAGGTGCGGCTACGCCTTCTACAACCCCGGTGCCAAATTTCTCCGGGTGACGAGAGAAAGCCTTTTCGATGCCGTAAGCAATAAAGGAGGCGATCGTAGCCCCTGCGCCGGGGAGCACGCCGATCAAGAAACCGACAACGGAACCATTGAAAAGGGCGAAGCGGCAGTCCTTGAGGTCCTGGAGCGTTGGCAAGAGATTGCGCAGCCCCTTCGGTACCTTGAAAAGCTCCCCGCCGCCTCGAGATTCTATATTCACCAGGACTTCACCAATGGCAAAGATGCCTATAATCACCACAATAAAATCGATGCCGTCCAGCAGCTCTACCTGCCCGAAGGTAAATCTGGATTCCGCAGTAAACAGGTCTATCCCCACGCCGGCAAGCCAAATTCCGAAGAGCATTGCCAACAATGCTTTGATCATCGACTTGCCAGCCAGAAAAACTACCATGGTGAGACCGAGGGCCATCAAAGCAAAGTACTCCGGCGGTCCAAAACGCAGCGCGAACCGCGCAACCGGAGGTGCCAACAGCATCAGGCCCAGCACGCCGACGGTTCCGGCCACGAATGAGGAAATGGCCGCGATTCCCAAGGCCGGCCCAGCACGACCCTGGCGCGCCATCTGATAGCCATCGAGGCATGTGGCAACCGATGACGATTCCCCCGGAACATTTAGCAGGATAGAGGTCGTGGAGCCGCCATACCTGGCGCCATAGAAAATCCCTGCCAGCATGATGATGGCGGTAGCGGGATTCATCTTGAATGTGAGGGGCAGAAGCATGGCGATCGTTGCCGCTGGCCCTAGACCCGGGAGGACGCCTACCACTGTGCCCAGGGCGACACCAACAAAGCACCAAAAGAGATTAACCGGTGTAAGGGCTACAGAAAATCCAAGGATAAGATTCCCCAAAGCTTCCAATTTTTTTAATGACCTTTCATCAAAAACCCCAAGGTCCAGACGGCAAAGGGACCCCGAGCGCTAGAGCGAAAACGAGATGGAACCCTAGGGAAAGAGCGACTGCCGCGCTGACGGCTGTCAAGGGGGGACGGCCCTCCAGAACGAGGATGAGAAACGTAGTTAAAAGCGCAAAACTCAGACCGAACCCCAGCCAGGGGAGTAGGGCTATGGCAACTATCAACCCGAACCAAACCCCCAGGGCCCTTCCGATCACCGTCCAGGACTGGGGTTCTTTCTCCGCCATGCTTGCGGAACCCAACAGGTTGACCAAAACCAACAAAAGCGCAAAGACAAAAAGTCCAATCCCAAGCCAGAGCGGAAGGAAACCGGGCCCTGGACCGAACTCAGAGAGATAGGGGAGCCCTGAGGCTTCGTAAATTACGAAGAGTCCGAAAGCGCCAATAGCAAACGCAGACACCAGATCTTTTTTGTCCCGAATCCTCATCTAGAACGCTAAGGCGATCGCCCAGCTGTGATACTGGCCCTTAACAACAGAATCGTCGGCTAAAAATCTACCAAAGCTCCTTTGGCATCGGGATACCCTTAAAGTCCTCGTCCTTAAGAGGGTTGACCGGTTCAACACCAATGGTAGACTTTGATGGTCGGCATGAGAAAACTACTGGCTTTTAGCTCCTTGTTTTGCTACCTGCTGATTGCTGACCGCCGACAGGTTTTTGATATCTGCCCCTGGGCACGATCTCCAGCACGGTTCCCCCTGGCGCTCTGAACTTCACCGGAACCACCCCGGGATCGCTGACCACCTCGCAACCAAATTTGCGAACCTCGGCCAGATACCTCTCTACGTCATCCACCTCGACGGCAAAGTGATGGATGCATGGCCCAAGGCCAGCGGCCCTCGCCTCACCTGATTCCTCGGTGTCATACTTGATCAAGGCAAGATCAATCGCTCCGTCGGTTAAATGGCGTGAGGTGTGATCTCGGACTTTCGAGGTTTCAATCGACTTGAAGCCGAAAACCTTCTCGTAGAATTCGCTGGTTTTATCAAGATCATCCACCTTGATAGCGATATGAACGATGTTTGGCATAACTTCCGTCCCAAGATATCAATAAGGCTGCGCATTGATAGCACTGTGGGGCATCAATGTCAATTCGCCTGCAGGCTGGTAATTCCAGGACTGACGGTCGAAAGCGACTATCATAACCGCCTGCCTGGCGAGCGGAAAGGGGACAGTCCCTCTAAAGTAAGTAAAGAAAAGGGACTGTCCCCCCTCAAGACGCATCTGCGATCTCGGGCGGAAGGGCAAAGTGGATGTCTTCCTCGACGAATCCCACATCGCTTACTTCGGCCCCACGTTGCTGAAAATATTCTACCACCTCCTGAACCAATCGCTCCGGGACCGAGGCGCCCGAAGTGATGCCTAGCCGCTCGACACCCTCCAGCCACTCGGAGTTGATTTCATGGACATCATTAACCAGATAGGCGGGCTTTCCCTTGGATCGGGCGACCCGGCAAAGCTGGTTGGAGTTCTCGCTGTTGGGCGAGCCGATGACAAGCACCAGGTCGACCTGGCGGGCTAGTTCTTTGACCGCATCCTGGCGATTCTGCGTGGCGTAACAAATATCCTCTTTCGGCGGAGTAATCATCTTAGGGAATCTTTGCCGCAACGCTTCAACAATCTCCCTGGTATCATCGACACTGAGTGTGGTTTGTGTCAGAACCACAACCCGCTCAGGATCAGGGATACGAACCTGTCTGGCCTCCTCAATATTGGCTACAACCCGAATGTGATCCGGTGCCTCTCCGCTGGTACCTACGATCTCATCGTGGCCTTGGTGGCCGATGAGGATGATCCAGCACCCTTGAGCAGCAAACTTCCGCACCTCCCGGTGCACCTTTTCCACTAAAGGACAGGTGGCATCAATAATGACCCGAAGCTGTTTGTTTTTAGCCTCTTCCCAAACTGACGGAGCGACCCCGTGGGCACTGAAGACCAACCTAGAGCCCCGAGGAACCTCCTCTACAGACTGGGCAAATATCACTCCTCTGCGAATGAATTCTTGAACCACGTGGCGATTGTGGACAATTTCATGAAAGGCGTAGAGAGGTGGACCATACTTCTTAAGCGCCCGCTCTAAAGTCTCCACGGCCATCTCCACCCCGGCACAAAAGCCGCGCGGCTGAGCCAAAATGACCTTTTTAACCGGCATAGATATCTCTAGTCTGGAGCAATAGACGGGGGCCTGTCAACCCGGGAAAATCGAATCCAGGTGCTGGAAGTGGGTAGATCGCAGCTTAAGAAGCCTTGCGGGGATTGAGAAAACAGGATAGGAATTGCTAGGCTCCGGAAACGAGGAGGAATGGGCTATGACTGGGACTATCAAAAAGATCATCAGACAGAAAGGTTTCGGGTTCATCGTGCCCGATGACGGCAGCGACGATGTCTTTTTTCACCGGGGGAGTTTAGCCCCGCGGACCCAATTTGAGGACTTCAATGAGGGCGATTCGGTGCAATTTCAAACCCGACGCGGCGAGAAGGGGCCTGTGGCCTTCGACTTAAAGCTGCGATAGACTTTTGTAAAAGGCGCGAAGAAGAGAGAGGAGGGGTAGCTTGTGAAGAGGGTGATTATTGAAATGATCAATGAGGAGCTATCAGGTGGCAGCAACGCCGAGATCGGCCTCCAGCTGGAAGATATTATTGGACAAAGCCTCCATTGGTGGCACAGCCAGCTTGGCGATAGAGATTCTCTGAGGCTGGATCGTTGGCGCGTAAAGTCCATCGAGGTGAAAGAGATCCTGCCAGACAATCGCTAGCGGAAACATGCACACTAACCGCCTGATCCACGAAACCAGTCCCTATCTTCTGCAACATGCGCACAACCCGGTGGAGTGGTATCCCTGGGGAGAGGAGGCCTTCGAGGAGGCCAGGCGCGGGAATAAGCCCGTTCTCTTAAGCATCGGTTACTCCGCCTGCCATTGGTGCCATGTCATGGAAAAGGAGTCGTTCGAAAACGACGAGATCGCCGCTTTGATGAACGAGTATTTTGTCAGCATCAAGGTCGATCGTGAGGAACGGCCGGACCTCGACGAGATCTATATGAACGCCGTGCAGATGTTGACGGGGCGGGGCGGTTGGCCGATGACTGTCTTCCTCACTCCTGCCGGCAAGCCCTTCTTTGGAGGAACCTACTTTCCTCCCGAAGACCGCTATGGCGTCCCTGGCTTTCCCAAGATCCTCAAGGCCGTAGCTCAAGCCTATCGGGAAAGACCGGAAGATGTGGCAAAGAGCGTGGAGCAGATCCTCGGCGCTTTGAGCCGCCTCTCCACTCTTTCCGAGAGCCAGCGACCCTTCTCTCCAGAGATCATTGCCCTGAGCGCGCAACGGCTTGCTCAGAGCTATGATTCCGAGTACGGCGGCCTGGGCCGGGCGCCCAAGTTTCCCAACCCGGGCGTCTTTGAACTCTTTCTGCGCCACTACCGCAGACGCAAAGAGGGCCATTTCCTGGATATGGTGGCGCACACGCTCACCAAAATGGCAGAAGGAGGCATCTATGATCATTTAGGGGGCGGCTTTCACCGCTACTCGGTGGACGAGAAATGGCTTGTGCCCCACTTTGAAAAGATGCTCTATGATAACGCCCAACTGACGCGCATCTACGCCCAGGCCTTCTGCCTCACCCAGAACTCTCTCTTTAAACGCGTTGTGGAGGAGACCGTGGCCTATCTTCTCCGGGAGATGCTTCACCCCGAAGGAGGGTTCTACTCCACCCAAGACGCGGACAGCGAAGGGAAGGAAGGAAGGTTCTTTCTCTGGGACTACAAAGAAATTTTGCAGCTCTTGGGCGAGGAGACCGGTGAGATCTTCTGCCGGATCTACGACGTGAGCGAGTTCGGCAATTTTGAAGGCGAGAACATCCTCCACCCCATATTGACTCCGGAGCAATCGGCCAAGTTCTTCAACAGGGAGCTTCCTGAGATCGAGAAGCTCATAGCAGGGGCCAAAGCCGGGCTCTTTCGGGAGCGGGAGAAAAGAGTCAAACCTTTCCGGGATGAAAAGATCTTGACCGCGTGGAACGGGCTTATGCTTTCCGGCCTAGCAGAGGCCTACAAGATCACGGGCGATCCCTCCTACCGCAAGGCTGCGGAAAAGACCGTCGAGTTTGTCTACGCCAAGATGTTTAAAAAGGGGCTTCTCCTTCATACTTTCAAAGACGGCGAGGCAAAGATCTACGGCTATCTCGACGACTACGCCTTCTTCGCTTCCGGGCTCCTGGACCTCTACGAGGCCAGCTACGACGCCGCGCAATTGGACCGGGCGGCGGAGCTTGTGGAGACCATGATCAGGGAGTTTTGGGATGATATCGACGGAGGCTTTTTCTATACCGGAAAAGCCCACGAGCAGCTCATCACCCGGACCAAGCCAGCCTTTGACAGCTCGGTCCCGTCGGGTAGCTCCATCGCCACCCAGGTGCTTCTAAGAGTTTACCACTACAGCGGCAAAGAGGACTATTTGAGAAGGGCGGAAAAGGTGCTGCGCCTGTACTACGATGCCATGGAGCAGCAGCCCTTCGGCTTTACCCATATGCTCTCGGCGCTGGACTTCTATCTGGAGAAGCCTAAAGAGATCGTGCTGGTAGGGGAGAGGGATGATCAGGCGACCCAGAATCTCTTGACCAGCATTCACTCGCTCTATCTCCCCAATAAGACACTGCGGGTGGTCGAGCCCGGAAAGCCACTGGAAAAGATCTCCCCACTGCTACAGGGAAAAAAACCACTCGATGGTAAACCGACCGTCTATGTCTGCCAAAACTTCACCTGTTCCCCACCGGTGACAGAGTGGGAGGAGCTGAAAGGATTGCTGGAGAGCTGAAGATCCAAGATAGAGGACAGAAGATCGATCTTCGATTCTCGATCCTCCATCCTCAAAAAGGTAAGACTGTCCCTACCCCCGCCTCTAGGGCGCGTCGGTAAACCCAATCCGCGATAGCAATATCCTGGTTAACGAGACCTATGGCACGCATGAGGATCCGCTCTCGATCCGATTCCCGTCCTGGCTTGTGTCCGGCAACCAGCTCAGACATCTGAGCATAAACATTTTTCTCCGTGAGGAATCCTTCTCTAAGCATCCGATCCAAGTCGGACTTCTTCTTGCAATGCTCCCAGCTATCCACGACAAACTTGTCGACTCTTTTGTATACCGTATCTTCCATTTCCTGGTGCTTGCCAATGGAATAAACAAAGACACCCGGCTCAAGCCATTCTTCACGAACAAAAGGCCGAGAGGTGGTAGTGGCGGAGATGACTATATCGGCTCTCTCCAGCGCTTGTTCAGCCGTGTCGACCGGGCGCACGCGAATGCCGAGTTGTTCTCCTAACTCCTTGGCATAGGCCTGGCGTGACTCGGGTCTTCGGGAAAGAACACGAACCTCTTTGAAATGGAAGGCCCTCGCCATAACCGGAAGGGTAGCCCGGGCCGTGTCACCGGCGCCCAACATGGCTAGAGTCGAAGCGCCTCTGCGGGCCAGCAGACGACAGGCCACTGTTGCCGCAGCTCCAGTACGCACGGCATGACACCAGTCCTCATCCATAACGGCAAGGATCTCACCGCCTTCGCGATCGCTAAGAATAAGAATTCGGCGCGGCCCGCGGGGAGGACGTGAAGGGTCACGGCTCCCCCCCTCGGTCTTGATGGACCTGAGGCGAAACCCGACCACGGGGCGCGTGCCAAGGGCACAACCCGTCACCCAGGATTGCCAGCCGTGATCAGGTTTAATCGCAAGATCCTCTGGCTTCGACCAGATGACCCGGCCCGCGCTGTGATCGCGCAGCGCCTCCTCGGTGATCTGTATGGCACGTCCCAAATCCAGGAGGCTTTTCACCTCGTCATTAGTCAGGTAGATGACGCCCATCGGTTTCACCATCTCTTATTCTATGGTCCGAAGTTCGCCCGCTCCGGAGGTTAGAAACTGAGCTCCGTTTTCGGTGATGAGTACATCCTCCTCCAGATGCACAGAGCCTTTTGCCGTCCGAACTTTGGGCTCGAGGGCAAGGATCATTCCGGCCTGGTGAATGGTCTTCTCGACCTCATTGAGGGAGGGGGGCTCGGCGCGAGCCAGGCCGATCCCGTGGCCAATTCTCTTAGGACTTTCCACCTTGGGGTAACCTCTCTTTTCCAGCTCACGATTAGCAATCCGCGATAATTCGGCGATAGGGGTGCCTGGCTGCATTGCCTCGAAGCACCGCCGAATAAGATTCCAGGCCACCTCGTGCTCCTTCCTCTGCTCTGCGCCGGGAGAACCAAAGATCGCCATCCTTGTGATGTCGCCAAAGTAGCCGGAGTAACAAGCGCCGAAATCCGCGACCATCCGATCTCCACGCTCGTAGCGCCGATCATCGTAAGTGGTCGAAGCATTTAACATGAGAAACCCTGGGGTGCGTGGGTCCGCCCCCTCCTCAATCATCGCAATAAAAAGCCTCTCAGAGACTTCGCGTCGGGTCATTCCCGGTCGGAGCTGAGCAACGCAGCGGTCGTAGGCTCTCATCGAGATCTCACAGGCGCGCCGCATCGCGGCGATCTCAAGAGCGCTTTTGATCATCCTCAGCTCACACAGGGCAGGCGAGGCATCGCGGATTTTCGCTTTTGGCAGCACCTCACTGAGCCTCGAAAGATAGTTCACCGGGAAACCGAGTCGCTGATCCTCCCCAAGCTCAAAACCCAGCCTCGCCTCTTCTAAGCCCATCCCTTTCAGAGAGTTGCCAATCATCTCCTGGGGAAAGGGTACGTCCACATAGCTCCTAACTTCCCCAACCCACGGCAAGGCTTGGGCCTTTGCGTTCTCGTTCCCGTAAACAAGGACGAGGGGCTTTCCTCCCTTTGGAAGAAAGCAGATTTGCGGCCGCATGAGGTGATCGAACTGAAAGCTGATGAGGCCAGTGAAGTACCAATAATTATCGCGACCGGAGACGATCAAGGCATCCAGCCCATCACGCTCCATTAAAAGGCTCGCCCGCTCATACCGGTCTCGATACTCACTCTCCGGGAAGGGAGCTTCCATGGCTTACCTCCGGGACGTTCTCGATCAGAGGCCAACTATTAGCACGCGGACGAGAACGAGGCAAACTTTAAAGCGAGGTTTCCGTCCCTGTAGCAGTTTTGCTACTCAGGCGTAGCAGAAATGCTACCTTGCACCATCAGTTCATAGACCCGATCAAATCCATTCTCAAAGAATTCCCCCGTAATTTCACCACATTATCCATACAGGCGCGCACCTACCAAAATTGGCATAGCGCTTGCGCTATCCTTTGGGAGAAGCGGTCGGAGAGAAGTGATGGGGTTGACAGGTTTGTGACAACCGTGAAATAAGACGGAAGTTCCGATGTTTGCCGGCCGATCCTGGTTTGGCAGCAACCTTGATTTGTATTTCTTCGGCTCGACCGGGTTCGCTCCTGGCCGGGCCTTCTTATTTTAGACTTGTGGTGAGCGTAGTCGAACCATTGCCGATTTTCGATTGTTTTCCTGTAATTCCCTCTCCCGCTGGGAGAGGGTCAGGGTGAGGGAAAACCCATGAGTAAAAAATTCACACATCCTGAGCTTAGCGCTATGCTCTCTGCGCTTTGCCTCCTTGGCGCTTTGCTCTTGGCTCTTAGCTTTCCTGCCCAGGCGCAGCAGCCGGGGAAGATTGCCCGGATAGGATTTGTATCAGGACCTGGCGATCCCAAAACTCCCGGGCCTCTAGTCGAGGCATTCCGGCAAGGACTGCGGGATCTCGGTTACATTGAGGGGAAAAACATTCTGGTTGAATATCGCTACGCTGAGGGAGACCTCGAGCGGATACCAGGCCTAGTGGCCGAACTCGTGCAACTCAAGGTCGATGTGCTTGTCAGCGGGAATTTACCAGCGATCCGCGCAGCCAGGCAGGCGACCAAGACGATTCCCATTGTCATGGTAACTTCCGTGGACCCAGTTGCGGCTGGAATAGTAGACAGCTTGGCGCGTTCAGGCGGAAATATCACCGGGCTCACCAGACTCACCCGAGACCTAAGCGGAAAACGACTGGAATTGCTTACGGAGGTGGTTCCGGGGATATCGCGCGTCGGAGTTCTTTGGGATGCGACCGTGCCAAGGTCCGGGCCGGCTATTGCTTTTAAAGAGTATGAGGCTGCAGCGCCCCCTCTAAAGATACAGCTTCGATCGCTAGAAGTGCGCAGTCCGAACCCGGATTTCGAGGGTGCGTTTCGAGCTGCCGCTAAAGGGCGCGTGCGTGCGCTCATCACGGTTAGGGGTGCCCTGCTCAATCGTTACCCGAAGCGGATTGCGGACCTTGCCATAAAGAACCGGCTGCCTTCAATGTGCGAGGGGAGTGAGTACGTAGAGGCCGGCGGTCTGGTATCCTATGCAGCCAGCGATATTGATCATTATAGGCGCGCCGCAACCTACGTGGACAAGATTCTCAAAGGCGCGAAGCCCGCTGACTTGCCCGTCGAGCAGCCGACGAAGTTTGAGCTTGTGATCAACCTGAAAGCGGCAAAACAGATCGGGTTAACAATTCCTCCTAATGTTTTGGCTAGAGCTGACAAAGTAATCCGATGATCGAACAATCTAAAATCCAAAATCGAAAATCTAAAATGGTTAGGCGATTCCGCCCAACGTCTTGGCTAGAGCAGATAGAGTAATTCGATGATAAAACGTTTTGGACTTCCTGCTTTGATTACTCTGACAATCGAAAATCGTTCGACTGAGCTGGCGACGAAGTCTAAAATCCAAATTGAAAGGGGTTCTTGCAACCTCAACATTGGGGTGGTACCAAGTCAATCAAATGGAGTCCGTCGATTTCATCTCGCTTCCTGGCGGTGATTTGATCCGCCGGGGCCTTGAGGACTTAGCCTCGGGCCGAGAGTCGGAAGCGGCTCTGCTGGTTCTGATCGGCGCCCCCCGCCTGCGCAGGCTCGGCCTGTACGTGCCTGAAGCCGCCCCAAACCTGCCGGAGCACCGACTTTATGGCTTCCTTGCCTGCTCGAACCCCGATTCGGCGCACTCGCGCTACAACGCGCTTGTCCGGCGCCTGGTGCGCTTCGAACGAGCCCTCGAATGCGTCGCCTAGCCGATCAAGAACGAATCCATCGCTTTATGAGCGCCCTGGCGGGCAAAGCGACACGCCAGGCACGCCTTTATTTTACCGGCGGCGCCACGGCCGTGCTATTGGGGTGGCGCGCCAGCACTATTGACGTTGACATCCTTATTGTCCCCGACGACGACCGTCTCCTGCGGGCGCTTCCTGAACTCAAGGAGAATCTTGAAATCAACGTGGAGCTGGCGTCTCCTGCTCACTTCATCCCCGAGCTTCCGCGCTGGGAAGAGCGGAGCTTGTTCATCACCCAGGAGGGGAATCTAAGCTTTTTCCACTACGACCTCTATGCGCAGGCCCTGGCCAAGATTGAGCGGGGCCACTCCCTCGATGTCTCGGATGTTGGAGAGATGTTCCAGCGCGATCTTATAGAGCCCACGCAGTTAATGAAGCTTTTTGAGGCGATTTTGCCTCAACTCTACCGTTACCCAGCCATTGATCCCAGGGCCTTCCAGCAAGCAGTGGCGCAAGCCATTGGAACATTTAAAAGGTCTCACAAGTAATTCATGAGAAACATCTTCAGGCTTATTCCGCTCATAGGAGGACTCGTGGTGGCCGCAGCCATCGCCGAAGCGCAGCAGGCGGAGAAAGTCCCTCGGATCGGACTTCTATCGCCATTCTCTCCTTCCGCTACCGCGCTCTGGCACCAGGCATTCCGGCAAGGTCTCCGCGACCTCGGGTGGGTTGGGGGAAAGAACATCAGCATCGAGTACCGATATGCGGAGGGTAGAAAGGATCGCCTCCCTGACCTCGCAGCCGATCTCGTCCGTCTCAAGGTTGACATCATCGTCGCCTCCACTGCCACCGATTCTCTGGCGGCCAAAAACGCTACCAGGGCAATCCCTATCGTTATGGCGTCTCCGGGTGACCCGGTGGCACTTGGTCTTGTTGAGAGCCTGGCGCGGCCCGGCGGGAACATCACGGGGCTAAGCATGATTGCCCCGGAGCTGGCTGGAAAACGGCTGGAGCTGCTCAAGGAGATGGTTCCCCAGCTTTCCCGCGTGGCTGTGCTCTGGAATCCACAGGGCACAACCTCGCCACTCAGTTGGAAAGAACTCCAACTACCAGCAAGGCAGCTGGGACTCCAGCTTCATTCGCTGGAGGTACGGAGCTCCAAGGATTTCGACAAAGCGTTCGAAGACGCCACCCGGGCGCGCGCTGGCGCTCTTGCCATCATGCCGGACCCGTTGTTCGCTGGGAATCTAAAACGGATCGCAGAGCTTGCGGCAAAAAACCGCCTGCCGTCGATATTTCACTTGGAAGAATTCGTGGAATCTGGCGGTCTTGTGGCATATGGGGTAGACCGTCCCGACCAGTTCCGCCGCGGCGCGACTTATGTAGACAAGATCTTAAAAGGCACCAAGCCGAGCGACTTGCCCGTCGAGCAGCCGACCAAGTTCGAGTTCATTGTTAACCTCAAAGCCGCTAAGCAGATCGGGTTAACCATTCCTCCTAATGTTTTGGCTAGAGCTGACAAAGTAATCCGATGATCGAACAATCTAAAATCCAAAATCGAAAATCTAAAATGGCTAGGCGATTCCCCCCAATGTGCTGGCGCGGGCAGACCGGGTCATAAGATGACATTTTCGATTTTAGATTGCCGATTTTCGATTGACGGAGGAATACATGATTAAGATATATCGAATCGCACTTCGGCTTGCTCGATCCAATAATCGAAAATCCAAAATCGAAAATCTAAAATGGCTGGGGTTTCTCGCTATCGTTATCGCATTCGCAATGTGTGGGGCTGCGGCCCAGGCGCAGCAGCCGAAAAAAGTCCCACGGATAGGTTATGTGTCAGGACGTGGTGGTCCCTACGCTCCTGAGCCTCAGTTCGAGGCGTTCCGGCAAGGGCTACGAGATCTCGGCTACATTGAGGGGAAAAACATTCTGGTTGAGTATCGCTATGCTGAGGGAAAGCTGGACCGGGTCCCAGCCCTCGTGGCCGAGTTCGTGCAACTCAAGGTCGATGTCCTTGTCGTCGGAATTTTGCCAGCGATCCGCGCAGCCAAAGAAGCAACCAAAACAATCCCGATTGTCATGGTGCCTGCTGTGGACCCCGTTGCGACTGGGATAGTCGATAGCTTGGCGCGCCCTGGCGGAAATATCACGGGGCCTAGCAGACTCACCCGAGACTTGAGCGGAAAGCGGCTGGAATTGCTTATGGAGGCGGTGCCGGGGATATCGCGCGTCGGAGTCCTTTGGGATGCGAACGCACCAGGGCCGGCTATTGCGTTTAAAGAGTATGAGGCTGCGGCGCGCACTCTAAAGGTACAGCTTCAATCCCTAGAGGTACGAGGTCCGAATCCCCATTTGGAGGGCGCATTTCAAGCTGCGGCCAAGGGGCGCGCTAGTGCGCTCATCACGATTGCCAATCCCGTGCTCAGTCGTTACCAGAAGCGCATCGCAGAGCTTGCGACTAAGAACCGACTACCATCAATCTACGAGGCAAGTGAGTATGTAGAGGCTAGTGGCCTCATGTCCTATTCAGCCAACGAAGCTGAGAGTTTCCGGCGTGCGGCCTATTACGTGGATAAGATCCTTCAGGGAACCAAACCCGCCGATCTTCCCGTAGAACAGCCGACGAAGTTTGAGCTCGTGATCAATCTCAAGGCCGCCAAGCAGATCGGCCTGACGATTCCGCCCAACGTCTTGGCGAGAGCGGATAAGGTCATTAAGTGATTTTGGATTTTCGATTGCCGATTTTAGATTAGGGAGAAAAACCATGAATAAGAAAATCGTTATCTGGCTGCTAGCAACTGTCTCTCTGGCCATAGTTTCTTTAGCCAACGCGCAGCAGACGAAGAAAGTCTGGCGGATCGGCCTTTTCCATGTTGGCCTCGATCACATCCCTCCGTCTCTGGAACCTCTTAAGGAGGGCATGAAGGCGTTGGGATACGAGCAGGGAAGGAACATCCGCCTGGACTGGCGGAACCTGCCCGATGAAGAAGCGGCCCGGGTGACCGCAAGAGAGTTCGTCCGGGACCGAGTGGACCTGATCGTAGCCTTCGAGAGCCAGACGGTTCGAGCCGCCAAGGCCGCAACCTCTGAGATCCCCGTTGTCTTTCTCCACGTGAGTGATCCCGTGACTGAAGGTTTCGTGAAAAGTCTCTCCCATCCCGGCGGGAATCTGACCGGATTCATCACTTGGCCGATCTCCTTTGGTAAGCAGGTAGAGCTGTTCAAAGAGTTGGTTCCCCGACTCCGCCGGCTTCTTCTTCTGGTCGACCCACAAGATCCTCTGGGGCCGCTGTGGTTGGGGGAGGTTAGGCAGGCGGGTGAGGCGCTGAAGCTCCGTATGGTCGAGCGAGAAGCGACAAATCAGGCTGACATCGAACGTGTCATGCGCTCGTTTAAAGCAGGGGAGGTGGACGGGGTCTTGGCGCCCTCTCAGATCCTCCGAACCAACTTCACCGCTCTCATGATCCGTCTCGCCTCTGAGAAGCGCCTGCCGCTAGCGGTTCATCGCAAGGAGTGGGTGGAGCAAGGCGGGCTGTTCTCGTACGCAGCAGACTTGGCCTCTGTCGGCCGGGCCGCTGCCCCTTATGTGGACAAGATCCTTAAGGGCGCCAAACCAGCGGAGCTTCCCGCGCAGCAGGCGAACAAGTTTGAGTTAGTGATCAACCTAAAGACCGCTAAGCAGATCGGCCTGACGATCCCGCCCAATGTCTTAGCAAGAGCCGACAAAGTGATCAAATAACAGTCAGCAGTGGGCAGAAAGCGGTTAGCAAGAAGAACAGGAGCGAAACCAATGATCAGAAGGATTGTTGTCTGTCTACTGGCTACTGCCTTTCTGCCTACTGTTTCTTTGGCCGAGGCGCAGCAGGCGAAGAAGGTCCCCCGGATAGGTTTTTTATCGTCCAGATCGCCTGACGCTGAAAAGAACCGTCTAGCTGCTTTTCAGCAAGGGCTGCGAGAGTTGGGATATTTGGAAGATAAAAACATCGTCATCGAACACCGATATGCGGGGGGAAAGTTCGATCGGCTCCCTGACCTGGCAGCTGAGTTGGTTCGTCTCAAGGTAGATGTCCTCGTTGCCACGGGTGCGCCTGCGTCTCATGCCGCCAAGGCCGCTACCAAGACCATCCCCATTGTCATGACGAATGCTGCCGATCCTGTTGGGACCGGGCTTGTCGCCAGCCTCGCGCGGCCGGGCGGGAATGTCACGGGGCTGTCGGACTTTAACGCGGGCGTGATCACGAAACGGCTCGAACTTCTCAAGGAGGTGGTCCCCACGGCCTCGCGTGTCGCTGTCCTCTTGAATCCGGCCAACCCCACGAACCCGCTCCAATTAAAGCTGATCCAGGCCGTAGCCCCCGCGTTGGGCGTGACACTTCTCCCCTTGGAGGCCAGAGGACCCGAGGACATCGACCGCGCCTTTACCGCGATTAGAAAGGAGCGCCCCGGCGCTCTTATAGTCATTGGGGACCCGATGTTGGGCGATCATCGAAGACGGATCATAGAGCTCGCGGTCAAGAGTCGCCTGCCGGCAAGCTACGGCGGAAGGGTAAGTGTGGATGACGGTGGCCTCATGTCCTACGGAACGAATTTCGGGGACTTATATCGCCGCGCCGCTGTTTACGTGGACAAGATCCTGAAAGGAACTAAGCCCGCGGACCTTCCAGTGGAGCAGCCGACGAAATTCGAGCTGGTGATCAATCTGAAGACGGCGAAGCAGATCGGCGTGACGATTCCGCCGAATGTTTTAGCTAGGGCGGATAGGGTGATCAAATGATGGATTACTGAACGGATTGGAGAGAAAGCCAAGGTAAGGAGGAGCCGTCGACAGCACGCCCTCGCACAAGTGAAGATTTACGCCCTTAACGATGGTCAGTTTTTGGTTTTCGAGAAAAATACCACCAGGAACCAACAACTGCGATGAGAGCGACTATGGCGGCCAGTAACATAAGTTCCATAAGTCATTCCTCCCGAGATAAGTAAATGGCAAACACAATCAAAACAAAGGCAATTGCTAAGATGGCGGCCCCGATGCCATACATCGCAGGCGAGCTCTCCTTAGCGAATATTCCTTGTACCATTGTCGCTAACAAGAGGCCGACGCCTAGTTTTTCCGCGACATCTGCCGTCCGTTTTCTTTGCCCCTTGTCCACAAAACAACTATACCAGGGAGGCACCGTCACCCGCAACATGACGGCGATTGAGGGTCGCGGCATTGAAAAAGATTCTAAAGGCGCCAAGCCCGCTGATTTGCCCGTGGAGCAGCCGATGAAGTTCGAGCTTGTCATCAATCTAAAGACCGCCAAAGCAATTGGGCTCACTATTCCACCGAATGTTTTAGCTAGAGCTGACCGAGTTATCCGATGACTGAACAATCTAAAATCCAAAATCGAAAATCTAAAATGGCTAGGCGATTCCGCCGAACGTGCTGGCAAGGGCGGACAAGGTCATAAAATGATTTTGGATTTGCGATTCCGGATTGTGGAAAACAGATGGAGAAAGACAGAGTGACGGATTGGACCCAAGAAGCACATTGACATAAAAGCATACTTATGCAAGCCTTACTGCTTGGAGGTCCGCTCCTATGGAAAGTCTGAGAACGACCATTGTGTTGGAAAAGGAATTGTATCGGCAGGCTAAAAGGCTGGCGTTGGAGCAGGACAAGACCCTCAAGGAGATCGTAGAAGAAGCTCTTCGAGCCTATCTTAGAGGGGATCAGCAGAGCGGGCGAAGAAGCAGAGGGGGACGCTTTGGGGTCTATGCTGGAAGGGTGCGCGGTAGCTTAAGGCGTGAGAACATCTATCGAGATATCCTGAAGTGATCCTGCTCGATACCAATATCTTGGTTCATGCTACCGGGGCTCAATCTCCACGGCATGCAAAGGCGAAACAGCTGCGGGATCAGGCCGCTGCCGGGCAGTTCGAGGCGTGCATAGCCGCCCAGATTCTGACCGAGTTCTACGCGGTCGTAACCGATCCGCGACGCTTTCAACCAGCTTTGACACCAAGCCAAGCTCAGAGAGAACTTCGAACTTACCTCTCCTCGACCCTCAAGCTCATCCTTCCGAAAGAGACAACAGTGACTCGCATGTTAAATCTGCTTGGCCCCAGATTGGTGAGAAGCGGCAGAATATTCGATGTCTTCCTTGTTGCGACGATGCTGGACAACGGGGTGCGAAGGATTTACACGGAAAATACCAATGATTTTGAAGGAATCGATGGAATCGACGCTAGGGATCCCTTCTCGCGTTAAGGGTAGAGACCGTTGGGGCCAGCTATCGCGGGCTAGCTCAATCCTGTGACAAAAATGTTTTCGCGCCAAGAGAAAGGGGTGAACTTATGTGGAGCGTTCAAGCCATTGGTGACACGGCAGGGCAGGTTTGGCGTTTCTTGCGCTCAAAAGGTAAGTCAAGCCTAAATGCTGTGGAGCGGGGAATTAAAGCTCCCAAGCCGCTCGTGGACATGGCAGTGGGCTGGCTCGCCCGCGAGGGGAAGGTTGAATTACGGCAGGAGAAACGTAGCATCCAACTCTGGCTAACAGAGGCTTAGCCTATTCCATAGCTACCTTGACGCCATTTCTGGCGCACTCCTCCTCATACATCCTTCTTAGGGCTGTGTCCTCGTCCTCGAATTCGATCTGCTCTATTCCCTTCTCCTCCCTTTGTACGGCGGTGTTGGCATGCAGCGCGACAAACTTGCACGGCTCTCTGCCGGTATTGTAGTGCTGATGCCAGGTCCCTGCCGGAGGCGAGATCACGCTGCCTTCGTGCCAGTCATATTTCTTGGGTTCCTCACCCTCGTCCCACATCAGCGTATAGCCGGTCGAATCCAGCATGCAGACATGGGCCCCGGGACCGTGGCGATGGGCCTTCTTGTACCGTCCTACGGGAAATTGCGAAACATGGGCCAGCATCGCGCTCCCAGCCATATGGATATACATGTTGCGGGTTCCCTTGCCTCTCTTTTCGCGCGGCACTAGATTGATCTTACGGATGTCGGCGATGAAGTTGGAGTGAAGGATGCCGCCGTAATATTCCGTATGGTACTTTCCCTCCCGGCTAAAAAACTCATCGTCCGCGGGGTCGAAACGGTCCTTGAACATGTAACTGGCATTGAAGATAAACTCCGGGTCACGGTAGAGTTCAAAGGCCACCGGGGCGCTGGTGAGGGCAACGTATCGGGCCGGCTCGCTGCCGCTGGCGTTGAAGTGCTGGTGCCAGGCATTGAGCGGGATAGCAAAGACGCTTCCCCTTTCCCACTCGAAAGTCCGCTTGGGAGTTCCCTCATACCAAATGGTTGTCGCGCCCCTCCCGCCGGCGATCAGGACGATCTCCTCGTAGAGTTGCCTCTGAGGCTTTAGGTTCCCTCCGGGTGCTATCTCGCAAACATAGCCGTCCGCCACCAACTGATCCGAGAAGCTCAAGTAGGCCCCTTTGCCTCCTCTTCTTTTCCAATCTCCCAGCTCCAGGGTGCGGACGTCCCCTACATAAGAGCCGCTGACGATCGGGATTCCCTCGGACTCAATCCACTTCCTGTAGGGGCTGTATTGGTCCATCATGAACTGCACATACGGATGGACCTCAAACTCTTTCACTGCTTTCCCCGCCATATTCCTTTCCTCCTTTGACAGCGTGGAAGTTAACGCGGCCAGGAGGCTCTGTCAACCATCATCTATTTTGCTTGACTCACCGGGTGCAACTATTGTAGGGGCTAGAGCATCGGAAGCTTGGTCTCTGAGGCTAAAAGGGAGGACCCAATCATGAAAACAGGATTTCTGACCTTGCTTGTCTCTGTCATTTTCTTTCTGCAACCTGCCTCTTCGCTTTCTCAAGTCAATACCGATCCGAGGATCATAGAAGGCGCCAAAAAAGAGGGCACCGTTATGTGGTATACCTCGATGGCCATCGATCAAAGCAAGGTGGTCGTAGATCGGTTCCAACAGAGATACCCATTTATTAAAGCGAACTTCCTGCGCTTGGGCGGAGGCGCCCTAATGAACAGAGTTTTGACTGAGGCCCGAGCCGGAAAACATCTCTTTGACGTCGTGGGCGGCCGCGGAGAGATGATTCAGGTCTTCAAGGAGAGAGGACTCTTGGCCGCTTATCGCTCGCCAGAAACCACGATGATCGATCAGGATCTCTACGATAAAGAGGGCTACTGGTACACTTATTATGTCGTTCCCAACGCCCTCGGTTACAATACCAAACTGGTGAAAAAGGAGGAGGTCCCCAAGAGCTACGAGGAACTGCTTCATCCAAAGTGGAAGGGAAGAAAAATCTCTATGGATAATGAGGCCTATCTCCTCCTACAAGGGTTAATCTCGGCATGGGGAAGAGAGAAGGCATTAGATTACATGAAGAAACTAGCCGCCCAGGATCCGGTCCTTAGCCGTGGCAATACGGAAAGGGTAACGATTACTTCTGCCGGCGAATATCCTCTGGTGATCGCTTATGCCCATACAGTCGAAAGGGAGAAGTTTAAGGGCGGGCCAGTTGACTGGA
>Ga0209399_10000477_pt1 | contig 24130 bp, 24 predicted proteins | sample OV2TP3_FD_184130 | JGI IMG/M metagenome (GOLD analysis project Ga0209399, IMG submission 184130) | Hot spring microbial communities from Beatty, Nevada to study Microbial Dark Matter (Phase II) - OV2 TP3 (SPAdes) (version 3) | ecosystem: Environmental > Aquatic > Thermal springs > Hot (42-90C) ... | reverse complement strand
AGATCCCCGCAGGGGCCGGCCTGGGGGGGGGGAGCGCTGACGCCGCCGCGGTCCTGCGCACCCTGAACCGGGCCTGGGGGCTGGGGGCGCCGGAAGGCAGGCTCCGGGAGATGGCCCTGGGCATCGGGTCCGACGTCCCGTTTTTCCTCCGGGGCGGCACCGCCGTCGTCTCCGGGAGGGGAGAGGTCCTCCGGTATGTCGCGTGGGCGTCGGAGGTCCATTACGTCCTGGTCCAACCCCCCTTTCAGGTCTCCACCGGATGGGCCTATCGGCAGGTCTCCGGGCGGGTCAATTTGGGCTTGACAGGCCGGTCGAAATATATTAATCTTATAAATTCTACGATGACCGGCCCCCTCTGCGCCCGCGACCTCTTTGCGTGCGTGGAGAACGACTTTGAGCCTGTGGTGGCGGAGGCGTGGCCTGTTCTGCGCGACCTCCGGCGAGCCCTTGAGGGGGCGGGCGCGGAGGCCTGCTGCATGACCGGGAGCGGGTCGGTCCTCTACGGCGTCTTTTTCGACGCGGCGGCGGCAGGCCGGGCGGCGGCCGCGCTTCGGCAGGGTGGCCGACGGGTCTTTCTGAGCAGACCGCTGATCGTGGACCGCTGAGGTCGTGGCGGCGGCCGCGCAGACATACTGGTGCCGGGTCGTCCAACGGCAGGACTGCGGCCTTTGGAGCCGCCTATCGAGGTTCGAATCCTCGCCCGGCAGAAAATGAAAATGCACCGGGCGTGGGGCAGGTCCCGCGCCTTAAGGAGGTCCTATGGCTCAGATCGCCCTGAAAGGGGAGCATCGCACGGGGTTGGGCAAACAGGTGGCCAAACATCTCAGAAGGTCCGGGCTCCTGCCCGCCGTCGTCTACGGGGTCGGAGAGGCGCCGATTCCCATCGCGGTGAAGATGCGGGAGATGGAGACCCTCCTGCACACGTCAGGCCGCAACGCCATCGTCAACCTCACCCTGGATGGGGAGGAGAACGGAGGCCGGATCACGCTGATGAAGGAGATCCAGCACCATCCCATCGACGGGGGCCTTCTCCACGTGGATTTCCAGCACATCTCGCTCACGCAGAAGATCCGGCGTGAGGTGCCCGTGGTGGCGGTCGGGATACCCGTCGGCGTGCGGAGCGAGGGCGGCATTCTCGAACACTCGCTCCACACCGTGGAGGTGGAGTGCCTCCCGGCGGAGATCCCGGAGAAGATCGAGGTGGACGTCACCGGCCTGGGCATCAACAAGTCGCTCCACATCCGGGACCTGATGGGCGTTGACAGCCGCATCGTGACGGACCCGGAGCGTCTCGTCTTCCTGGTGGTCCCGCCCACCGTGATCAAGGAGGCCGTTCCGGGAGAGGCCCCGGTGGCCGAAGAGGAGGTCAAGGAGCCGGAACTCAGCGTGGAGCGGGGGAAGAAAGAGGAGGAGGACGAGGAGGAGGAGAAATAGGCCGTGCGCGCCGTGGTCGGCCTGGGCAACCCCGGGGCACGCTACGCCGCGACTCGACACAATCTCGGCTTCCTGGTCGTGGATGCCTTCGCGGAGGGCCTTCGTCCGGTCTGGTCCTCAGACGCCTCTTATGGTTACGCCGTCGTCGCGAGCGAGGGGCAGGAGGTGGCCCTGGTCAAACCGGCGACTTTCATGAACTCCAGCGGGGTTGCCGTCAAAGAGGCCCTGTCCCGGTTCGGCGCCACGCCCGAAGACCTCCTCGTCATCGTGGACGATGTCCAGCTCCCTCTGGGCCGCATCCGCATCCGGCGCAGGGGGAGCGACGGCGGGCACAACGGCCTCCTGTCGATCGTCGAGTGTCTGGGCACGACGGCGTTTCCGCGCCTCCGCCTGGGGGTCGGGGCCCCGCCGGAGGGCGAGGAGATGATCGATTTTGTGCTGGGTGTCTTTGCCCCCCACGAGCGGGAGGCGGTCTCAGAGATGGTGGGGCGGGCGACCGACGCCCTGCGCGTGGTCCTGAGAGAGGGGATCGAGTCCGCCATGAATGAGTTTAATAAAAGGGATTAAAATGAATAACTACGAACTGACGTTGATCCTGGACTCGCAGCTGCCGGAGGATCAGATCAACAGCCGCGTCCAGAAGGTCACGGCCCTCCTGGGGGCCAGGGGCGCCGAGGTCGTCCACGTGGAGCGGTGGGGGATGCGAAAGCTGACCTATGAGATCCGGAAGCGCCAGCAGGGGTTTTACACCCTGATTCAGTTCCGCTCCAACGGAGACCTCCTCCGGGAGCTGGAGCAGGCGTGCCGCCTGGATGAGGGGATCATCCGCCACATGGTCCTCGTTCGAAAACAGTTTGTCACGCGTGAAGAGGCGATCCGTCAGGAGGCGCTGGGGGATCGCCCGAGGCCCCCCGTGGCGACGCTTGAGCCTGCCGGAAAGTCGCGCGGCGGCGCAGAAGATTCGGACGCCGAAGACGAAGACACCGAGGAGGCGTAAGGAGAGGCCATGAACGAGCGAAAGCCCAGGACCAAGACCTGCCGTTTCTGCGAGGACAAGAGCGAGCGGATCGATTACAAGGACGAGCGGAGGTTGCGGCGCTTCATCACGGAGCGCGGGAAGATCATCCCCCGGCGCATCTCCGGGACCTGCGCCCGGCACCAGCGGGCCCTCGCCCGCGCCATTGCCCAGGCCCGGCACATCGCCCTCCTGCCCTTCTCCGCGGAGGCGGTGAAATAAAAAAGCTATCAGCCGTCAGCCGTCAGCTATCAGCAAAAGACAAGAGTAATCTTGGCTGATAGCTGATAGCTGATAGCTGATAGCTGATAGCTGACCTTGAGAGGACCATTTCCATGAAAGTGATACTCAAAGAGGACCACGAGCAGCTGGGCAAGGCCGGCGAAATCGTCCAGGTGGCCGACGGCTATGCCCGGAACTACCTGATGCCCAAGGGGCTGGCCCTCCGGGTGACCCGGTCGAACATGGCCGTGTACGAGGCGGAGAAGCGGCAGAAGGAGATCTTCCAGAACAAGGCCAGGCGCACCGCTGAGGCGCTGGTCAAGGAGCTGGAGAAGGTCTCCTGCACGGCTGTCGTTCCGGTGGGGGAGGAGGACAAGATCTTCGGGTCGGTCACCAATCAGCACGTCGCAGACCTGCTCAAGGAGAAGGGCTACGACATCGACCGCCGCAACATCCTTCTGGACGAACCGATTCGGGCGCTCGGCGTGTACACCGTCGGCATCCGGCTCCACCCGGAGGTGGAGGGGAAGATCAAGGTGTGGGTGGTGAAGGAGTAACGTTCCAGGTTACCAGGTTCAAGGTTCAAGGTTTGAACTTTGAACCTTGAACTTTTGAGTGTTGACAGTTTGTGAAAAGAAAGGCGTGGAGATTGTTTCCACGCTATTTCTTTAGGGACTGCCATGAGCCAGACACCGCAGACGTTCAAGGTGGGCCTGGTGCAGATGTCGTGCGGCCCGGATGCGGAGGAGAACCTCGCCAGGGCCGTCTCCGGCATCCGGCAGGCGGCAGGGCGCGGGGCGCAGGTCGTCTGCCTTCAGGAGTTGTTCCGGACACCCTATTTCTGCCAGCGGGAGGAGGTTGCCCGGTTCGACCTGGCTGAACCGATCCCCGGACCGACGACGGAGCGGCTGTCGGGCGTGGCGCGGGAGACGGGCGCTGTGGTGGTGGCGTCCCTGTTCGAGCGGCGGGCCGCCGGGGTGTATCACAACACGGCGGCGGTGATCGACGGGGATGGGGCGCTGCTGGGCATCTACCGGAAGATGCACATCCCGGACGACCCCCTCTACTACGAAAAATACTACTTCACCCCCGGCGACCTGGGGTTCCGGGCGTTCGACACGAGGGTCGGGCGGATCGGCGTGCTGGTCTGCTGGGACCAGTGGTACCCGGAGGGGGCGCGGCTGACCGCGCTGCAGGGGGCCAGCCTCCTGTTCTATCCCACGGCCATCGGCTGGCACCCGAAGGAGAAGGCGGAGCACGGGGAGGCCCAGTACGACGCCTGGCAGACGATGCAGCGCTCTCACGCCATCGCCAACGGGGTCTACGTGGCCGCCGTGAACCGGGTGGGGCACGAGGGCCCGGCGGACGGGGGGCTGGAGTTCTGGGGGGGGTCGTTCGTCTGCGATCCGTTCGGGGCCGTGCTGGCGCGCGCGGCGCACGACCGGGAGGAGGTCCTGGTGGCGGAGTGCGACCTCCGGAGGCTGGAGACCATCCGACGCCACTGGCCGTTCCTGCGCGACCGCCGCGTCGACATGTACGACGGGATCACGAAGAGGTTGATCGATTAACCGCGACATGACCGACACGCCTGCCCGCCTGGGCTACCGGATGCCCGCCGAGTGGGAGCCCCACGCGGCCACCTGGATCGCCTGGCCGCACAACCGGGACGACTGGCCGGGAAAGTTCGGGCCGATCCCGTGGGTCTACGTCGAGATCGTGAGGCGCCTGCACCGCGCCGAGCGGGTGCGCATCCTGGCGCAGGACGCGGGGGCGGAGCGGCGGGCGTCGTCCCTGCTCGCGCGGGGCGGGGTGGACCTGAGCCGGGTCGACTTCTTCCGTTTTCCGACGGACCGGGCCTGGACGCGGGACTTCGGCCCGATCTTCGTCAAGCGGGGCGGGGAGGTCGCGGCCACGAACTGGAGGTTCAACGCCTGGGCCAAGTACCCGGACTGGCGGCGCGACGACCGGGTCTCGGGCCTGATCCGAAGGGCCCTCCGGCTGCGGGAGTGGAGGCCGACGGCGATGGTCAGGGGCCGGCGCCGGCGCGTGGCGCTGGAGGGGGGGAGCGTCGACGTGAACGGCCGGGGGACGCTGCTGACGACCGAGGAGTGTCTGCTGAGCCCTGTCCAGGCGCGAAATCCGGGGCTGACGCGGGGGGACGTGGAGCGCGTCCTGGCGGACTACCTGGGCGTCCGAAAGACGCTCTGGCTTGGGCGGGGGATCGCGGGGGACGACACGCACGGGCACGTGGACGACCTGGCCCGGTTCGTGAACCCCAGGACCGTCGCGATCGCGAGCGAGGAGGACGCGGGGGACGAGAACTACGAGCCGCTGCGAGAGAACCTGAGGCTGCTGAGGGGGATGACGGACCAGGACGGGCGCCGGCTGCGGGTCGTGACCCTGCCCATGCCCGACCCGGTGATCTTTGACGGACAGCGGCTCCCGGCCAGCTACGCCAATTTCTACGTGGCCAACGGCCTCGTGCTGGTCCCCACGTTCAACGACGCGAAGGACCGCGTGGCCCTCTCCGTTCTGGCGGACCTTTTTCCGGGACGGCGGGTCGTGGGGATTCACGCGGTGGACCTGGTGTGGGGGCTGGGGACGCTGCACTGCATGACGCAGCAGGAGCCGGCGTGAGGCTAAATGACTTTTCATAAATCTTGTGTATGTAACGACGTCGCCTGGCGCACAGGCCCTCACCCCGCCTCGCTGACGCTCGGCTTCCCCTCTCCCGTACACGGGAGAGGGGTGGCAGGCGCAGCCTGACGGGGAGAGGGCCAGAGCCGCAGCGATTTTTGAATCAGGCTCTCGATATAGCCCCCTGCACAGGAATCGTGAAAAGCTGTATAATGAGGAGAACATCATGCGACTTCGCGACAAGGTCATTGTTATCACAGGTGGGGCCACGGGGATCGGGGGGGCCACGGCCCTGGTGTGTGGCAGGGAGGGGGCGCGGGTCGTGGTGGGGGACGTCAACGAGGCGGATGGCTGCAAGGTGGTGTCTCAGGTCGTCGAGGCGGGCGGCCAGGCGCGGTTCGTGCGGACGGATGTGACGCAGGAGGCGGACGCCCGGGGGTTGATCGCCGGGGCGGAGGCGGGCTTTGGCCGGGTGGACGCCCTGATCACCTGCGCGGGCGTCCTGAGGGGGTCGATGACGCCGGTGGAGGCGTTCGAGGAGGCGGTCTGGGAGGGCGTGATCGACGTCAACCTGAAGGGGACTTTCCTCTGCGTCAAGCACGCCGTCCCTGCCCTGAGGCGGGCGGGGCGCGGCGTCATCGTCTGCGTCGCGTCGGGCGCCGGGGTGAGGGGGGGGAGTTCATCGTTCGCCTACGGGGCGAGCAAGGGGGGGGTACACGGGTTCGGGCTGACGCTGATGGACCGGCTGGCCGCGGACCAGATCCGCGTCCACGTCGTCTGCCCCGGCAATCTGGACACGCCGCTGAAGCGGGCGCAGATCGCGGAGGCCGCGCGGCAGGCGGGGCGGTCGCCGGAGGAGGCCGTGTCCTCGCAGCGGCCTCATCTGGGCGACCCGGAGGGGGTCGGAAGGGTCCTGGCGTTCCTGGCGTCCGAAGAGGCGGATTACGTGCGGGGGACGATTTTTACGCGGTAAGCAAATAAAGGAAGACATCCATGAAGCTGTCACCCGCGCAGGTCGCGTCTTATCACGAGAACGGGTTTCTCGTCGTGGAGGGGCTGGTCGGTCCCGCCGAGGTGGAGGCCATGCGGGCGGACGCGGTCCGGCTGTGCCGGGGCGAGTACCCGTGCGAGCACCTGCCCCCCGTCCCTCCCGGCACTTCGGACGAGGCGGCGCTGGCGCAGTATCTCTGCATCCACCACCCGCACCGCATCAGCCCGTTCATGCGGGAGGCGGTGGCCCACCGGGGCGTCGCGGAGGCGCTCAGCCAGGTCGTCGCGCCCAACGTCAAGTGCATGCAGTCCATGCTGTTCCTCAAGCCTCCGAAGTTCCCGGGGCAGGCCTGGCACCAGGACGAGGTCTACATCCCCACGCGCGACCGGAGTCTGACGGGCGGCTGGATCGCACTGGACGACGCCACGGTCGAGAACGGCTGTCTCTACGTGATCCCCGGCTCGCACCGGGATGGGTATCTCTACCCTCAGCACGACCACAAAAATCCTGCGGAGTTCGACCTGACGCCGGAGTCCTACGGGTTCGATGAGGGCGCCGAGATCCCGGTGGAGTGCGGGGCGGGGGACGTGGTGTTCTTCAACGGCTACCTGCTCCACCGGTCGCGCAAGAACCGGTCCAGCAGACTTCGCCGCGTCCTGGTCAACCACTACATGAACGCCTACTCCCTGCTGCCGTGGCGCGTGGGAGAGGGGGAGCGCCCGGCCACGGCGGACTACCGGGACATCGTGATGGTCGCGGGCGCCGACCCGTATGCGTGGAAGGGGACGGTGACGATGGGCGGGGCGCACGTGCGGCGGTTCGACTCGAAGGCCCTGGAGACGGAGTAGGGGCGACCGGCCGGTCGCCCCTACTAAAAAACGCTTGACACGATTGGAGCCAGGCTGTATCTTTCTGGCGCATCGAATCTATATTCTCTGGAGGTTGTGATGGCGCTCTCCCTGTTCGGATGTTCGCGTCGGGTCGTGAACCGGGGTGTCGCAGGTATCCCGGCAGGGGAGGCGTGCGCCGTGTCCACCCGCTCCATGGGCATGCATACCCATACGGCCAAGTCGGCCCTTTGCGTCGAGCCCTCGGCGGTGGACCCTCCGGAGACCTGAAAAGAACCTGATCTCATTTTTTCAGAATTTTCAAGGCCCGCTGTCGAGTTTCGGCAGCGGGCCTTTGGTTTGGGTGGTATCACGAGAAAGGAGGCCCCTGTGTCCACAGACGACATCCTCGTATTCGGCGGGTGACCGACACCATCGAGACCCAGCCGGTCACGCTTTCGGAGAAGGTCGAGGTGGTCTCCGTCGCGCCCCTGTTCGGGGAGGCGATCCGGAGGATCCACAACCGGGAGAGCATCAGCGTGTTGTTTCCGACAAGCAAGGGAGGGTTTTGATGAAAAGGCTCAACAGCTATTTTTCACGACGTTCCGGCGGCATCGGCGACATGCGCGTGTCCATCTGGGTTGGAGATCAGACTGTCAGTTCGATCCGGAACCTTCACACGCGGAGGACATGCCATGAACGCGACGTATTACGTGACCACGTCGATCCCCTACGTGAACGCCCGCCCCCACGTGGGGTTTGCCCTGGAGCTGGTGCAGGCGGACGCCCTGGCGCGGTGGCATCGGCTGCTGGGGGAAGAGGTCTTCTTCCTGACCGGCGCGGACGAGAACGCGCTGAAGAACGTGCAGGCTGCGGCCCGCGAGGGGCTGACCCCGCGCGAGTTGTGCGACCGGAACGCGGCGGTCTTTCAGGATTTGCTCCGGGCGCTGGACATCGAGGCGGACCGGTTCATCCGGACCTCCGGCGAGGCGCACTTCCGGGGGGCGTCGAAGTTCTGGGGCGCGTGCCGGAAGGGGGACATCTACCGGAGGCGATACCGGGGGCTCTACTGCGTGGGCTGCGAGGATTTTTACCTGGAGAAGGACCTGGAGGAGGGGCGCTGTCCGACCCATCTAACAGGGCCTGAAGTCGTGGAGGAGGAGAATTATTTCTTCCGCCTGTCGGCCTATCAGGAGGCGCTGGAGGAGTTGATTACGTCGGGGAGGCTCAGGGTTGCGCCGGAGACGCGGCGGAATGAGGCCCTGGGGTTTATCCGGCAGGGGTTGCAGGACTTCAGCATCTCGCGCGTCCGGGAGCGGTCCGGGGGATGGGGCATCCCGACGCCGGGAGACCCGTCGCAGGTGATCTACGTCTGGTTCGACGCGCTGGCGAACTATCTGACGGGTCTCGGCTACGGGTCAGACGAGGGCCTGTTTGAGCGCTTCTGGTTGAACAGTCCTCGCAGGGTACACGTGATCGGGAAGGACATCCTGAAGTTCCACGCGGTCTACTGGCCGGCCATGCTGCTTTCGGCGGGGCTGCCCCTGCCGGAGACGGTCTGGGCGCACGGCTTTCTGACGGTGGACGGCCAGAAGATCGGCAAGTCGCTGAGCAACGCCGTGGACCCGTTTTATCTCGTGGAGCGCTATGGGTGTGACGCTGTCCGGCACTATCTGCTCCGCGCCGTCCCGTCGGGGGCGGACGGCGATTTCTCGGAGACCCGGCTGCGGGAGGTCTACAACGCGGACCTGGCGAACGGGCTGGGCAACCTGGTGCGCCGGGTGGAGACGCTGTGCGAGAGGGCGGGGTACAGGCAGGAGAAACAGGGAAAAGGAGAGAAAGGCAGAGCCGAAGCGGAGAAGCGGAGAAGCGGAGAAACGGGAAAAAGGCAGGATCGAAGCGGAGAAGCGGAGAAACGGGGAAGCGGGGTCCCCCCTTCTCCCCCTCTCCGATTCTCCGATTCAGGGGTGGGCTGGGAGGATGGGTTCCGGTTTCACGACGCCCTTCGGGCGATCTGGGGCCAGGTGCGGGTCCTGAATCAGGAGATCGAGGAGGCCCGGCCCTGGGACCTGCTGAAACAGGGCTCCGGGGGGCGACTGAACGACCTGCTCAGGCGATGGGTGGCGGGCGTTCGGTTTGTCGCCTATGGGCTGACGCCTTTTCTGCCAGAGACCGCGCAGAAGATCGAGGAGGCGTTTTCAGGGGAGCGGATCACGCCGGGAGCGCCGCTGTTTCCGAGATTACAGTAAGGAGAGAGCCGATGCAAAACCCTTTTCTGATTGGCGAACAGGTCTACCTCCGCCCTCTTGAGGAGGCGGATGTCCCTATTTGCGTCCGATGGCTCAACGACCCGGAGGTCAACCGTACCCTTATGGCCGGGCGATTTCCTCTGAATCTTCTCAGGGAGCGGGAATACATCCAAAAACTTTACAAGGACCAGGAGAACCTGATCCTCGCGATCATCTTGAAAGATGGGGACCGGCACATCGGGAACACCGGGCTGGAGGACATCCACCCGGTCCACCGGAGCGCCATGTTCGGGATCGTGATCGGGGAGAAGGACTGCTGGGGGAAGGGCTACGGGACCGAGGCGGCACGGCTCATGGTCCGGCACGGATTTCAGACGCTCAACCTGAACCGCATCTCGCTCAACGTGTATGACTTTAACCCGCGAGGCATCCGCGCGTATGAGAAGGCCGGGTTCAGGAAGGAGGGCGTGCTCCGGCAGGCGGTGTATGCGGAGGGGACGTACCACGACACCCTCGTCATGGGCATCCTGCGGGAGGAGTTGGAGGAGGCCCGACAGGCAGGATAGGGCGCGTTTTGTCTTGACATCACACGGGCTTTGCGTTATGAATGAGGGGGTGAAGGCAAGGTCATGGGGTCGGGGGAATCCTATGATGACTGACAAAGGTGGCCTGAGACGGGACCTGCTCCACGAGCCGGTGGCGGTGATCGACATCGGCTCCAACTCGGCCCGTCTCGTGGTTTACAGGCTCGATCCGCACGGACACCTGAGGGTTCTGGCGAACACCAGGGCGGCGCTGCGGCTGGTGCTGGACGTGGACGAGACCCGGAACCTGAGCGGCAGGGCCGTGGCGCAGGTGATGGAGGCACTCCGGGACTTCCGCGCGATGGCCCTGGGCGCCGGCGCGGCGCGCATCGTGGCCGTGGCCACGGCGGCCCTGCGGGACGCGGCCAATGGCAGACAGGTCATTCAGCGGGTCCGCCGGGAACTCGGCCTCCGCCTGGAGGTCATCGACGGGGAGCTGGAGGCCCACTACGGGTTCATCGGGGCCGTGCGCGACCTGCCCGTGGAGCACGGTTTTGCGTTCGACCTGGGCGGGGGGAGCGTGCAGGTCTCCCGGTTTCGCGGCCGGCGGCTCCTGAAGGCGTGGAGCCTGCCCCTGGGGTCGCTCAGGCTCAGCCACGCCTTTCTGCGCGACGACCCGCCGGGCCGGGGGGAGGTCCGGCGGCTGAAGCGGCACGTGCGCGACCTGCTGGAGGAGGCGGGCATCCCCGCTGTCAGGCGGAATGAGGAGCTGATCGGCACGGGCGGAACGGTGAGAAACCTCGCGAAGATGGACGGCCGGGCGCACGGCTATCCGATCACCCGCGTGCACGGATACATCCTCTCCCGAAGGCGGGTGCGCGAGATCGCCGAGCTGCTCGCCCGGCACCCCTTCAAGAAGTTGGGGGCCCTGCCCGGCCTGAGCAACGAGCGGGGGGACTCCATCGTGGGGGGGGCGCTGGCGGTCGAGGCGCTGATGGAGGTGGTCGAGGCGCCGGCCATTCGCGTCTCCGGCCAGGGGGTGCGCGAGGGGGTGATCTACAGCCTCCTCTCCGGCGACCTCCCGCCCGTCCGGGCCGTGCGGGAGGCCTCGATCGCCTCCCTGACCGCGCAGTTTGCGAGCTGGGACGCGGATTCCGCCGAGCGCCGGGCTTTAGTGGCGACGGCCCTGCTGAAGGCCCTGGAGCCTCGCGCCGCCCCGCAGGTCCAGGAGGCCCTGGCGCACGCGGCGAGGCTGCTGGACATCGGGCGGAGCGTGGACTTCTTCAGCCGCCACGAGCACGTGGCGGACATCGTGGTCGCCGCGGACCTGAAGGGGTTTTCTCACCGGGAGGTCGCCCTGCTGGCGGCGATTGTGCGGTGCGCGCGGGACGAAGACGCCTCCACGAAGCCCTACAGCCCGCTGCTGACCAAGGAGGACCGCCCTGCGGTGGAGCGGGCGGGGGTCCTGCTGGCCTTAGCTGATGACATCGAGGAGCGGTGCCCTCGCGGGGCGAAGGTGACGCTGGAGTGCCGGCTGCGCAGGGGGGAGGCGGCGGTGTCCGTCCCCGCGCTGGCGGGCTGGCGTCCCCGCGCCGTCGGGCCGCGCTTTGAGCGTGCCTTTGACCGGGCGCTGGTGGTGAGGGGCGGGGGATGAAGCCCACGACGTCTGATGTCCTCGATGCGCTGCGCGGGCAGGGGCTGTTGACGGGCCGAGCGGCCCCGACGGTGACGCCGCTGACGGGCGGCTTCTGGAACGACAATTTCCGGGTCAGAGACGCGGGGTTCGACTGGGTGGTCAAGCGCTACCGCTCCGGAGAGGGAGCGAGCCTGTTCCCCGTCCTCCCAGAAGCCGAGGCGAACGCCCTCCACGCCCTGAGCGGCTCCGGAGTCGCCCCCGAACCTGTCGCATTTTTTCGGGCGGGCGCCCCGGTGCTGGTCTACGAGTACTGGCCGGGAGAGGCGTGGCGCGAAGGCGTCATAGCCGTCGCAGACCTGTTGCGCCGGCTGCGCGCGGTCCCGGCGGAGGGGCTCCGGGGCTTTCGGCCCCTGCCGGTCGGCCCGGAGGGGATCCTCGCGCAGGGGGATGACCTTCTGGAGGGTATCCGACACGATGACCTGGCGGCCCGGCTTTGCTCCCTTCGTCCGACGCCCGTCGAGGGTCCGGCGCTGAGACGCCCCTCGCTGGTGCATACGGACGTGGGCGCGGGCAACCTGATCGTGGGCGCGGGGGGCATCCGCCTGATCGACTGGCAGTGTCCGGGCATCGGGGACCCGGCGGAGGACGCCTGGGCGTTTCTTTCGCCCGTCTTTCAGATCCTGTTCAACCACGCGCCTCTGGCGCGGGATGAATGCGAGACCTTCGTGAAGGCATACGACGATCCGGGGACGATCCACCGGCTTGCCTCTCTCTCCCCTTTCTTCGCCTACCGCATGGCCGCCTACTGCTGTCTGCGCCGGCGCGAGCTGGCAGATCGGGACCCCGCCCTGAGCGACCGCTACCGGAGGGCGGCTGTGGTTCAGATCGCGGAGATTGAAGAGGGCCGCGTATGACGCCTCTGCGCCTGTACCTGCACACCTACAGCCTGCGATTTCACTTCCGGCTTGCGCCGGGCTACGACGTGTTCGCCTTCATCGACCGGGCGGTGGCCGACGGCTTTGCCGGGGTCTGCATCAGCGCGAACGGCCCCGGCTATCGCCATCTGGGCGGGACGACGCCCGAATGGTTTGCCGGGGTCCGAGACCGTATCCGGGCGGAGGGACTGCTGTGCGACATAGACACCAGCGGCACGTCGCCGGACCATCTCAAGGCCCTGTTAGACGTGGCGCGCACGGTCGGGGCGCAGCAGGTGCGCACCTACACCCGCCATCCGGGGACGCCGGAGGAGATGGTTGAATGGACGGCCCGTGACCTGGCCGCTGTCGCGCCCCTGGCGGAGGCGGCAGGCGTGCGAATTCTGCTGGAGAATCACGAGGAGTTCACGGGCGCGGAGGTCGCACAGGCCGTGGCGCACGCGGACAGTGAATGGATCGGCGCGCTCTACGATTACGGAAATTCCATGATGGTCGGGGAGGACCCGTGGACTGCCCTGGAGGCGATGCTGCCCCACGTCCGCGCGGCCCATCTGAAGGATCACGTCATGCTTTCGGGCCGGGATGCCCCTGATGACCGGCTCTCGGTGCTGGGGGTGCCCGTCGGGCGGGGCAACCTGCCCGTGGTGGAGATCACGCGACGTCTGGCCGGGGCGGGCCTGGACCGCGTCATCTTCGAGAATGTCTGGGCCTACCGCGCGCCGGTCCGGGAGTCGCGCTGGACGGACCTGAGCCGGGCGCACCTGGACGCCGGGGCCTTCGCCTTCGCTCGTCCTCCTTTTGACGAGGGGACCTGTCTGCCGGACCCGGAGGCGCTGGCCGCGCGCGACCCGCAGAGGCTGGTGGCGCTGGAGGACCAGGCCCTGAGCGGGGGGCTGGCCTGGCTTCGCCGGGGTTTGAGGGAGGCCGGGATCAGGCTGGCCTGACAGAAGGAAAAGTCTCACCGCAGAGCACACAGAGGACGCAGAGAAAAACGGATCAGAGGATCAACCAACCAACCCAGGAAACAAGAAGGACGGACCCATATAGAGGAGATTTCGCCATGCCCAAAGATAAAGCGACCTACGAGGTGGTGCTGGAGAAACACCAGATGGCGTTTCTGGAGGAGATGGCCGGCAAGTACGGCCTGGAGGACGCCTCCAAGGCCATCCGCGTCCTGGTCAATTTCGCGATTGACGAGGAGGGGGAGCGGGAGCGGGTGTTCGGGGAGGTGCGCTGTCTGGACTGCGGGGGGTGATTTAAAAGGGTTGACGAGCCGGCCGCCGGTGTGGCGGTCGGCTCTCTGTTTCCGAATATTCATTTATGGGCGAGGTGAGACATTCATGCCGAAAAAGAAACATCGTCATGGGCGCTCCAGGCTGCCCCAGGTTAAAGGTAGAGGACGATCTTCTGACGCGACAGGGTCATCAGAGAACGAAAGAAAACTTATCATGACGACGACGGGTGAAATCTATCAACCCGTTCGGGTGCATTATGTCGTGTCTAACTTTCGTAGGGTGATCAAAACTTTTAACAGATTGCAGTGTGTGGATTTTGACCCGACCCAAGATCGGTGGGTATGGCTCTATACGGCTGAGGCAAAGAAGATCAAATTCAAAAAGAGAGTTGATTCAGAGGAACCCGTGGTCCTGGGCTCATTTCTCAAAAAAGGGCCTCATGAAGTGGTCCTTGATATACGTTCGTTTGAAAGAGCTATCGAAGGGATCGTATTCTTTGACAGGCATATTCCACGAAAGGTTGCCAGAGTTACGGATGTGAGCGTGGTCAACAGACTGTTTGACATTCAAGAGGGTAGCTCGTCCACATTCGACCACTTTTTTGACAGCGAAACTGTCGTGAGAAATGACCCCGAGAAGACGCTTCAAGAGATCGAACAGATCGGCTCAACAGCGCAAGATGAAAATGCGAAGCGGGCCTCGATCTTTGCACATATGGAGGCGAAATTGAGAGAGCCGTTGCCGGAGATAGAGCGATTTCCAGTCCATTTCTATGAGGATGGCATCGCTTCGGTGGATCTCGCATTGCGATCGAGACAGATAATAGCCCTGCAGCACTGGTCGGGGAATACCCGTTACACGTATGCGGATTACGTTCAAGAGTTGATTAAAAGGAGCGCATTGGATAAAGAGGTCCCATTGAACGTTAAAGGGTCCCTACTGGCTCGCCTGACAGCGCCAATCGCAAGGGTTTTTCTGGTATTCTTGGAGAAAACCTTTGATATTGTCAGAAAAAAATCTATCCCGCCTTTCCCTTACGATCGGACTACAGACACGATCCATCTGCCGGCAGACATAGAAGAGGAGTTGCTCCGTCTCATTTCAACAGGAAATAAGGTTGAAGCTTTAAAGAGGGTGGTACGTCTTACCGGAGCCGGGTTGAGAGTATCCAAGGACTACGTCGATCATCTGGCGGAGTCCAAAGGCAAATGCCGATAGAAGAGATGAGGCTGCGCCAAAACATCTGGTGTTCTGGAAAAGGAATCGTGAATGAAGGCCGTTGTCTATCTCGGCAAGGAGCGGGTGGAACTCCGGGAGGTCGATCCTCCGAAGCGGAGGGAGGGGGAGGTCCTGCTCCGGGTGAAGCGGGTCGGCATCTGCGGGACCGACCTCCACGTCTATCAGGGGGACCTGGACTGGCGGGTGAAGGTCCCCCTGGTCATGGGGCACGAGCTGTGCGCGGAGGTCGTGGAGGCAGGGCCGGGGGCGGGCGTGGCCTGTGGGGACCGGGTGGTGGTGGAGCCGACGGTCTCGTGCGGGCGCTGTCCGGCCTGCCGGCGCGGGCACCGGCACGTCTGCCAGAGGCTCAACTTCATGGGGGTGGACAGCTGGGGGGCCTTCCAGGAGTACTGGTGCGTGCCGCAGGACCGGCTGCACAAAATCCCGGACGCGCTGGACGACGTGGAGGGGGCGCTGGTGGAGCCGCTGGCCGTGGCCGTGCACGACGTGCGCCGGGCCCCGGTGGAGGTGGGGGACCGCGCGGTGGTGATCGGTGGGGGGCCCATCGGGCTGCTGGTGGCCCTAGTCGCCCGGCTGGCCGGGGCGGAGGTCGCGCTGACGGAGGTGAACCCCTTCCGGCTGGAAAAGGCGCGGGCGTTCGGGCTGCGCGCCGTGAACCCGAAGGAGGAGGACCTGAAGAGGTGGGTGGAAGAGTGGACGGAGGGGGCCGGGGCGGACCTGGTGTTTGAGGTGAGCGGGAGTCCGGCGGGGGCGCGGGCGATGACGGAGGTCGCCCGCGTGCGGGGGACGATCTGCCTGGTGGGGATGCACGCCGCGCCGCCGGCGGTGGACCTGCACCAGTTCTTTGCCCGCGAGCTGTCGCTGGTCGGGTGCCGGGTCTACGAGCCGGTGGACTTCGACCGGGCGATTCGAGTCGCGGCCTCCGGCGCGCTCGACCTGAAGGCCATGGTGACCGACATCCTTCCGCTCAAGGACGCGGCGCAGGGGTTTGAGAAGATGCGGCAGGGTGGAACGGTGATGAAGGTGTTGCTGGACTGTGAGGGATAAAAAGCAGCGGTCAGCAGTCAGCGGTCAGCGATCAGCAAAACCGGGTTGGTTTTGGCTGACTGCTGATAGCTGATAGCTGACCGCTTTATTGCCTCAGCAGCCTCATCACCTCTTCGTAGACCTTCCCGTTTGTCGAGATCGCGCTGCGGCCGCGGGCGGTCGGGTTGCCCTTCCAGTCCGTGAAGGTCCCGCCGGCCTCCAGGAGGATGGGGACCAGGGCGGCGCAGTCCCAGACGTCCATGATGGGGTCGAGCATGACCTCCGCGCGGCCAGTGGCCACCAGGGCGTGGCCGTAGGCGTCGCCCCACCCGCGCTGGAGCCGGGCCGAGGCGACGACGCGGTCGTAGCCGGGGCCGTAGCCGTGCTGGTAGACGGCGCGGAAGTCCGTGGTCAGGAGCAGGGCGTCGGACAGGCGGGAGATATTGGAGACGCGCGCGCGGCGGCCGTTGTGGAAGCAGCCCAGCCCCTTAGCCGCGCAGATCATCTCGTTCAGGGCCGGGAAGTGGGCGACGCCCACCGCGACCTCCTGGCCGACCTCCAGGCCGATGAGCACGGCGTAGAGGGGCACGCCGTGGATGAAGGATTTGGTCCCGTCGATGGGGTCCACGATCCAGCGCCGGCTGGAGCGCCCCGGGATCTCCCCCCACTCCTCCCCCACGATGCCGTCGTCGGGGAAGGTCCGCTGGATCAGGCCGCGCAACAGGTTTTCGGCCTCCCGGTCGGCGATCGTGACGGGGGAGTCGTCGGCCTTTGCCTCCACGGCCACGCCGGTCTGGTAGTAGCGGAGCGTAATGCGCCCCGCCTGCCAGGCGGCCTCGGCGGCGAAGTCGAGCAGGGCGCGAAAGTCAGATGACATGAAACGCGCCTCCTACCGCTCCGAGAGCAGCACCCCGGCCTTTGCCCAGTGGTCCTTGGATACCTCCTCGATCACCACGAGCGTGCCGTCCGGCGGGGCCTTGCAGATGTCCACGACGGCGTTCGTGATGGCCTTCACCAGCTCCCGCTTCTGCTCCTTCGTGCGCCCCTCCAGCATCTTCACGGTGATGAATGGCATAGAAATTTCCTCCTTTTATCTTTCGCCTTTCGCCTTTCGCCTTTCCCCTTTTCTTCCCCTCACCCACGCCTCGAACCAGGCCAGGTTGCGCTCCATCGCGTCGCGGATGAGTTTGGGCTCCGACAGGCCGTGGCCCTGCCGGGGGTAGATCACGAACTCCGCCGGGACGCGGCGGCGCTTGAGGGCCTGGTAGAGTTCGTAGGACTGAGGCAGGGGCACGCGCACGTCCTTCTCGCCGTGCTGGATGAGGGTCGGGGTCCGGATTTTTCCGGCGTGCCCCATCGCGGAGTGACGCATGTAGGTCTCGATGTCGTTCCACGGGATGGCCTCGAAGTAGGCCTCCAGGAAGCCGGGGATGTCGGTCTGGCCGTACATGCTGATCAGGTTCGTGAGGCCCGCGCCGAAGGACGCGGCCCTGAAGCGGCGGGTCTGGGTGATGGCCCAGCCGGTCATGTAGCCCCCGTAGCTCCAGCCCATGATGCCGAGCCGGTTGGGGTCTGCGATGCCCCGCCCGATCAGGCGGTCCACGCCGGCCATAATGTCCGCGAGGTCGCCCTTCCCCCAGTCCCGGACGTTGGCCCTCCGGAACCGCTCGCCGTAGTGGCAGCTCCCGCGCGGGTTGGGGAGGAGGAGGGCATAGCCGCGGGCCGCAAAGGCCTGGATGGGATAGACGCCCTGCCCCACGCCGTCAAAGGTGTTGGAGAAGACGCCGGCCGGCCCGCCGTGGACGCAGACCAGCAGGGGGTAGCGCCGTCCGATGCGATACCTCACCGGCTTGACGAGCAGGCCCTCCACCGGCGTCCCGTCCAGGCCCTTCCAGCGGACGACCTCCTTCCGTCCGTAGAGGTGATCCCGGACCTGCGGGTTGACGGTCGTGATGCGCACAGGCTCAAGCCGGGCGGTCGGAGAGACGTAGACGTCGGGGGGGGTGGCCCCGTCCTGCAGGAGGAAGGCCATCGTCCGTCCGTCCCGCGACAGGCTCATGGCCCCGTAGACCTCGTTGCCGCGGGTGACCTGCTCCATTCTTCCGCTCAGCCGGCAGCGGCAGATCTGCAGGCTCGTGCCCTGGCCGAGGAAGAAGTAGAGGGACCGGGCGTCGGGGGCCCAGGCGCTCTCCGTGAACCGGCCGAGGTCCTCCAGGCGGGGCGTCAGGTCGCGGACGGGCCCGCCCGACGGGGAGACGAGGCGGATGTGGAGGCTGGCCAGCCAGTCCCTCCCGTCGCCCCGGGAGAGGTAGGCGACCCATCGGCCGTCCGGCGACCAGTCCGGGGAGCCGGCGTCGCCCAGGCCGTCGGTGAGGGCCTGGGGACGACCGCCAGAGGACGAGACGGTGGAGATCGTGGACTGGAACATGTCGTTGGCGAGGGGGGAGGGCTGATGGCTGAAGGCGATGCGTTTTCCGTCGGGGGACCAGGTGAGGCCGGTGACGTGGAAGCGGCCCCTCGTCAGGCGGCGGGCCTCCTTCGTCTTGAGGTCGATGACGTGCAGGTGGGTCATCCGGTCGTCCCGGTCCACCACGCGGGCGTCTCCCCGCTCCTTTTTCTCCTTCTCCTCCTCCTCGGTCGGGGCGTCGGGGGCGAGGTAGGCGATGCGCCCGCCGTCGGGGGCCCAGGCGAAGGCGCTGACGCCGGATTTGGCGTCCGTGACGCGCTCGGCCTCGCCGCCGAAGGGCCGGATGACGTAGACCTGGTCCTTCTTCTCCCGGCCGGACAGGAAGGCGATGCGTCCGCCGTCGGGGGACCAGCGGGGGGTGTCGTCCCGCCTGGGGCTGTTCGTGAGCTGGAACGGCTCTCCGCCCTCCGCAGGGACGAGGTGGATGTCGGAGTTGTGGCGGTTCTCCTTGAGGTCCGCCTCTGTCACGACGTAGGCCACCCACCGGCCGTCGGGCGAGATCCGGGGGTCTGAGACCGTGCGCGTGGCGAAGAGGTCAGAAATGGATACGGGTTTTTTCATGGGGGCTCCGGTTACACGGAAAATGAGAAACGGAGAAGCGGAGAAGCGGGGAAACGGGGAGAAAGGCAAAACCGAAACGGAGAAGGGGGAAACGGTGAAACGGAGAGATTTTTCCCCGGCTCTCCGGCTCTCCGTTTCCCCGGTTCTGGGAGGGGGGAAGGGCGGAGGATCATCCGACCAGGATGTTGACGTTCGTGCCGAGCAGGGCCAGGGCTGAACGGAGGGGGGAGAGGTTGGGGATGGTGGGGGCCTGCCGCGCCCGGCTGGAGAAGAGGGACTGCGAGAGGGGGGCGCGCTGCACGAGGGGGCTGGCCAGGGTCGCGGTCGGACGGGCCTGCGCCGCCTGGAGCGTGCCCCGCGCGATCCGCCGGGCGTTCTGGGTGTTCTGACGGACGGCGTCCTTGACCAGCCCCCGCGCCACCGTGGCCACGTCCTCCCGGAGGTCCTGCTTCAGATCCGTCGTCTCCCTGATCCGGTCCTCTGCGCGAGGCTCCGGTTGCGTCTGGGAAGCCTCCGTTGTCCGAGGGGCCTGTTGCGCCTGGCTCACCTGCGCGGCCTGGGCCGTCCGGACCACGTCGGACTGGGCGGCTGTCTGCTCGATCCGGAGGGAGGTGGACAGACGGGCGCGCGCCGCCGGCTCCGTCCCGACCGTTGGCTCCTCGCCCCGGCGCTGTGCGTTGAGCAGACGGCTCAGGCCGTCGAGCCGCTGGGTCGCAGACCGCAGCACAGGGCGGAGGACGACACGGGTCTCAGGCTCCTCCCGCTGCGCCTGGGCCTGACGGCCCCGCTCTTCGCGGGACGCCTCCGGGGCATTCTCCGCCGTCCGGACAGACCTCTGCGTTGTCTCCGGGGACCTTCCGTTTTCGCGGCCGTTTGACTCGCGACGCTCGGACGCCCTGGACGCGGCGTTCTGTCCTGTCACGCGCTGGGCGACCTGGTCCGCCCGCTGGCTGGTGACCAGCAGGGTGGACGCGCCCCTGCGATCCTCACCGGCCGGGGCGGTCTGGTCCCTCTCCTCCTCCCTGTCGCGCTCCCGTGATGCGGAGGCTCGCCGGTCTGTACGGACGTCCTCCACGGCAGTGCGCAGGGCCTGGAAATTGGCCAGACCGGTCCTGCCCGATGAGAACCTGGATACGAAGATCGGCATCGCATTCCCGCCCAAGAGAATGTGCTACGATCTTGCAGGCTCTCCGTGGTACTGGTCTGACAAAAATGTACTAAATCCGGGGGGAGAAAGTCAAGCGGATCGTTTCCTGGCGCGATCACCGATCGCGCTCTACAAGCGCGGCGTGATCCCCGATCACGCCCTACATTCTACTCAGGGTGAGCGCGGTTATGGAGTGGGGCGGGAAGGTGACCTTGAAGGTCGGACCCTCCACCTGGACCTCAGACCGCTCCAGGCTCACCGCATCGGGGTGATCATAGGTATTCCTCGACATGTAGCCCTCTCCGGCCACGGTCTGCGCCCCGGCGATCGCCGCCGGAGTGAAGCCCTCCACCTGCACGGCGGCCTCGATGGACCGGGAGGGGTCCCGGTTGATCGCCAGGAGGATCAGGCTGCCCCCGTCCTGGCTGAGGGCCCCGACGGCGTCCAGGAGGGGCGCTCCGGTCACCTTCAGGAGGCCCTCGACCTCTGCGTCGAACGTCTCGCCCGAGGTGGCCGTCCGGACCAGCGCGGCCTCGGGCAGGTTGCCGTAGAGGTGCGAGACCCAGTGCACGGGGTTGGGGTAGACGGTCTCCCGCTCCTTCCGGAGCCCGCCGCCGTGGTTGACGAGGGCGCTGTGGGTGACCAGCTCGACCAGGTCCCCCTGCCTCAGGGCGCTGTGGAGGACGCCGGCCAGAAAGAGGGACTCGGTCTGGGTCGCGTTCGTGGGGAGGTGGGGGACGTTCGTGAAGACCTGGAGTTCTGTGATCGCGATCCTGGGGTCGGGGACGGTCCTGGCCGCCTGTTCCCGGAGGGCCTGGAGGAGGAGGTCGTAGGTGGCCGTGTAGCCCATCAACGCCCGGAACACGGCCTCCGCGTCGGTCTGTCTGCGCGCCCCTCCGCCGGTCAGGGTGTGCAGGGAGAGGGAGCGGACGATCCCGCCCTTGCGCTCCACGAGGGGGGCGTTCCAGGCGAGTGACTGGCCGTTGGCGATCAGGAGCAGGCCGGGGTCCACGGCCAGCATCGCCTTCCGGAAGGCCTCGTAGCGTTCGGCGTATTCCTCGGGCGTGCAGTGCCCGATCTGCCACGCGCCGTAGAGTTCGTTCCCGATCTCCCAGTAGCGCACGTCGTAAGGCTCGGGGTGTCCGTTCTCCGCGCGCATCCGCCCGAACTCCGTGCCCGGCCCGCCGTTGCAGTACTCGACCCACTGCGCGGCCTCCTGGGGCGCGCCGTCTCCCGCGTTGACGCAGATCATCGGCTCGCATCCGACTGCCGCGCAGAAGGCCATGAACTCGTCCGTCCCGACGTGGTTGGGCTCCACCATGGACCAAGCCCGGTTGAGGCGGACGGGCCGGCGGTGGACCGGCCCCACCCCGTCCTTCCAGTGATACCCGGAGGCGAAGTTCCCGCCGGGATAGCGCAGGAGGGGGAGCCTCGACTCCCTGAGCAGCCGGACGACGTCGGGGTCGAAGCCGGAGATGTGGTCGTCCGGGAACAGAAAGACCTGGTCCAGGTGGACGCGCCCGCCCCCGACGAGGCCGACCCGAAATTCGACGCGCTCCCCGCGCCTGAGCGCCCCCTCCGGGACGGTCAGCCTCGCCTCGAAGGACGCCCAGTCCTCCCCCACTCCCTGGACGACGGCCTCCGCCAGCGTCTCCTGCGCGCCCTCCTTCACCAGAGAGACCCGCAGGGCTTTGGCCTGGCCCCGGGCGTGGAGAGTAGCCGTGTAGGCCCTGATGCGATGGGCCGGGAGGTAGACGACCTGCGCGACGCCGGTCTCCACGCCCGACGGGGGGGCGAAGATGCGCTGGGAGGTCTCGCCGCTGAAGGGGGCGACCCAGTCGAGCAGATACGTGGCGTTCGGCTCTCCGTAGGGGAGCCACCAGCATCCGAGGCCCCGCTCGTAGGCGGCCAGGACGCGGTCCATGGGGTAGTCGCTGGCCCGACCCTCTCTCTCTCTCGCCCAGATGGGCCGGAAATAGGACCAGTCGACGAAGGAGGGGTTCTGCAGGACCTGCGCCCACATGCCGTTGTAGATGTTCCGGCCCAGGTGCTCCGTGAACTTCCCGAACAGGAGGCGGTTGATGGGCCGCTCTGCGCGCCGGGAGCAGTCGATCTCGATGCGCGTGACGCCGTCGCGGGAGGGGGAGAAGGTGATCAGGCCCCCGGCTAACACAAGTTCGAGCATGCGATTCTCCTTTTACTCCGCTCCGGCGGCTATCGTGTTCCCGCCCGCCCGGACCATCCACCCCACGCCCCCCGGCCCCGCGTGTCGCCCCACCCCACCTAACGCTCCTGGCCGTCGCGTTCCACCTCCCTGCTCCACGCTCTGATTACTCTGGACTTTGCCAGGGTGCTTGAGCACCTCCGCGCACTGGACCCAGCCCCCGATGCCGGGGGCGGTGCTGACCTCGTGGCCCATAGCCCTCAGTTCCTGCACGAGGGAGGGGCTGAGGGACTCGGACACGACGAGCGGCTCCTGCGGCCCGGCGTGCATCCGGGGCGCGACGGCGGCCTGGAGGGAGGTGGCCTTGAAGTCCACGATCCGGTGCGCGGCCTGGGCGCTCACGTTCACGATGCGTCTGCCTCCGTTGAGGCCCTCGACCACGTCCCGGTCCGGCAGGCGCAGGATCAGGGGCGCGGTGTTGTGCAGGGGGCGCTTGCGCGGCCCGACGGAGTTGGCCCGGCCCGGGTGGGGGTCCAGCCGGCACATGCCGTGGCCCAGGATGACCCCCGTGCCGGGCACGGTGACGCAGGACCCGAACGCCCCTCCGTGCGTGATGGTGGCCGAGACCAGGTTGCCCTCGCTGTCGGCGGCAGAGACGTGCAGGGTCTCCCGCACCCCCTCGCCGGAGAGGGACAGGGGGAGTCGGTCCACGTGGTCCGGGGACTGCCGGAGCGCCTCGACGCGCCCGGCGGCGTAGTCCTTGCTCAACAGCCTCTCCACGGGCACTTCGACGAGGTCGGGGTCGCCGACGTAGCGGAGGCGGTCCCGCCAGGCGAGCTTGAAGATCTCGGCCAGGCGGTGCCAGTAGGTCACGGTCCAGTCGGGGACGGGATCGAAGCACTCCAGCATGTTCAGGATCTGCAGGGTGGAGAGGCCCCCGCTGGGCAGGGTGGGACCGTGGACCTGCGCGCCCCGGTAGGTGATCGAGAGCGGCTCCGTGAGGCGCGGCTGGAACCCGGCCAGGTCCTCCCGCGACAGGAGGCCGCCGAGGCTGAGGACGTGGTCCGCGATCTGCCGCCCGATCTGGCCCTCGTAAAAGTCCCGCCAGCCCGCCGAGGCGAGGCGGGTGAGGGTCTTCTCCGTGTCCTTCCGATGCCAGAGGTCGTCGGGGTTCGGGACCCTTCCGTCCGGCATCAGGTGCCGGGCCGTAGGCTCGAACCGGCGGATCACGGCCTCGTTGCTCCGGATGGCGCCGGCGGTAGGGCCGTAGGGGAAGCCGTCCGTCAGCAGTTTAAGGGACGGCGCGACGATCTCCGGCCATTTCAGCCGGCCCCATTGCTCCGAAAGGAGGCCGATGCCCGCCAGGGCGCCCGGCACGCCCACGGCGAGGGGGCCGTGCACGTTGGCGTTGTCTCTCACGCGACAGTTATACTCGACCTCGTTGATGCCGCCCTGTCTCTCCCCCTCGGAGACCACTTCGTACATGCGTTCGTGCGCCGCCGCGGGGGCGGGGCCGTTGGCGTCCAGACACCAGGCCCGGCCCGACGCGCCCTCCAGCACGGTGGCGCAGCAGACGTAGCCGCCGATGCCGGTCATCTGCGGCTGGAGCATGCAGCAGGCCAGGGCCGCCGCGGCCGCCGCGTCCATCGCGTTTCCGCCGCGCTCCAGGACCCTCGCGCCGATGCGCGCGGCCTCCTCCGGGCCGGCGGCCACCGCGCCTTTTGAGACGACGATCTCTTTGCCTTCGATCATCATGCCCTCATGTATCGTTTGAGGCTTCGCATTCCGGGGACACCACCCAATTTTGCACGCGCGTGCAAA
>Ga0209399_10000473_pt1 | contig 24189 bp, 20 predicted proteins | sample OV2TP3_FD_184130 | JGI IMG/M metagenome (GOLD analysis project Ga0209399, IMG submission 184130) | Hot spring microbial communities from Beatty, Nevada to study Microbial Dark Matter (Phase II) - OV2 TP3 (SPAdes) (version 3) | ecosystem: Environmental > Aquatic > Thermal springs > Hot (42-90C) ... | reverse complement strand
GGGCTGGGCTCGGCGCGCACCGAGTTCGCGCGCGGGAAGATTACCCGCGAAGAGCTGCAGCGCCGCGAAGAACGCGCCACCGCTTTCTGGATCGAGAAGCAGGAGGAGTTGGGCCTCGACGTGCTCGTCGACGGCGAGCAGTACCGCGGCGACATGGTGGCCTACTTCGCCGAGAACCTCCCCGGTTTCGAACCGGGCGGGCTGGTGCGCAGCTACGGCAACCGCTATTACCGCAAGCCCATCATCGTCGGCGAAATCAAGTGGACGCAGCCCATCACGGTGGAGTGGTGGAAGTTCGCGCAAGGGCTGACGAAGAAGCCGGTGAAGGGGATGCTCACCGGCCCGTACACCATCATGGACTGGGCGTTCAATGAGTACTACGCCGATCGGCGTGCCACCTGCCTGGCGCTGGCGCAGGTGATCCGGCGCGAGGTGGAAGCGCTCATCGAGGCCGGGTGCAAGATTATTCAGGTGGACGAGCCCGCGCTCTCGGTTCGGCCGGAGGAGTTGCCGGTGGCGCTGGAAGGCCTTCACGCGGTGATGGACGGCCTGCCGGCCTACTTCATCACCCACGCCTGCTACGGCGCCTTCGAGCACATCTACCCCAAGATGCTGGAAGCGCCGGTGGACAACTTCGACCTGGAGATGTCGAACAGCGGGCTGGACATGCTGGCGCTGTTCCGCAAGGACCCCTTCACCAAGGACATCACCTTTGGGGTGGTGGACTCCCACTCGCATGTGATTGAAGACGTCGCTACCGTCCGGCAGCGCATCGAGCAGGCGCTGACGGTGCTCCAGCCCGAGCAGCTCTGGCTCGACCCCGACTGCGGCTTCAAGACCCGCACCGTCGAAGAGTCCGTCGGCAAGCTCAGGGTTATCGTGGAGGCGGCCCGCGAAGCCCGCGCCGCCTCCGTCTCCACACGCTGAGCTCTCTTTTTTCCTCTGCGTGCTCTGCGCCTCTGCGGTGAGGTGTCAGGGTTGACCCTTCTGGGGCTTTCGACTACAGTTTGAATTCCGGGGCGTTTTAGCCCCGTTTTGTTTCTATGCGCCACGCGCTGAAACCCGCTTGCGCCCTCGTGCTCGCCGTCCTGCTGGCCGGCGGCCCGCTGCCGTTGGCGGGGCAGCAGGCGCCGGCCCCGCACACCCACGGGCGCGTCGACGCCTCGGTCTCGGGCCAGCCCGACGTGGCCTCCTCGAGCGGCGGGATGATCGTAGCCGACGACGCGCTGGCGGCGCAGGCGGGCCTGGAAATCCTGAGCAAGGGCGGCAACGCCGTGGACGCCGCCGTGGCCATCGGCTTCGCGCTGGCCGTCACGCACCCGCAGGCGGGCAACCTCGGCGGGGGCGGCTTCATGCTCATCCGCAAGGCGAACGGCGAGACGGTTTTCATCGACTACCGCGAGGCGGCGCCCGCCGCCGCCACGCCCGAGATGTACATCGGCCCGGACGGCAAAGTTTCCGGCAGCCGCGAAGGCTGGCGCGCCTCGGGGGTCCCGGGCACCGTGGCGGGGCTCGAGTTCGCGCTCAAGAACCACGGCACTCAGCCCTGGGAAAAGGTGATCGACCCGGCCATCCGCCTGGCCGACAACGGATTCGATGTCAGCCCGCGACTGTCGGAAGACATCCAGGAGAGCGCCGCTCGGCTTAGCCGCTACGAGGAAACCCGCGACCTTTTTCTGCGCAAAGGCAAAGCGCCGAAGCCCGGCGACAAGCTGAAGCAGAAAGACCTGGCGCGCACGCTGAAGACGATCGCGAAAGGCGGCGCGGGGGTGTTCTACCAGGGCTCGCTGGCCGCGGCCCTCGAGACGCAAATGAAGCGCCACGGTGGGCTCATCACCCGCGCCGACCTGGCCGCCTACCAGGTCAAAGTGCGCGAGCCGCTGGTGGGGGAGTTCCGCGGCTACCAGATCATCACCGCGCCGCCGCCCAGCTCCGGCGGCGTCGCGGTGCTGGAGATGCTGAACACCATCGACCTCCTGCTCCCGGACGACGCGCGCGCGCTGGACACGGGCACGATGCACGTGGTGACTGAGTCCATGCGCCGCGCCTTCGCCGACCGCGCCCGCTTCCTGGCCGACCCGGACTTCGCCTGCATCCCCGTAGCCGCCCTGGTCAGCCCGGAGTATGCGGCCCGCTTGAGCGTTTCCATCAACCGCGAGCACGCCTCGAGCAGCGCCGGCCTGAAGATGCCGGAGGCTTCCAAGCCTGCTCCCGGCGGAGCGAGCTGCAAGCCCGCCGCGCAGGTGGCGGGGCGCGAGGGCTCGAACACCACCCACTTCGCCGTCATCGACGCGGAAGGCAACGCGGTCGCCAACACCTACACGCTCAACGACTCGTTCGGCAGCGGCGTGGTTGTGCCCGGCCTGGGCTTCCTGCTCAACAACGAGATGGACGACTTCACCGCCCAGCCCGGAGCGCCCAACATGTTCGGGTTGATTCAGGCGGACGCCAACAAGATCGAGCCCGGCAAGCGCCCGCTCTCCTCGATGACGCCCACCATCGTGACGCGCAACGGGAAGACCGTGCTGATCGTCGGCAGCCCCGGGGGCGGCCGCATCATCAACGCCGTCCTGCTGGTGCTGCTCAACCGGCTGGCCTTCGGGCTCTCGCTGCCGGAGGCGGTGGCCCTGCCGCGCTACCACCACCAGTGGCTGCCGGACGCGTTGTACGTCGAGAAGGAAATGTTCACCCAGGAGAAGCTCGACGCGCTGCGGGCGCTGGGGCACGACGTGCGCGACATCTCGGAAATCTCCGCCTCGCGGCCGCGGCACATCGGCCAGGTCAACGCCATCGAGCGCGACCCCAAGACCGGCGAGCTCACCGGAGTGGGCGACGGCCGGCGGGGCGGCGTGGCCCGCGCCCACTGATGCCGATGCAGCGCGCGCTCTCGACGCACCTCTTCGTCAACCAACGCCTGACGCCGGAGCTGCTGGGCCAGATTGACCGCGCCGGGCTGCCTGCGATTGAAATCTTCTGCGCCCGCCAGCATTTCGACTACACCGACGCCGCGCCGGCGCGCGAGGTCGCCTCGTGGTTTGCCGGAAACCGGCTGCGGCTGCGCTCGCTGCACCTGCCCATGTACAGCGACGCCGAGTGGGGCCGCAGCGGCCCGGCCGCCGTGGTCAGCCTCGCCGAGACTGAGCCCGCGCGGCGGGAGGAGTCGGTGGACGAGATGAAGCGCGCGTTGGAGTTTGCCGAACGCGTCCCCGTGCGCTTCGCCGTCGTCCACGTCGGCGTGGCCGGCGAGGAGTTCCACCCCAGGAAGTTCGACGCCGTGCAGAAGAGTCTCGAAGCGCTGCTGCCCTTTGCGCGCCAGCGCGGGGTCGAGCTGCTGCTGGAGAACATTCCCAACGGCCTCTCCACGCCGACGCGGCTGCTGGAGCTCGTCGAGTTCGCCGCCTTGCCCGAGGTGCGGTTCTGTTTCGACACCGGCCACGCCCACCTCACAGGAGGCGTAGCGGAAGGATTCGAGAAGATGAGCGGCCGCATCGCCTCCACCCACGTGCACGACAACCGCGGCGAGGACGACGACCACCTCTTCCCCGAGCAGGGGACCATCGACTGGCCGGGCACGCTGCGCGCCTTCGCCGGCGGCGCGAACGACTTCCCCCTACAACTGGAGTTGCGTGACTACGGCGACCTCGCGCGGCCGCTGGAGAAGGTCCGGGAGTCCTTCCAGCGCCTCGAGGCGCTGAGCGCGGCGCGCGAGGCGAAGGCCTGACCATGGCCGAGTTCACCATCGACCGCGCCGCCGAGTTCGAGGGGCAGGAAGTCGAGCTGAAGGGCTGGCTCTACAACCTGCGCGAGTCGGGCAAGCTCTTGTTCCCCATCTTCCGCGACGGCACCGGGCTAATGCAGGGCGTGGCATCGAAAAAGGAAGTGAGCGCGGAGGTGTGGGAGCGGCTGGAAGGGCTGACGCAGGAGTCGAGCGTCATCGTGCGCGGTGCGGTGCGGCGCGACGCCCGCGCCCCCGGCGGCTTTGAAATTGTCTTGCGCGACCTTGAAGTCGTCCAGCGCGTCCCCGAGGACGACCCCTACCCCATTTCGCTCAAGGAGCACGGCGTCGACTTCCTGTTGAGCCACCGCCACCTTTGGATGCGCTCACCCAAGCAGGCGGCGCTGCTGCGCATCCGCGCGGAAGTGATGCGCTCGGCCCGCGAGTACCTGGACTCGAACGGGTTTGTCGAAACCAGCTCGCCGATTCTCACCCCGGCGGCCTGTGAAGGCACCTCCACGCTCTTCGGGCTCGACTACTTCGACCTCGGCCGCGCCTACCTGACCCAGTCCGGCCAGCTTTACATCGAAGCCACCGCCGCCGCCCTGCGCAAGGTCTACTGCTTCGGGCCCACGTTCCGCGCCGAGAAGTCGAAGACGCGGCGCCACCTGACGGAGTTCTGGATGCTGGAGCCCGAGGTCGCCTACGCCACGCTCGACGACCTGATGAAGCTGGGCGAGGAGCTGGTGAGCCACATCGTCGCCCGGGTGCTGGAGCGGCGCCGCCGCGACCTCGACACCCTCGAGCGCGACCCGAAGAAGCTCGAGCACATCGCGCCACCCTTCCCGCGCCTGCAGTATGACGACGCGCTCAAGCTCCTGCACGAGAAGGGAAGCCAGCTCCCCTGGGGCGAAGACCTGGGTGGCGCCGACGAGACGATGATTTCCGAAAGCGTGGACAAGCCGGTCATCGTACATCGCTACCCGGCCAAGGCCAAAGCGTTCTACATGGAGCCCGACCCCGAGCGCCCGGAGCTGGCGCTGTGCATGGACATGCTGGCGCCGGAAGGATACGGGGAAATCATCGGCGGCAGCCAACGCTTGGCCGGGCTGGAGCTGCTCCGCCAGCGCCTGCGCGAGCACGGGCTTTCCGAAGAAGTCTTCGGCTGGTATCTTGACCTGCGCAAGTACGGCACTGTGCCCCACGGCGGGTTCGGGCTGGGGGTGGAGCGCACCACCGCCTGGATCGCCGGCGTGCCGCACATCCGCGAGGCCATACCCTTCCCGCGGATGCTCTACCGCATCTATCCTTAAAGGGTTGAATAGGGGTTGAAGGAACCATGCCCGACCGCAAAGTGCGCATCATCGGCGTGCCCATGGACCTGGGGCAGGACCGCCGCGGGGTCGACATGGGCCCCTCTGCCCTGCGCGTCGCCGGCCTCAACGCCCGCGTGCGCGCCCTGGGTTACAGCGTTGAAGACCTGGGCAACTTCGCCGTGCGCGTGCCGGAGATGATGCACGTCGGCGAGAAGCGCGCCAAGTACTTGCCCGAAATCGCGGAGACCTGCAAGGAGCTGGCGCAAGTGGTGGCGCGCACCGTGGCCGCCGGCTACCGCCCGCTGCTGCTGGGCGGCGACCACTCGCTGGTCATCGGCTCGCTCGCCGGCGTGGCCGCGCACTTCCGCAAGCGCAAGCAGAAGCTCGGCCTGGTCTGGCTCGACGCCCACGGCGACCTGAACACGCCCGAAACTTCGCCGAGCGGCAACATCCACGGCATGCCGCTGGCCGCCACGCTGGGCTTCGGCGCGCGCGAGCTCACCCACATCGGCGGCTTCGCCCCCAAGATTGCCCCGGAAAACTGCTCGCTGGTGGGCGCGCGCGACCTCGATCCGGGCGAGAAGCGCCTGGTGCGGCAGTCGGGCCTGCGCGTTTTTACGATGCGCGAGATTGACGAGCGCGGCATGCGCGCGGTGATGGATGAGGCCATCAAGCGCGCCACCAGCGGCACGGCCGGCTTCGCCGCCAGCCTCGACATGGACTTCGTCGACCCGCACGACGCCCCCGGCGTCGGCACCCCCATCCGCGGCGGGGTGACCTACCGCGAAGCGCATCTGGCCATGGAAATGATTGCCGATTCAGGTAAGCTGGTCTCGCTGGAAGTGGTCGAGATCAACCCGGTCATCGACCTGCACAACAAGACGGCGCAACTGGGCGTGGAGCTGGCGCTCTCGGCGCTGGGGAAGAAGATTCTGTAGGAGGACGGATGCGGTTGTTGGCGCGCACAATCCTGGCACTCTTGGTTGCGGCTCCGGCTGTCGGCGCGCAGACGCCGCTGCCGGCGCCGCGCGCGGAGGCGCAGGCCATTGAGGTGGCCGCGCCCGGAGGGACGGCGCTCAGCTACCGCACGCGCGGCTCGACCAATATCGAGCTGCGCGGCACCGAGCGCGCGCCGGGGGCGTCCGCCAGCGCCAAGGTGGAGCCGCGGAGCGGGTACTTCGAGATTGAGTTCCGGCGGGGGACCTTCAGCGGGCTGGGAGACCCCGCGGGGTACGGGAGTGATTATCTGACCTATGTGCTGTGGGTGGTGCCGCCGGGCGGCGCGGCGCAGCGGGCGGGGGAAATCACGATGGACGGCAATCGCTCCAATTCCCTGCGAATCACTACTTCGGCGCAGGCCTTCTGGCTGCTGGTGACGGCCGAGCCCGACTTTGCGGTGTACGAGCCCAGCCCGGCCGCGCTGCTGGTCAGCCAGGGCAGCGAGCTGGCCACGCCGGTTCCGGGTCCGCTGCTCTACTACACCCACTACTCCGGTTACGCCGCCGGCGTGGAGTCTTCTTCCGCCGCCGGGCCGCTCGACTTGCTCCAGGCTCGCAAAGCCGTGCAACTGGCTGCGGGCGCGCAGCCGGCGGAGGCCGTCCCCGAAGCGCCGCCCGATGACGCGCGCGCCGGCGAAATCCTGCGCTTGGCAGAAGCCTATCTCGCCGAAGCGGAGGGCGAGCTTCAGGACCGCGGCGAGTCCGAGGCCTTCATCCAGTATGCGCGCACCGCCGTCGAGCTGGCGGAGGACGCGCGCGCGCTGGCGCTGGGCGTCGCCGGGCGCCTGTCCGCCCATGAGCGGCGCGCCCGCGACGCGCGCGTGGCCGCGGCCGAACGCGAGCTGGCCGCCCTGCGCGACCGCTTCGCCCAGCTGGAAGCCACTCTCGACCGCGAGCGCCATCACACCCGCGAGCTGGAAAGCGACATCCTGGGCCTGCGCGAGCGCGTCTCCGTGCTGGAGGGCGGCGTCGAGCGCGCCCAGGCTGCCGCCGCCCGCCTCGAAGAGCAGAAGGCGCAGGTCTGCCGCGAGCTGCGGTTGCAGCTCGGCGCCCTGGGCGACCTGAGCGAAAAGGACGGCTCGGTGGTGCTCGACCTCGCCTCCGACGTGCTCTTCGATTCCGGCCGCTTCGACGTCCGCGCCGCCGCCCGCGAGAGCCTGGGGCGGCTGGCGGCCATCCGCACCCTGGTCTTCCCCCGCGCCGGCCTCCGCTTGGAAGGCCACACCGATCTCGTCGGCGAAGAGGAGTACAACCAGTGGCTCTCCGAGCAGCGCGCCCTTTCCGTCTACCGCTTCTTCCTCGAAGATGCGCTCGGCCGCGCCTTCGAAGAGCAGCGGTACCCGTTGGAGGCCGACCTGAGCGTGGTCGAGCAACTATTGAAGATGAACTACAACGCCGCCCGCCGCCAGGCCACCCAGCGGCAGGAGCTGCTGGCACAGCTCGAGGGCCGCGTGGTGGGCAAGGGCATGCGCGAGCCCATGGTTCCCGAGAAGGGACCGAACGAGCAGAACCGCCGCGTCACTCTGGTTTTCTTCCCGCCGCAACCGGACGCGCCCGTCTCGCCCTGCCCGGCGGGTGAGCTGACGGAATAGAGATGGAGGTCCCGTTGAAGAAAGTTCTGGTCGCCGCGGCCGTAGCCGCACTTGCCAGTCTCAGTCTCGCCGCCCAGGAGCGCCCGCGGGTGCCGGTCTCCAAAGGCGTGCGCGCGCTGAGCGCGCCGGCCACCGGCGGCGCCATCCTGAGCTTCCGCGCCCGCGGCACCACCACCGTCGACCTCAAGGGCACCGCGCTGATGCCCAACGCCTCAGTGGTCCTCAAGGTGGAGAGCCGGCCGGGCTTCGTCGAGATCGACATCAACCGCGGCGACATCAAAGGGCTCCAGCCCGCCAGCCGCTTTGGCCGCGACTTCCTCACCTACGTGCTCTGGGTGGTGTCGGTGGATGGCGCCGCCACCAACATCGGCGAGATCACCTTCGAAGCCGGCGCCCCCATCAGCATCAACGTCACTACCACCTACCAGACCTTCTGGATGATGGTGACCGCCGAGCCCGACTTCGCCGTCAACGACCCCAGCCCCGTGGTGGTGCTGGTCAGCCAGAGCCAGGACGCCACGGTCACCAGCAACAAGGCGCTGCCCGTGCCCGGCCAGCTCATTTACTACACCAGCTACGGCGACTACGACACCCGGCCCGCGGAATCCGCGCCGCCGCCCAGCGTGCCTTCCGAGCTACTGCAAGCGCGCAAGGCGGTCGAGCTGGCCGAGTATTCCGGCATCATCGCCCGGCCGACCCCCGCAGACGAAGAGCCGCTGCCGGATGAGCTGCGCACCCGCGAAACGCTGCAGCTTGCCAAGCAGTTCCTCGCTCAGGCGGAGGATTCGTTCCGCCAAGGCGGCGCCACGCCGGAGACCATTCAGTTCGCCCGCACCGCGGCGCAAATCGCCGAGAACGCGCGCGCGCTCGCCCTCGGCGCCGTCGGCGGCATTTACGTCCGGCAGCTCGAGCGCGACCTGGAGAAACTCCGCGCGCAATACAACGAGTGCACCGCCGAGCTGGCCCGTGTGCGCGAGCGCCTCAAAGCCGTCGAGGCTGACCTCGACCGGGAGCGCCGCCGCGCGCGCGACCTCGAAGCTCAGGTAGCCGCCCTGCAAGAGCGCCTGCGCCGGCTCGAGAGCGAAATCGCCCGCTTGCAGGCTGAGCTCGACTCCGCCCGGCAGGAGAACGTCCGCTTGGCCGCCGAGCGCGACAAGATTTGCGCCGAACTTCGCCGCCAGCTCGCCTCTCTGGGCCAGCTTCAGGAGCAGGGCGGCCAGATGGTTCTGACCCTGGCGTCCGACATCCTGTTCGACTTCGACCGCTACGAGCTGCGCCCGGTGGCGCGCGAGAACCTGGCCAGGCTGTCGGTCATCCGCCTGATGCTCTTCCCCGGCGCCGTCGTGCGCTACGAAGGCCACACCGACCTGGTGGGCGAGGAAGACTACAACCAGTGGCTGTCCGAGCAGCGCGCCCTGGCCGTCTACCGCTACTTCCTCGAAGATGCGCTGGCGCGCGCGCAGGAGGAGGACGCGCGCACGGATGTTCAGGAGCAGCTCAACCGCGTCGACCAGTTGCTGAAGATGACCTGGGCGCAGACCCGCCGCCAGCCCGCCCAGCGACAGGAGCTGCTCGAGCCCATCGCCACCGTGGTCGTCGGCAAAGGCATGCGCGAGCCGGTGGTGCCGGAGAAAGGCCAAAACGAAAAGAACCGCCGCGTCACCCTGAGCTTCCCGCCGCTGGAAGCGGGCGACGCCTCCACGCTCTGTCCGCAGGCGCCTTCTCCTCAATGAGGCCGGGATGAAGAAGCTGCGCGTGGGGGTGCTGTTCGGCGGGCGCTCGGCCGAGCATGAAGTCTCGCTGGTTTCCGCCGCCTCCGTCCTGCGCGGGCTCGACCCCGGGAAGTTCGAGGTCACTTCGGTCGGCATCACCAAGGAAGGCCGCTGGGTGCTGCCGCGGCCACTGGCTTCCGGCGAGCCTACGCACGCCGAGCTGCGCCGCGCGCTGACCGACGGTCAGGCCGTCTCGCTCCCGGCCGAGCCCGGCGCGGGCGCGGTCGCCCGGCGCGAGAGCGAAGCCCGCTCCCCGCTGCAGTTCGACGTCATCTTCCCCGTGCTGCACGGCACCTTCGGCGAAGACGGCACCGTGCAGGGCCTGCTGGAGCTGGCCGACATCCCCTACGTGGGCGCGGGCGTGCTGGGCTCGGCGCTGGGGATGGACAAGGAAGTCCAGAAGCGGCTCTTCCTGCAGGCCAAGCTGCCGGTGGCGAAGTTCGTGAGCGTGTTGCGGCGGGAGTGGGAAGCGGAGCGCGGCGCCGTGCTGCAGCGCGCGCGCAGCATCCGCCTGCCGGTGTTCGTCAAGCCGGCCAACCTGGGCTCGTCGGTGGGGATCACCAAGGTCAGGCGCGCCGGGGAGCTGGAGGCGGCCATCGAGCACGCCTTTGAGTTCGACCGCAAGGTCCTGGTCGAGCAGGGCATCGCCGGGCGGGAGATTGAAGTCTCGGTGCTGGGCAACGACGAGCCCCAGGCCTCGCTGCCGGGCGAGGTCATCCCGGCGCGCGAGTTTTACGACTACACCGCCAAGTACCTGGAGGACTCGACCCGCTTCTTGGTGCCCGCCAAGCTCAAGCCCGCGGTGGCGCGGCGCTTCCAGGAAGTGGCGGTGGCGGCCTTCCGCGCGCTCGACGGCGCCGGCATGGCGCGGGTGGACTTCCTGCTCGAGAAGCGCAGTGGACGCATCTACCTCAACGAGGTCAACACCATCCCCGGCTTCACCGCCATCAGCATGTACCCCAAGCTGTGGGAGGCGAGCGGGCTGCCCTACGCCAGGCTGCTCGAGCGGCTCATCGAGCTGGCGCTGGAGCGCCACCGCGAGAAGCTGCGCACGCGCTTCTCCATCGAGCTGCCCCGCCAACGCGGCGGCGTGCTCAAAGAGTAGCGGACGGTTGGCGGCAACAATCGGCTTCTGGTAGGCTTCTAAGGAACAGAGCGGGGTCATGAGCACCAGCACACTCTTCGAGCCGCCGCCTCCGCGCAACCCCTGGCCGCTGCGCATCGCGCTGGTGTTGGCGGTGGTGGTGGTCGTGGGCGCGCTCGTCTATTGGCAATTCCGCTTCTACCCCGAGCAGAAGCAGGTGGAGCGCTTCCTGAACGCGCTGGTGGCGGGCGACTACCCGGGGGCTTACCAGATCTGGGGGCCGACCTCGGACTACACTTTCCAGGACTTCCTGCAGGACTGGGGCGAGACCACGCCGCGCGGCCGCATCCGCTCCTACGAAATCGTCAGCGTGGAGGAGCCGACCCGCGAAGTCACGGTGAGCGGCGGCCCCACGCTCCGCATGGGCGGGAACAGCTCCGGGGTCGTCGTCACCGTGCAATTGAACGGGACCACAGAAAAAGTAAAGATCTGGGTGGAGAGGAAAGACCTGACCCTCTCCTTCGCCCCCTTCTAGGATTAACTCCTACCGGGGGTTGGAAACCGCGAAGATGTCATTCCGAGACCCGTCCGCTCTTGCAGACGGGTGGAAGAATCTGCTTTTTTCTTTCAATTGGCTGAGGGAAAAGCAGATTCCTCCGCTCCTCCCGACTCGCCGGGACGAGCGTCGGAATGACACCCGTGAGTGCGCCTGCGGGGAATGAGTGGGCCGGACAGTCCTGTCTGGCTCCTCAGGTTCGGCCGACAAGACTTTCCAGCAGTTCTGCGGGGGTAGCCACGGCGGTGCCGAGCTTGCCGACCACAATGCCGGCGGCGGCGTTGGCGATTGCCGCAGCCTGTGCCGGCGTTGCCCCGGCCACGGTCGCGAGTGCCAGCGCGGCCATTACCGTGTCGCCCGCGCCGGTGACGTCGAAGACCTCCCACGGCCGGGTGCGCACCGCGGCCACGCGCAGGCCGCTCAACCGTCGGCCCCGCTGGAACACCACCATTCCCCGCGCGCCGCGGGTGACGACCAGAGTGGAGCAGGGGAAGCGCGCCATCAGGTGCCGGCCGATGAGCTGCAAGGTCCTTTCGCTGTCCATCTCGCGCCCGGCGATTTCTTCGGCGCGGCGCTGGTTGACCAGCACCAGCGTCACGCCCGGGTCGAGCCGTTTGGGCGCCTTCAAGTCCACGAACACCGGGAGCCGCTGCGCATGGCAGAGCTCAAGCAGCTCCGCGGTCAGCGCTTCCGTCAGCACCCCCTTGTCGTAGTCGGAAAGGATGACGCCGTCGAGGCGGGGCGCGGCGCGGCGGAAGGCGGCCAGCAGCCGGCGCTCGAGCGCGCGCGGCAGCGGCGAGGCCTGCTCCCAGTCGGCGCGTACCACGTGCTGGTGCTCGGCGATGATGCGAGTCTTGACCGTCGTCGGCCTCTCCGGGTCGGCGACCACGCCGCCGGTGGCGATGCGGCCGCGCTTGAGCTCGCGCCGCAGCGCGCCCGCCGCTTCATCGCGTCCCACCACGCCGAAGACGGCCGGGCGCGCGCCCAGCGCGGCCAGGTTGGCGGCCACGTTGCCCGCGCCTCCCAGGTGCTGGGTCTCCGGTTGGTTGACCTCGACCACGGGCACGGGCGCTTCCGGCGAGATGCGGGCCACGCGGCCGCGGATGAAGCGGTCGAGCATGAGGTCGCCGACCACCGCCAGCCGCCGGCCGCGGAAGCGGCGCACGATGGCGCGGAGGCGGGCGGGAGAGGCGGCCACGGCGTCAGGCCATCCGCGCCACGCCGGCGGGGGCGAGCACGCGCTCGATGGCGGCGCGCACCTGCTCGGGGGCGATGGAGAGGATGCACTCGGGCTGCGCAAAAGCGTAGCAGCGGTCGCCGCGGCAAGGATTGCAGTCGTAGGGATTCTGAACTACGGTGTGCGCGGGTGAGCGCGACCACGGTCGCCAGGCGATTGAGTCCGACGAGCCAAACAGCACCACCAGCGGCCGCTCCAGCGCCGCCGCGATGTGCGCCGGGCCGCTGTCGTTGCCGACAAAGAGGGAGGCGCCCTCGAGGAGCGCGAGCAGCTCCGGCACCGGGAGGCCTTCGAGCTGCAGCAGCGCCTTGCCGCTGCCGCGCGCGACGGCGTCGAGCTTGGCGCCCTCTCCCGCACCGCCGAGGAGGACGGGCGCGAGGCCGTGCTCTTCTTCCAGCCAGCGCGCCAGCTCGCCGTAGCGCTCGAAGGGCCACTCTTTGGTGAAGAAGTTGGCGATGGGATGCAGCACGGCGTAGCGCGTGCCCGGCGCCAGCCCGCGCCGCGCCAGCCGCTGCGCCACTGCGGTGCGCGCCTCCGGCTGCGGGAACACTTCCAGCGGGGGAATCTCCCGCTGCGGCAGCCCGGCGGTGTAGAACAGCGCGATCTGGTTCTCGACCCCGTGGAGGCGCTCGCGGCTGAAGATCGCCTTCGGCTTGGCCACGAGCGTGTACGCAAACCGGTAACGGAAGGCGTCGAGACCCACGCGGTGCGGCGCGCCGCTCAGGCGGGTGAGGAGCGCGCTCAGCGTGCTGCCGTGGAGGTTGAAGCAGGCGGCCAAGCCGCGGCGGCGCAGCGCCGCTGCGGTTCGGGCCACGCGCGCCGGGCCGGAAGCGCCGCTCGGGTCGAGCTCGAGGATTTCTTCCAGGTTCGGGTTCCCGGCCAGCACGGGCGCGAAGCGCGGGTAGAGCAGAATCGAAAGGCGCAGGTCGGGTCGCCACTGCTTGAGCGCGCGCAGCGCCGGTGTGGTCAACACCGCGTCGCCCAGCGAGCGCAGCCGCACGATGAGCAGGCGCGCGCCCGCGGGTAACGAGGGGAGAAAGGCCGCCTGCGGTGCAGAGGGCATTGTAGGTCAGGACTCGATGCGGGCTTCGTCCACCAGCATGATGGGAATGTCGTCGCGGATGGGGTAGACGCGGCGGCAGGTGCCGCAGCGCAGCCCTTTGGAGTCCGGCGTCAGCGCTACCGGGGTCTTGCACAGCGGGCAGACCAAGATTTTCAGCAGCTCGGCGTCAACGGCCACGCATCGCTCCTTGGCGTCAACTCGCGCCACTCTAGCATCGCGCCCCCGATTTCGCAACGCGCGCGCTGTGCTAAGATGGGTCTTCATCCCCTCGACGGAGGAACGAGTGGCGGCGCGCATCCTCAACGGCACCGAAATCGGCCGGCAGATCCAGGACGAGCTGCGGCAGGAGATTGAAGAGCTCAAGCAGGCCGGCGTCACGCCGGGCCTGGCCGCCGTGCTGGTCGGGGAGAGCCCCGCCTCACACATCTACGTCCGCAACAAGATCCGCGCCTGCGAAGCCCTCGGCCTCTACAGCGAGCGGCTGGCGCCGCCGGCCTCAATTACCACCGAAGAGCTCATCGCCGAAATCGAAACCCTCAACCAGCGCCCGGAAATCGACGGCATCCTGGTGCAGCTCCCGCTGCCGCCGCAGGTCGAAGCCCAGCGCGTGCTGCAGGCCGTGGACCCGGCCAAGGACGTCGACGGCTTCCACCCGGTGAACGTGGGCGCGCTGGTGGCCAACCGCCCGGGGCTGCGTCCGTGCACGCCGGCGGGAGTGATGGAGCTGCTGCGGCGCAACGGCATCGAGCTCAAGGGCGCGCAGGCGGTGGTCATCGGCCGCAGCGACATTGTGGGCAAGCCGCTGGCGCTGCTGCTGCTGCACCAGCACGCCACCGTCACCGTCTGCCACAGCCGCACGCGCGACCTGCCGGGCGTGGCGCGCACCGCCGATATTCTCGTCGCCGCCATGGGCCGCGCCGCCTACGTGACGCCCGACTTCGTCCGCCCCAGCGCCACCGTGATTGACGTCGGCATCAACCGCGTCGAAGACGCCGCCACGGCGGAAAAGCTCTTTGCGCGCCATCCGGCGCGGCTGGAGGAGTTCCGCAAGAAAGGCTCGGCGCTGGTGGGCGACGTCCATCCCGACGTGGTCGAGGTAGCCGGAGCGCTCACGCCCGTGCCCGGCGGCGTCGGCCCGCTGACCATTGCGATGCTGATGGCCAACACCGTGCAGGCGGCGCGGCAGCGGCGCGGCACTGGCGTGCGCGCGCCCGTGGCGCGGTAGGGCTGGCCGCGCATGCTGAGAGTGGGACTCACCGGCGGCATCGCCTCCGGCAAGACGACGGTGGCGGCGATGTTCCGCGCCCACGGCGCCCGCGTGCTCGAGGCCGACCGCATCGCGCACCGGCTGATGGCGCCCGGCCAACCGGCCTATGAAGAGATTGTCACCGCCTTCGGAAAAGAGATTGTGAGCGCGGACGGAAGCATTGACCGAAAGCGGCTGGGCGCGATTGTTTTCGCCGACGCCGCGCGGCGCGAGGAGCTCAACCGCATCGTTCACCCGCGGGTGATTGCCGAGCAGGAGAAAGAGCTGGCGCGCATCGCGGCCGCAGAGCCCGGCGCGGTGGCCATTGTGGAGGCGGCGCTGCTCGTCGAGGCGGGCTATCACAAGCAGCTCGACAAGCTGGTGGTTACCTGGTGCCGGCCGGAGCAGCAGCTCGAGCGGCTGCAGGCCCTGGGCCTGAGCCGCGAAGGCGCCGAGCGGCGCATCGCCGCTCAACTTCCGGCGGAGGAAAAGCGCCGGCTGGCCGACTACGTCATCGACTGCTCGGGCTCGCTGGCGGAGACGGAGCGGCAGGTCGAGCAGGTGTGGCAAGCGTTGCAGCCGGCGGCAGCGTCTAAGAAGATGGCGAAGAGCCGGTGAGACGATGACCCCAGGGGCTGAAGCCCCTGGTTTTTTCGGCAGTTTTCGGCCGCGCTGAAGCGCGCCCTGACAAGGCGAGGCGCAGGCAAGGGAGGATAAGAATGCGGTTGCCATCCTGGGCGCAGGCTGTAGTGGTGCTGGTCGCGGTGGCCGTGGTGGGCTACTGGGCCGGGCAGTGGGCGGCGCGGCCGACGGCGGAATCGGCGCTGACCCGTGCGCCGCTCGACGCCCCGGAGGTGGCGCGGGTTGAGTCGGCCGTGAGCGCACCCGTGGACCCGGCGTCGCTGAGCGACGACGAGCGCCGCACCATCGAGGTCTACCGGCGCGCTTCGCCCGCCGTGGTCAACATCGCCACGCGCACGCTGGAGTGGGACTTCTTCTACGGCCCCGTGCCCGGCGGCGGGACCGGCTCGGGCTTCGTCGTCAGCGAGGACGGCATCATCGTCACCAACCTGCACGTGGTGGAAGGGGCGCGGGACATCCAGGTGACGCTGGGCGACCGCACCAGCTTTCCCGGCCGCGTGGTGGGCTTCGACCCGCTCACCGACCTGGCGGTGGTGCAGATCGACCCCAAGGGGCGGAAGCTCCCCACGCTCCCCTTGGGCGACTCCAACCAGCTCCAGGTGGGCCAGCGCGTCATCGCCATCGGCAACCCCTTCGGCTTCCAGGCCACGCTCACCACCGGCGTGGTCAGCGCGCTGCAGCGCACCCTGCGGTCGCCCAGCGGCGCCCTGATTGACGAGGCCATCCAGACCGACGCCGCCATCAACCCCGGCAACTCCGGCGGGCCGCTGCTCGACTCGCAGGGGCGCGTCATCGGCGTCAACACGCTCATCTTCACACCCACCGGCGGCAGCGTGGGCATCGGCTTCGCCATCCCGGTCTCGACCCTGAAGCTGATCCTCACCGACCTGGTGCGCCACGGGCGGCCGCAGCGGCCCTGGCTAGGCATCCGCACCGTCGAGGTGTTTCCCGACCTGGCCGAAGCGCTGAAGCTGCCGGTGAAGAGCGGGGTGATGATCGCGGACGTGGTCCGCGGGGCGCCGGCGGCCAGCGCCGGCCTGCGCGGCAGCACGCGCTCGGAGATTATCGGGCGGGTACGGTTCCCCGTTGGGGGCGACATCATCGTCGCCATCGACGGGCAGAAGGTGGAGTCGCAACTTGACCTCAACCGCATCCTGGCCAAGAAGCGCCCGGAGGACTCGGTGCAGGTCACCTTCTATCGCGGCGGCGAAAAGCAGACCCAGAGCGTCAAGCTTGCGCTGCGCCCGCAGCGCTGACCGCCGAGGGCGGAGCGCCGTTGTCTACAGGTCGGGCTTCCCGTCCCGCACCATCTTCTGCAGGTTGAAGTCGCCGGTCACGGGCAGCCTCTCGAGCAGCCAGCGGAAGGTCACTTTCTTTTCTCCGGGCCCGAGCAGGGGTTGCCCGTCCACTTCGCGCGGGAAATAGAACCGCGCATCGACGTAGCGCCCCACTCGCCCGAACCCCGCGGCCGTTTGGCCGAACTTCATCTCCACGTGTTTCGGGAAGACTTTTTTCTTGGACTGCTTGAGCTCCAGCAACGCTGCCTTGCGCTTCTGCTCGTCGCCCAGGCGCTGGAAGTCGGTCAAGTCGGTCAAGTAGCGTCCTTCGTAGACGTACCCCGCCACCCAGATGACGTGGTCTGCCGGGATGGCCAGCTCCCAATCGTCGCCCTCCTCCGGGCCGGTGGTCTGCAATTGGGAGAGGCGCGCTTCGGCTTCCTTCACCGTCCGCGCCGACTCCCACACCACCGTGAGATAGGCGTCGGTGACCTGGACTCCCTGCGGGCGCCGCGGCTCGGACCCCAGCGAGGGATCGAACTCCGGCTGCGAATCGCGGGCTTTCAAGTATCCCTGGGCCCAGGGCGAATCCTGGAGGACTTTGTCCACGTCCTTTTGCGTCCACACCGTCCACGGTTTGTCCTTCCACGGGTCGCCCGCCCGGAGAAGCAGGGAGCCCAGCAGGGCCAGCAGTGCGAGTGAAGCGATACGGCAGGCTTTCATGGCAGGTTCCTCTCTTTCTTTCCGGTGACTTGGGCTCAAGCTAACGCCGTCCGGGGGCGATGTCAACTCGCAGAGGGTTCGCGGCGGAATCGTCGCTTCCGCGGTTCAAGAACCGGCGTTCAGGTCGGGCGAGTTTCCAGGGAGTCAGCCACGAGCTCGGCCAGGTCTTTGGTTTCTTCGACGGCGGCGTTGAGCATCATCTTGCACTCGGGGCAGGCGGTAATCAACACCTGGGCGCCGGATTCGGCAATCTCGCGCTTGCGCTCCTGGTCCACGCGTTTCTTCACCTGCTGCTCGCGGGCGAAGCCGGCGCTGCCGCCGCCGCAGCAGAAGGAGCGCTCGCGCCGGCGCGGAAGCTCCCGCAGCGCAAAGCCCGCCTGGGCGATTACCTGGCGCGGGGCATCGTAGGTGTTTTCGTAACGCCCGAGGTAGCAGGGGTCATGGAAGGTCAGGAGTTTGTCCTTCCCGTCGCCTTTCCCCAGCTTGATGTCGCCGCGGGCAATCAGCTCCGCCAAGAATTCGGAATGGTGCGCGACTTCGACGCCAAAGCCGTCTTTCAGCGTCGGGTACTCGCGCCGCATGGTGTGGAGGCAGTGCGGGCAGGGAGCGATGACCTTCTTGACCCCGTGCGCCTCGAAGGCGGAGATGTTCTCGTTGGCCAGAGTCTGGAACTGCATCTCCTCGCCCTGGCGGCGCGAGTGGTGCCCGCTGCAGGATTCGTTCTCGAGCACGCCGTAGCTGACGCCGCTGGCGTTCAAGACCTTGACCATCGCCTCCAGGCTGGTGCGCGCGTCGGGGTTGTAGGCCCATACGCAGCCCAGCCACAGCAGGTACTCCGTCCGGCCTTTCTGGTAGATGGGGATGCGCAGCTCGTCGATGAGCTTCCGGCGCGCCTGCTTCGAGCCGGAAAAGGGATTGCCGTAGGTCTCGACTTTCTTGAGGAAATCGGCGGCGACCATGCCCACGCCGGTGGAGAGCGCCTGGGCGCGCTTGGCTCCGATGAGCACCTGGAGGTGCTCAATGCCGACGGGGCAGATGTTCTCGCAGGCGCCGCAACTGGTGCACTGGCCCAGCGCCGTTTCGCTGATGACGTTGCCGATGACTGGCCCGGATTTTCCCAGCGCGACGCGGCCGGCGAGAATGAAGCCGCGCGGATTCAGCTCCTGCTCGCAGTTCCAGGCCGGACACTGCTCGGTGCAGCGGCGGCACTCGACGCAGGTCAGGAAGTCCATGCGCATCTTCCACGGCGCGTCGGCCATTGTTTCCAGGCCGAGGGTGACCTCTTCTTCGGCAGCGGCGAGCTGTTCGGGGTCGAGGTTGAGCGGCAGGTAGTCGCCCAGCCCGTGGGTGCGGAAGAACACCGCGACGGGGGCCATGAGGATGTGGAAATGCTTGGAGCGGAGAATCAGGTGCGGGAAGACGATGATGATGAGCGCGTGCAGCCACCAGCTCACCTTTTCCAGGACCGGCTCGGCCAATCGGCCGTTCAGGTAAGTGACCATTAGAAGAAGAATGAAGAGGGCGACCACGCCAGAGCTGTAGGACTTAGGGTCGGGAGAAATCTTGACCAAGACAAACCGCCGGAAGGCCAGTCCCACAATGCCGACACTCACCAGCACCGCGGCGGCCGTGACCAGCGCGTCAAAGTACGGCACCCACCCGCCCAGCAGCGCGCGCTTGACCGGAATCTGGAACGGGCGGAAGAAGTGGTCGATGGTCTCCAGCGCGAACACCAGAAAGCCGAGGAAGACAAAGGCGTGGAGGAGCCCGGCCACCGGGCGGCCGCTGATGACGCGGGATTGAAGGAGAACCTCCTTCAGGAAGCGGACCAGGCGGGCACCCAGCCGGTCGGTTCGCGGGCGGTCCGGCTTACCCTCGAGGATGAGGCGGAGCTTGCCGTAGAGGTGCCAGGCGAATACGCCGGCGCTGGCGAGGACCAGGAGGGCCAGTCCGGCCCGTTCCGCGAGCGAGAACTCCATAGGCCAGCAGGATACTAGCCGGCCCCCGATTTTTCGAGGGTTTCGATGAGGGCGGGAACGATTTCGAAGAGGTCTCCGACGAGGCCGTAGTCGGCGATTTCGAAGATGGGTGCGTTGGCGTCCTTGTTGATGGCCACCACGGTGCGCGAGCCTTTCATGCCAACCACGTGCTGGATGGCGCCGGAGATGCCGAGGGCGAGGTAGAGCTTGGGGGCGACGGTCTGGCCGCTGGAGCCGATTTGGCGCTCCATGGGCAGCCAGCCTTCGTCGCAGATGGGCCGGGAGGCGGCGAGCTCCGCGCCGAGCAGCGCCGCCAGCTTCTTCGCCATCTCGATGTTCTGCGGCTCCTTGATGCCGCGGCCGACGGCGACGATGCGCTCGGCCTGGGTGAGGTCGACAGCCTGCTTGGCTTCGCGGAAAGGCTCTTCGGGTTTGCTGCGGATTTGCTCAGCGCTGAGCGTGGGCTCGAACTTCTTCGCTTCGACCGGGCCGCCGTGCTTCACTTTGTCGGCGCGGAAGGCGCCGGCCTGGAAGCTGGCAAAAACCGGCGGCGCGCCTGCAGCCACCACGTCGGCGTTGGTCTTGCCCTGGAACATCTGGCGGATGAAGACGGTCTGCGCGCCTTCTCCGCCCGAGGCGGACCCGCCTGGGGCGGGGAGGCGTAGTCCGACACAGTCGCTGATGAGGCTGCGGCGGAAGCCAGCGGCGAGTTTGGGCGCGAAATCGCGCACCTGGTACGTGTGCGGGAAAAGGACCAGCGCGGGCTGGAGCTGTTCGATGAGTTGCCGCAAAGCTGCGGCAAAGGCGTCCGGCGTATAGGTCTCGAGCCGGTCGTGCTCGAGTTTATACAGCTCGTCGAGCTTCTTCGAAGAGAACTCTGCGGCCTGAGCCGCGACATCCTTGCCGGGCAGGGCGACCACCAGCTTGGCGCTTCGGGCTTCGGCGAGTTGCTGCGCCGCGACCAGGGTTTCGAGGCTGGCGCGGTTGAGCTTCCCTTGCCGCTGCTCGGCGATGACAAGAATGCTGTCAGCCATCAGTGGTCAGCCCTCAGGGAAAAGCAAAAGCAGATCCCTCGCGTCGAATCCCGTTCCGGGCTTCGGCACTCGGGATGACAAAACGGGGCGGGTATTCGCATGGTTAGAGGACGCGGGCGTCGTGCTTGAGTTTTTCCAGCAGCTTGGCGGCGGCGTCCTTGGGCGGGCCTTCGATGAACTCGGTCTTCTTGGTCTTCTGCGGCACGTAGACTTTTTTCGTTTCCATCGTGGCGGCAAACTCCGCCGGCAGGACGTCGGCGCGGCTGAGGGCGCGGATTTCTTTTTTCTTCGCCGCCATAATGCCCTTGAGCGAGGCGTAGCGCGGCTTGTTGATGCCCGACTGGATGGTGAGCACGGCGGGCAGGGGCAGTGTGACCCACTGGAACCAGCCGGCCTCGAGCTCGCGCTTCACTTTCATCGTTCCGTCGGCGACTTGAATCTCCATAATGATGGTGGCGTGGGGCCAGCCCAGCAGCTCGGCCAGGATGACGCCCGTCTGCCCGTAGCCGTGGTCGTCGGACTGCAGCCCGGTGAGGATGAGGTCGAACTTCTCTTCGCGCGCGGCCCCGGCGAGCGCCGCGGCCATCTGCAGCGGGTCGAGCGAGTAGAACTCGTCGTCCTGGATGTGGAGGGCGCGCTCGGCGCCCTTGGCCAGGCCTTCCTTGATGACCTGGCGGACGCGCTCGGGACCGAGCGAGAGCACGACGACTTCGCCGCCGTGCTTCTCCTTGAGCTGGAGCGCGGCTTCCAGCGCGAAGTTGTCCGGCTCGCAGGTTTCGTAGCTGATGTCGCCCTCGCGCACCCAGGTTTGAGCGTCGTTGATGCGCAGGGGCGCATCCTTGGCGGGAACCTGCTTCATGCAGACGCCGATTTTCATTTCTATCGCGGGGAAACCCAGAGGGGTTTTCCCCGCACCCCTTCCTCGGTTGCGCTTCGCGCGACTTTCTAACGGCACGGCTAAAGCCGTGCCCTGACGAAACCCTAGCTGCCGTCCCAGCGCTTGAAGAGCAGGGCGGCGTTGGTGCCGCCGAAGCCGAAGGAATTGGAGAGCGCGTAGCGCAGCTCCGCCTTGCGGGCCTGGTTGGGGACGCAGTCGAGGTCGCAGTCGGGGTCGGGCTGCTCGTAGTTGATGGTGGGCGGCAGGAGCTGGTCGCGCAGGGCGAGCACGGTGAGCCCGGCTTCGAGCCCGCCGGCGCCGCCGAGCAGGTGGCCGGTCATGGACTTGGTCGAGCTGACCGCGACGTTCTTCGCCGCCTCGCCCCAGAGGCGCTTGACCGCGGTGGTTTCAATCTTGTCGCCGATGGGCGTGGAGGTGCCGTGGGCGTTGACGTAGCCGACCTCCTGCGGGGGCACGCCCGCGTCCTTGAGCGTGGCCTGCATGACGCGGAAGGCCCCTTCGCCGTCCTCGGCGGGCTGGGTGATGTGGTAGGCGTCGCCGCTCATGCCGTAGCCAACCAGCTCGGCGAGAATGTTGGCGCCGCGTTTCTGGGCCACTTCGAGGGCTTCGAGGATGAGGATGCCGGCGCCCTCGCCGATGACGAAGCCGTCGCGCCCGGCGTCGAAGGGGCGGCTGGCGCGCTGCGGCTCGTCGTTGCGGGTGGAGAGCGCGCGCATGGAGGCGAACCCGCCCACGCCCATGGGCGTGATGGCGGCTTCGGAGCCGCCGGAAATCATGACGTCGGCGTCGCCGCGCTGGATGATCTTGAAGCTGTCGCCCACGGCGTGGGCGCTGGCCGAGCAGGCGGTGGCGGTGGCCGAGTTCGGCCCCTTGGCCCCGGTGCGGATGGAGACGTGCCCGGCGGCCAGGTTGACGATGGTGGCGGGGATGAAGAAGGGGGAGATGCGGCGCGGGCCACCCTTGAGCAGCTCCTCGTGCTCGCGCTCGATGATGTCGAAGCCGCCGATGCCGCTGCCGATGTAGACGCCGGCGCGCTCGGCCTGCTCGCCACTGAGCGTCAGCCCGGCGTGCTTCATGGCGAAATCGGCGGCGGCGAGGGCGAAGACGATGAAGCGGCCCATCTTCTTGATTTCTTTTTTCTCGACGTACTGCAGCGGGTCGAAGTTCTTGACCTCGCCGGCGAAGCGGCAGGCGAAGTTCGAGGCGTCGAAGAGCGTGATGGGAGCGACGCCGCTCTGCCCGGCGCTGATGCCGCGCCAGACTTCTTCCGTGCCGATGCCCACGCCGCACAGCAGGCCCACACCCGTGACCACGACGCGGCGGCTCATGGGGCGGCCACCGCGAGACGATACGGGCGCGGACTGCGCAGGAAACCCACGAAGGAATCAGGCTTTCTTTTTCTTCTCGATGTACTCGATGACGTCCTTGACGGTGGTGAGCTTCTCGGCGTCCTCGTCGGGGACTTCGATGCCGAAGGCTTCCTCCAGCGTCATCACCAGCTCGACCTGGTCGAGCGAGTCGGCGCCCAGGTCGTCGACAAACGACGCCGTCTCCGTCACTTCGGCCTCGTCCACCCCGAGCTGCTCGACGATAATCTGCTTCACCTTTTCGCGAACCCCTGTGGCCATTTTTCCTCCTGGATGCCGCCTCCCCCCGCGCCGCGGGGGGCGGGTAGCTGAACGCTCCCTTGAGGGCTGTCCGCCCGGAAGCCGGTCGAGTCCCGTCGAACGACGGAAACGCCATTCTAGTCGCGCTATTGCGGGATGGTCAAGCGACTTGGGTGCGCCGCACTTGCCCGATCAATGCCAAGCCAACGAGCCTAGCCTAGTGTTCAGCCCCGTGGCTCCTGCCACGGGGGACCCAGCGGCGGGAGCCGCTGGGCTGAACAAGTAAGACGCTACCAGCGCGTTTCTGGGCCGCACCACCCGCCGCCCGGCCTTTCCCTCGGGGACCGATGCGTTATGCGTACAAAACGCGTTTGTACGCGTTCTCAGGGCACCCTACGAAGCGCCCAGGATGGCTCTAGTGGTAGCGCGGGTTCCCTGAGCGAAGCGCCCCGATCAGAAGTCGGGGCGCGGAGTCGAAGGGTACCCGCGGCTTTTTCCTGAAACTGCCGCACGTAGCTCGGCCCGACAAGTCGGGCCTCGCAACCTGCGCTACCGGGCGTGCACTAGGCTAAATACAAGCCGCCGTTGACGTCGAGGACGTGGCCGGTGATGTAGGCGGCTTCGTCGGAGGCGAGGAAGCAGATGCCGAAAGCCACCTCGCGGCCGGTGCCCATGCGGCCGACCGGGATGCGGTCAATCATCGCCTGCCTGGTCTTCTCCGGGAGCGGGTCGGTCATGGGCGAGACGATGAAGCCGGGCGCGATGGCGTTGACCGTGATGTTGCGCGTCGCCACCTCCACCGCCAGCGCCTTGGTGAGCCCGATGAGCCCGGCCTTGGCGGCGATGTAGTTCGCCTGCCCGGCGTTGCCCATCTGCGCCACCACCGAAGTCACGTTGATGATGCGCCCGTGGCGCTGGCGCAGCATGCCCGGCAACACTTGCTGGATGCAGAGGTGCGCGCCGGTCAGGTTGGTTTCGAGCACCGCGTCCCAGTCGGCGCGCTTCAAGCGCATCGAGAGCTGGTCGCGGTTGATGGCGGCGTTGTTGACGAGAATGTCGATGCGGCCGAACTTCTCCAGCGCCTTGGCGAACCCGGCCTTGATTTGTTCCTCGCTGGCCACGTCCATCGGAATGGCGAGCGCGTCGGCGCCTTTCTGCTTGAGCTCGGCTTCGAGCGCGGAAAGCTTTTCGGCGTTGCGCGCGCACAGCGCTACCTTGGCGCCGTACTCCGCCAGCATCTCGGCCGTGGCGCGGCCGATGCCCTGCGAAGCGCCAGTTACGAGGGCCACTCGGTCTTTGAGGGTCATAGAGTCGAAGAGTCTAAGAGTCTGAGAGTCGAAAGTCAAAAGATCACGACCCGTTCCCGAGCTCCCAGGCTCCTGCGTGGGGGATTCCTTGGTCCGGAGGCAGGAGCCTCCGGGCTCGGTGGATTCGGTAACGGCCGCAGGTA